>Ga0187862_10003808_pt1 | contig 14592 bp, 12 predicted proteins | sample June2016WEW_10_1_FD_133003 | JGI IMG/M metagenome (GOLD analysis project Ga0187862, IMG submission 133003) | Peatland microbial communities from SPRUCE experiment site at the Marcell Experimental Forest, Minnesota, USA - June2016WEW_10_150 | ecosystem: Environmental > Terrestrial > Soil >...
ATGGGACTTGTCGCCATGCCCGAAACGCGCGGCCTGCTCCTTATTTCTGCCGTAGGAGGCGCAATTCTCGGCTTCCTTCTCTGGCTCCGCCATCGTTAGCTGTTCCACCTCGATGCAATCCAACCAGCCAACCTGAACGCCGACTCCTGCTAACATTAGTTCACCTTGAAATCGACGCCCAAAACCGACGCGGCTAATCTCGCGGCCCTGCTGGCCCAGCGTCTTGGCGACGCACTTCTTCGCGAACGCATCGTTCCGCGCTTTGTCGATTCCTATGTCGTCGAACACGGCCGCTATGGCCTCCAGGTGCACGCCGCGCTCTATCGCGATCTTCTAATCTTGTTGCAGCGGGAAGCCTTGCTGGCAATGTCCGCCTGCGCCTTGGAGATTGCAACAGAAACTGCCACCCAAGCTGGCGCAAAGATTCCCGCGCAAACGAAGCGCAAATTCGCCGCTGCCTTCCAACAGAAATATCTGGCAGCACTAACGCGCCAGCAGCGTTGGAATGCCGGCGACGCTTTGGAATTTCAAGCGGATTTGCAGATGTATCAGGCGATTCTGGCGAAAGCAGGCTCTACCCGGCGCGCGCGTAAACCATTCGAGGTGGCCAATCATCCCTTCGTCGATCGTTGCGCGTTCCTTCTCGATTCTTCTTTTCTCGAAAAGGCCCGCGTCGCCGCCAGTCGCGCGCTCACTGGTCTGGAATCGCTCACCTCGGAGGTTGCGGAAGGAATTTTTCCGACGCCCGCTGACGCAAAGACTTCACAGGCGCGCTAGAGTTCCAGCGCCTTACCGGCAAAAATCGGCTTTCCCGCACGCGACACATGAAAACTATATAAAGCTACTGCCAGGATGGCGATCAGCGCCACCACGCCACCCTCGGTCCACCACGCTCCCAACGGCATCGCCAGTGGCATCTGGTCCGCCAGTTGATCGATGAAATACAGAACGGTAAGAGCTACCAGCCCGAAGCGATAGAGAATGTAAAGGTACGCCAAGAAAAATGGCGCCGTAAAGAGCGCATCAATTAGTGGATTCTGCGCCCCCAGGCTCGGTATACAAAACAGCAGCGACATCACCACGGCTGCCAGCCAGTTGCGCCGGAAAATCAGGCGAAAAAGAAAAAACAGAAAGAAGATCAGCAGCGCGCTCGAAAAGGAGGATGACGCCTGGTACAACACCGTGGCGATGCTGCCTCGAATCCCTTCCAGCACGTAGGACGAACCCATTCCAAATGGCCGCATGGGTGGCTTGCCCAGCCCGGCTTCAACGAGCGGCTGCAACTGCTCCAATATCGACGAGGTAAGTCCGAACAGCGTGCCCAGCAGCACATCGCGCGCGAACACAGGATCACTAAACTTCCCCGCAAGCATCCGCGACCAGGAGATCAGCGTGTCCGGCCAATACTTTCTCACATAAGGTTCCAGCGCCGCGTACAGCAGCCATGTCACCATCCCAAAAAACAGGCTGACGCTCAACGCCAGTATGAACAACACTACTTCAAATACCGAGGAAACGTGGTGCGCCAGCAGCGCCCAGTTGACCATCCCCACAATCACCACAAACGCTGCCAGGCGCATCGCGCCGCGCATGTCCCCGCGCCCCGTTATCAAATGATTTCGCGCCATCCATACTCCCAATCCTAGAACGGTCAGCAATATCGCAAAACTAAACCATTGCGAGAGCGAGTTCTGCAGAGAGCGGACCGGTTCCTGCATCCGCGCCGCCTTGTCCCACGGTGAAATCTGTGTGAAAAAGATCGGCCTTCCTCGATAACCCGCCGCTTCTACGCGCAACGGAATCTCCGGGTGATTGGGCCAACTTCCCTCCCACGCTGCGCGCGTGTCTCCCCACGCCAACGGATACCATCGTGGGGCCACAACCTTGAACTGGCTCTGCTCCAGCCCCGCCGCCGCAAACAATTTGCTCCAATCCGGCGCGCGTGGGGGCTCTGTTGGAGGATCGTCCACTTGCGGAGGGATCGCACGAAACACCTGCATCTTTCCTTGCGGCGATAACCCTATGAATCGCGACCCCGAATGAGTCAGTGGCGGCTCGTCCGGTTGCACTCGTCCATAGATCAGATTATCCACGGGCGAAAGAGGCGTCAGGAGGATCGGGCTTTGCCGGTACCAGAAAAGCAGGCTCGGCGGTTCATCCTGCCGCAGAACCTCCCAGCGTGTTGGCGTCTTCATCGTTTCGGAGATATACCTCAGGTAATCCTGCTGCATCGTGAAGCTCTGCGCCGAATCCGCAGGCGCATCCGTGTAGCCAAAGGATCGAATCATTTCGTTCGCCTTCGCCGTCAATACCTCCGGGCTCGGCCCGAACGGAATGTAAGAAACCGCCTTCGTGCGTTTTGCGATTCCCACCAGCAGCACCAGCAAAATGCATACTCCCGCCAAGCACAGCAATCCAACGCGTGGGTTGAGCCCTTCTTTCTCCCCGGCTGCCGCCACCATCTCTGGCGAAGGCGTTTCTCCCGCCGCCAGTGCCGCTGCCAGCGGATCGCCTCCCGGCAATGCCGCCGCCACTTGCAACGCGGAAGCTGGCCGGTTGCTCGGATCTTTTTCCAAACACCTCAGAATTGCGCGCTCCAGCAGCGGGTCCAGGTCACGAACCAGAGTCGAAGGATTCGTAAACGTTCCCTCGTCGCGCGCCTTCAAAAGTTCGGGCAGCGTCGCAGCATCAAAAGCACGCTTCCCCGTCAGCACCTCATACATCACCAGTCCCAGCGAATAGAGGTCGCTCTTCGTCGTCACCTCTTTTCCGCTCAACTGCTCCGGCGCCATGTATGCCGGCGTACCGGCCCGTACCTCCGCGCCCTGAATACTCGCCGCAATTCCCGCCAGCCCGAAATCCGTGATGCGGATTTTCCCCGCGCCATCCAGCATCACGTTCGCCGGTTTCAAGTCCCGGTGAATTACTCCGCGATCGTGTGCCGCCGCTAGTCCTGCGCAGATTTGCCGCGAAATTTCCGCAGCCTTGTCTTGCGGCAGCCGCCCAATGCGCCGAACCAGCGACGCCAGGTCTTCTCCATCCACATACTCCATCGTCAGGAATGGAATCCCCTCGGCGTCGCCGATATCGAATACGCGACATACGTTCGGGTGTGAAACCTGCCGCGCCACGCGCACTTCGGAATGGAATCTCGTCAGTGCCGCCGGATCTCTCGTAAGAGCTTCCGGCAAAAACTTGATGGCCACCACCTGGCTGAGCTTCAAATCCTCGGCGCGATACACTTCGCCCATCCCGCCGCGTCCGAGGATGGCCACGATGCGGTAGCGCTCCCCAACAATCACTCCGGGAGCAAATCGTCCGCCCCCGATCGCGTCGCTGCTGAGCGTGGGATTGCTTGGAGGATTCGAGCGCACCACGCGCGGCGTCGAACCAGGTCGGGGAGTCGCCCGCGGTGTCGGCGGCAAATCCGGCGCTAACGTCTCTTGATTGGCGTCCAGCCCTGTCTCATCGCCCAGAACGGTCGCCGCCGTATCAACATCAACAGGCGATCCACAACGCGCGCAAAACCGCGCCGTCGCCGTCATTTGTAATCCGCAGGATGAGCAGAACATGAAGCGCCGATTCTATCATTCCTGAACTGCTCCGGTGAACTGCCAGAAAATCCTAGCTGATCTTCTCCACCTGCACGGCCGTCCCGTACGCCAGCACTTCCGTAACGCCTTGCATCACTTCGTTGGCGTCGTAGCGCATCGCCAGAATTGCATTCGCCCCGTGTTGTGCCGCATGTTGCAGCAGCAGTTCATACGCCTCTTCCCGCGCCTTCTCGCACAGTTCCGTCAGCACTGTGATGTTGCCGCCCACGATCGTCTGAATCCCCGCCGCCAGGTTGCCCAACACGCTCCGGGAGCGCACGGTGATCCCCCTTACGATTCCGAAATTCTTCACCACGCGATACCCTTGCAGATCATTTGTTGAAGTCACCATCGAACTATCCACTCTTGCGTTCATTTCTGTTTTCCCCTCCGTTTAAGGGTGTTTACCTCTGCGATTCTACCTCTGGACAACCCGAATCCCACACTCCTTCTCTCTGCTATGCTCGGTTTGCGTGGATAACCTCTACTACTTCCTGGCGATCCTCCAGATTGCTGCCGGCCTTTATCTGCTCTACCAGGGCTTTCAGTGGCTCGTCTACGTCCGCCGCCGCCTGAAAACCGATCCGGGATTCTTCGCCCCGCGCACCGCTGTCATCTGCCCGTGCCGCGGCATGGAGCCCGGCCTCGAACCCAATCTCGTCTCCCTGTGCGAATTCAACCATCAGAACTACGAAGTCTTCTTTGTGCTCGCCTCGGAATCTGATCCGGCCTACAGCATCGTCAAACGTGTCGCGGCATCTTCCCGCGTCAAAGCCACCGTCATCATTGCCGGCAAACCCCAGAATTGCAGCGAAAAGGTGAACAATCTCCGCACCGGCGTCGAACAACTCCCTCCCGAATTTGAAGTCCTGGTCTTCACCGATTCAGATGGACGCCCCGGCAAATCCTGGCTGCACCACATGGTCGCGCCCCTCACGGATTCCCGCATTGGCGCCACCACCGCCATGCGCTGGTTTATTCCCAATCGCTCTGATCTGCCCACCGCTCTTCTCGCCGCCTGGAACGCCTCGGTCGTCACCATGCTCGGCGATCACCAGAAAAACTTTTGCTGGGGCGGCGGAACGGCCATCCGCCGGAAGCTCTTTGAAGAAATTGGCATGATGGACATCTGGCAATACTCCTTCAGCGATGACTACTCCTTGACAGGGGCTGTGGAAAAAACCGGGCGCGGCATCGTCTTCCTTCCCGAATGCCTGGTCGTCTCTTATGTCAACACGGACCTATCTGGTCTGCTTGAATTCACCAACCGCCAGGTCATTATTACCCGCGTCTACCGCCACCAGATGTGGGCCATGGCCTTCGCCACGCATTTCCTCTTTTGCTTGACTGCCGTTTTGGGCCTCTACATTACCCTCAGCCTTGCTCTTTCCTCCCGCCCATCCTTGCAGGTTATGTTCTTGCTCGCTCTCCCCTTCTTGCTTGCTGCGATTCGCGGAGCTGTCCGTGTGATCGGCGTCACAGAGGCCCTCCCTCCACTTCGTTCGCAAATCATGGCGCAATCCTGGATTTACATTGTTTTAACAATGGGCGTTCCATTTCTGTACTTGATGAATTTTCTGTCGTCGTTTGGCAGCCGCATTCGCTGGCGAGGCATTGACTACGAGTTGATCTCTCCCGAGCAGACCCGCGTCCTGACCCCGTAATCGCTTGCATCCCCGGAAAAAGCGCAAAAAATGCTCCGCCCACGCAATTTCTACCCTGCTTTCATCCGCTGTCCTCTTTTAGGCCTTCCTAACTTGTTGAAAAGTTGAACCATAGATTTCTTCTCCAGCGGCACTCGGGATGCTAACCATAACCATGGTCAGGTGTAACGTTCGCAAGTGGTTTGACGGGGACTCCTTCTCGCGTACCCCTTGATGGTGTTGCCAGTTTTGGATCCATCGGGGTAATTGGCTTACCTAGCCCGCGCCCTGTCCGCTTGCCCGGTCATTCCGGCCGACCTCCTCGGGAGGAAAACGAAAGTCCAAACTACAGGAGCGCTTCGCCCCCACCTCGAAGCACTATCGAAGGAGTGCACGTGAAGTTGATCCGCAGATCAGTCGCAACGCATCCTATCACCCAACCCAGAACCTCTCCCTCCCCCTTTGTCTATCTCTTCTACGAAAAGACTTCTGGTACAGCGCATTTTCATGTTGAAGCCGGACCCGACGGCGAACTCCCCGTGGATCACGCCGCCGGACTGCTAGCCATGCACTGTCTGGTGCGAGGCCAATCCCCCGGCGATTACATGATCATGGTTCCCGCGCCGCAGGAAAGCCTGGGCGGCTTGGAGGAGAAAGCGGAAAAGCTTCTCCAGGCAGGACACAAGGTCAAGAGCGCTGTTCGGCTCACCCGCCGCGAAGAGGAAGTCCTCAACGGCATTCTCCGCAGTCTGGCCAACAAGGAAATCGCTTCCGAACTGAACCTCTCCGAACGCACGGTGAAGTTCCACGTTTCTTCCTTGCTCGCTAAATTCAAAGTGCGCGGCCGCATGGAACTCATGCGGGAAACTTCGCGCAATCCCATTCAGCCCGTGCCGGCAGCCGTCAGTTCTCCGGCCCCGCCAGCTCAAACATTTGCCAGCCGTCCGCGTCTCTATGGCAAGCCCATGAGTTCTCGGAACATTTTGCCTTTGGCTCGTCCACGCTTGATGGCCTGATAGATAGCGCAAATTGATAGTTCCTTCATGAAAAAAGCCCGCCGGGACTAAGTCCCGGCGGGCTTTTACTTTTTCTCTTGCCAGTTTTTCTACTTGCGGGCTGCGCTGTACAATTCCGCGGCCTTGTCCCAGTTCACAGCATTCCACCACGCATCAATATAATCCCCGCGCAGATTCTGGTACTTCAAATAGTAGGCGTGCTCCCAGACGTCCAGGCCCAGCACTGCTTTGCCCCCAGCAAAGTACTGCGTGTCCTGATTCGCCGTCGAATCGATCGCCAGCTTCCCATCCTTCACCAGGAGCCAGGCCCAGCCAGAGCCAAATCGTCCCAAGCCCGCAGCCTTGAACTTGTCCTTGAAACCCGCAAACGATCCGAAGCTCGCCGTAATCGCCGCACCCAGATCGCCCTTCGGCTCCCCGCCTCCACCCTTCTTCATCAGTTGCCAGAAGAGCGAATGGTTCCAGTGGCCGCCGCCATTGTTGCGGACTGCATTGCGAATGTTCTCCGGAACGCTGTCCAAGCCCTTCAGCAGGTCGTCCAGAGACTTGGCCTGCAGGTCTGCATGACCATCCAGCGCCTTGTTCAGGTTCGTGACGTAGGCGCCGTGATGCTTGTCGTGATGGATTTCCATCGTCTTGGCGTCAATGTAAGGTTCTAGTGCGTCAAACGAGTACGGCAAAGCGGGCAATGTAAATGCCACGGGTTTTTCCTCCACTTTTAGATTGGGATTGAAATTCGACCGGGTTTCGATTTGCAACATACCTGAGGCCGTCTTGCTCGCCCCAAGCAGGCCAGCACCGACAATGCCACTGCTTACAAGAAACTTGCGGCGATCCATGCGTACTCCTCAACTTCGGTGGGCGGTTTGGCTTGCGGGTGGGATTATAGCTCCCCCGCCTATCGCCGCTCAACCGAACTGGTCGGACAGCCTTCGACCGAACATCCACCTTGGCATTGTCCCTTATTGGATGCGCCGCAATGCCCATTGGGCAGATTCCGCGATGGCCCCTTCCGGCGAACCTGTCAACTGCTGCAGGAGCGCCACAATTCGTCCTCGTTCGGGTGCATCAGCCGCAATCTGAATATTCCCCAGCGCAATACACGCGTTGCGTACCAAGCCCTTCCACTTCGCCCGCTTAATGGCGCTCCCGCGGAAGTTCGCGCGAAACTCCTTCTCGCTCATTCTCGCCAGCCATTCCAAACTCGGCTGAAAGAGTGCCCCACCCTCTCGCGGTTGGAAGTCCTCCAATTGCGTCACGGGTGCCGTCCGATTGTACGGGCAGACATCCTGGCAAATATCGCATCCAAACACGTGCCTGCCCATCACCTCGCGAAACTCCTCCGGAATGCTGCCGCGCAATTCGATGGTCAGATAGGAAATACATCTCCGTGCATCCAGCACATAAGGCTCAACAAGCGCCTCCGTCGGACACGCGTCCAGGCATTGCCGGCAGTTCCCGCAAAGATCAGCAGGCGCCGCTTCCGCAGCGGCCAACGTTGGCGCAAGCTCCAGCGATGTCAGGATTACGCCAAGAAAGAACCAGGATCCCAGCGATTCATTCAGCAGCAGCGTATTTTTCCCGACCCAGCCCAGCCCCGCATACTTCGCGAGTATTCTCTCTGCCACCGGCCCTGTGTCGGCGTAGGCGCGCGCGACGATCGGCTCCGCGGACTTCCCTTGCAACATCTCAGTGAGAGCGTTCAGTCTTTCCCACATTACTTCGTGATAGTCGCGCCCCCAGGCATACCGCGATATCCAGCCGCGCGGTTCTCCGGTCGCGGCTGCGGCGGCGTTCACCGAATGAGCGTGTCCCGTGTTGTAATTCAGCGCGCAGACAATCGCGCTTCGCAACCGCTCTTCGACAAGATGGGGATTCAGCCGCCGCGGATCTTCCAGGTACTTCATCTCCCCGGCGTAACCACGTGCCAGCCATTCCTCGAAGCGTGCCAGCTCGGGAAATGCCTCCAAGCGCACGACGCCGCAAAGATCAAATCCCAATTCCTTGGCGCGCTCGGTGATCCAGGCCGTGTCCGCGGGAGATGCCATGCTTTCGATTGTGCCTCAGGCAGACACTCAGTTTGAAGGGTACCTCGCCGATTTCAGGCGCTCGCGGCTTTGGCATTAGCCGGTATCACGCGTGGCCAGGGTTTGCGGCGTTGGTAAGACCGGGCCAATTCCAGGAATATGCCGATGTCACGGTCCAGGTCGGAATTCGTGCCGTCAAAATAGAAATTGCGAATCGGAATGCCGGCATGGTCGCGGCTCACGCGCGGGTAAACTGCTTCGCCCACGATCCCATTCATGCAGCTGAACGGGCTGATATCAATCACGCCATCGAGCCCTTTGTGCGCAAAATAGACCGCCTTACCGACGTTCACCACCATTTCGCCGTTTGCTCCCAACGCCGGCAAGTAGGGCTCCGCTCCATCGAGCACGACCTGAATCTCGTGCGGCTCTTCGTACCCGTGAAAATCTTCCTTGAACATCGCCAGCAATGCATGCTCATCCTTGCGCTGGACGTAATTGCGAATGAACGCCCCGGCCGCCTCCACGGATATCCGCCGGCCATAAATCTGCAATCGCCTGTGCTGGTCGGCATTCGTGTACCAGATCCATTCAGACAGATCGTTGATCCACACCTCTGCGCCCGCGGCTTCCAGGCGCCGCACCAGATCGTTGTTGCTGAATTCGTTCAAGCGGCAGAAGATTTCGCCGACAACTCCAATCAGCGGTTTGCAGCTGTCAAATTCCACCGGCAATTTGCGGAATTGCTCGCGCGCCTTCAGCAGGCACACAGAAAGCGCTTTCATCTGCTTGTCATGACTGGCGTAAGAAACCTCCAGAACCTGGCAGATCGCTTTCACACTCTCGTCGTAGGCGGCGTCCGCGGAGCCCGCCCTTACCTCGTAAGGCCGCGTCTTCAGCAGTAACTTCAGCAGAATGTCCGCCGCAACAATGGCCCGCCATACTCCCCGCGTGAACAGGTTCGATGCTTCTCCAAAATCGCTGTACCCCTTTTCCGTGGTCGGCTGAAATATCGTCACTTCCTGACATCCGATTTGTGCCATCACGTGCTTCAGATACGGCGCATACTGCCCGAACCGGCATGGCCCATGCCCCGTAACCACAAAAAATGCCGTCTTTTTCGGGTCGAATCCCGGTTGTTCCGCGATGCGCAGGAAATCTCCCACGGTCACCTTCAGTGGATAGCACTCATCACCGCTGGAGAATTTCCCGCCTAAATCCATCGTTCGCGCATTCGAATGCGGCGTGACATCCGCGTCGATTCCCAGCGAACGCAACACGGCAGCGATTGCCTGCGCGCTGCCTTCCACCATCCGCGGCACGTACGTCTTCTTCCCGTAAAGCGCGTGTGTTCGCGGAATCGTCCGCGAATTTTCTAGTGCGCGTTCGTGCATCGCAGCAGCCCCTTGCTGTCGAGATAAGCTTCGCATCGCGTTAAATATCCCGCGTCGTTCCCGTGCCCGTCGAATTGCAGCACAAGGAACGGCACGCCTGCCACATCCCGCAGGAAGTGCTTGATGAACGAGTCTGGCCCGCACTTGAAGTTCGTGATGTAAATAATGTGCATGTTCGGATGCTCGCTGGCAAACCTCCCCGCCTCCAGAATCCGCCGTCCCGAATGCCAGAACATGTTGGGGTGGAGATCCTCCGAGGCGCGCTCGTCCAGCGGCAGAAAATCGAATGGCAGGACATTCACGCCATAAAGATCGCGCAACTTCCTCGGAATGTCGCAATTTCCGCTGCGATCATAAATGTTATAAGCGCGCCCGATCAGCAGCACTGCCGGCTCGCCCGTGGCTCGCAGGGTCGCGCACGCTTGACGACCCTCTTCGACAAGCTCTTCCTCAAAGCTTGTCTGCGCTCTATAAGCAGCGTCCGCTGCCTCGTCGCTCTCCCGCCTCTTCACTCCCAACCGCTCGAAGTATTGCGCAAGCTGCCCCTTCACATGTTTGCGCCCGGCCCGAAAATACAGTGTCGGCGCAAGGAATTCGTCGGCATGCGCCTCAAATTCTGGCGCGGATCGCACCACATAGGGCAGCGTCTGGTTCCATGGGCAGAGGTGCGAAGCAACCGAGGATTCGGGTGCTTCCATATCCATTACATTCGGCAAAAAAACAAAATCCACGGGAGGCCGCTCCTCCGTGCCTTTCAGCAGGGAATGCACGTGCCCGTGCGCAATCTGCACTGGAAAACACGGTTCTGCCAGGCTGAGTTCCGCGCCGCGCGTCGCAAGATGATGGTCCGTAGCCCCGGACACCACAACTTCCAGTCCAATGCCCTCGAGATACGTTCGCCAGAAGGGGAAGCGGTCGTAGTAATACATCGCTTGCGGAATACCCACGCGGGATTTCCCTTGTGCCTCGCCAGGAATTGGTCCGTGATAACTCTCGCGCAACAGCCGGTCGTGAAGCGCCATCAGGTCATCGATCACGGGCCGCCGCTCCGTGCGCGCTCTCTTGCGGAACTTGTCGGAGCACTTATCGCCCCAGTACGTTTTCCGCCCCTCGACCGTAATTTCCTTCATGTCGCAGTAATTCGAGCAGGCTTTGCAAACAAACTCCCGTGTTTCAAAGCGCGCGCGGTTGAGATCGAATCCCCGGAACGTGGAAACCGAATCCGGGCATTTCGTCATCGTCAGGCTGCCCGTGGAGCTTTCTCCGACTCCCGCCGCTGCGGCCATCGCTTTCCCATGCAGTCGCTCCTGCATGCTTTCTTTCGCGCGTGTCACTTGCTGCGCGATCAGTGCCATCCCGATGGCCCCGATAATTCCGTTGTGCGGCGGCACGATGATGCGCTTTCCCAGCAACTGCGAAAACGCGGCCGCCACCGCATCGTTGTACGCAGTGCCTCCCTGAAAATAAATTACCTTGCCGATCTTGCGCCCGCGCACCACGCGATTCAGGTAGTTCATGGCCACCGAATAGGCCAGCCCGGCTGCAAGATCTCCCAGCGCGGCTGCCACGCTGCATCCAGCCGGTGACGTCCCGCTCCATGAACACCGTGCAGCGCTCGCCAAGCCGCGCCGGCGCCGTCGAAGCCATGGCCTTCTCCGCGAATTCATCCTTGATCTGGATGTCCATCCGCTCGGCTTGCTCTTCCAGGAAGGAGCCTGTCCCGGCCGCGCACGCTTCGTTCATCGCAAAATCCACCACCACGCCATGATCAATCGAAATGAATTTGGAGTCCTGCCCGCCAATTTCGAAAATCGTGTCGACGTCGCCCGGCTCCTCGCCTTCTGCCAACGCGGAGCAAGCGCGGTTCTTTACCAGCTTCTCGTGCACATAAACCGCGCCAGTCTTGTGCGCTGTAATTTCGTCGTTGACCGTATCCGCTCCCACCAACTCGCCAATCAATTCGCGGCCGGATCCCGTTGTGCCCACCCCTCGTACCACGATCCGCTGTCCGAATAAACGATCGATTTCTTGCAGTCCTTCCTGGACCACCTCGATCGGCCGGCCCGACGTACGCAAATAAATTCCGTGCAGCAAGCGGCCGGATTCGTCCAGCAGCGCCAGATTTGTGCTCACCGATCCGATATCAATCCCCAGATACGTGGAAATTTCTTCGCCAATTTTTGGAAGGGCTTCTGTGCGTGAAGCTTCCGGATGATCGCGAAGCAATAGCACGTTGCTCAACGACAACGGCGCCAGGTCGCGCTCCGTCTCGCCGGCTATCTGCAGATGTGATCGGTAGTGCCCGTTGTTTTTCCCGCGAGCTGGATTATCTTTCTGGCTGCGCTCCAGCAGTGCACATCCCAAGGCTCCAATCCACGCGTATTCTTCCGGAACAAACAGCCCTTCCGTTCCCAGACGAAACGCTTCCGCCAGGGCCTGCACCACGCCGCGATTCTGCGATACGGCGCCGATCAACGCCACGCGCGGCTTCACCGTTTTTCCGCGCACGATGTTGCTCTTGAAGTTTCTCGCCACCGCTTCGCATAGCCCCTTCAGCACCTCCTCCGTCGAGTAGCCTTTCTGCTGCGCGTGAATCATGTCGGACTTCGCGAACACTGAGCATCGTCCCGCAATTCGCGCCGCGCATTTTGCCTGCGCCACCACGTCCCCGATTTCTTCCACGCGATATTTCAGCCGCGAAGCCTGCTGGTCCAGAAACGACCCGGTTCCCGCCGCGCATTCGCCACTCGTCGAATAGTCCGTTATGCCAGTCGCGTACGTGTGCGTATTGGATCCGGCGGCGTGCTGCGAATTCCCATTCTCTGCCAACTGCAAATACTTCGAGCTCTCGCCGCCAATCTCAAATACGGTCCGCACCTCCGGATAGAGTTGCCCCACCGCGCAAGCAATGGCCTTGAACTCATTCTCGGCCTGCGCGCCTATGGCCTCGGCTACCAGCCGCCCGCCAGAACCTGTTACCCGCATGCCACAAATTTCCTCGCGCGGGAGCAATGCCTGAAATTCCGCAAGTAGCTCTTTTGCAGTTTGGATTGGATTTCCATACGTGCGGCGGTATCCGGAGAGGAGCACCGGCGCATCGCAATTCCGTTCTGTGCTGTGATTGGCCCTCAGAAAATGCCCATTCCCCTGAGCAGGCGTTTCCCGTTCAGAATCGCCCTGCTTCCACACTGCAGCCAGTTTGGCGCTGACACTACCAACGTCGAGCCCAACGAAGAGAGCCATCTACGATCCCCCCTGCTTGGTTCCGACGGCGTCGAATGGATATGCCGTCATGGGAAAATAGGTCGGCGGAAAAATGGATAACCCAGGACTAGTACTTCCCCCTGCCCATGGGTCTATAAGCTCATGTTTGCACGTCGCGGTCCAGTACAATCCGGTCAATTACACGCGTGGCTGGCGCCGCCACACCAGCTTTTTTGTAACTTGATGAATTGTCAACGGTTGAAGTAAAGGAAAAGAACTGCCGCTGCCTGCTCTGGGGGAACGTCCCATCGCTTTCAATCCAATTGAGTGAATTCCCAAACCCTGCTGAATTTCACCCAGCGGGTTCTAGAACCGGTTCAGAGGGGTCGCCCGCGCGCAAAGATGGTGGTTATTGAAAACTCCCAACCGCCGTCGGTTCGTCCGTATACACATCAAAGACAGTAAACAACTTGGTGATCTGCAGCAGATCGTGCACCTTCTTTGTCAGGTGCAGCAGCTTCAATTCGCCCCCGCGGCTGCGCACCGCGGTGAATCCGCTCACAAGCTCGCCAATCCCCGAACTATCGATATAGTTCACATCGCCGAGATTCAGCAGAATCTTGTTGTGCCCGTTCTCCAGCAAGTCGCGAATTGTCTTGCGGAGCAGCGCGCTTCCCTCGCCCAGCGCGATCCTTCCGCTCAGGTCGATTAGGGTAATCACCCCAACTTCACGCGTGGTGGCATACAGTGCTGGCATAAACGTTCCTACGCTTCCTGATGTGGTGCGGCATCCGAATTTGACGGCTTGTGATTGCCATTGCCCGATGCGCTTCCGGACAACGGCAGCTTCTTTGACATGATAATCTCGGCCCCGCCCGTGCGTCCTGGAACAACGTCGAACTCATCCATAAATGTGCGCATCAGAAATATCCCGCGCCCCGAAGTACTCAGCAGATTCTCTTCCGCCAGCGGATCCGGCACATCCTTCAGCCGGAAACCCTTCCCCTCGTCCATCACATGGATAACCATCTTCTCGCCGGTGAGGTCGATCCCTAAATGGATCTTCTTGTCGGCCTTTTCCTGGTTGCCATAATGAAAAGCGTTGATCACGCCTTCTCGCACCGACATCCCGATCCGGTAGCATTCATCTTCCGCAAACCCCGCTGCTTCCGCCACCCGCAGACACATCTCCTCTGCGAGATTTACGCTCTCAACGTGGGTGTCTAAGATGACTTCCAGGTGTTTAGTGTCTGGCGCCATTCCCGGTCATTGCCGCGGCCACTGGGATCGCTTGTTAAGCGTACATATCCGTAACACAGCGCGCAAACCGAAGTCAATGGAGCGTTCTGCCCTCGTCCTTGGCACAACCGGTAACGTACTCCTAGCGCTCTGAGACCGCTTCGGATGGCCTCGCCTTTGCGCTCTTAGAAAGGAGTGGGCTCTTTGTCCATGTTCTTTATCCACCCCTGCATTCCCTTTGTGGCTTGCCTCTACGACCAGTAGCTCCGGTCCAGCGTCCGGTATTGAATCGCTTCGCTCAAGTGCTTAGCCTGGATATTTTCGGCGCCGTCCAGATCGGCGATTGTACGCGACACCTTCAAGATGCGGTCATGCGCACGCGCGGAAAGCCCTAGCTTAACAACCGCATTCTCCAGCAGCTTTTCTCCGTCTGCCGATATCGCGCAGTGTTTGCGGATCATCTTTGGCGCCATCTG
>Ga0187862_10003809_pt1 | contig 14592 bp, 10 predicted proteins | sample June2016WEW_10_1_FD_133003 | JGI IMG/M metagenome (GOLD analysis project Ga0187862, IMG submission 133003) | Peatland microbial communities from SPRUCE experiment site at the Marcell Experimental Forest, Minnesota, USA - June2016WEW_10_150 | ecosystem: Environmental > Terrestrial > Soil >...
CGATTGCTTTAAGGGGCTTGTCCCCAACGTCCACTTTTATCACTGCAAGGTCATCGTTGGAGTCGGAAGCAGTAATTCTGGCTTCAAGTCTTCTGCCGTCAGACAGCACAACCCGGATATCCTGCGCTCCGGAGACAACGTGGCTGTTCGTAATGATCAGTCCGTCCTCCCTGAGTACGACCCCCGATCCGGAACCCGTTATGGACGGAGTCGCACAGTAGAAAAACTCGGCCTCGCAAACCTGGGTCGTAATGTTCACAACGGATGGCGCGGCCCTTTCGTAGGCCTTAATAGTAGTGATCTCCTCTGCGGTAAGGGCCGAGGCGATCGAATACGCCGCCCCAATACAGACAAGCAGCATTGAGATCGCTGTCCATGGACCTTTTGCTCCAAATGACAATTTCAAGTGCATGGAGGCTCGTTTTCGCTCCCGGAAGTATACTCAGCACGCGCCGCCCGTGGCTGTTTCCGGAATATACATTTAATCCCAACGTCTATAAACAGGTTTATGGCGGCTCGTTTTATCCCGGTCTATAGACAGCGGCATGAATAATTGCGAAACAACGGTTTCCGTCATTCGGGCGGAGACCGGACGGCCAGTGAGGATTTGCGCAAGTATTATTGAGGCCGCGTAGTTTTGAACGGGGAAAATCATTGTCGGGTTGTTTGAATCTCACTCAAATCTAGCTCAGTGTCCATCCGGGAAATCCGGATGGACACGAGCAGTTTCCGGTTCGGAAAGGAGGGATTTTTCGTCCTGGCGCGTACAGTTTGGCGCCCCTCCATCTCCGGATTGCTCAGCGCCGCGCCGAAAGGTGCTAGGAAATCAAGGGGTTGCGCGGAGGCGTACATGGGTACCGCCGAGCTTGCCCTGAGCCTGCTTAACGGGCGGAGCGTCGTGATCGATCATGTCTGTGCCGCCCGCCTCGCGGAGCGTCGAGATCCTGGCTGGCGGTCCACCGCCCCAGGGCGGAAAAGGACGCTTTTAGGACAAAATATCCGGACGGAAACTGGTTTAAATCTGGCCTATCCGACACCCTCTGTCCAGCCTGCTCAAAGATAAGGGTAATCTGAAATGCCGCAACGTAGCGGGCAAGCGTTTCGTTTCCCCCCGCCTTAACCTTCCTGAAGAATGAGCCAATTGGAAAGTGAGGGTTTTACCAACAAAAATGTTGCCAACAATGATGGTGGAAAGATGAAGATGCACAAAAAACTGAAGCTCGGCCATGTGAGTTTGGTCGTGAGGGAAGACCAATTCTGGGACAAAAAACCGGAAATCGAAAGTACTGTCTTCCGGAATTCCAAGTGTCATTGCTAACAATGGAGCTAACAACAGATCTCCACGTTGAGCGAAAAAGCAAAGCTGCTTATGCTACCGTTCTCAGTCCGAATTTATCCCGACCTTGGAGGGAGTCCTCCGTTCTCCGTATGGCAGTTTCCATTTAGGGAAAGTCGGGCTATATTGCGGCGATAGATTATTGTAATGTTTCGGGAGCATGATCGGCTAAGCCGGATCGCGGGCAGGAACTCGACGCTCCGCTAGGCGTGTAGTTCATCGCCCCTGTTGAGCCTGTCAGCCCTGTGGCAATCGGGAATGCGCTGCGCACGAGCATTGTATTTAGACAGACGCCGGGCGTGGCATTTAAATCCTCCCTGCCCTCCTCTGGAAGAGGGGGCGAACGTAATTAAATCGGAGATCTGATGGCGGGGGTTTTTGAAGTTTACGTAAAAAGCCACTTTTCAGCGGCTCACAGCCTTAGAGGATATCCCGGAGACTGCGCGAGGGTGCACGGGCACAACTGGATGGTCGAAGTATTCGTCAGATGCACCGAACTGGATGAACTGGGAATAGGCATAGATTTTCGCGACATCAAGGCTGCTGTTGAAAACGTCCTGGTTGGGCTCGACCATTGCAATTTAAACGATCTGCCCCTGTTCGCGGAGCAAAATCCAAGTTCCGAAAACATTGCCAGATTTCTTTACAAAGAATTGTCCCGCAGGCTCAATACCGAGAAAATTCACATTTCAAGGGTCAAGGTGAGCGAGACCCCCGGAGCCGGGGCTTTTTACTGGGAAGAATAGAAACGCGGTAGTCAGAGGTCAGAGAAAAGCCTTTTTTCACTATTGGAGACCGGCCGCCGGCTAATGTTTTAAGGATAGTAAATGGCCATTGAAGTAAGCGAAATCTTCCACAGCATCCAGGGAGAGTCCTCCTGGTCCGGGCAGCCGTGCGTTTTTATCAGGCTCACGGGATGCAATTTAAGGTGCGCTTACTGCGATACGAGCTACGCTTACGAACAGGGCCGGTTTATGGACATTGCCGAAATTCTGGAGCGGGTTCGGCGGCTGCGGTGCGATCTGGTGGAGGTGACCGGGGGCGAACCCCTCATTCAGGCAGAGACCCCGTCGCTTATCAGGAGGCTGCTCGATGAAGACTATACGGTCCTGCTCGAAACAAACGGAAGCATAGACATAGGCATGGTGGACTCGAGGTGCGTCAGGATCATGGATATAAAGTGTCCGTCAAGCGGCATGGCCGGGCAAAATGATTTGCGCAACCTGGAGAAACTGCGAGCGCAGGACGAATTGAAATTCGTCATCGGAAGCCGCAAAGATTACGAATTCGCAAGGGACCTCGTAAGACAGACTTATATACGACACTCAGCAAAAGAATGGCATATCGACTGCGGGCGCCCACCAGCGATGTGCCTCGCGGAGCGCGGAAGGCGCCCGCTGGACCTGGTCCATCAATCGCGTTGGGCGTTCGCGGAGCGCCTTCTGACAACCATCCCGGCTGCCGGGTGCAAGATCAACTTTTCTCCGGTATTTGGCTCACTTGCTCCCCGGTCTCTCGCCGAATGGATCCTCGAAGACCACCTTCCCGTTCGGCTGAACCTCCAGCTTCACAAGATCATCTGGGGTCCCGACGCCAGAGGGGTCTGACAAAGTTCTACGCAAAGAGAATTCCGGAATCCCGAATTAAGGGATTCATCGGTTAAAAAGGATTGAGCAATTCCAAATTGGTGATTTTTCAATCCTGTCAAAATCTTTCTCCGCTCTCCGCTTTCCGCCCTCCACTTCCTTGCTTCCCGCTCCTTGCTCCTCGCTCCCTGCTCCCTGCTCCCTGCTCCCTTCTCCCTGCTCCCTTCTCCCTGCTCCCTTCTCCCCGCTCCCTTCTCCCTGCTCCCTTCTCCCCGCTCCCTAAAGAATGTACCTGCTCAAATCCTCGTCCTTTATGATCTCACTCAGGACATTGCGCACGTAATCGCGGTTTATGTCGACAGTCTGTCCCTTGAGGTCCGGGGCGTTAAAGGAAACCTCGGAGAGAAGCTTTTCCATGACCGTGTGCAGCCTCCTGGCGCCGATGTTTTCGGTCCGCGAATTTACCTGATATGCGATTTCCGCCAATTCGTCGATCGCCTCCCGATCGAAGATGAGCTCGACCTCCTCGGTCTCGAGCAAGGCCTTGTACTGGGCAATCAGAGCGTTTTCAGGCTCCTTGAGGATGCGCACGAAATCATCCTTGGAAAGCGAGGTAAGCTCCACCCGGATGGGGAAGCGTCCCTGAAGTTCCGGAATGAGGTCTGAAGGTTTTGCGATGTGAAAGGCGCCGGAGGCGATAAATAGTATGTGGTCGGTTTTCACCATCCCGTACTTAGTGGTGACTGTTGAGCCTTCGACTATTGGCAGCAGGTCGCGCTGAACGCCCTCTCGAGACACATCCGGACCTCTGCCGCCGCTTTCCCTTCCGGCAATCTTGTCGATTTCGTCCAAAAAAATGATCCCTGAGTGTTCGACACGCTCGATTGCCGACTTTATCACGCGATCCATGTCGATCAGGCGCTGGGATTCCTCTGTGATCAGAATCTCACGTGCTTCGGGGATTTTGACCTTCCTGCGTTTGGTGCGTCTGGGGAGCATGGACCCAAGCATTTCTCTGAGGTTGAAGTCCATTTCCTCCATTCCGGCTCCGGCAAAGATTTCGACCATCGGTAAGTTGCGGTCAGGCACGTCCAGCTCTACGTAGCGGTCGTCGAGCGCCCCTTCCCGGAGCAGTTTCCTGAGCTTCTCCCTCGTCGAATCGGCCTGTTCGGCCTCCTCCTTTGCGACGATCAGCGCATCGGCTTCGACCGGGAAAGGGTGCTCACGCACCTCCGGGGGCGTTTTCTTGGGAGGAAGCAAAATGTCGAGCAGTTTTTCCTCCGCAATTTCTTCAGCCTTTATTTTTACCTCTTCCATCTCTTCGTTGCGGACCATGCTGACGCCCAGTTCAGTCAGGTCGCGGACCATGGATTCCACGTCGCGGCCAACGTAGCCTACTTCGGTAAACTTGCTGGCTTCAATCTTAAGGAAGGGCGACTGGGCTAACCGCGCGAGACGGCGTGCTATCTCGGTTTTACCCACACCGGTAGGTCCGATCATTATGATATTCTTCGGCGCTATTTCATCGCGCAGATGTTCCGGCACCTGCTGCCTTCTCCACCTGTTGCGCAGAGCTATTGCAACCATGCGCTTGGCGTCTTTCTGGCCGATTATATATTTGTCCAGCTCTCTGACAATTTCAGCCGGCGTTAGAGTTTGTTGCATCAATCACAGCTCCTCGATCACGAATTGGGTGTTGGTGTAGACACAGATCGACGCGGCGATACTCATGGCCTCCTCGGCGATTTGGCGCGCCGAGAGGTCCGTATGGCGGTCCAGGGCACGGGCCGCCGCAAGCGCATAGGGCGCTCCGGAGCCAACCGCCGCAAACCCGTCGTCCGGTTCGATAACATCTCCGGTCCCGCTCAGGATGAAAGAATCCTTCGCGTCGGCAGCAAGAAGCAGCGCTTCCAGCCTGCGCAACGCCCGATCCATTCGCCAATCCTTCGCAAGTTCAACCGCGGCGCGCTTGAGATTGCCGTTGAACTGCTCGAGCTTGGCTTCCAGCCTCTCGAACAGCGTAAACGCATCGGCGGTCGAGCCCGCAAAACCGGTAAGGATCTTGTCACGGTAAAGCCTGCGGATCTTTTTGGCCTGCTGCTTTACGATGGTTTCACCCATCGTTACCTGCCCGTCGCCGGCCATTACGACCTGGTCGCCCTTCCGTATGACGATTACGGTTGTGCCGCGCATGATAGGATTAGGCATCGGTTTTATCTTTTCTCCACAAAAAAGGCTTCAGCACAATGTGGCAAGCTCAGTCAAATTATCATAATGATTAGACATTATTACACTTAACATAATCACGTTGCCAAGCCTCTATTTTTTTCTGCTCCTCGGATGTGAGGCGTCGTAGACCTTCATTAGCTGGTCCGTATTTACATGGGTATATCTCTGGGTCGTCGACAGACTTTCATGCCCAAGCATCTCCTGGATGGCCCTAAGGTCGGCGCCGGCATTCAGAAGATGGGTGGCAAAAGTATGTCTTAGCCCATGCGGGCTCAAGCGTTGCCACATTCCGCATGCAATCAGCTCCGCCTTGAGTATTCTGTCGACGGATCGCGCCGTAAGTCTTCCTCCCCTCGAATTGAGAAAAAGGGCATTCGAAGCCGCCCTCGCCGTCGGGAACTGAAACTCCAGGGCATCAAGATAATGCTTAAGGGCGTTAAGCGCTTTGGTTCCGATCGGGGTTATACGCTCTTTGCGGCCTTTGCCGCTCACGCGCACAAGCGCCTCGGCAAAAGCCACCCCGTCAAGATTCAATTTGACCAGTTCGCTCACACGGATACCCGTCGAGTAGAGCAATTCGAACATGGCCCAGTTGCGGGCCTTTCTCCAGGAACTGCCGTACCGGAGCGATGCGCGGGAGAGGGCGTCAAGGAGGTGAAAGACAGCGTCCACCTGGAGGAAGGAAGGCATTTTTTGCTTTATCCTCGGATGGGCAACCTGATCGGCAGGGTTCTCAGTGAAGATGCCGGCGCTGTTCAGATAAGTGTAAAAGGAGCGCAAGGCGGACAGTTTACGGGCGCGGCTTGTTTTTTCGAGCGACCTGTGAACCGATGCCAGGTATCCCCGGATGATTTCCGGACCAATCGACTTCAATTCTACGGCAGAACCCCCTGCAAGGGTGGACGCATAGCCGGCAAACTGGCGCAGATCGCTTGAGTAAGCCCTGAGCGTTTCTTCGCTAAGATTTCGCTCGTGGCGCAGATATTGGAGGAAAAGCGTCTGGGCGCGATTCCAGGTAAGGCCGTCCATCCCGGATTTTCCTTTTAGAATTAGGACAAATTGAGCAATTTGGGGTAATTGAAGGATTAATTTCGCAATTCCTGAATCCAGAGGAGCCTACCCCGGCAAAGGATCGCTCAATTAATGGCTCAGTTAGCACAGACTGTGAAAAAATCATAGAGGATTCGAGAGCCGCCGTGCTGATTGTTTTCCTCGTGTATTGACTTTGCAGCGTAATTGAAATAATTAGAAATGTTTTAAACTCTGTTCATACGGCTCTCCCGTTTCCACCCTGGAAGGGATCCTGTTACGATTTATTTAAAAGACGCCCTACGTGATCTGGCAACCACAGTTAATCCACGGGAAAGCCGTCCGTTCCCCGGGTTCAATTTGAGCAGAAAGGATGCAACATGAAAGAGGATGTCGCAAATGTTCGTACTTTCGCAATAATCTCTCACGGTGGCGCAGGCAAGACTTCCCTGGCTGAAGCCATGCTTTTCGATGCGGGCGCCACGACCCGGCTGGGCAAAGTGGACGAGAGCAGCTCGATTCTGGACTTTGAGCCTGAAGAGGTCAAGCGCAAGACTACCATCAGCAGTTCGGTCTATTCTTTTACCTGGAAAAAGCAGCCATTCACACTGATTGATACGCCGGGCGACTTCAACTTCATTGCTGAAACAAAAACTTCCATGCGGGGCGGCGACTCCGTGGTAGTGCTTGCCGACGCGGTTGACGGCGTGCGTGTTCAGACTGAAAAAGTGTGGGAATTTGCCGGTGAATTCGGCCAGCCGAGATTGATCTTCATCAGCAAGATGGACCGCGAGCGGGCCGATTTCGCCAAAACGGTTCAGGACATTCAAGACAATTTCGGCAAATCGTGTGTCCCGCTTCAGGTTCCGATTGGCGCTGCCGAGAGCTTCAAAGGGGTTGTCGATATCCTGAGTGGCAAAGCATATGTATACGGACAGGGCGATAGCGGAAAATTCGACACAAACGAAATGCCGGCCGAGCTTTCTGAGTTGGCCGCCCGATACAGGGAAGCCATTGTCGAGCATGTGGCCGAATCGAGTGATGAGCTTCTGGAAAAATACCTCGACACCGGCGAACTCTCTCCAGAAGAGATAAAAGGCGCCCTGCGGGCTTCCGTGATAGGCGGCAAACTCATTCCTATCGCTTGCGGCGCAGGCGCCGGAAATATTGGCGTTCAGCCTTTGCTTGACCTGATCGCTGAGTGCCTGCCCTCTCCTCTCGACACCGGTCCGGTCAAAGGCCGCCCCGTGAAGGGAGATGCGGAGTTGACTAGAGATCCGGATACCGGCGCGCCATTCAGCTCCATTGTAATCAAGACCGTGAGCGACCCGTATGCCGGCAAGCTTTCCATTTTGCGCATATTTTCCGGGACCCTTGCCCCCGATTCTACGGTTCTCAACTCCAACAAAGGTGCAAAAGAGCGCTTTGGCCAGCTTCTCAGGCTCAAGGGGAAAAACCAGGAACCGATTCAGACGGCCGGACCCGGAGACATCGTCGCCGTCGCCAAACTCAAAGAGACCGTGACACAGGATACACTGTGCTCGGAGCGCGACCCGATCGTCTTTCCGTCCGTAGAGCTTCCTCCCGCAATCTACTCGCTGGCGGTCGAACCCAAGAGCAAAGGGGACGAGGAAAAGATTTTCTCCTCGCTTTCCCGCCTCATGGAAGAAGATCTGACGCTCAAGCTCGACAGGAACGACGAAACCCGCGAGATGATCCTTTCAGGAATGGGCGAAATCCATATAGAGGCCATCGTCGACAAGCTCAGACGCAAGTTCGGAGTTGAAGTGAACCTCAAGCTGCCCAAGGTCGCATACAAAGAGACGATCAAAGGCAAGGTCCGTGTCCAGCACAAATACAAGAAACAGTCAGGTGGACGCGGCCAGTACGGCGACTGCACGATCGAAATGGAAGCGCTGCCAAGAGGCGAGGGGTTCCAGTTTTATGACAAGATCGTCGGCGGCGTGATCCCGAGGCAGTACATTCCAGCGGTGGAAAAGGGAATCGCCGAAGCGCTCCATGAGGGCACATTGGCCGGATATCCGGTCGTGGACTTCAAGGTTGACCTGGTTGACGGCTCATATCATACGGTGGATTCATCTGAAATGGCCTTCAAGATTGCCGGGTCGATGGCCTTCAAAAAAGCCATGGCAGACGCCAGACCCACCCTGCTCGAACCCATTACGGAAATGGAAATCACTGTTCCCGACGATGCAATGGGCGATATCATCGGGGACCTCAATTCCAGGCGGGGCCGAGTGCTCGGGATGGAAAGCAAAGGAAACAAGCAGATCGTAAAGGCCCAGGTGCCTCTTTCCGAAGTGCTCAAATACGCGCCCGATCTGCGCTCCATGACAGCGGGCCGCGGTATGTTCACCATGAAATTCTCCCACTATGAAGAAGTCCCGGGACCGCTTCAGGAGAAAATAATCGAACTTGCCAAAAAGGAAAAAGAGGAAAAATAAGCCGCCACCGGGGATGATACCATCAGGACCATGGCTGCTATAAGTGACCGTGTACCGAAAGTTCTGCAAATAAATAATCCGGAAAAGCGTGGGGAGCTACGCCCCATAAGCGCTCAAATAAAGACGAGCAGCTACAGGGAAGAAGCCCGTCATTCCGGCGGGCCTGCCCCGGAAGTGTCCAGTCCGGGGGCCGGAATCCAGAGGCTTTGATTTTTATTGTAATATCAACAGGTAAGGGCACTGGACTCCGGTTTGTGCCGGGGCGACAAAAATGATAAATATTGTCCTTATAAATTCAGGTACTTACACGCTCATTTGAGCGCTTATGGGGCAAAGCTCCCCACGCCCTTGACCTGATGCTTTCTTGAACCTAACTCGGTATAAGCTCGCCTTAGGAAGGTTATGTTTTCCAGAAAAACTGCAGTTGTGACGGTCAGCGACCGTGGATCTCGGGGAGAGCGCGTGGACCGGTCCGGGCAGCTCCTGGTGGACAGGCTTGTCGCAGAGGGGTTCGAAGTATGTTTTAGGACCGTTATTGCCGACGAATGCGAAGTGATTCGAAAGGTGCTTACCGATCTGTCAGACGTCGAAAAAGCGGCCCTTGTCCTTACGACCGGGGGTACCGGGGTTTCCCCCCGCGACGTTACTCCCGAGGCTACTCTTTCGGTTATCGAAAAGGCGGTTCCCGGATTGGCCGAAGCCATGCGGGCCGCCAGCCTGCAAAAGACCCCTCATGCGATGATCTCGAGGGCCGTCGCTGGCATCCGCGGTAAAACTCTCATCGTCAATCTGCCGGGAAGTCCGAAAGGCGCTATCGAAAACCTCGAAACAATCCTTCCGGCCCTGCCTCACACGCTGGACAAAATACAGGGTGACCCGTCTGACTGCGCGCAGGATTGATAATCCCGGCCATGAAATTGCCGAAAACGCTTCCAAACCCTGCGGACTGTTCAGGCCACCCCTCTGGAAACGGCGCCAGATAAAAGCAGTCTCTTATTCTTCCTGACAGAATACCGGCATTGTGACCTTGGCCGCTGGGTCTCCTGTCTCATATCCAGCCAGATTTGCTACGCCTGTATGGAGATTGATCTTGCCGATCGCGGAGCTGACGATCCCGGTCGATGGTGGTGGACCTGGAGGACCGAGTCCGACCTTGCCGGACACGGCCAATGCGGCCTTTCGACCGGTTTGCTTGGTGCCAGCCTGGGCAAATGATGGAGTTATACTTTCACAGCCGCCGGAGTCCGGCATCGGATATTCCGTGATCGTGATGCCGAAATTATTGCCCTTGGATAACGTACCCACACCAAATATGCAGATATCTGCCCCCCAGCCGGCAAAGTCATACAGATTATTATAACCTCCCAGGTCGGGATCTTGCTGTGCGAAGAAAACTTCCGTGAACGTCACATCCCCTTGCATGATCTTCTGGATTGTCCACACATCCGGGAGGGGCGTTTGCACCTGCATCTGTACGCCGTTTAATGTCAAGGGACCATTTAACGTTTGTCCGGTCATCGTAAATACATTTTCGTTACTCGAAACCCCGCCCGTAAAGCTTTCGATATCAAGGCGCACCGTATCTGTGGGGGGGTTATTCAAAAATCCGACAACCTGACCGTTTTGATTGAATTCCCACAGACCTGTTAACGTGGCAAAGCCAAAGGTTACCGTTTCTCCAGTTGCTGTTTGTTTAGGTGTGAAGCCTGGAATGACATTAATATAGCCCGAGATCGTTTTGCCATGGATGTCATCGTTGAATGTAAGATACACGGTGCCCAGCTTCGCCCCTGAAACTGTGAAGTCCCATGTCCCTACCGGAGAAACCCAGCCCGTCGCGTTCGCAACGCCTCCAAGGAAAAAGGCGGCAGCAAAAGCAACCCCTAACATTACCGTGAACTGTCGTTTTCGGGTCCTCATGAATCCCTCCTCAAGAATCTCGTACAACTATCTTTCAGCACCACGCTGCCGCTCTTTCAGTTTTCAAGCCCTTGGTGCTCACATGCCAAAGTCCCACGACCTGAACCGAATCTCTTGTGATCACATCTTCCCGGGCCGCTGCCGAGCAAGTTGGTTCTGTTCCTTTTCTCCATATCGGCAACCTGTTTTGCAAACTTCACATTTATTTCAGAAAGTGCAGGTTACCTATTAAAATCCAAGTGTTGAGAGCGTTCTCTTCAACTTCCACGACGCAAATTTGGTGTAGGTGTCGGGTAATGACTAATCAAGATTGATGCCAAATTCTGCATGGGGTGAAATTTTCAGGTGTAAGACGCAATAGTGTTGCTCTGCCCACGTTTGCACGATCGTATCTGATTAATGAAGAACACTTGGTGCGTGGCGGCGGCCAATAAAAACTCATCCTGATGACAAATTTTGTCAGGCAAGAGACAATAATTGACAGATGCCCCTTTGACAGCCGGTCTTTGGCAGGTGCTGCAAAAAGGCCTTTTGGTGGGAGAAGAGCCTTAAAAGGACCGTTGAAGGGTTTTGGTTCATCCCCACACCCGTAGGGGACACGGCAGGCTGAAGGGGCTTAGGCTGGTTGATTTCGTCATTCCGGCGAAGCCTGCCCCGGAAGTGTCCAGTCCGGGGGCCGGAATCCAGGGCTTTCCGGCGCAGGCCGGAATCCAGGGCCTTTTCAAACTATTTGAACTTTCAACCAAAACACTGGACCCCGGCTTTTCGACGGTTGGGCTGCCCGATAAACCCGGTGAGCAGTGAACGGTGAACAGAAAAAAAACCTCTCTCGCTCACTGCTCCTCGCGTAGCGATAGAACCAAGAAGAGTGACTTTTTACTGCTCACCTCTCACTCACACCGCTTATTGCCCCAAAGGGGACGTGGGGCGCAGGCTCATTTTAGTCTTCCCGTCGACACTATATCCCGGTTCTCTTCCACTCAGTCCTCAGTCCTCAGTCCTCAGCCCTCAGTCCAGAGTATCAAAGGCCAGGGTGATCTATCATGCCAGGAAGTGGTACGTCCATGTTGCGTCGGCTTTTTCCCTCGCCCCTATTATCGCGTCTTATTCGCCTGAGCCACCCCACACCATGAGGGGCGGGAAGCGAGCTATTAACTTCGGAGATGGCGGTATGTTCTCAAATTGCCCAAATTGGTCTGATCCGTAATTTTCTTGCGGCTTTCGATTGGAATAGCCTATGATTTACGGACGTTCGGCATTCCAAGAGCTTTTTCGGATGGAATCTGACCCGGATATGCGGTTCGGCTCGAGTTGGGGGTCAAGTTGACGCATTATTCAGGGCAAAGCCTCATCCTCTTCATCCTCCCCTTCCGGAGGCAGTGTCAGCCAAATGTGCGTACCTGATCCATACACCCACTGAACGGGAGGCATAGGAGCCAATGAAAGATAAACCCACAGGCGAACCTGGTAATACGATGTTCATGGACTTTTCTCAGGACCTTGAGCCGGTCACGCTGGATGCGGGAGCAACCCTGTTTCGTCAGGGGGACCCCGGTGACGCCATATACGTTGTCACCACCGGCCAGTTGGCCGTGACGATCAAACAGGAGGACGGATCGGAGCAGGAGGTGTGGGTGATAGATCAAGGCGAACTTGCCGGAGAGATCCAGGATCTGAGTGGAGGCAAACGTACAGCGAGCGTCCATGCTGTCTGCCAAACCAGTTTGCTGAAACTTTCAAAATCTTCCTTCAAAAAACTGGGCCCTGGCGACATTGAAGGACTATATGAAATCATGCGGCGGCAATTGTGCCGAAATCAGTTGGTGATGATACTGCAAGACCTGTTCGGGACCATGAGCAATGACCTGCTCAAGAAGATAGATAGTTATCTCCAATGGCATCGCCTCAAGCGAGGAGAGATCCTTTTCCGCCAGGGAGACAGGGGCGACCGACTCTATATTATTGTGAGCGGGCGGCTTCAGGTGGTGGCAGACAATGAGGATGGGGAAACACGGACGGTGGAAAGGGCGCGCGGTGAAGTCATCGGCGAGATGGCGCTTCTTTTGGGCGGTCACCGTACGGCTACCGTTCGTTGCATCCGCGACAGCGATCTGGTGAGTATCTCCAGCGATGCCGCAGAAAGGCTCGTCGAAGAACATCCCAAGGTCATGCTGGGTATCACCCGGATGTTGGCCAGGCGCGTTCAACAGGGCATGCACGCGTTGAAGAGGAAGCGAACCGGGATGAGCATCGCAGTCATCGCCGCCCAACCGGGCGCTCCGCTCTCTGAGTTCTCACAACGACTCGGCAAGGTGCTTACGGAGTTTGCATCGACTTTGCACCTGAATAGCCATCGCGTTGACAGCCTCATTCAAGTCGAAAATATTTCACAGGTTGGCGATGATAATCCCTACCGTATGAGCCTCTCGATTTGGCTGGACGAGCAGGAAACCAAACATGAATTTATTCTTTATGAAGCCGACATGTCCCGAACCTCATGGACCAATCGGTGCTTGAAGCAGGCCGATCACATTGTCATCCTGGCTCGCGCTTCCGATTCCCGGCGATTCGACGAGAATGCTGTCTCTCTATTCAGTCAGGAGGGCTGCATAAGCTCCGCCAAAAGGACCCTTGTCCTGCTGCACTCCGATCCAGGCCGCCTTCCATCCGAGACCAAACAGTGGAAGGAGTTGCTGCAAGCCCAAAATCACCATCATCTCGCGGGCGAATCGGATGCCCAGTACAGGCGTCTGGCCCGAATTCTTGCAGGCAAAGCCGTGGGTGTGGTGCTAAGCGGAGGCGGCGCATGCGGATTTGCCCATATTGGCGTGATCAGGGCTCTTGAGGAAGCTGGCGTTCCCATTGACCTGATCGGCGGCACCAGCATGGGAGCGGCCATTTCAGCACAATACGCGATGGGCATGACCTGGGAGGAAATGGTTCGGCTGGGCAGAAAAACGTTCATCGACTCAAAACCGTTTCGAGAGTTTACGATCCCTTACTTCTCCTTCATTGGTTGCCGCAAATTCGATGATACTCTCAAAAAGCTCTACGGCGAAACGATGATCGAGGATTTGTGGATTAACTATTTCTGCATTTCCACCAATCTCACCACGGCCAAACCTGTTGTGCACGATCGCGGGCCCCTGCGGAGGGCCGTTCGGGCGAGCACTTCCCTTCCCGGCATCGTGGAGCCTGTTATTCAAGGCAATGAACTGCTCGTGGACGGAGGAGTGCTAAACAACCTGCCCGTAGACGTCATGCAAGACTTGTGGGACTGCTCTATCATAGCGGTCAACGCCAGTGGCGGCTCAGATGTTTTCAGTGTTCAGAGGGAAGAAGTTCCATCGCCGATGGAGCTTTTTCGCGGTTTTTCCAGGCCGTCGTCCAGTAATGTCCGCTTTCCTAACCTTTTCGACATAATATCCCGAACCACCACGGTCAGCAGCGTGCACAAAACGAATTTTGCCAGAACGGCGGCGGCTCTATTTCTGCGGCCACCGGTCTCCGGCCTTGGCCTTCTTAATTTTGCCGCCATCGACCAGATCGTCGCCATCGGGTACGAATACGCAAGAAAAGAGGTCGCACTGTGGAAGGAAAAATCCAGCTTTTAAACATAAACATGAGCCGTCAAAACCTTGATCGGCGATTGATGCCTGCCTCCGCGAAATTATGTTCCAATTCTGATGTGTGGATCATGTATTGAACGTTTTGATCTGAGGTGGATTTTCAACAAGTTGGCAAGCTGTAGCAACTTTCCGACGAATTGAGCAGACGCCGATTTCCAGGGTTTAATACATAGAGGGGCAAGAGAGTCAGACTTTTGGGAGAGCCCATGAACGATAAAAGAATGCACGGCTGTTCCCAACATACCTACATTTGGCCCTGGTCCGTTCAGCCTCATTAATCCGGCAAGGAAACGTGACTCTCCGGGGCGAAGGAAGGCGTGTGTGACGTGTCCTGACGACATTTAAGCAAGGCTTCCCTAACCGCCTCGTACTCAACCTCCATTCCAGACAATACATCC
>Ga0187862_10003843_pt1 | contig 14529 bp, 15 predicted proteins | sample June2016WEW_10_1_FD_133003 | JGI IMG/M metagenome (GOLD analysis project Ga0187862, IMG submission 133003) | Peatland microbial communities from SPRUCE experiment site at the Marcell Experimental Forest, Minnesota, USA - June2016WEW_10_150 | ecosystem: Environmental > Terrestrial > Soil >...
AAATGTCATAAAGATCAGGCGGAACATGTAAAAAGCGGTCATGGCCGCAACGAGAACACCGATAAGCCACAGGATGAAATTCCCCTGCTCCCCGCTGAACGCCTTCCACAGGATTTCGTCCTTGCTGAAAAAACCCGAAAGTCCCGGAAACCCGACGATGGCAAGGGTGCCGATCACCATGGTATAAAAAGTGATGGGCATTTTTCCCCTCAACCCCCCCATGTTCCTCATGTCCTGTTCCCCTCTCAAGGCGTGGATGACACAACCCGAACACAAGAAGAGAAGCGCCTTGAAAAATGAGTGAGTCAGGACATGGAAAAGACCGGCGGCAAACGCTCCTACACCAAGGCCCAGGAACATATAGCCGAGCTGGCTCACCGTGGAGTAGGCCAAAACCTTCTTGATATCATTCTGAGTGAGAGCAATGGTGGCGGCCAACAATGCGGTTAATGCGCCGACAACGGCAACCACACTCATGGCCAGAGTAGACATTGAATAAAGTATATTGCAGCGCGCCACAAAGTAGATGCCCGCTGTTACCATGGTTGCAGCATGGATAAGGGCGCTGACGGGGGTCGGACCGGCCATGGCGTCAGGGAGCCAGATATAGAGGGGTATCTGGGCCGATTTAGCGGTACATCCCAGAAAAAACAACAGGCAGATGAGTGTAATCATGTTGGGTGAGAGCAGGTATGCGTTTGAAAACACATCTGAAAATTTCAACGACCAAATCCCGTGCTGCCCCAGAAATGTCACCAGCAGGAGCATCCCCACCGCGAAGAAAAAATCGCCCACCCGGTTGGTGATAAACGCCTTCTTGCCGGCTACTGCGTTTGCCAGGTCGGAAAACCAGAAAGATATCAGGAGGTATGAACAAACGCCGACCCCTTCCCAGCCGAGAAACATCAGCAAAAAGTTATCGGCCAGAACCAGCGTTATCATTGAAAACATAAAAAGGTTGAGGTAGGTAAAGAACCGGTAGTACCTGCCTTCGTCATGCCACATGTATCCGATTGAATAGACATGAATCAAAAACCCGACCCCGGTCACGAACATGCACATGAACATTGAGAGCGGATCGATCTGGTATCCCACGCTCACGTGAAAGTCCCCTGCGGAAATCCAGGTAAACCAGGTGAAATCATACAAACGTTTGTCCCAGGAAAGCCCAAGCAACTGTAGAAAAAGGATCAGCGTGACCAGAAAGGAGAGTCCAACTGCGCCGCAGGCGATCCAGTGCACGAGGCTTTTATTTTTTTCCTCGATCCTGCGGCCCAACAGACCGTTGATCAACACGCCTGCGAGGGGAAAGGTCGGAATAAGCCATACTAGATCAAACATCATTGTAAGCCTCGATTTACCATTTCAGCAGATTGAATTTATCAATATTGATGGTGCCCGTTTTCCGGTATAGAAGCACAAAGATTGCCAGTCCGATTGCAGCCTCAGCTCCGGCGACGGCCATGACACACATGACCATGAATATCCCTTCAGCCGATTGATTGGCGCGTGAAAATGCCACAAACGCCAGATTCACAGCTCCAAGCATGATCTCTATGCTCAAGAAGACGACGATGGCGTCTTTGCGGGTGATCACCCCGAGTGTGCCGATGGCAAACAGTATTGCGGACAACGCAAGATAGGTGCTTTGATAATCGTTCATTGAAACATTCCCCTATAATATTCCCAACACCGGAGAACTCAAACGGGTCATTCAGGCGCCGCCGAAGGCCCCGCCCGTTTCACGGAGCATCGAGATCCATGATATCAATCCCCTTTTGCCAGAAAAACCGAACCGACCACAGCGGCGGTCAACAGAACGGAGACAAGCTCAAAGGGACAAAGCCCTTCGGCAAAAATATAATTGGCTATCAGATTTACCTCGCCGAATGCGGATAAAGCATGGGGCCCCATATCTCCCTTCAACGCCATCGGGCTCAGTCCCACCCCAAGAATCAAAAGACTGATGAAGAAAAGGCAAAGAATGACAAACCGACCGGTGAAGAGGTTTTTCTTAAGGTCGCCTTCATCACCGGCTACCCTAAGATTCAGCATCATGATGGCATAGAGAATGAACATCATAATGGCGCCGGCGTAGACGATCACCTGGAGGATGGCTATAAACTGACTGTTCAACAATAAAAAGAGGACAGCCAGCGCCAGGCAATTTCCGACCATCCAGAGCGCGCTGTGCACTGTATTTTTCGAAAAAATCACAAGAAGCGCGGTCCCCACCGTTGCCGTACCGAAGATTATTGTCGCTATCAGTTCCATTTCAGTTTGCCCTTTAACTTTCCCCTTGTATAAAGCCGCCTCTATTCCCATCGGATGTGCAGTCGAAGAACCGGCTGTCTTTTAAATCCGGGATCGCCCGGTGGTTTTTAATATCTCGATATCGAACAGAAAATCTTTGCGGCTGTAATCTACATAATCATATACTTCCGTCAAACTGATGGCCCCCTTCGGGCATGCCTCCTGACAGAATCCGCAGAAAACGCATCGAAGCTCATCGACCTCGAATTTTACAGGATACCGCGTTTTCCCTTCCTCTTCATAGGGAACCAGGGTAATCGCATGTGACGGGCAAATGGCGGCGCAAAGTCCGCAGGCGACGCATTTGAGATCGCCTTTTTCGTCTACATTCAGCCTGTGAAGACCCCGCCAGCGAGCGCTTCTTTCCGTTTTCTCATCAGGGTACTGAATGGTGACCGGTTTCCTGAAAAAATTGCCAAGCGTATACCCAAGACCTTTCAAAAAAGGCGTTACATAGTGCCCTTTTTCAGCTCTACCTTTGCTGACAACAATAATTTCCGATTTTTCCATTATTGCTCCTGTTTTCAAGCGTACCGGCCTTCCAATCCGTCTGTGGCGTGGAAGGCCGCCATGAAGACATCAACCCAGAAGAATCATTACCACGCCCGTTGCGATGACATTGGCAATGGCCACCGGCAACAGGAACTTCCACTCGAGCTTCATCACTTTGTCGTAGCGCAGACGGGGAATCGTGGCCCTCACCCATATGCATATGAAAATGATGATAAATGTCTTTAGAAAAAACCAGACAACGCCCGGCAGAAATGGTCCATGCCACCCGCCCAGAAACAGGGTGGTCACAAGGGAGGCAAAGACAAACAGGTGAGTATATTCGGCCAGGAAGAAAAGGGCGAATTTCATGCTGCTGTATTCAATATTGTATCCGCAGCAAAGCTCGGATTCCGCCTCCGGCATGTCAAAAGGAATGCGGTTCAGCTCTGCGATTCCGCTGATAAAAAACACGAAAAAGGCCACCGGTTCCCGAACAATGTTCCAGAGGTTGTGCTGGGCGGCAACCATGTCCACCAGACTGAAAGACCCGCTCACCATTATGATGCTGATAACTGCGAAGGCCATGGAGAGCTCATAGCTGATGATCATGGCCGATGCCCTCAGACCTCCCATGTATCCGTATTTGTTTCCCGACGACCATCCGCCGAGTATGGTCCCGTATGAGCCGATGGTCGCAAATCCCAAGATAAAAAGGATCCCGATGGATGGGTTTGACAGGTAGAGATTGATTTTCTTGCCAAAGATCGTAATTGCGTCTCCAAAGGGAATTAAGGCCAGGAGTATAACGGCCACGGAAATGCTGATGACCGGCGCCATAACAAAAACCGCTCTATCGGCATTTTCCGGTACCACTTCCTCCTTGAAAATATTCTTGACCCCGTCGGCAATCGGCTGAAGGAGCCCGTGCCACCCTACCCTCATCGGCCCGTATCTGAGCTGGAAATGGCCTAAGGCTTTTCTTTCAAGCCATGTGATATAGGCGATGATAGTGAGGCATACTCCAAAAACAACAAGCAGTTTGATAACAGGAATGATGAAAAGATCATTCATCAGGTACGCTCCGTTAAGCAGCTTTTTCGATTCTGACGGCGCTGACTTTGTACTCAGGAATTTTCGACACGGGATCCACCTCGGCATGAGTCAGGAGGTTGACCGCAGCCTCGTGAAAATGGAACGGCACAAAAACCATCCCCCGCTGCGAGCGCTCGCTGAGATGGGCTTTTACCCTGATGTGGCCACGCCTGGATGTTATCCTGACATAGTCTCCTTCCGAAATTCCCAGTTTTTCCGCATCGTAGGGATTGATCTCGGCCAAAAGCTCAGGATAGAGGCGATTAAGGGCGGTGCCGCGCCTTGTCATGGTCCCCGTGTGATAATGCTCCAAAACCCGGCCGGTGCTCAATGTGAATGGATAACCACTGTCGGCTGATTCAACCGGGGGTTTAAACGGGATTGAAAAGAACTGCCCTTTCCCCCTGGAAAATTTCCCCCTGTGCAGAACGGGGGTCCCGGGATGATTTTTATCCGGACACGGCCAGACAAGTCCTGCCTGTTCGAGTCTCTCGTATGTTATCCCCCCGTAACTTGGCGTCAGGGAGTTGATCTCCCGCATGATCTCCTCGGCCGCCGCCGGCATCGCATAGCCCATTCTTTTTGAAATTTCGCTGATTATCCAAGCATCCTCTTTTGCCTCGCCCGGCGGCTCGACCGCTTTTCTCACCCTTTGGACAAGGCGCTCCGTATTGGTGAAAGTGCCCTCCTTCTCCGCAAAGCATGTGGCGGGAAGCACCACATCGGCCAACATCGCCGTTTCGGTCAAAAAGATGTCCTGGACGACAAAAAAATCAAGACACTGGATGCAGTGCTCGAGATGTTTCTGGTCCGGGTCGCTTATCACCGGGTTTTCACCCATTACATGAATGGCTTTGATCCGACCGGATTCGGCGGCTCCAAACATCTCGGTAAGGGTGAGGCCCGGTTTGGGACCGATCTTTAACTCACCCCAGGCGCCCGCGAATTTTTTCATGTTATTTTCATCCGTCACCGCCTGATATCCGGAAAAAACATTGGGCAGACAGCCCATATCGCAGGCGCCCTGGACATTATTCTGTCCGCGCAACGGGTTTACCCCGCCGCCGTCAACGCCGATATTGCCGCAGAGCATGGCCAGGTTGGCCAGGGATTTGACATTGTCAGTTCCGGTGGTATGCTGAGTGATGCCCATGGCATACAGGATAGAGCCAGGTCTGGCGTTTCCAAACAAGCGCGCCGCTGCGTACAGCTCATCAACGGAAAGGCCGGTTATCATGGACACCTGCCGGGGAGTGTATGATTCCAGGTGGGCTTTTAATTCTTCAAAACCTTCCGTACGCTCATCGACGTATTCTTTGGCATACCAACCTTCTTTGACGATGATGTGCATGAGGCCGTTGATCCAGGCTACATCGGTTCCTGGTCGGGGTCGCAGCCACAGGACGGCGTGGTCGACCAGGGAAATTCGCCTGGGATCGATCACCAGAAGCTTCACGCCATTTCTCATCACCGCTTCCTTGACGTAATTGGCGATGATGGGATGGTTTTCATCCGTATTTGTCCCTGTGGCAAGGATCACTTCCGATTTCAAAACATCGCTGATGGGGTTTGTCATGGCCCCACTTCCGAATGACGCGGCAAGACCTGCCACCGTCGAGGAGTGTCAGAGCCGGGCGCAGTGATCCACATTGTTTGTACCGATCACCGCGCGGATGAACTTTTGAAACAGGTAGTTTTCCTCGTTGGTGCACCTGGCCGACGACAGGCCGGCGATGCTGTCCGGTCCGAATTCATTCTTTATCGCGGAGAGCCGTTTGGCTGTGAAGTCCAACGCCTCATCCCAGGTTGCTTCCCGGAACTTGCCGTTTTCCTTAATAAGAGGGGTTTTCAACCGGCTGTCGTCATTGATGAACTCATAGCCGTATCGCCCCTTTACACACAGACTCCCCCGATTTACCCCATCCTCGGTCTTCGTGTAGACACCGATGACCCGGTTTTCCAGCACGTCGAGTTCAAGCTGGCACCCGCAGCCGCAATAGGCGCAAGTCGTTTTTACCCGTTGGCCGAGCCAGGGCCGCCCTTTGTACCGGCTAAGATTCTCGGTCAACGCGCCGGTAGGACAGACAAACATGCATTCACCGCACGATTTGCACTTGTCGGCGGCTACCGGAACCAATCTCGCCTCTTCATTTTCTCCAATTATATCTATAGCGCCGATCCCTTTTAGCTTCTGGCATGCAGTGATGCAACGGCGGCACATGATGCACCGTTCCGGCCAGTAGCGAATCAGGGAAGTGGCATAGCTCTCATCCCGTTTTTGCTTTCGGGGATCAAACGGCACATCGGTAATGCCGAACCGGTAGACGATATTCTGAAGATCGCATTGACCCGCCGCGTCGCAGATGGGGCAATCAAGGGCATGATGCAGCAGAATCTTTTTCAGATTAACGACCCGCTGCTCGTGAAGAACTTCCGATTCGGTAGTGACTTCGAACCCTTCCTCAACCAGGGTATTGCAGGAAGTCACCGGCTCCGGCCGCCCCTCGATTTTAACAATACACATGTTGCATGATCCGATGGGCGGGAGCCTTTTGTGGTAGCAAAGACTCGGAATATCAATCCCGGCGATCCGGGCCGCTTCCATGATTGTCGTCCCTGCCGGGACAGACAATTCACTCCCATCAATCTTTAAATTGACCATACCTGCATTATTCCTTTATTAGATCATTCATTTACCATTACGCCCTAGCGGTCGATTTCCCCCAACACCACATCCAGGCTCCCGATAATGGCGACGGCGTCGGCGACCATATGGCCCACCAGAAGACGGGGGAGAGCACTTGCCAGGTAAAAACATGACGAACGTATTTTGAGCCGGTACGGATGCTCGTTCCCATTGCCGATCAGGTAGAACCCGAGTTCCCCTTTAGCCCCCTCGACGGCGGCATACACTTCCCCTTTCGGCACGGACGCGCCTTTGGCATTGATCATGAACCGCCGGATAAGCGCACTGAGGTCATTCTGGACCTCCGGCAAGCCGGGGTTCGTGATCCAGGGGTTGTCCGTTTGAATCGGCCCGGCAGGAAGGTTTTCAATCGCCTGGTCGATGATGTTGATCGACTGCTTGAACTCTTCCATCCGAACGAGGTAACGGTCATAAATATCACCGTTTTCCCCCACCGGGATCTGAAAGTCAAAGTCGTTGTAACTCGAGTAAGGAAACGCCTTGCGCACATCATAAGCCACGCCGGACCCCCTGAGACTCGGGCCGGTCAATCCGTAGTTCACCGCTTCTTGGGCCGATATCACCCCGATATTCATGGTCCGGGTGGTCCATATCTTGTTTTGCGTCAAAAGCGCATGATAGCCTTCAAGCGCTTTGGGAAACCACTTAACAAAAGCACGGACCTTTTTGATAAACTCATCGGTCGTATCATGGGCTACGCCCCCTATACGGATAAAAGAGGGAGTGAGCCTGTATCCGGCGATCTCTTCGTTGATGGCCATGATCATTTCGCGGTCTCGAAATGCATAGAAGATCACGGTCATGGCGCCGATATCCAGGGCATGGGTGCCAAGCCAGAGATGGTGCCCCATGATCCGGGCAAGCTCGGCCATGATCACTCTCAGGTATTGCGCTCTTTTCGGGGCCTCGATGCCCATCAGCTTTTCAACGGTCAAACAGTATCCGATATTGTTCGCCGAGGCTGCCGAGTAGTCGAGCCTGTCGGTGAGGGGAATGATCTGCTGGTAGTTCCGGTTCTCACAGATTTTTTCAATCCCCCTGTGGAGATATCCGATAACGGGTGTTGCATTTACGATGGTTTCCCCGTCGAGTTCCAGTATCACCCGGAGAACACCGTGGGTGGCCGGGTGATGGGGTCCCATGTTCAGGGTGACGTTTTTGCGTTCGGTCATGATTTCCTATGCCTGGCTATTTTGTTGTTTCGTTCCAATCAGCAGTAATCTTTTATCGTTGTCGGATCGAAGGGCTTGTTGAAATCTTTGCCCTCAAGCGGGAAATCCTTTCTCAACGGGTGTCCCTCAAATTCTTCCCATGTGAGAATCCGCCGCAGATCGGGGTGATTTGAAAAACTTATCCCCAAAAGATCAAACATTTCCCTTTCCCCCCAATTGGCGGAATGCCATATATTGCTCACACTGGGGACTTGCTGCCCCTCGTCGGTTTCCAGTCTGACGCTCAGGCGGGTAAAATCCTTTGAGGATAACAGCAGGTAGAGCACATCAAAACGCGGCGACCTCGGCATGCGGTCGATGCCCACAACATCGGTCAACATATCGAATCCGAATTTCTCGTCCCCTTGCAGTGTTTTCATCACTTCGTAGAAAGATTGCCCGGCAACAGTGATTTCGTGAATACCGTGATGGTCGGTCTCTTTGAGGATTGAACCGGGATATTTTTCGCAGATCGATTTAACTATTGTGTTAAGCTCCATCTATGTTGTCCTGTCGACTATCGCAGCGTGCCTGATTTGACGTCGGGGCGCTGGTCTAATTTTTCGGTTCTGATTTTTTCCTGGACCTTCATCAGGCCGGCCAGTACGGCTTCCGGGCGGGGCGGGCATCCAGGGATGTAGACATCGACCGGAATGATCTGGTCAACGCCCTGGACTACGGCATAGCTTTGGAATATCCCGCCGCATGAAGCGCATGCCCCCATTGCAATCACCCATTTGGGGTCCGCCATCTGATCATATATCCGTTTGACCATCACAGACATCTTCTTGGAAAGGGTACCGGCAACGATGATCAGGTCGGACTGCCTGGGGGACGGACGGAAAACCTCGGAGCCGAAGCGGGAGATGTCAAAATCGGCCAGCGTGCTGGCGATCATTTCAAGGGCGCAGCAGGCAAGGCCGAAGGTGCACGGCCACACTGAATTGCTCCTGCCCCAGTTCACAAGCTTGGTCAGGCTGGTAACCAGTACGTTGTCGCCTACCAGTTGATTTTCTAGTCCCATTCCAACGCTCCCTTTTTCCATACGTACAGATAGCAGATCAGAAGAATCAGCAGAAAAACCATCATTTCGATAAACCCGAACACCCCCAGCTTCTGGTAGTAAACCGCCCATGGGTAGAGAAATACGCATTCAAGGTCAAAGACGAGGAAAAGGAGCGCAATGACATAAAACTTGATGGGGGTTTGTGCATACTGCGCACCCTCGCTGGGCAGACCGCATTCATAGGCTTCTTCCTTAACCTTGAAAGGCCGCCTGGGACCGAGGATATGTGAAAGAAACACGGTACCGGCGCCAAAAAGTAAGGCAAGAATGATAATATAGAGAATGGGTAAATACTCAGAAAGCATAGAACCAAGCCTCCAGGCTATCCGCAGACAGCCCCCTCGCGGAGCATCGAAAATCCGGTGCGAGCTGGCGCGGGTTACGTGCCGCACTGCGGCTCTATAGTGTAAAACGCTCAGCGGAACTTCAGTTATTGAGAATTGCCGTTGATGTCAAGTGGTTTCGTTCCTTGAACTTTGCCGGCCTCGTGATCGTTCCACGGTCAACCCAGGCGCAGTTCCACTCCCCAGGCCAAGGCTGCCGGAACTTTCCGGATTGATATCGGGCAGGTATCGCTAATCCCGCATTGAACATTTGCATTTACTTTCACAAGAAACCCGCTCACGACACGAACCCGAAACTCATATCCACGGGGATCGGCAAAATGGAAGTGATCACCGGACAAACGCCTAGATTAATAAGCTATCAATCCGGATATTACAACCTTTTTTTCCTGTGGGACTGAAAAATTTTGCACACTGATCCAATTCAAACCCGGACCAAACAGCGAGCGCCCTTGACACCCTAAAGGGCCAATTCCCACAGCAGGACTTCCGGCTACAGACCAAGCCCTATGGGATTCCGGCGTCCTGCCCGGGACCATCAGGAGTCAACCAGGCAAAGGATAGTATTCTTGACATTTTTTAGAATCTTGTTTGCATTACTGCCGATAAGAAACGGCTTTTGCTCTTTGAAGCTTTTCTTGCCAATCAGGACAAATTGATACTGGTTGCGATCAATTTCATCGAGCATGTCTCTGGCGAGGTCACTTCTTGTATGCACAATCTGTGTTTGCACCTTTTCAGGGGGAACGCTGCCTCCGATCAGTGCATCACGCGCTTCGGCCAGAAATTTTTCAACCTCCCGCAGAGTTCCATTGCGCCACTCATTAAGGTCTCGATTTCTGTTTTTTTCCTCGTCGTCATTGAGGATTCGCCCATGGTCCCAAAATCGAGGCGGAAGCTTGGGCATGAAATGAAGCAGTGTGTAACTCAGGTCCGGTATCGGAGCAAAGAACTCCGTGGCGTAATAGGTCAAGGCGCGTGAGTCAGGAGACCCCTCCATCGGAATGAGAATTTTCCGCGTCTGATGCACCGGGGTATCGATTACCCATACTGTTCGCATGGTACTATACTGAGACAGCCGGCTCGACGTGCTTCCGATGAGAAGATTCTTTTTCGGCGTTCTACCGCGCCTGCCGCAGATCACCGTCTGGATTTTTGAAGCGGCAGCTTCATTCAAAATATCAAACGATGGAGCAACGCTCTCCATTTTGAGCTTCACCGCTATCCTGTCGGCAGGGAAGCCCGTCTCCGAAAGAACACGCTGCGATGCTTCCAGAACGGCCTTTCCGGCTTTCTCCAAGTAACTTTCCATGCTGCCGGGAGCCATCATTTCACCCGGATAAAATACCTGTAACTCCGGCGCGCAATGATAAAGCAGCACCTGACAGCCGTCGTGATTCTTGAGGAGGTCTCCTGCTGTCCTGAGCGCCTGATTGCACTGATCCGAACCATCCACTGCGAAAAGTATCTTTTTGTCCATTGTAGACCTTCTTTGTAAGGATTCCGTTCCTCTCCCGCGCTATTGGTTTGTATTATTCGCAGTAAAAAGGCGGTCCCAACTCTCCAAAGGAAAAACTAGTGAAAACATGATGCCCGTTGTAGTCCAAGACCCTCAGATCGTTGCTCTTGGACAGGTCATGCATGATCAATTCGAATTGCTCCTTATATTTCTCTTTTACTTTTTCGGCCGGAAGTTCATAAGCGATGTACTTTTTGATTCCCTTGGTGGATAGTTTCTGAATGAAACTGGGATCGTCAAAGGATTTATAGCTCGTAAGGATAAGAATCGGGCCGGTCCCTGTAAAAATAATACCTGCCTTCACGGTCGCCTCCTTTCCGGGTCGTTTGTTAAGCTATGAGTGTAGGCCAGTTTTTCACCAAAGGCGTTTATAAAATCAGCGAGCCCTTTCGCCAATACCAATCTATTGGCAGTGCATGGGAAAGCAGCCTAAAACGACAACTTGGATGGGAACATTGGGGAGAAATGGAAGCTAACCACCAGTACCTGAATTTCAACTGGCTTAGGAAAAGTGAAACGCCATTAGATGTATGTTACAATAACTTGAACTATATCAGGAAGTCAACGTGAAATTTCCGGGGAAATAGGGTCTGGCGACCTGTTGCATTAAGTCATAAGATTTGTATTTTTGAAGAATCCCTCTACATCATGGCCAAAAGAGGAGAACAGTTTTCATGATTTACGGCACATTTGAAGATGCTCAGAACTATTTCCAGGCGGGCAGCCCGATTCACCGGGCGCTTTCCTTCGCGCTTACATTCGATCCGTCCGGGCCTGATGGGAGATATGAGATCGAGGACGGAAAAATCTACGCGTTGGTTTCCTCCTACTGGACCAGTCCGGCCGGGGAGCTCAAGTTTGAGGCACACAGGAAGTATGCCGACGTGCAAGTCGTGCTTGAAGGGGAAGAAAAAATCGAGGTTTCATTGACACGAAACCTGGCGCCTGTCGAGGAATATTCCGAGACGAACGACAAAGTTTTGCTCGAACCACCGCTGGACACGGCTTCCCTGGTGATGAAGCCCGGTTATTTTGCGGTGCTCTACCCGCTCGAGGTCCATCGTCCCAGTTGCGATCTCCACGGCAAACGGCATGTAAGGAAAATCGTGGTAAAAGTTTCCATACATTGATCGTGTACCGAAAGTTCTGCAAATAAAGTAACTCCAGGCTATCCCTGAAGATTGAGGGGGAATCATTCCCCGCTCTTTGCCATGGCCACAGGAATATGCAAAAACCTTCCTGGAAATCTGGTTGAGAGGTTTCATTATTGGGCGATCAGGTCCTGCTGGAATGCAGACGCTTGGCCCTGGAGCCGCCAGATTCGCAGTTTCATGGCCGCACGATGCCCCAGGAGGGCATCCATATCCGGATTCAGGCTGCGTAATTCCCGGGAGGTGATGGAGACTGGCTCGTGCCGGAGCCGCACCTTGTAAGAGGGGATGCCGGGGAAGTTATCGAGAAGCCTTGGAGAAAGGACCAGCAAATCAACAGTGGTATGGCCTACTGCCGTCTGGGTAACTTTCATGGGATAGTAGAGAAACTTCGTCTTGAACTGAAATTGAATGGCCTCGCCAGTCCTAAGCACCTCCTCCAAAGAAACCGCATAAAATACAAACCAGGTGAACCCTTCTCCCAGATATCCGCCAATTGCCTTGTTAAGGGTGGGCGGAATGGCCGGATTCTCCACCCCGGCCGATCTGAGATATTTTTCCACCCACTCGATGAACCCCTCGGTGTCCAGCACATGGGTTACTGAAATATCGTGGGCCCCGATTTTTTTATGGAAAGTCACTTCCCCGGCCGGACGAGCACCTCCAGCGCCGCCTCTGCCGCCGCCGCCGCGCGCTCTCACCGGAGCTTTGGGAATCTTACTATTAATAAGAGTGTTAGCTTTGCGGAAGGTCTCCACATCCCCCTTCTTCACTTTAGGCTCTGACGGCAGGGGCAAAACCTCCAAGACCCGGGTAGCTTCGGAAACTCTCATATCCGTTGAGAGCAGGAGAATTTCCTCGACACCGTTCCAGGCTATCATGGCTCGTTGGTTTGGCTCGAAAACCTGGACGCGGCGGTTGAAAGGAATAGACCCCCCATCGGCAAAAAGAGGCGCAGGTCCTAGCAAAACCAACAGGATCAAAAAAAAACCGGCTTTTTTCATAGCTTCCTCCTTTTGTCGCAGGACTTCCTTTAATTTAAAAGGCATACTTGCTCTTAATAATCATAATGAAACTTTTTGTCCTGCTCCGAGGTAATTTCACGGCCCGTTCAGACACACACGCCTGCGCGCCGGATTTGAAGTAAGCAGGGGAAGCGAACCACCTTAGTTCGAACACCATCAATTTTTTTCAAAACTCGTCTGCCTGCTGCGTTTTGCTCCAAGATCCTTTGCAATCATCAGAGAGCTTTTGTCATCTCACAATTGGGGCGATGGTACAAAAAGCGATTACCCTTGCCCGAGCGGGCGTAACTCTGCATAATGTTACCCCGGCCCGCGATGAAACCGACGCAGTCTAGGCCTTGCCGACTAAGGGCCGGCAGCGATAGGAAATTGCGCCTTTTTGGAATCAACCTTAAAGAAGGAGGAATCTATGCACTCGGGAACACTTACGTCACGACGCCGCTTTTTGTGCCTCGCCGGCGGTCTCGCTGCGGGTGTCGCTCTGCAGGCAGCTCCGCCCGCTGTCTTGGCTGCCGCAAAGATAGAAGGCAAGGGGAAAGAATGCGAGGTGAACCCCGTAGAAGATCTCATGCGTGAGCACGGAGTCTTGCGCCGCGTGTTGGTGATCTATGAGGAGGCTATAAGGCGCATCAGTGAGAGAAAGGATCTGCCGTCCGGAGTTATTGCGGATTCAGCCGGCATCGTCCGCCGCTTCGTCGAGGACTACCATGAAAAGCTCGAAGAAGATGAGATTTTCCCACGTTTTGAAAAGGCCCGAAAATTTAACGATCTTGTGAATGCGCTCATCGTGCAGCACCAGGCGGGACGACGCCTGACCGATTCCATTTTGAAGTTATCCGAACCTGAGGCGCTTAAAAGTACAACAACAAAGGAAGACTCCTCCCCGGCCATGCAGCAGATCTATGGGGGGAGACCACTTTTTGGGGATGCTCCTCCCTTTGGAAAGAAAGGCTCATATAGCAAGCATGATCTGTCTTCGGCCATGCAACAGTTCATTTACATGTACCGGCCCCACGCAGCCAGGGAAGACACAGTGCTTTTCCCTGCTTTTCGCTCGATAGTGTCGCCCGCTGAGTTTAATGAACTGGGCGAAAAATTCGAGGACAGGGAAACGGAGCTTTTCGGAAAAAAAGGATTTGAAAAAATGGTGGAATCAGTTGCTGAGATAGAGAAAAAGCTTGGCATCAATGAGCTGTCGATATTTACACCAAAAGTATGAGGTTCGTAATCGTTCACTGCACTTTTGTATCTGATTTTACATCTATACTGCAGAGTTACGTTCAAATCGGGGGCCTCGGGAGGGCATAGAGCCTTCCCCTTGTTATGAGACGTTTTCTGAGATTTGGTTCGGCGGTGTGGAGAGGTCGGGCGCGCGCAATTACGAAATTGAAGAGGGTCAGGGCGTTCCCCGGCCAATGCTGTTGATTTAATACGGAGTTGCGTACAAGATTGAACTAACTAAAAGAGCGGGGGACTTTTTTCACTTTAAAGATCCCCCGCGCGCCCGGGATTTCTGCCACACGCGCAAGCGCGTGAGGCAGAGCGCGGCACCTCTGGTCATGGACAGGTCAGTGATAGCGTGGAGATCGGCGCAGCGTTCCTCGCTGGG
>Ga0187862_10003850_pt1 | contig 14504 bp, 10 predicted proteins | sample June2016WEW_10_1_FD_133003 | JGI IMG/M metagenome (GOLD analysis project Ga0187862, IMG submission 133003) | Peatland microbial communities from SPRUCE experiment site at the Marcell Experimental Forest, Minnesota, USA - June2016WEW_10_150 | ecosystem: Environmental > Terrestrial > Soil >...
ACAATCTGCAAAAAATGGGTTATACCAACGTGATTTCGATGGATGGCGGCTGGCGCGGTTGGACCGAAGCGGGTTTTCCTACCAAGAAGCCCTGAGGGCTGGCTCGTTCCTAAATAATGGCTGGGGCGGGAGGACTCGAACCTCCACCATCCTCATTAACAGTGAGGTGTCCTACCGATTGGACCACGCCCCAGTAGAGAGACCTAAGATTCTGCCACATCGCCACTTGCCGCACAAAGATCATTCCGGGTGAGCCGCGCGCCGTCACGCGCGCGGTGCTGTGCGTCAGCGACGGAACCGCTCAACTAGCAGAAGGAGGGCGACTGAGGCCAACAGCGCGTAGAACGCACCGTGCCTCCCGAACTCGTCGATATTGTGCGGTGGAGGCGGAGGAATGACGGCTGGCGGAGCCGGTGGAAAAAATACCGGCGGCGGCGTGTATTCCGTGCCGGGGCTCGGTGGCAGGGGCGTTTCGGGCGGGCTCCCATTCAGCTCAACATAGCTGGACGGAAAATTTTCCGCGTACTCGGTCGGTGGCGGCGCAGGGGGCGGAACGTTCTCCACGATCGTTTCGGTATCCGTCGGCTCGTCAAGCTCCATGGGAGCCTGTTGGGCGTACGAGATCTCGTTCCCGCAGCGGACACGGATATAATTCGTTCCGTCGGTGATCACTTCCTCGCCGGCCATGATTAGCTTCGGTTCTTTCGTCCAGTAGATTCCCGCGCCGTTCACGCGATAAGAAACGTAGGCCATGATGTTGTGGTCCAGACGCATGAAGTGCGCCTTCGCGACGTCGAAACCTTTGTAGTGCTGCGCCGCAAGCGGGTCCCTGGAGATCACATCCAGCAGTTCGCCGAGCGAATGGATTCCTCCTTTGACGATGGAATGCCCATACACCGCGCGTGTGGCTTCCGCCGGCTTTGTGGAGACAGCGGCCGTTTTCGCAGCCGGCGCGGCGGTGTGAGCGGGAACACCTACGCTGCCTCCGCTGCGCAACGCAAAATGGATCACACCCGCGTGCCGCACCCTGCCCAGAAAGTGCGGCCCACGCGCGACGGCAAACAAGCACAAGCACGTAATCACCAGAACGCATGCGCGCCAGGCGACGCCGCGTTTTCGCAGCAGCAGATACAGCCCCGCCAACGCAACGGCGACGAACGCGCAGTATGTAGAGGTACCCGGAAATGGTATGAGAATGCTCGCCATCTTAGCGATCTTTCAAAACAAGCCCGGCGCCGGGCGGGGGGCTCAACAACGCTGGGGGTCCGCTTTAACTCGAAACCTGTGGCGGCCTACGCGGCCAGGGCTTTCGTCTTGAGCCAGCCCTTCTCACAAAAGCCTAGTCCTCTTGCACCGTCGAGTCAATCGCAAGCCGCCGTGGATCGTGGGACGGAAAATTCGGCGGGCGCCGGGCGTTGCGGCGGTAGCGAGGCATTTTCGCGGAGTGCTACACTGTTTTCATATTTCCTTCGTCAAGATCGGCCCCCGCGGAGCCACTTGTCGGCCGTACGCCGAATTACGAAGGGCAGTGAGAGATCGAGAGCCGGCTGTGCCGAATTCGTTGAGCGAAGAATCTCACGCCCGAAATCCACAGTTACTACCCGCGGCAAGAACCGCGCTATTTATGGCCGTGATCGCGGCGTGCAGCCTCGCTCTCCTGGCAGCGCAAGCGCCGAATAGTCCCCCTGCCGCGCCGACGCAGAAAATAACGCCTCTGCCTGTCGCCAGCGTTCCAACGAATTTTGTGCTCGAGCGCGTCGTGGTCCGCGATGCCCATGGCAACGCGGTAACGAATTTGGGCCAGTCCGATTTCCAGATTTTCGACAACGGCGCGCCGCAAACAATTGCCTACTTCTCCGCCGCGGTTGCGCCGGTTCAAGCACCGTCCGCCGAAGTGCAAACGGCCGCGCTATCGATAGACCAAGCGCTGGCGCCACTCGCAGAGTCGCCTCCGCTAAACGCGGGTCCACGCTACACCGCGCTTTTCTTCGACGATTACCATCTGCAGATTTCGGATTTAGACCAGACGCGCCAGGCGGCGCAGCAATATTCTACGAAGGCCCTAGGCGCGAACGACCAGATCGGTATCTTCACAGCCTCCGGAGAAACGAATCTCGGCTTCGCCGGCGACGCCGAAAAACTTCGAGCGGCACTCTCCCAGCTTCGCTCGCAAATCAGCCCTAATGCACCAAATAGTGTGGGCGCGGCCGCGGCGCCAAATGGCGATGTGTCGGTTCAATACACGCTCGCGTCACTGCAAAATCTTGTACTGCGTATGGCGGGAATTCCCGGCGAACGCAGGATCGTGCTGGTATCGGAAGGTTTCGAGAATCCAGCGCACCAGGATCGCATGGATCAAATCATCGACGCCGCCATTCGCGCCAACGTCGTGATCGACGCGATCGCCGCGTATGCCGTGGACGCGAACGGGCCCAGCCATTTCCCGGCCGAGGCCCCCGCTGGCGGCGCAGCATCAATCCAACCGGCGCCTGGAACCGGAGTGACCAGCGTCGATGCCAATTTGCAAGTAATCGAGGCCCTAGCCGAAGCCACAAGCGGCGTCTTTATCCACGATTCGATCCGCTACGACTCCGGTTTCAACCGCATCGCGGACCCAACCGACGCATCGTATGTCCTCGGCTTTGTGCCGTCAGACCTTCGCACCGACGGCAGCTTTCACAAAATCACAATCATGCTCACCGCTCATCCCGATTGGTCAGCGCAAGCGCGCATCGGATACCTCGCGCCCCCGCCAATCGAGTCCGAACCGCACATGGAAGGCTCTGACTTGCAAGAGCAGGCCAGCGTCAACGCGATTCTGGGTACATCCGATCCGGACCAGCAAATCCGGCTGGCTCAGGATTTCCTTCGAATTAATCCGTCGAGCCAGTTCTTTGAATCCGTGGAAGATCGCCTGGTGAATGCATACTACGCGAAAAAAGATTGGAAGAATTTCTACGTGGCGGCGGCCCATGCGTTGGGGAATGATCCCGACGATGTGGACGTCTTGGTGCTTGACGGCTGGGTGTCCGCGCATCTCGCCAATCCGAAGGACGCAGGAGCGACCAATCAGCTTGATCGGGCGGAGAGCTTCTTGAAGCACGCCACGGATCTGATGCCTGCGCTGGCCAAACCGCAGGGGCTCGCCAAGGAGCAATTCGCAGCCTACAAGGCATCCGAGATGTCCAGGGCACAAAGTGGCCTGGGCCTGGTCGATTTTTACCGGCAGGATTATGCAAGGTCCGTCTGGGAACTGCAGGAGGCCACCAATGGTATCGCGTCGCCCGATTCCACAGACTTATGGGCGCTCGGGGTTTCGCTGCAGCAAACGAGGCGCTACACCGAGGCGGCCGACGCATTCGAGAAGTGCAGCCAGATTCCCGGCGACTACCGGGATCGCTGTAAGAAACTCGCGATTCAGGCCGGTGGCCAGAGGCCCAGTGCTCGCGAGTCGATCTGGTTGCCGCCGGATGCTGATGCCCCGCTCGCCATGAGTTCCGGGGCGCAGACCTGTTCGCTCCCTGATGTTCTGGTGCACGCCGGCGAACGCGCGCAAGAACTCGTCGACAACCTACAAAAGTTTACGGCGCTTGAAAAAATCGAATCCCAGAGCGTGGATTCCGCGGGTATCGGCGGCACGAAAAAAACCGCTAGCTACGATTACATCGTGAGTTTCGAACAAGGACCCGGCGCGTTTTCAGTCAACGAGACTCGGCAAATATCCAAGGGCGGCAAAGAACTCATCGGCGAGCAGCAGGAATCCGGTCTTACGGCTCTCGCGTTGATTTTCCATCCGTACTACCAGGGTGATTACGATATGCGCTGCGAAGGCGTCGCCGATTGGAGTGGGACTCCCGCGTGGGTGATTCATTTCGTCCAGCGCAACGATAAGCCTCCTCGCACGGAGGGCATCATAACCTCGACCGAAGATATTCCCCTCAGACTGAAGGGACGCGCGTGGATTGCAAAGGATTCTTACGAGGTGATGCACATCGATACAATTCTGCTCGAGCCCGTACTATCGATTAATCTCACCAGCCGCGCCGTCTCGATCAGCTACGGGCCCGTGGACTTCCGCGCGCAGAACATGATGCTTTGGTTGCCGCTAAGCGCTGTGTCGCTCTCCGAATTCGGAACAACTCGCTCCGTCGCCACCCACTCATTTACGGACTTTCACTTATTTGCCGTGCAGTCCGTTCTCAAACCGCCGCCTCAACCTTAATTCTTCACTCGCTCCGGCTCGCCCCGCATCGCGTACGCGCGCTTGGATTCTAGTGCGCGTATTTCACGGAGCAGCCGTACGGCCGCGTGGTCGAGACGCTGACCGGCTTGCCGGCCATCGCTTCCGTCAGCGCCTGCGAAACGTAATTCGTCGCGCCGGAGATATCCGATTGGTCGCTGGTCGGGCGATCGTCGATCGCACCGTCGTAAATCAAAATGCCGTCCGGATTGATCACGAACATGTGCGGCGTGGTCTTGGCGTCGTAAAGATGGCCCAACTGTCCGTCGGGATCGAGCAGCGCAGCCGTCGGCGCGGCGTGCATCTGGCGCATGTAATCGTTTTCCTGCGCCGCGGTCACGTAGCCCTGCGCTCCCGGCGCCGATGAAATCACCGTGAACCAAATCACTCCGCGCGCAGTCCATCCCCGCTGCAAATTCTCCATATTCCCGCTCAGATAGTGTTTTTGCGTGTAAGGACAACCGTTGTTGTGCCATTCCAGAACCACGAATTTCCCTCGATAATCCGCCAAGTGATGCTGCTGTCCGTTGCTGTCCGTGGCCACAAAATCTGGAGCCGCTTGACCCACACGTGCCGCAAACGCCGCCGCAGCCGCAATCAAAATAATTGCCGCCGCTAAGAATCCGAGACGCTTTGCATTCATGATTTGCTCCTCGTTCGCTTCGATGCTCCAAGCGTAAGGATTCGATGCCACGGCCGGGGAAAAACTCGGCGAAAGCAGGTTTGCGGCTGCCGCTTCACGCCGCATTTCCGAATGCCCGCTACTGCGTCACCGGCGCATCCACGCTGTAGGCCCCGCGCTCCGGCAACACCACCACCCCGCGCAGCCGCGCAATCGGCTTCAGCAATTGATCCGACTTCTTCATATGAATCTCGATTCCCGTGGGAGTGCTCTGCACATTCTGCGCGGCTGAGTTTTCGATCACGTCGGAATCCAGCGGAAAGAATTCGGCTTGCGTCGTGGATTTTCCACTGCGCAGCGACAATATGAATTCATTGCCACTTGATTTGACGCGCGCTTGCCACGCTGCTGGTGCCGCTAGGGGCAATCGCTGCCTGGTCTGCTCGAACAAAGCGTGCACCGTAGCGTTCGACAACGCGGCGGACGCGCGCGCCGCAACCGGCAGCGCAAGTTGCACGCTGGCTTTCGCGGGCACGCAAATTTCGCGGCACACCAGATAGTGCACTTGCCCGCCCAGCGTCACCGAACCGTGCGCCGGCAAATCGCCCGCCACCGTGACCGGCGCCATCAGCACAACACCGTTCGAGTATCCATAATCTACGATCGACGGCGCTTCGATGCGCTCCGGATACGGCCACAGAAAATCTCCGGCGTGAAATCCTGTCGGCAAATCCCACTGAATCTTCGGCGGCTCGCCGGAGTCGCCCGGATTTTCCCAGTAAATGTGCCAGCCGCTTTGCAACTTGAATTGCAGTCCAACCCACAGCGTTTGCCCCGCCCGCACCGCCGTCGCGTCGGACACCAGCCCGACGTCCACCTGCGGCCGCGCGGGTGTTTGCGCGCGCGCCGTCTGCGCTCCGCAGATTCCGAGAACCGCGAGCGTCACAATCGCAGCCGCGCCCGCCGCCCATCGCCACACGGCGCTAGAATTTCTGTCCGCCAATGCCTTCGCCATACGTCTGCTTAGACTATCGCACGCAGGGAATCGTTCCGCTGAATTTTTGTTTTCTTTATCTTCGCTGCGAGTCGTGCGTGGGACGTTCTGCGCGTCCAGACAAACTCCCGCCTCGTTTGGGTGTTGTCCCTTGGGGTGGTGAATTGGGTGTGACGAGGCGGAAGAAGTCGGGAGAAGACAAGCCGGCCCAGCCCTCAATCCCCTAAAGGGATCCTCGACTTGCCTTCTCCCTACGCCATACTAAGAGGCACGCCAAGCGCCAAAACCAACTCGCTGCAAACGCACAACTTGTCCGCTCACCCCCCGCGTAAAAAAGCCACGCCCCAGCAAAATCTTCCGGTGATCCCGAGTAACAGTACTCCAATTCATTCGCAGGTCTTTTCCCTTGACCCCTGCTTAATGTGCTGCGGACCGAGTGCGCGGCCTAGTGGTCCAAATACGCGAGGAGCACTACATCTGGACTCCAAGAAGCCTTTCTTTTATCTTGTGACTGCTGAGGCAAGCGGAATCATCCGCTGTGATCTAGCTGATGGAAGATCCTGGTGAGGGGAGACCCATGCGTTCCGCAATTATCCTTGTAACTCTCGGTTTGGCGTTTTCGGTGGCTGCTCAAGCGAAAAAACCGCCGCAGGAGATCAAGATCAAAATCGATTCAACCGGTTGGGACAAAACCCTTCTGCTCGAAAAAATGAATGGCAGCGGGAGATTCCATGGCTTGCACTTCGACGAATCCGAGGAAGCCTACGAATACCGCATCGCCTATGGAACGGGGCAAGATCCTGCTGCGGTTCAAGTCGGACAAATGAACGCTACTTCGGGAACCGTGACCGTGTTTGATGCGCAAGGGAAGGAGCTGTTTGACTTTGTACGGGAAGGACGATTCACGGATGCCGGTGTCACGAATGCGATCGCTAAGGAGATTGTGAAGAGGCTGCTCATAATCCGATCTCAAACACCGCAATAGATCGCCTGCCCACACACGTTTGCCTTGACACGCCTGCGTTGTAAGCCTAAATTTGTTTTTCTTCAGGTGTTCGCGTTTGAAGAGAGCTGTCTCTCATGCAGAGTGGCTGAGGGTTACGGGCCCGATGAAGCCACGGCAACCGGATCAGGTGAAAAACCTGATTGCTTGGTGCCAAGTCCCGCCCGATTCGCGGGGGACATGAGATTCAGTGCTGGTTTTGCGCCTCATCCCCCAAACCCGGATGAGGCTTTTTTTTGGCGCGCAGGGCCCAGCGCAGCCCGCATGGAGAAGAAAATTGGGATCGCGCATTTATTTCGATCATTCCGCCACCACTCCGCTTGACCCGCGAGTATTTGTTCTGATGGAGCCCTATCTCCTGGACGACTTCGGCAATCCTTCCAGTCTGCACCGCGAAGGCCGCAAGGCCCGCGAAGCAGTGGAGACCGCTCGCGCGCAAGTCGCCGCACTATTCGGCGCCGCTCCCTCCGAGATCGTCTTCACCGGCAGCGGCACGGAAGCCGACAACTTGGCAATCCTCGGCTCGATCCGGGCGGGCACCGGATCAGCCCACATCGTAACCAGTTCCATCGAGCACGCCGGCGTCCTCGAGCCCTGTCGCTTCCTCGAACGCTTCGGCGTCAAGGTCGACTACCTGCCGGTCGATTCCTACGGCTTGGTCGATCCCGAAAATCTACGCCGCGCGCTGCGCCCTGAGACGCGCCTTGTCTCCATCATGGCCGCGAATAATGTTGTCGGCACTCTTCAGCCCATCGCCGAGCTTGCGCGCATCGCGAAGCAGCATGGCGCGCTGTTTCACACCGACGCCGTGCAAGCCGCCGGCAAGATGCGTTTGGATGTCAACGAATTGCCCGCCGATTTGATCTCATTGTCCGCGCATAAACTGCACGGTCCGAAAGGCGTCGGCGCGCTCTACGTGCGCGACGGCGTTGAGCTGAACCCGATCGTGCTCGGCGGAGGACAAGAACGCGGCTTGCGCTCCGCCACCGAAAACGTGGCAGGCATTGTCGGCTTCGGCGCGGCCGCTGCCCTGGCACGCGAAGAAATGGAAGAGGAAGCCCGCGACCTAGTTAGGTTGCGGGAATATCTCCTCGCGCGGCTCCGCGCAACCATGCCCCATGCTTACCTGATCGGCCACCCAGTGAAGCGCCTTCCCGGCCATCTCTGCCTGGGCTTCGCGGGCCAGGAGGGCGAAGTGCTTCAGCTTCTAACAGCTCTCGATGAGGCCGGCGTGGCCGTCTCCTCCGGCAGCGCCTGCAGCGCTCATCACGCCGGCGCCCCGTCGGAGATTCTTTTAGCGATGGGATTCGATTCCCAGCGCGCCAAAGGCTCGCTGCGCGTAACCCTTGGGCGCTTCAGCACCGAATCCGAAGTGAACCGCTTCCTGGAAATTTTGCCACGCGCACTCGCAGCGCCAGGGCTCGCGGCGGCGCGCGACGATTCGCCGCGGAATGTCGAGCTAAGCGTGGCGCAAGCGCGTAATTGAAAGCTCCGTCCGCGCCAAAAGTCCACCCGCGCTGAGATTGGCACGGCTAATACCCTGAATCGGTAGTGACTCAGTTTGAATCCGGGGCATTGTTGGATGGGCCAAAGAGCGCCCGAGATTCTGCTGCTAGTGCTCGAAGTTCTTCCAAGAGCCGCGCGTGTTCCCTACTGCCGCGCACTGTTTTAGCTAACCGTTCGCGCAGCTGTACTAGACGTTGCAGGAGGTCTACGGTCCCGTCGAATAAAAATTCGTCCATGTTTAACTCCGACGTTGCTATTGGCCCGAAGTGTAGCAACTGGGGCTGCTCAATTCAAAACGAGTCACTACCCCTGAATCAGCCTCCTTGACCTGAACTGTGCAGCTTGTTAACGTGAAGGATTATGCTGGGCGCATTCTACTCACTGTGCGGTGGCCGCTCTGTCTGGGGTGTGCTCGCATGGGATTAACCCAAATCGTGGTCCGCGGCGCGCGCCAGCACAACCTGAAGAATCTGAACCTGGAAATCCCGCGCAACGCCCTTACCGTGATCACCGGGCTTTCCGGCTCCGGTAAATCGTCGCTGGCGTTCGATACCATTTACGCCGAAGGCCAGCGCCGATATGTCGAATCGCTTTCCGCCTACGCGCGGCAATTCCTGGATCAAATGGAGCGGCCCGATGTGGATTCGATCGAGGGTCTTTCGCCTTCGATCGCCATCGAGCAAAAAACCACCACGCGCTCGCCGCGCTCCACCGTGGGCACGATCACGGAGATTTCCGATTTCCTGCGCGTGATCTATAGCTCCATCGGCGTGCCGCATTGCCCGAATTGCGGCAAGCCCATCGCGCGCCAATCCGCGGAGCAGATCGTGCAGTCTATTCTGCGCGGAGAACTCGCCAAGCCCGGCGATCGCGTGATGATCTTGGCGCCGCTGGCTCGCGGCCGCAAAGGCGAATACAAACAGGAACTGGAGAAACTGGCGCGCGATGGTTTCCTGCGCGCGCGCATCGATGGCCAACTCTATCCGCTCGACGACGCGCCGAAACTCGATAAGCGCAAGAACCACACGATTGAAGTTGTCGTCGATCGCCTGCTCGTGAAGCCCGGGATTGCCGGCCGCCTCGAACAATCGCTGGCCACGGCGCTGAAACTCGCGAAGGGATTGGTCACTGTCGCGGTCGTCGGGGGCTCCGAGGAAATTTATTCCGAAAAATTGGCCTGCCGCGATTGCGGAATTTCCGTGCCGCAGCTTGAGCCGCGCTCCTTCAGCTTCAATTCGCCGTACGGCGCGTGCCCGGTGTGCAACGGTCTCGGCTCGCGCTACGATTTTGATCCCGCGAAGGTGATCTCGGATTGGACGCGCCCGCTTTTCGAGGGCGGCCTGGGCCCCGGATCGAGTTCCGGCAACGTGCGGCGCACGCTGGAGCTCGCGGCCGTCGCCCACGGATTCGATCTCGCCACGCCCTTCGAGAAGTTCCCGCGCCGCGTGCAGAACTTGATTCTCTACGGCTTCCCGCCATCGCAAAGCGATGGCTCGCAGCAAACTGAAGCCCCCGCGCGCGGCCGCACAAAAACCAAACTCGCGCCGGGATTTCGCTTCCCCGGAATTTTCACGATGCTCGGCCGCAATCTCGAAGATTCGCGTTCGGATAATTATCGCGAATGGCTCACACAGTTCATGTCTCCCGCACCGTGCGCCGCGTGCGGACAGAAGCGTTTGCGTCCCGAAAGTTTGGCCGTGAAAGTCGCCGGGCGCTCGATTGCCGATTTCACGATGCTTCCAATCAGCCAAGCGCGCCCGGACGTGGATCGCATATTGAAAATCCTCTCGCCACGGCAATTGCAAATCGCCGGCCGCGCGCTTGAGGAAGTTTCCGAACGCCTCGATTTTCTTCTCGCCGTCGGCCTCGGCTATCTGAGCCTCGATCGCTCCGCGGCCACACTTAGCGGCGGAGAATCGCAGCGCATACGCTTGGCGACGCAGATCGGTTCGCGCTTGCGCGGCGTGCTTTACGTGCTCGATGAGCCATCGATCGGCTTGCACGCGCGCGACAACGAGCGCCTGCTGCAATCGCTCGGCCGCTTGCGCAATCTCGGCAACACCGTGCTCGTCGTCGAGCACGACGAAGAGACTATTCGCCGCGCCGATTTCGTTGTGGACCTCGGCCCCGGCGCAGGCAGCGCCGGCGGCTACTTGGTCGCAACCGGCAAGCCCGCGGAAATTGCCGCGAGCGAAACGTCGATGACCGGTCGCTACCTTTCCGGCGCGATGTCGATTCCCGTCCCCGAGCATCGTCGCTCGCCCAACGGTAAATCGCTCGCCGTGCTGGGCTGCACCGAAAACAATTTGAAGAACATCGATCTGCGTTTGCCGCTCGGCTTGCTCACCGTGATCACCGGCGTTTCCGGCTCCGGCAAATCCACGCTGGTGAACGAAATTCTGTACCACGCGCTGGCGCAAAAACTTTATCGCTCCACGCAACGCCCCGGCGCATTCCGCGAACTCACCGGCGCCGATCACATCGACAAGGTGATCGAAATAGACCAAGCGCCGATCGGCCGCACGCCGCGCTCGAATCCAGCCACCTACACCGGCGTGCTCACTCCGATTCGCGAGCTTTTCGCTATGCTGCCGGAATCGCGCGAGCGCGGCTATGCGCCCGGCCGCTTCAGTTTCAACGTGAAGGGCGGGCGCTGCGAGGCATGCCAGGGCGATGGCCAGCGCCGCATCGAAATGAATTTTCTGCCCGACGTGTTCGTTACTTGCGAAGTGTGCCGCGGCCGCCGCTATAACGCCGAAACGCTCGCCGTGCGCTACAAAGGTCTTTCGATTTCCGATCTGCTGAATCTTTCGATCGAAGACGCGCTGCCCGTGCTCGAAAATTTCCCGCAAATTCACCAGAAGCTCAAAACGCTGGTCGATGTCGGCCTCGGCTACATCCAGTTGGGCCAATCCGCCACCACGCTTTCCGGCGGCGAAGCGCAACGCATGAAGTTGGCCCGCGAATTGTCGCGCCGCCAAACCGGCCGCACGCTTTACATTCTCGATGAGCCCACGACCGGCCTGCACTTCGATGACGTCAAAAAGCTGCTCCACGTCCTGAATCGCTTGGTGGACGTCGGCAACACCGTGCTGATCATCGAGCACCAGCTCGACGTCATCAAGCAAGCCGATTGGGTGATCGATCTCGGTCCCGAAGGCGGCGAAGCGGGCGGCCGCATCGTCGCGCAAGGGACGCCCGAGCAAATCGCGCGCAACAAAAAATCCTACACCGGCCAAGTCCTAACGCGCGTCCTCCCGCTCGTCCCCTCCAACGGCCACTAAACGCGCTGCGCTACAGCGTATGATTTGCAATGGAACAGAGTTTGAACTGGGGTGAAACGGTTTGCGGCGGTAGAAAACGTCGTTCAAGCTTTGAGAAACGATTCCGTGCCAATTCCAGCTTCACGAAGAATCGCTCGGAGCGTTCCCTCCGCCATATCGCCGGAGTGATGCGGGATCGTCACCTTTCTCCCTGTTTGCGAATGACGCCATAGCTCGTGACTGCCGGGCCCTTGGCGATCGAACTGGAAACCGAACGAGCGGAGCCGTCGTACAACTTCACGATAGGAAAATCCCGCCAAGCGGCCCATTAAGACACGGAGACGGGGACTCGGAATTCCTGGCTGGACCGGTGGGTGCTGCGGAATACACGCGGAAGTGGATCGCCGTGTTCTATGCAGGATTCGACGATCTTTCGGGCAAGTCCCTGAGCAATTTCGACAGCTTCGGCAACGCTACGGCCTTCGGCTACCAACCCGGAAACATCGGGGCTCGTCCCAACGTAGCGGCCGTCTTTGAGGCGCTCCACACGTACTCGGATCGCCACTTCTTCAACCTTCGTGAGGTGCTCGTGCTTTCGCATCAGGTCCCTTCCCTTGGGCATTATACCAAGGCTTGCAGTTTCTGCGCGACGGCCTAAGCCATTTGACAGCGATGCGCGAACATCGGCACACTAGCGATTTCGTCCGCCTGCGGCGGACGCTATCGCGCGTAACGCGCCGCATCAAAGGACCGTCTTTGACCCGCACATGCGCTACTTGATCACCGGCATCACTGGATTCGTTGGGCCGCACATGGCCAATCTGCTCGTGGAAGAAGGGCACGAAGTCCACGGCCTGGTGCGCACGTCGAATGGGCGCGAGGACGATATTCGCGACGTCGTTCCCGATCGCATCTTCGACACGCTCACATTCCATTACGGCGATCTGACCGACTACGAATCGCTGACGAACGTGATTCGCAAGACGCCGTTCGATGGTGTGTTTCACCTCGCCGCGCAGAGCCATCCGCCGACGAGCTTCGCCGATCCGCGCGGCACATTCCTGATCAACGCCGTCGGCACGATGAATCTGGCGGAAGCGATTCGCGTGCATCGCCCGGCGTGCCGGCTGATGTCCTGTTCGACGTCCGAGGTTTACGGCGCGCCGCTGGAATCGCAGGGGCCGATCCACGAAGGCTTTCCGCTGGAGCCGGTGAATCCATACGGCGTGAGCAAGGCCGCGGCGGATCTGTACGTCCGCGAGCGCGCGGTTTCCGAGAAGCTGCCATTTTTCGTGACGCGCGCGTTTTCGCACACTGGCCCGCGGCGCGGAAAGCGATTTTCCATCGCTTCCGACGTGTATCAAATGGTGCGCATCCTGAAGGGATTTCAGGAGCCGGTGCTGCACGTCGGCACGCTTTCAAGCAAACGCGTGGTGATGGACGTGCGCGACGCTTGCCGCGCGTATCTATTGCTGATGCAGAAAGCCGCGGGCGGCGAAGCGTACAACGTCGGGGGCGATGAAGCGTTTACGATGCTGCAGATCGTCGAGCAACTTCTGGAAATGACCGGCCTGAAGGATCGCGTGAAAATTTCCGTCGATCCGAAACTCGTGCGCCCCATCGATATTCCGGTGCAGATTTGCGACACGCACAAGTGCCGCGAGCTGACGGGCTGGAAGCCGCTGATCCCCATCCGCCAAACGCTCGAAGATCTGATCGCATACTACGATCGAAAGATCGAGAAGTGAGCCGCGTGCTGCGCGCCGGCACATTTCGCAGGAAAATCGCGTGAACTCCTGGAATCCAGATCCGTTGCTGCCGCCCGCCGATCCGTCAACTGCTGAGACGCAGACCGCGCCGACGATCGACGCGCCCGCCGCGATTGTCGGCGGCGGCGAAACTGGCGCGCCGCGACGTGAGGTCCCTCCCGATCTCCGCGTGTCCTGGGGCTGGACCGATTTTCTTTGGTTTTTGCTGTTCGCGGTGATCAGCAGCATGGTGCTGACGGCGCTGGTCGAGGAGGCGGCCATCACATTCTTCCATTCGCCGGCGCCGCGCACGCACAGCAGCGATTCGCTGAGTCCCGCCGTGGTAGTGATCGGGCAGGGATTGTGGTCCGCTGCGGCGCTGATTTATTTGTACGCGATGGTGCGCATGCGTACGGCGGATCCATTTTGGCGATCGATTGGTTGGCGCGGGCTTCGTGGACCCAGCGAATCGCGGACGGGAGTCGCTCTGCTGTTCCTCTCCGGCGGCGCCGTTATGGCGGTGGCAGTTTCGGTGCTGGGACGCCTGAGCGGGGAAAACGGCCAACTGCCGATCGAAAAACTTTTCGATAGCCGAATGAGCGTCGAACTGCTGATGGCGCTGGGCATTCTGGTGGCGCCGCTGGTGGAGGAGACGATTTTTCGCGGCTTCCTTTACCCGCTGCTGGCGCGGCAATTCGGCGTACCGGTGGGCATCGTGATTACGGGTTTGGTGTTCGGCTTGATGCACGCGGCGCAGTTGTGGGGCGGATGGAGCCAGATCGCGCTGTTGGTGGGCGTCGGAATTACTCTCACTTGGGTGCGCGCGCGGACGGGCACGGTGCTGGCCAGTTTCCTGATGCACCTCGGTTACAACGGCCTGTTGTTTGCCGCTTTCTTCGCCGCCACGGGCGGGCTGCGTCATTTCCCGGCCGGCACATAGGACCGAGTGGATAGCGAGCACATGAAAGTTACACAGCCAATCGAGTGGACCGATCAGGGCGTCGTGATGGTGGACCAGCGGCGGCTGCCCACCGAAGTGATCCGCCATACTTACACCGACTATCGCGACGTCGCCGCGGCAATTCGCGACATGGTGATTCGCGGCGCGCCGGCGATCGGCGTGGCCGC
>Ga0187862_10003852_pt1 | contig 14498 bp, 12 predicted proteins | sample June2016WEW_10_1_FD_133003 | JGI IMG/M metagenome (GOLD analysis project Ga0187862, IMG submission 133003) | Peatland microbial communities from SPRUCE experiment site at the Marcell Experimental Forest, Minnesota, USA - June2016WEW_10_150 | ecosystem: Environmental > Terrestrial > Soil >...
ACCTATGTACCGCCTCGCGGAGCGTCGAGATCGGTGATCGAGCCCGCCGGAGCCTCTGCGGCCACCGCCACAGGCAGTGGCCAAGTCGGCTGGCGGTCCCACCGCCCAAGGGCGGAAAAGGACCCTTTCCGGACGGAAACTAATTAGAGTATTGTAGGGATTTTTGGAGGGCGCAAAGCCTCTGTCCGGTTTGTGTGTCAAGAGGGTCCTTTTTCAGACGGCAATAGAAACGGCCCATCCGGCGTCAAGCATGCAGCGCCCCGTATTCAAGACTTCCGGTGTTTCCGGATGGACACCGGCCAATAATACCTTTGAACCTCCAAGGAGGAAGTAAATGGCTACTCGCATAGCGCTAAATGGTTTCGGACGCATCGGGCGCACCATTTTCAAAGTCATAAAGGACCTTAAACTGCCGCTGGAAGTTGTTGCCCTCAACGACCTGACAACGCCTTCGGAACTGGCCTACCTTCTGAAATACGACTCTGTTCACGGCGTCTGGCCTCACGAGGTCCAGGAGTCTGAGGATGAATTAATCGTAGACGGCAGGCGGGTTAAATGCCTCAAGATAACGGACCCAGCCCAGATGCCCTGGCGCGAGCTCAAAATTGACGTGGTCCTTGAAGGCACCGGCCGTTTCACCAGCCGCGACGGCGCCGAGAAGCACCTCAACGCCGGAGCGCGCAAAGTGATCATAACCGCCCCCGGCAAGGGTGTAGACGCAACCTTCGTAATCGGGGTCAACGACGGGACTTATGACCCGCGCACCCACAACGTCATCTCAAACGCTTCATGCACTACCAACTGCCTGGCCCCGATCGCCGCGTTGCTCCACGACAGGTTCATAATAGAGCACGGGCTTATGACCACCATTCACGCTTACACAATGGACCAGCGCCTGCTCGATTCTCCGCACAGCGACCGCCGAAGATCCAGAGCGGCCTCACTCTCGATGATTCCGACTACGACCGGCGCCGCTCGAGCCGTAGCCGAGGTCATTCCGGACCTTAAGGGAAAGCTGGACGGCCTGTCCATTCGGGTCCCCACTCCGAACGTTTCCCTCGTTGACCTGGTGTGCAGGGTTGCCAGGGACGTGACGAAGGAAGAAGTGAACAGCGTTCTGGAGGAGGCCGCAAACGGACCGCTCAAAGGGATCCTGCGTTATGTGACCGAGGAGCTGGTCTCCGTTGATTTCAATCACACCCACTATTCATCGAGCGTGGATTCCAGGCTCACTAATGTCATGGCCGGCCGTATGGTTAAAATATTCAGTTGGTACGACAATGAGTATGGCTATTCGACCAGGGCGGCCGAACTGGCCGTTATGGTAGGCAAGTCCCTGGAGTAGGGCCCTTTCCCCCATGCCCTGCCTCTGCACTTCACAGGGCACATGGATTGAAGGGAGGCCAGGCAGAGCATTTCACAAGCGATCGCTTACCGTTGTTAACAAGTCTGTCATACGAGGAGCATCTTGAGCGTGAAGACTCTTGACGATCTCGATCTTAAAGGAAAGCGCGTCTTTATGAGAGTCGATTTCAATGTGCCCCTGGACAAGGAGCGGCGAGTAAAAGACGATCTTCGCATCCGCGCCGTTCTACCCAGCGTCCGCAAGGTTATCGACTCAGGAGGCAGGCTCATCCTCGCTTCACATCTGGGGAGACCCAAAGGCAAAGCGGCCGATGAGTTTTCACTAAGGCCCGTAGCTGAGTATCTCTCCAACCTGCTGGTTAAAAGCATACCTCTTGTCCCCGATTGCGTCGGTCCCGAGGTGGAGAAGCAGGTCTCGCTCCTAATCGAGGGTGAAGCGCTGCTTTTGGAAAACCTGCGGTTTCATCCTGAGGAGGAAAAAAACGACCCGGAGTTTTCCAGGCGTTTGGCCCAACTGGCTGATATTTACGTAAACGAGGCTTTTGCCGCTTCTCATCGCGCTCATGCCTCCGTTGAAGGTATAACCCGCTTTGTGCCCGTGTGCGCCGCCGGATATCAGCTCCAAAAGGAGCTTGAGTATTTCAAAAAGGTCATGGACAACCCGCAACGGCCTCTGGCAATTATTGTCGGAGGCGCTAAAGTATCGACCAAGCTGGGGTTGCTCGAGAATCTCATTCCCAAAATCGATACTCTGATTATCGGCGGGGCAATGGCCAACACGTTTTTCAAGGCCCAGGGGAAAGAAGTCGGCAAATCGCTGGTTGAAGATGATTATATCGAAACGGCCGCACGGTTGCTCGAGTCGGCAAACAAAAGAGGGGTCAAGGTGTTCCTGCCGGTTGATGTGGTTGTTTCGGCTGACGCGGAGGGCCGTGGAGAGGTACGGCAGGTCTCAGTTGACAAGGTCCCCGAGAATACCAAGATTCTGGACATTGGCGCACAGTCCGTTCAGGTCTTTGAATCGGTCCTTAAAAGCTGCAAGACAATCATATGGAATGGCCCAATGGGTGTTTTCGAGACGCCCCCGTTTAACAAAGGCACTTTCGCTCTGGCCGAATTCATGGGGTCGCTCGGCGTGCTCACAGTTATCGGCGGCGGCGATTCGGCTGCCGCCATCAGGCAGGCCAACGCCGAAAACAAGGTAAGTTATGTGTCGACCGGGGGCGGCGCTTTTCTGGAGCTGCTGGAGGGGAAAGGTCTGCCCGGCGTCTCGGCCCTGGAGAGGTGCTGAACCAAAGACGAGGAACACCGCCGCATGGCGCGGAACATACGGAGAAAATACCGTGTACTGAAAGTTCTGCAAATAAATAATCAGGAAAGGCGTGGGGAGCTAGCCCCCCACACCCCCTTCTCCACTGCGCGGCTCACTGTGGAGGTGCGGGGAATCATGGAAACTTTCCCCCGCTCTTTTGAGCTTTCGCAATTTGCAGAATTTTGCGCACACATACCGAGAAAAGACCATTTCACGCGGGGAGGCACACAATGAACCCGAACAGAAAACCTCTTGTCGCTGCCAACTGGAAAATGTACAAGACTGTGGCCGAAGCCATCTCTTTCGTTAAATCCGTCCAGGAGGAAACCGGCCCCTGTACCGACCGCGAAGTACTAATCGCGCCTCCTTTCACGGCGCTGCAAGGAGTCCGGGACATTCTGAAACAGCAAGGCTACAGCCTGGCGGCGCAGAATTGCCACTGGGAGGAAAAGGGCGCCTTCACCGGGGAAATCTCACCGATTATGCTAAGAGACCTTGGATGCGACTACGTGATTGTCGGCCATTCAGAGCGGCGTCAGCTATTCGGCGAAACGGACGAAACGGTGCGCTTGAAAGCGGCGGCGGCCTTCAAGGCCGGGATGGCGCCTGTTATCTGTGTCGGAGAAGTTCTCGAGCATCGCGAGCAGGGAAAGACATTCGAAGTCGTTGCCGGCCAGCTCGAAGGAGCGCTAGACGGCTTGAGCCCGGCGCAGGGAGAGCGGTTGGTTATCGCGTATGAACCGGTTTGGGCGATCGGTACGGGCAGGACTGCAACACCAGCGCAGGCGCAGGAGGTTCACGCTTTTATTCGTGAGAGAATCGCTTCGCTTTTCAACAAAGAGGTTGAAAAAAGGACCAGGATATTATATGGTGGTTCGGTTAAGCCATCGAACATAGATGAGCTTATGACTGAATCTGACATAGACGGAGCGCTGGTTGGCGGGGCAAGTCTTGAAGTTGTTTCATTCAAACGCCTCGTTCAGTTCAAATCCTGAGAGAAAAGTATTAAACTAATGGGTACACTGATCATCCTTTTTCACTTGATGGCCTGTATCGCGCTGATTGCGATAGTTCTGCTCCAAACCGGCAAGGGCGCTGAAATGGGAGCGGCATTTGGCGGAGCATCGCAAACCCTTTTTGGCGGATCGGGCGGCAGCTCTTTCATGAGCAAGCTGACAACGGCCGCTGCTGTCGTATTCATGATAACATGCCTGCTGCTCTCTTTTATGTACAGGCCGGGGGTCCACGGGGGCCGCTCAGTAATGACCGATATGCCCGTGGAACAGCCCCAGGCGCCGCTGCCGCCGGCACAGCCGCAGCCGGTAATTCCTGAAGCCCGCCCCGTACAGCCCGAGGCCCCTCAGCAGGCCCCGGAACAGGCAAAGCCCCAGCCTGAGACCAAAGCCAAGCCACCTGCTCAGCAGGGACAAAAGACGCAGGAGAAAGCCCCGGCCAAGAAGCAGTAAAGTTCCCAATCAGCATTCGCTGTGGCCGGATAGCGGCGCGACCGTTTTCCGGCCTTTTCCATAATCTGCCGATGGAGAAGTAATCTCCACGGCAGTCCAACCCTTGCCCACGCCGAAGAATTTTTAATAAACCTTCTCAAATTGCTTGACTTACCGGGCCGATAAGAGTTCCATTTATCACACCAACCAATTATCAACGAACGGATTCGGCCCGATCCGGCCTTTGGGATTTTTTTATATATATATCGGATGGATAGCGCTTATACTCCCTGTTCGGATCAGAGGATCAATTGAAGCTCATTTGTCCGGCTTACCTTATCCAACCCATCTATCCAGTCCGGCGCCACCGGAAGTTTGCCATTTCAGGCAAGGCAATTTCGGGCAGATCATCATTACAATCTTCAGCAACGGGAAGGAGACTTCATGAATGCGCTGACCCTTGTGTTCGTGGCCCTGTGTGTATTTGCCCTGGCCTACCGTTACTACGGCATATTCATAGCCAACAAGGTGCTGGGAATTGACCCAAAGAGGCCGACCCCGGCTCACACGCTCGAGGACGGCATCGATTACAGCCCGACCAACAAGTATGTGATTTTCGGACATCATTTTGCTGCCATCGCAGCGGCAGGTCCCCTGCTCGGGCCGGTCCTGGCGGCTCAGTTCGGCTATCTGCCGGGCGCCCTATGGATCATCGTCGGAGCGGTAGTTGCGGGGGCGGTCCATGACATGGTCATTCTTTTCGCCTCGATTCGCCATGAGGGGAAAAGTATCTCGCTCATCGCCGAGTCGGAGATCGGAAAGGCAGCGGGGTCCGTCGCCAGCTTCGCCGTATTGTTCATTCTGATCCTGACCCTTGCCGGGCTTTCCCTGGCCGTCGTAAATGCTATGATGAACAGCCCCTGGAGCGCTTACACTGTTATCTGCACTCTTCCGATCGCCCTTATCATGGGGATATGGATGCACATGATAAGACCTGGAGACATTGCGGGCGGAAGCATCATCGGCGTTGCGCTCCTTGCCCTGGTAATTGTAACCGGCCCTTATATAGCCGCTCATCCCGTGCTCTCAAAATGGTTCTATCTGTCCCGAAATGAATGCGCCGTTTTAATTCCGGTTTATGGTTTCGTGGCGTCAGCCCTGCCGGTCTGGCTGCTCCTGTGTCCCCGCGATTACCTTTCAACATATCTCAAGCTGGGAACCATAGCCGCACTTGCAATAGGTATCGCCGTAGTCCATCCGACCCTCCAGATGGCGCCTTTAACCAAGTTCATCAGCGGCGGCGGCCCTATTATCCCCGGTTCGGCTTTCCCGTTCCTTTTCATTACTATTGCGTGCGGCGCGTTATCGGGCTTTCACGCGATAATCGGCACCGGCACAACGCCGAAAATGCTAAACAGCGAGAAAGACATCATTTTCGTGGGATATGGAGCGATGCTTGTCGAAGGGTTCGTGGCGATCATGGCTCTCATTGCCGCCTGCGTGCTCGTTCCTTCCGATTATTTCGCGATCAATACCACTGCTGCAGTCTATAAGACCATTGGCATGACGCCTGTACACCTTCCACAATTGGCCGCAGAGGTCCAGGAAAACATCCAGGGCAGGCCCGGAGGCGCTGTTTCGCTGGCGGTTGGCATGGCATATATATTCAGCTCGGTTTCCTTTATGAAAGGGCTTATGTCGTACTGGTATCATTTTGCCATCATGTTCGAGGCCGTATTCATCCTGACTGCAGTTGACACCGGAACACGGGTGGGAAGATATCTGCTCCAGGAAATTATCGGAAGGGCCATTCCCGTGTTTTCCCAGAAGAAATCGATACCCGTCATTGTCTTCACAAGCGCCCTGTTCACCTTCTTTTGGGGATACCTGGTTTACACCGGGAATATCTCAACGATTTGGCCGCTGTTCGGCATGAGCAACCAACTGCTTGCTGCGTGCGCCCTGATTGTCGGGACGACTATGATTATGGCTATGGGGAAAATGAGATACTCATGGATTACCGCCGTTCCCGGAATTTTTATGCTGCCCGTCACAATGACCGCCGGCTATTACCTGGTGATAGCCAACTATAATCATGGAAATTACCTGCTCGTTGGCCTTGCAGCCTCACTCATGACCATGATGGCGATTGTCTTCGTCCTGGCCTTCAGAAAGTGGTTTATACTGGGGCAGCAACAGTCAAAGATAGTCGAAAAACTGATGCCGACTTCCCGATAACAGGACCGCCGAACGACTCCGGCCTGAAGCATTGCTCCAGGCCGGAGTTGTTTCCAGCATTTTTTGGAAAACAATGTCAGAAGAGTCAGCGTGCTCTCCCCTATCCACTGATTGTCGAAGATTCATTTCCACTGCAAGTATCCAGTTCGGTATTCCCGGATGGACACCGGCTCTACAGGACCGGGACTCATTCTTATATGAGAAACGCCGTAGAACGAGTATTGTGTTTTTAAGTCCTATTGAAAGGAGAGCGAAATGAAAGCCAGCGGTTCCGGACTTCTTGAACTTATGTGCACAGTCGTTGAAATAAAGGAAAAATGAAAGCTTTTTACGCCGACGCAGCGGGAAAATGCGGCGACAGCGTCGGCACGGAAACTTTCAATATGTTACGGGATATGGAGCAAAAGCATCTGGACAGGCTTAACGCGACATATGCCGACCTCTCCAAAGGCTCAGGCGATCTCGACGCCTGCCGCTTTTATGACTTCGAAGCCCTGGGCAGCAGCGAAGTCATGCATGAGCTAAAGCAAAAGCGGGAGAGTACCTCAAATGCGTGCCTGGACGACGTTGCCGCAATCGAGAGCGGGATGGAGCTGGAGAACAAAGGCATAGAATTTTTTCTGGCCAGGCTCAAAGAAGCCGCCGAGCCGATCGAGCGTGAATTCCTGACCCACATGATTGCTGAGGAAAGGTCCCATTACATACTGCTTGCAGATTTGAAGTTTTACTACGTCGATACCGAACACTGGTTTATGCAAAAAGGCAAAACGGGGCTGGACGGGGCATGATCGGTCCCCCTTAGGACTGAGTTGATAAATCACTCTCCCTCTCAGTCCTCAGCACTCAGTCCTGGAGTTCTTTGATGGGAGAAGCCACATCGACTCTCTCGTGTTTACGTGATTGAAATTAGGGTTTATACTTGCGCCGGTTAAAAAGTCAAACCGGGATGCGGTTGTTTTTTCTCAAAGGAAAGGCATCCACATCCCAACACCCACGCGAGGGAGTTCAGATGGATTTGATAGTTTATCAGGTCATGGCCGGGCTGTTCTGCATAACGGTCGTGTTTTCTATCAGCTATTTCGTCGGATACCGCACGCACGGCCGAAAATCAAAAACCCGGGCAGCCTGCGAGCGCGAGGAGATGCACACTATCGAGCGGGCACTCAAGGCCTTTTGGGACAATGAGAAGCAGAAGCTCGAAAATGACAAGGCAGAGCTCGAACAACACATCAAGTTTCTCGAAAGCAAGCTGGAACAGTACCGCAGAAAAGCTGCCGGGGTCGGGATGATGGGGCTGCGTAAAAACAAGCTCAGCGACATGCTGATCACGCTGCTTATCGAAAACGAGTCCCTGGAAGAAAAACTTTTCCTGCAGAACCTGAAACTCAAACAGGAGAGGGACGAATTTCTGGAAAACGAACTACGCAGCATCAGCTATAAACGTGTCCTGCTGTCGGAACTGATGACCCAGACCGAAGTGCGGCGCGAAATGGAGAAGATCATAAGCGACAGGTCACGTCTGAAACGTCTGGAACTGCCTCAAAAAGACCTGGAGCCTATTGACTATTCACCAACCGACGACGATGAGGACGAAGAAAAGACCGCCCTGTCCTGACCCGCCATCACCCGTTTTCTCCCACCTTCGGCCGGACCGGCTTTTCCGCAACGGCAGTTTGATCTATAATATTGTCAATGTATTATAGGTTGCAGCGCGAGCAGCGACCAAAGAGGAACGAGGAACCGCGTTCAGAATGAAACCTTTTGTGCTGAGAAGCCAGTTTGAACCAACCGGAGACCAGCCCGAGGCCATAGAAAAGCTGGCTTCGAATATACTTGCCGGTGCGGAAGAACAGACCCTGCTCGGAGTAACGGGGTCGGGCAAGACTTTCACGATGGCTCACGTAATAGCAAAGCTACAAAGACCCAGCCTGGTCATAGCCCCCAATAAGACGCTGGGAGCACAGCTCTACGGTGAGTTCAAATCGTTTTTCCCCGAAAACGCGGTGGAATATTTCGTCTCCTATTACGATTATTACCAGCCAGAGGCCTATATCCCTCAAACCGACACATATATCGCCAAAGACTCCTCCATCAACGAGACCATCGACAAGATGCGCCATTCGGCGACACGCTCGCTCCTGGAGCGCCGGGACGTCATAATTGTTGCGAGCGTATCCTGCATATACGGCCTGGGTTCTCCGCAAAAATACCAGGAGATGCTGCTGCAGTTGAAAACAGGGCAGGAAATTCCGAGAGAAGACGTTTTGCGCAAGTTGGTGGACATCCAGTACGAACGTAACGACTATGATTTTCATCGTGGCGTTTTCCGTGTAAGGGGAGACGTAATCGAGGTTTTTCCCGCCTATGAGGAGGACCGGGCGATACGCATAGAGTTTTTCGGGGACGAAGTCGATTCGATAAAGGAAATCGACCCTCTGACCGGCAGGACTTTCCGGCACCTGGACAGAGCGGACATATATCCCGGAACCCACTACGTCACCTCCCCGGATACCCTTGAGCGAGCTGTAAACTCAATCAAGCAGGAGCTGTCCGAAAGGCTCGAGTTCTTCTACCGGGAGGGCAAACTCCTCGAGGCGAAGCGCCTCGAGGAACGGACCGGGTTTGATCTCGAAATGCTCCTCGAACTCGGTTTCTGCCATGGAATCGAAAACTACTCCCGACACCTCGACGGCCGTGCGACGGGCACACCCCCATACACCCTGCTCGACTATTTTCAGCAAGACTGGCTCCTGTTCATCGACGAAAGCCATATTTCGATTCCCCAGATTCGCGGCATGTACAACGGCGACAGGGCCAGAAAGGAAACTCTTGTCCGGTACGGGTTTCGGCTGCCTTCGGCGCTTGACAACAGGCCACTCAATTTCGACGAATTCGAAAACCGGGTAAAACAGGTTGTGTATGTCTCTGCAACCCCCGGTCCGTATGAGCTTGGCAATACGAGAGGGCGTGTCATAGAGCAGATCATCAGGCCCACCGGCCTTGTCGACCCCAGCATCGAGGTGCGCCGCGCCGATTTCCAGGTTGACGATCTGATCGGCGAAATACGAAAGCATGTGAAAGAGGGCCAGCGCATCCTCGTTACCACTCTCACCAAGAGAATGGCCGAGGACCTCACCGAATATCTTGCCGAGCTTAATATCCGGGTCCGCTATATGCACTCGGACATCAACACCATCGAACGGATTGAAACCGTGAGAGATCTGCGGCTGGGGAATTTCGACGTCCTGGTTGGAATAAACCTGTTGCGGGAAGGTCTGGATATCCCGGAAGTGTCGCTTGTAGCAGTTTTGGACGCGGACAACGAGGGTTTCCTGAGGTCGGACAGATCGCTTATCCAGACCGCCGGCCGCGCCGCACGCAATGTGACGGGAACCGTGATTCTCTATGCCAATAGAGTGACCGACTCAATGCGCCGCGCCATCCAGGAAATGGACAGACGGCGAAAAAAGCAAGTCGAATACAACGTCGCAAACAACATCGTACCGAGGTCGGTGCAAAAGGACGTCACTGACATTCTTGCGGAGTACCGTCTGAAACCGAGTGAGTCGGAATTTCTGTTCGAACCGCAGGCTGCGTTCGATCAGCCGGGCGGACTTGTCTCCCCCGAGGAACACATCCAGGCCGTCGAGAAAGAAATGAAGGAAGCCGCCTCCCGCCTCGAATTCGAAAGGGCTGCAGTCTTGCGCGACGAAATCAAGAGGCTTCGCGAGAAGCAGTTGTTGCTGCAGTAAAGGCCGGTGAGTAGGTGAATGGGTGAGTGGGTGAATAGGAAAAAACCGTGAGCGTACCGAGGCTCCATACGACCTGCCCTGCCACCTCGATCCCGCCGTGCTCGGCGAAATAAAACGATTTGGCACGGTTTTCGGGTTTTAGATACGATGAGCACGGATAATCACGGATGGACGACAACTTTGTCACGCGAAGAGGCGAGGCGAAGAACTCAAGGTTTTTGAGGCCATTTCATCGCTGCATGCATCACCCTCAGAATTATGACCTCCTTTCCTTTCTCGACATAAGGGAGAATATATGGCAAACCAGGAATGACAAGTTCGCGGGTACCTGCCACCCTACCTGGTCGTCCCATACCGGGCTGAGCAGCCAACCGTTTCGAGGCATCCCAGATTCGTTGCGCCACTTCCGCAGCTTTCACGGGATTGTCAGCGGCGATATATTCCACCGCATCGTCCAAGTTCAGCAGCGCTTTACGGGACCACTTAACTTGCATTTGCACCCCACTTGCGGAATCCGGCTATGACTTCCTCGTGGTTAGCAACTTCTCCCTTTTCAACCTCTGCCAAGCCATTCTTGACCTCCCGGACAAACCATTCTTCATACTCAAGAAACCGGTCTATCGCCTGGTTGATTACCCAGGACCTTGAACGGCTCAGCACCTTTGCCAAGCCGTCCAGGCGATCCAGGATGTCATCATCCAGCCGAACTGTTGTCGTTTTCATAGTCAACACCTCCAGATTGTGTATTCATATAGAATACACATGAATATACCAAAAGTAAATTGGGTATTTTTGCTCGGCCCCTCGAAAAACGTGGAACAGCGGACGAGCGTACTTTGCCGTATGGTGAACGGGTGAATAGGAAAAAACCGTGAGCGTACCGAGGCTACATACGACCTGCCCTGCTGCCTCGATACCGCCGTCCTGCAAGCGACGGCACCGATCTTCTCCGCGAGGAGCGCTACGGATGAGTATCTATGTCGTTGATGCAAGCGTCGCCGCAAATGCAGAGGGGTGAGGCGCTAATTATAGAACAGTACTAAAAAATATGACTATAAACATCGCAACGGGATAATAGCTGGCCCTGTTGAACAGTGAGGAAGCCAGGCCGGCAGTTCTACCGGTGTAGAGGCGCCATGCGGGCAGTAGCAGAAGAAATATCCCGGCCGGGATCGCCGCTACAAAATAGAGGGCGCTCAGCCGGGCAGGCGTCAGCCAGAACAAGGCGACGCTTATTAGAAAAGCGATTATCAGGGAGCTTAGAATAATACGGGCCGACCCTTGCGGCCCAAACTTGACTGGAATGGTTTCGGCCCCCATTCGCATGTCTTCCTGCATGTCGCTCCAATCGTTCGGAACGTTCTGGCCCCCGATTTCCCAGAAAAAAAACCACAGGAAAAACCCGATCAAAAAAGGCGCCGAACAATTGGGCGCCACGGCGTAAATAGCCGCCAGCCCGCCCGCACTCTTAACCCCGCCGCTTACCAGCGCCCTCATCCAGCTAAGCCTCAGCATCAGGCAATAAACCGCTTCTGCAAGGCATCCAAGTATAAATATGAGTGCACAGGCCGGGTTAAGGGCCCAGGCCCCCAGCAGGGCCATAGCACCCCATGCGGCCGTCCACAAAATTCCGTCCCTCAGCGAGAGCAGGCCCTGTGCCATCGGGTGGCCCGCATAGATGGCGTCCAGGTCCCCGGCGGCACACTTGAGACCGCACTCGCGGATATTGCGCCGATCTGTTTTGAAGTCAACGACATCGTTGAGGGCGTACACGGCTGTATAACCGGAAAAGGCTGTCAAAAAGCCGATGACGATCACATGAATCGATGGAATCGAGCCGAGCCAGAGCAGGGCCGCAAGCGCAGGGGTAGCCATATCGAGCAGCCCGTGCGGCGTGCGTGACAATGCCATGAAGAGTTTTATCCTGGGCGGGGGAGAGATTGTTGAGGCACTTAATTCCATTAAAGTCTCATTCATTTTCCGGTTTTTATTTGATGAGCCAAGGGGTCTTTACCCGCCTATTACTATGGTCTTTATATTTACGAACTCTTTGAGTCCGAAATGAGAAAGCTCTCTGCCCAATCCCGATTTCTTGACGCCCCCGAAGGGAAGACGCGGGTCGGACTTTACGATACCGTTTATCGCCAGAAAACCGGAAGCAATTTCTCCGGCAAGTTCCTCCGCCTTCGAGATGTCCCTGGTCCAGATCGCAGCGCCAAGGCCGAACTCAGTCGCGTTGGCAATGCGGATCATCTCTTCTTCGCTCCGTACCGTGATCACGGGGGCTATCGGGCCAAAGACCTCCTCCCTTAACACCAGCATCTCCCCGGTAAGCTCCGTCAAAACGACCGGCTGGAAGAAATAACCACGGTTGGGCGGCTTAGGTCCACGGTGAGCCGTGGCGCCCTTTTTCAAAGCATCATCGAGCTGTTTACCGAGAGCTCCCAGGAATTCTTTTTTGGCAAGAGGCCCCAAATCGGTGGACTCATCCATCGGGTCACCAATCCTTAGGCCATTCATCACGTCGACGAATTTTTCCGTGAAGGGCTCGGCGATAGATTCCATCACTATCAGCCGTTTGGCTGCGATGCAGCTTTGACCGGCATTTGCCATCCTCGACATGACTGCAGCGCGGGCAGCTTTTTCCAGGTCCGCATCCTCGAGGACCATAAACGGGTCAGAGCCGCCGAGCTCGAGTACTGTTTTTTTCAAGTTTTTGCCCGACAGCGAACTAACCTTATAGCCGGCCTCGACACTTCCAGTCAGGGAAATCCCATCGATCCGGCCTTGCTCTATCAGGCGTTCGGCACCTTGCGGGCCAATCAGAAGCGTTTGGAAAACGTGCTCCGGAAAACCTGCTTCTCTGAAGAGCTTCTCTATCTCGAGCGCCGTTATGGGAACATTGGACGCGTGTTTGAGCAGGCAGACGTTGCCTGCCGCCAAGGTGGGCACAGCCCAGCGCGCTACCTGCCAGAAAGGAAAATTCCAGGGCATTATTCCAAGGATAACGCCAAGGGGTTCAAACACCACATAGCTTTTTGCGGCCTCAGTTTCGATCAGTTCGTTTCTGAGAAACTCTTCTGTGTTTTGGTAATAATAGTCGCAGACCAGAGCGCATTTCTCGATCTCAGTTACAGCATCCCGTATCGGCTTGCCCATTTCGGCGGTAATTATGCGGGCATATTCATTTTTTTTCTGCCTGAAAATGGAGGCAAGTCTGGCGACAGGTTTTACCCGATCCGCCACTGGAAGCTTTCTCCATTTTTCAAACGCTTCTTTGCCTTTCAGGACAGCTTCACGACAGGACTCATCCGAGAGTGTATCGAACTCAGCAGTTACTTCACCCGAAAAGGGATTTATAGACTTGAGCTTCATGAACTTCCTCCATAATAAATCACAATTAAAAGAAGAAGTTTACAGGGAAAACAGCCTCAAAGGCAACACAGATATTATCAGCCCTTTTCCGGAAGCTGCTTTTTTATTTCCCGCTTCATGAAGTTGATGGATTTGGTAATCGGTATATTTTTTGGACATACGCGGGTGCATTCGAAATAATTTACGCAAGGCCATACGCTATTGGGTTCGTTCAGCTTCTCGATCCTGCTCGTATACCGGCCGTCTCGCGTATCGAAGAGAAACCTGTAAGCCCATACAAGGGCAGCCGGGCCGACGTAGTGCGGATTTTCTGTCATAACGGGGCAGGCGCCCGTGCAGCATGCGCATAGAATACAGCGGATTACGTCTTCGGTTTTTTTGTGGTCTTCGGGGCTTTGCAGCCATTCCTTCTCAGGGGGGGCCTTGTCCTGGATCAGATAGGGGCGCATGGAATCGATCCTGGCCAGGAAATCATCCATATCGACTATGAGGTCCTTACGGACCTCAAAAAAGGGCAGCGGCTCCAAAGTGATTTCCGCAGAGCCCGTGTAATCCTTGACCAGCTTCTGGCATGCCAGGGCGCAGACACCGTTTATTCGCATCCCGTCGGAGCCGCACACGCCATGAGCGCAGGACATCCGGTAGCCAAGCGTTCCGTCCTGTTCCCATTTAATCCTGTTGAGGCAGTCCAGAATACGCTCCTCCGGCTTGGCTGCCACTGTATATGTCCTGTAGTAAGCCTCTTTGTCGGACTCGGGATCGAACCTGAATATCTTGAATCGAACGTTCATATCAGTATGCCCTCGGTTTGGGTGGAAAGAGGGTTATCGTAACCGGTTTGTAAGTAATCGACAGGCCGGAGTCCGTCCTTTGGACAAGGGTATGTTTGAGCCAATGTGCGTCATCTCTATCGGGGTAGTCCTCGCGCGAGTGCGCCCCCCGGCTTTCGGTTCTGTTCAACGCTGAAGCAACTACTGCTTCAGCCAGGGGGAGCATATTTTGGAGTTCAAG
>Ga0187862_10003878_pt1 | contig 14444 bp, 8 predicted proteins | sample June2016WEW_10_1_FD_133003 | JGI IMG/M metagenome (GOLD analysis project Ga0187862, IMG submission 133003) | Peatland microbial communities from SPRUCE experiment site at the Marcell Experimental Forest, Minnesota, USA - June2016WEW_10_150 | ecosystem: Environmental > Terrestrial > Soil >...
GCATCAACACGATTCCCTTCTTTATTTATTACTCGATGTTCGGATTTCAGCGCATCGGCGACCTGATCTGGGCCGCGGCGGACATGCGTTGCCGCGGTTTCCTCCTCGGAGGCACGGCGGGAAGAACGACGCTGGCTGGCGAGGGCCTGCAACATCAGGATGGACACAGCCACGTACTTGCTCTCCCGGTGCCGAACCTGCTGGCTTATGATCCGGCCTTCGCCTATGAGATCGCCATCATCATCCAGGACGGCATCAAGCGCATGTACGTCGATGGCGAATCCATCTTCTATTATTTGACTGTCACCAATGAGCCGCTGCCCATGCCCGAGATGCCCAGCCAGCCCGGCATCCGCGAGGGCATCCTCAAAGGTTTGTACCGTTACCGGACTTCCGAAAAGAAAAACGCAAAGCTACGAGCGCAGTTGCTGGGCAGTGGCACCATCATGTTTGAGGTGCTCAAGGCGCAGGCGACTTTGGAAAAGGACTATGGTGTAGCAGCGGATGTCTGGAGCGTGACCAGTTACAAGGAGCTCTATCGCGAGGCGAACGACTGTGCCCGCTGGAACATGCTGCACCCTACGCAGAAAGCAAAAGTGCCGTACGTTACCCAGGCACTAAAGGGTGCGCCTGGTCCGTTCATCGCGGCCTCGGATTACATGAAAGTCCTGCCAGAGAGTATCGCCCAATGGGTTCCGGGCAAGCTGCTATCGCTCGGCACGGACGGTTTCGGACGCAGCGAAAACCGCGCCTCGCTGCGAGATTTTTTCGAAGTGGACGCCAAGCACATCGTGCTCGCCACATTGCATGCCCTGGCCGGTGAAAAGTCTGGCGAAAAGTCCAGTGAAAAAGACAAAAAGAACGGCGCCGACGGCGTCAGCGCCAAACTCCTGGAGAAAGCAATCCGCGATCTAGGAATCGATCCGGAAAAGCGCAACCCGGCCACTAGCTAGTGTTCGAGAATCCAGCCCCGGAGGGGCGATCTAACTTAGCCCAGCGCTTTAGCGCTGGGTGAACGTGAACTATGTGATTCAAGTCCCGTGGGGACGACCCAGTCCACACGCAAGAGCCAGAAAAAAAAGGAAAGAATGGCAACAGAATTTAAGCTGCCCGAACTAGGCGAGAACATCGAGAGCGGCGACCTGGTCCGCTTGATGATCAAGCCCGGCGCCAGCATCACCGAGGGCGATCCGGTGATGGAACTCGAAACCGACAAGGCGGTTGTCGAAGTGCCTTCGTCGGTAACCGGTATCATCGGGGAAATCCGCGTAAAAGAAGGCGACAAGCTGCGGGTGGGGCAGGTCATCTTCACCGTTGAAAATGGAACTGGAGCAAAGCCCGCTGCAAAATTGGGAAAACCTCCTGCAAAGCCCAGCACGGCTCCCGCAGCCCCAGTTCCTGCAGCATCAGTCTCCGCGAGCCCAGCCAAGCCAGCCCCCACGGCAGCGCCGCAGCCCGAGCGCCGAGCAACACCCTCGCCTTCGTCGGCCACGGCCAGCGAATTCAAGCTGCCGGAACTCGGGGAGAACATCGATTCCGGCGATCTGGTGCGCTTGATGATTTCGCCGGGTATGAGCGTTTCTGAAGGCCAGCCGGTCATGGAACTCGAAACCGACAAAGCCGTTGTCGAAGTTCCGTCCACAGTCAACGGCGTAGTGCGCGAGATCAAGGTAAAAGAAGGTCAGAAGGTCAAGGTCGGCGAGGTCATCTTTACGCTGGAGGGTAGCGTAACCGCCCAGGCCGAACCTGTTCGCAGGCACCAACCGGTTGAACACATCTCCGGACAGCAAGCGGCGCGCCTCGCGTTCCAGTTGGCCATGCGCGCCGAGGGCAAAACGGAAGAACAAGCGCTGCCACCCGATCAACCGCAAGCCCCCGCTCCTGAATTCAGTATGCCCGTGCAACTGGGTAAGGTCGCGGGCACCGACCGCGATCCAATTCCGGCGGCGCCCCATGTGCGTCGTCTGGCACGCGAAATCGGCGTTCAGATTCGCAGCGTGCAGGGCAGCGGCCCGGGCGGGCGCATCAGTGAAGACGACGTGAAGCTGAGCGCCAAGAACGCTCTCGCAGCGGCGGCAGCAGCAGCACAAACACCACGCGGAACCTTCGTCGAGCCCGAACTGCCCGACTTCGCCAAATGGGGAAAAACGGAACGCGTTTCGATGCGCGGAGTACGGCGCAAAACCGCCGAGCATCTGCGTCAGGCATGGAACACGATTCCGCATGTCACCCAGCAGGATCGTGCCGATATTACCGAACTCGAACAACTACGTGCCAAATTTGCGCCGCGTGCGGAAGAAGCGGGCGGCAAGATGACGGTGACGGCGATCGCACTGAAAGTTTGCGCATCGGCACTGAAGGTCTTCCCCCAGTTCAATGCCTCAATTGACATGGGGAAGGAGGAAATCATCTACAAGCAGTACATCAACATCGGCGTGGCGGTGGACACCGATCGCGGCCTGCTGGTGCCGGTGATTCGCGACGTAGACAAGAAAAACATCGTCGAGCTAGCGGCGGAGATGACGCAGCTGTCGAAGAAAGCACGCGACCGCAAGCTAACTCCCGAAGAGATGGAAGGCGGGACTTTTACCATCACCAATTTGGGCGGAATCGGCGGCACCGGATTTTCTCCCATCGTGAATCATCCCGAAGTTGCGATTCTGGGGCTTTCACGATCACGTATGGAGCCGGAGTGGGTGAGCAACAAATTTGAGCCGCGCTTGATTCTTCCGCTCTCCCTCTCGTACGATCACCGGTTGATCGATGGCGCCGACGCCGCGCGCTTCCTGCGCTGGATCGCGGAGGCCTTCGAGCAGCCATTCTTGCTGTCAGTGCAAGGATAGAAAATTTGGAGTTCATTAGTCCGTCAAAGGCGGTCTCGTAGATGGTACTCGGCACAGCGACGGAGCCGATTCCAGTCAGGGATGCGCTCGGCTATGGGGAACTGTTCTGGTCCCTTCGGCATTGGTTCAACCGACGCAGATCTCGTCAATGGCCCCTAACACTTGGGACTGTAGAAGGCTATGAACTGCTCATGGCACGTCGGAACGGTTGGCTCGTCGTTTTTTACAGTTACCAATTTGACGGCAGAGGCTTTTCAGGCGAGTGGCGAAAGTGGCTTCTCTTCAGCTTCTCATCGGTCGAGTCACGGACAGGAAAGGTTACTGCTCGCTTCCCAGTCGGAGCAAAGATAACAGTTCGGGTTAACCCGAACAGTCCGAGTCGTTCGATCGCGGAACTTTAGGTTAGTCTAGCAACTTTGTTAAGGACATTGAAAACATCATGACGAACTCTTCCAATCTCCGTGTGGCAGTAATCGGCGGCGGTCCCGGCGGATATGCCGCCGCATTTCTGGCGGCCGACCTGGGCATGAAAGTTACGCTGATCGATCCGGAAGTAAACCCCGGCGGCGTCTGCCTCTATCGCGGCTGCATCCCGTCCAAGGCCCTGCTGCACGTGGCCAAGTTGCTCGAAGAAGCCGAGCAGGCGAAGAACTGGGGCATCGAATTCGGCGAGCCCAAAGTTGACCTCAACAAGCTCCGCGGATGGAAGGAAAGCGTAGTCAAGAAGCTAACCGGCGGACTCGGACAGTTATCCAAACAGCGCGCAGTCCAGTTCGTGTCGGGCAAAGCGGCATTCGTGAATTCCACGACGCTGAAAGTGACGAAGACTGCGGCCGGCGGTGAAGAGAACCTGACCTTCGACCGCATCATCATCGCCACCGGATCGCGTCCGACCGTCGTGCCCAGCCTCAAACTCGACAGCCCGCGCCTGATGGATTCCACCAGCGCTCTAGATCTGCCCGACGTGCCGAAAACGCTGCTCGTCATCGGCGGCGGCTACATAGGATTAGAACTGGGATCGGTTTACGCCACGCTAGGCACCAAGGTGACCTGCGTGGAAATGATGCCCGGCTTGCTGCCCGGCGCCGACCGTGACCTCGTGCTGCCTCTGCACAAGCGCCTGGAAAAACTTTTCACCGCGATCCTGCTCAATACAACAGTCAAATCGCTCAAGGACGAAAAGACCGGCATCCGTGTAACGCTCGATGGTCCCAACGTAAAAGAAAAAGAGCAGGTGTTCGACCGCGTGCTGATGTCAGTGGGGCGCCGTCCGAATTCCGAGATCCCCGGCCTCGACAAAACAAAAGTCAAAGTCAACCAGAAGGGATTCATCGAAATCAACGAGCAGCGCCAGACCGCCGATCCCGCGATCTACGCCATCGGCGACGTAGCCGGCGAGCCGATGCTGGCCCACAAAGCCATGCACGAAGGCCGCGCCGCCGTCGAAGCGATCGCCGGCCACAAGGTCGCTTTCGAACCGAACGCGATACCAGCGGTCGTGTTCACCGATCCCGAGATCGCGTGGGCTGGACTGACGGAAACGCAAGCCAAAGAACAAGGACGCGAGATTGCCGTCGCCAAGTTCCCCTGGGCCGCGTCGGGCCGCGCCATCACACTCGATCGCCCCGAAGGTCTCACCAAACTGCTCATTGATCCAAAGACAGAGCGCGTGCTCGGTGTCGGCATCGTAGGCGCGGGCGCTGGCGAACTGATCGCCGAGGGAGTACTGGCCATTGAAATGTGCGCCCTGGCGGCCGACGTCGGCATGACGATCCATCCGCACCCAACGCTATCGGAAACCATGATGGAATCGGCGGAAGTTTTCTACGGACAGGCCACCGACATCTATCGTCCCAAGAGGTAGCGCGTGATGAGTCATACAGTGGAAAGACGAGCCGCTCGCCCGTCCAGACGGCTGACGCGTGGCTCCCCGTTTACCGGAACCTCGAAGAAGACACTCACGCTGGTTCTCATTGCATCCCTTTCTCTCCCTGGACTGATGGCTCAGTCGGTGACCCAGTCCGTGAACAGCCTGCTGAAGCCTGGCACCCAGCCTCAGGCGCCAGCTTCCGCATCCGCCGACCCGCTGGGACGTCAGACACCTTCGGGAGCGGTGCTGGGATTCCTGAAGGCCGAGCAGAACGGAGATGAAAGAGCCGCCGCCGATTACCTGCAAATGAGCGCCGCACGCCGCCAGTCGCAGGGCCCCGACATGGCCGGCAAGCTGAAAGTAGTGATGGACCGAGCCTTCGTGGGCAGCCTGGGACGGATCAGCACGCGTTCCGAGGGCGATCCGGACTACGGTACTCCCGATTCGCAAACCATCGGAATCTTCTCCAACGGCGATGCCGATGTTCCCGTCATCCTCGTCCGTGTCACCGATCCGAACTATGGAAAGATCTGGCTCTTTTCCGCGGACACGCTCAGCAAAGTTCCCGAACTCTATGACAACGTTGAAGCCCACCAGGTCGAAAGCAAACTCCCGCAGAGCCTGGTGCGAAACACACTTCTCGGAATGCCGCTCTGGCAATGGCTGGCGCTGTTCGCTGCGATTCCCGTGGCGTTCGCGATTGGCTGGGCCGTGGTTCTGCTGCTGGCGATTCCGCGCCGGCTCTGGCTCAAATTCAGAAATCGCCCCAACCTGCACTCTTACAGTCGCATGTCCAAGCCGCTGCTCGTCTCGTTCAGCGCGCTGGCTCATCGCGTCATGGCCGGCTACCTCGGCCTGCCTTTGCTGCCTCGTCTTTATTACTCCAGGACCATCAGCGTTATCATCGCCATTGGCTTCTTCTGGTTTCTGCTTCGTGTCACCACCCTCACCATGCAGCGCCTGCGTATCCATGCCATCAACGCGGGCCGCATTGGCACGGGAACCCTGATGGTGCTGGGCGAGAGCTTGCTGACAGCGCTGGTGGTGATTGCCGCGATCGTGGCCACGCTCGGCATCATGGGTTTCAACCTGACCACCATGCTTGCCGGTCTCGGCATCGGCGGCATCGCCATCGCCTTCGCCGCCCAAAAGACACTCGAGAACCTTTTCGGTGGAATCTCCGTACTCGCCGATGAAGTCATCCGCGTCGGCGATTATTGCCGCTTCGGCGACCGTACCGGAACCGTGGAAGACATCAGCCTGCGCTCCACCCGGGTTCGCACCGACGCGCGCACCGAGCTTTCCATCCCTAATGGCACCCTCGCCACCATGAGCATCGAGAACTTCACCCGGCGCGACAAAATTCTGTTCAATCCCACGCTCGCGATCCGGTATGAGACCACGCCCGACCAACTGCGCTTTCTGCTGGCTGAAATCCGCCGCATGTTATACGAACACCCGAAAGTCGAAAGCGACAGCGCCAGCCTCCGCTTTGCCAATTTCGACAACAGCGCTTTGCGGCTTGAAATCTTCGGCTACGTGCTTACTCGCGACGCCAATGAATTCGCGGCGATTCGCGAAGACCTTTTGCTGCGCATCATGGAGATTGTCGAGAGCTCGGGCAGCGGCTTCGCCTTCCCGTCGCAGACGGTCTACTTCTCGCGCGATTCCGGCCTCGACAAAGAGAGAGCAGCAGCAGCCGAGCAACAGGTCCAGCAATGGCGGGACCAGCACAAGCTGCCCTTCCCCGATTTTGCGCCCGCCGATAAGTCAGCCTTCCGCGGTTCGATTGTCTATCCCCCACCTGAATCGGCCACCGGAAAAGACCAAACGACTCCTTGAACTACCCCCACAGTATTAGCCGAAGCTCGCCTGCTTTCCCCTGAGTTTCCCCGTGTGCTTACCCCCGTAACTTGCGGCTTTCGACAGCGCTTCCTAGCATATGAGAGCCATGCCTCATGCACTGTTGTTGTCGCCAGATGACCAGGCCGTCAACGCAATCACTGGCGTTTTGGAAGAAATGTCAGTGACCTGCGAGCGTCCCCTGGACGGAGTATCCGCCGCTCAAAAACTCAATTCGCAGAGCTTCGACCTAGTATTGGTCGATTGCGAAAATCTTCCGGCAGCCAAGCTGATCTTTGACGTTTGCCGCCGCGGAAAAAACGGCAACCACCCCGTCCCAATCGCCATCGTCGATGGCCGCGCCGGTCTGCCCACTGCCTTTCGCCTGGGTGCGGAACTGATTCTGACTAAACCGGTCGCGAAAGACCAAGCCCGGAGCATCATTCGCACCGCCGTCAGCCGCGTGCGAAAAGACGTTCAGACCACCGAGAGTGCTCCCGCTCAGGCTGACAGTGCGGCCACGGCCAGCGCCGTCATGACCACCGAAGGCCCAATCGAAGAACGCGCGATGGCAGCGGCAGCGGCCGCCACTTCTTCGCAAACGACAAGCTTTCATGAACCCGTTCCAAGCTTCGTTCCCACTTCCGTTCCAAACGAAGCTTCTGCGAACCTCGCTGCGCCAGCGTTTTCGGCCAAGACGCCTTCCGCTGTAGATGCAGATGTAGACACAGATTTTGTAGATACAGACGAAGATAAAATCGATGCTTCCCCAGTAAGTCCCCAGTTGACGCCGCCGTCGGCACTTTTTTCGACATCCCGCTCGTCAGAGTCATCTCCGGCTCCCGCTGGTTCGGCGAGTTCCGAACCCCGGCCTCCACTGAAACCTTCCGACGATCCGGTGCTTGCCGAATTGGAGAGAACAGAACTGGAGGAGTCGCAACTCGTAAAAGCGAAACAGGAAGTCTCGGAACCTGCCAAGGCAACGCCGACTCAACCGGCCGCCAAAGCGGACGCTCCAGTCTCTTCCTCTCGCAAGCAAGGCCGAAAGAAAACAAGCAGCCTGCTGGCCGCTACGCTAATGCTCGCGCTAACGGCTGGCGGTTTCTATGCCGCGTGGAACTATCAGCCCGGGTTCCGAGCCATCGCTCAGCCGCAGATTGATCGCTTTCTGACCGTCGTCGGAATGGCGCTGCCGCCGACTTCGGCAACAAGTCCCGCGAAACGTTCGAAGCCCGTGGCTCCGTCTACAAGTACGGTGCCGGCATCGACAAGCCCAGGCCAGGGTTCCGCAGCAGGCTCTGTAACCGGTTCAGCGACAAGTTCAGCTGCAGGTCCAGCGACAACGTCCGCTGCTGCATCTGCCCCGGTCCCGGCGACTCCAAGCGCGGCCGTTGCGCCGCCACTCTCCGGCGCCGCGAACGCATCTGCGCCTACGGTCGCCAAGCCAGAAGTCAGCAAGGCCAGTACCATCCAAAAAGACACCGCTGCGACCCAGCTCGACACTCCCCTGCCCGGAGAAAACAGCGCCATCATTCTCTCTTCCAAGGGTGCGGAAAAACGCCTGGCGCAAACCGTTCCGCCGAAATACCCCGTCGGAGCGGCCTCCGGGGAAGCCGAAGGGACGGTTGTCCTGAAGGAGGTCGTTGATGAGAACGGCAAGGTTGAGGGCGTGCGACTGGTAGAAGGAAACGCCACCCTGGCAGCCGCCGCCATCAACGCCGTCAAGCAGTGGCGCTATCGGCCATATATCCGCGACGGAAAGGCTGAGCCTTTCCAGACCGTCGTGATCGTCGACTTTCAGCGGCCGTGACCGCGGACGAGTGTCAGAACGTCGTTAGTCGTTAGTCGTTAGTCGTTGGTCTTTAGTCGTTCGCCAGCCGGCTGCCCTGCCATCTACGCGAGCCGCCGACGATCGACAACAAACGACCATCGACCCCTCAGTTCAATTACTCACGTAACTTGCTGGTACCCACTGCATTACCTAGGATGGCCTCATCATGGGTTACCAAGCTTTACTTTTCTCTCCCGATGAAAAACTGGCTCGCATCGTAAGCCAGGTCTTCACCGAACTGGACTTCACGGTTGAGCCGACGCATGAACCATTTGGCGCGGTCAAGAGGTTGATGGCCCAGCACTACGACGCAATCGTCGTTGACTGCGATAACGAACAGAACGCCTCCCTGCTCCTCAAGAGCGCAAGAAATTCCAGTTTCAATTACAGCTCCCTGGCGATCGCTTTGGTCGAGGGACAGGCGGGCGTGGCCAAGGCTTACCGCATCGGCGCCAACCTGGTGCTCACCAAGCCGATCAACGTCGAGCAGGCCAAAGGAACGCTTCGGGTCGCGCGAGGACTCCTGCGGAAAAACTCCGAGTCTGCAGGCGGCAGCGCTACCAGCGAGGCATTTCCCACAATTCCTACCAGCGCGGCGCCCGTATCCGCCGGCAGTTCGTCCCCCTGGGTGAGGCGAGGCGAGGCAGCGATTGCTCCACCCCCAAGCCATCCCGGGCTTCCCGAATCTGAAGCTCCGTTGCCAGCAACCATTCCGTCTGCGCGTCCGGCTGGGGTTTCAGGAATGACCGCAGCAGCAAAAGTTGAGGACAAACCGACGCTTGTTCCACCGCCCGCAGCCCAGATCCGGATTACGATGGCAGACGATCCGACTGTGCCAGAACCGCAGCCCGCTTCCCCGGCCATAATTAAGAACGACGCAAGCAAGACTGCCATAGCCAGGAACGAAACGGCAAACATCGCATCCGCGTCCCCATCAACACAAAATATCAGCTCCGCTTTTACGTCTTCGCGATCAGGCGCAGCCCCAGCTCCGGCAAGAAAACTGGCGGCTCCACCAGTAAAAGAGAACAAGACGGTTGAATCGGAGTCCGCCAATGCGTCGCATTACGCACCGCCCGAGGCCGCTCCCCTGCTGAGTTCGTTGAGCGCTATCGATGCCCCCTCCTTTGCTGCATTGGGCGAAGAAGCAGATTCCGGCGGGTTGGGGGGCGGCAAGAAAGTCCTAATTGCCGCTGCGATTATCCTCGCTCTCGCAGCGCTCGGCTATCTTGGTTATGGAAAGCCTGACAAGTCCAGCACGGCCACCCCAACTCCGCGGCCAGTGAGCACGCTCCAAGACTCGGAAACGCAAGACTCGGGGCAGCCTGCTCCTGCTCTGACACCCATGTCCTCTCCGAAAGTGATGCCCTTGCCAAGCACACTCAACGGTGCAAAGTCCGCAACCCAAACCTCAGCTCCCAAAACGGTTGCAGGGACATTGCCCGACATGCCGTCACACGGGGCCGGCAATCCTCCGGTTATCCGGATCCCGCTTGATCCTGGGCTTGGAACAAAGAAACCCGATTCCACACCGCTACTCGTAAAGTCGAACTCTGCGGGAACCAAAACGCAAGCCCAATCCCAGGATTCCGCGCCTCCGCTTCCTATCCCCGCCGTTGCGTCAGCAAACGATAGCGCCTTGAGCGGCTTGATGTCTTCGGCGTCGTCAAATCCCGCCCAACCTTCGCTGGCAACGGCAAGAGTTTCTCAGGGTGTGTCGCAAGGACTTCTAATCAAGCGGGTACAGCCCAAATATCCGCCGACCGCGCTCGCTACCCACGCCCAAGGCGCGGTGCAGATCGAAGCGACCATCAACAAAGAGGGCAACGTCACCAATCTGAAGGTGCTCAGTGGAGACCCCGTTCTCGCGCACGCCGCGCTGGAAGCTGTCCGCCAGTGGAGGTATAAGCCCTACTACCTCGATGGCGAGCCCGTCGAGATCGAGACGCAGATCACGGTCAAATTCAAGGCAGACTAGAAAAGCATCTCTCAGCTCTAAGTTGTCAGCTCTCAGCAAATGCAAACGCGAGTCGCGACACTCGTGTAGTTTGTCTAGATGAGGCCAGGAGCAGCGTTGTAACTGAGAGCTAGTTCAGCTGCTCGTCCAGAGGCCGGTGCCGTGGACGCCCCGGATGAGCGCTGATGCTGCGGAACTTGCCGTAGAGTCCATGCAGTTCTTCGCTCAACAATCGCAACACCTGCATGCAGAAATCGCAGTGTTCACGCAGAAATTTTAGGAACTCCTCGCGTGGAATGAAGACTGCCGTCGTTTCGTCGCCCGCTTCTGCGGTGATCCGGTAGTTCTCGCCCGTCAGGTTCTCGCTCAGCCCCAGCATGGTTCCAGGACCGACCACTTCCAGAAGTTGCCTTTCGTTCTGACCGGTCGGCAGCAGGACACGAACCTCTCCGCGCTCTACCACGTAAACACCCTTCACCGCGGTAGCCTGCTGAATCAGCGTGGCGCCTTTGGGGAACTGCTGAACCGGTTTGGTTCCGTAAAGAGCCTGCAACAGATCGGGACTCAACCTACCTGGCATGGGCCGCGACGACATGATGTCACTCTCCTTGCCTCAGCCTATCCTAACAATGCACCGGAACCCAGGCCCCAATTCGGGTCACGGTTTTAAGTAACAGGTGACAGAGCGCCGATAACTTAAGATTACACCTCTTGGGGACTAGCTGGCGGATGACTCCCTATTTAATTTTCGTCATTGGTATGCGGCAGGTTGCGTTTGTGTTTTCGCGAGAAGGCCCGAGAATGCCCGTCGCCAGACCCCGAACGCGTAACCGGCGGCTGGCCGAATTGCAGCTTATTGCCGTTCAAGAATTTCGTCGATTGGCGTCCTGTTGCCTTTTTCCACGCTGACGACTTTGTGGATCGGTTTGAAACCGGTCAGCGTGATATCCACGATGTAGTTTCCCGGCCCCACAGCCACGGCGACGGGCGACATCTTATCCAGGACCTGCTGGTTGATGGCCACCTGTGCGCCTCTCGGCATGGTGCGAATAATGATGGAACCCATGCCAGCCGCGCTCTCTCCGCCGCGTCCAAACAGCCGGTTGAACTTGCCAACTGTCCGCATGTCTTCTGTGTTGCCGAGCGCCCTGAGCGCCGGCGCGTACTGGAAATTCTGAGCCGGACCGAGATCGGCGGTGACCGTCTCGTCAAGGTATCCTTGCTTGCGCAAAAGAACGGTGTGACTTCCTTTCTCCACGGCGAACTGGGACGGGGTCACTCGTCCCGTCGGCCTGCCATCGATGATGACCTCGGCCCCGGGTGGCGTGCTGTTCACCACCACCAATGCATTCATTGGCGACAAATGAAATAGCAGAGACGATTTGCCGCCGGTCGCCACATCAACCGACCGTATCTCGGACGCGTAGCCGGACTTGATCGCAGATACGATGTGCTTACCGGGGGTCAAGCCCGTCACATTAAACGGTGTAACCCACGACGGATCGCTTTTTCCATCCACCTGAAACTGCGCCCCTTGCGGACTGGAGTCTATCAGCGCTTCGCCCGGGATCACGACCGGCGCCGGAACTGGAGCGGGCGCCCGACGGTTATTCGAGCCGCGCTTTTCGACTGGGCGCACGGTAAGTCTCGGTGCAGTCTCCACAGAAGGCGGAACCGGCTTTTCGATTCGCGCCGCCTTCGGAGTCTGGGCAACGGGCTGGGTTGAGGATGAAACTGAGCCCGGCCTCGCCGCTTTTGTCGGCTGCGGAGCTGCTGTAGCACCGTCGTCTTCCGAGTGAACGTGAAAAAAGACCGCAATCGCGACCACCAGGATCAGTCCCACCGCCCCCAGGATCGAATAGAGCATCAGCCGTGGCGGAATGGTAGAGATTTCCTTGATCGCTTTTTCCGCGACTTCCCGCGGCTGGAGTTTCGGCTTCTCTTCCTTCTTCGGGTAGATCTGCACCACGGAATGCGCCGGTTCAGCCGGCTCTGGAATTGCCGGCGCAAAGACGGGTTCTTTGAGCGGAGGCATCTCCGCCAAATCGGAAAAACTTGTGCCGGATGAGGCCGCCACTGGCTCGGACATGAGTGGATCCGACATCAAGGGATTGGACATCACTGACTCGGACATTAACGGATCGACAGCCACCCGCGGCGCGTGCCGCTCCTTTTCTTGCTCCACCGCCGCCGCCGACAAAACCGCGCCGCGTGCAGCCTGAGACTCGAAAGTGCTTACTTCAAAGTCGCTGATGAGTCGCGCACCCGAGTCCGCATTAGAGGTCGCATCGGATTTTGCATCCGATTTCGCGTGAAAGCTTTCAGCCGGGTTAATCGCTGGGTTAATTTTGGATACGCCCGTGGCGCCCGCAGCGGCCGCAGCCGCTCTGGTTTCAACTGGAGGAACTGGCTTGACCGCAACTGCCTTGGGTGCAACAGGCTTAGGAGCCACCGGTTTGGACGGAACGGATGGGACGGAAGGAACGGAAGGCGCAGCCTGGGCCGCGCCCGAGGCTGCCGCGACAAACTTGCTGGACGCCGCTGCACGCTCTGCGCGACTCACGGCGACATTCGGTACCGGGCCGGACTTCCTGGTATCCGGGACGCCTTTCTTGCCATTTTCCTTGCATCGCTCCAGGTCATCCACCAGTTCGCGTGCGCTCTGATAACGCTCCGCCGGATCTTTCGCGAGCGCTTTGATAATCAGCGCGCTTACACCCGGATGGATCTTGCTATTCACCGAAGCCGGGCTGGGTGGCATCTCATTTTCGATCTGACTTACCAGCACAACCGGGTCGCCGGCATCGAACGCCTTCCGGCCCGCCACCATCTCGTAGAGGATCGTCCCTAAAGTGAATACGTTCGAACGCGGGTCGATGACTTCTCCGCGAATCTGTTCGGGAGAGCAATACGGCATGAGCCCTCCTAAACCTCTTCCCGATTCCGCCTCTATCAGGCTCATGTTGGAGATGCCATAGCCCAGGATTTTGACCATCCCGTCCCATTGCACCATGATCTTGGCGGGCTCCAGCGAAAAGTGGGTCACAGCCTTCGAAGCAGCGTGCTCCAGGCCGGCGCCAAGCTGCCGTGTAATGTCGAGCAGATCCCAGATGGAGAAGCCTTCTTTGCGTGCCAACATGGTCGCAATGCTGTTGCCCTGGATGTACTCCATTGCCGCGCAGAACTGGCCCTCGATTTCACCCGCACCATAAAGGACCGCAATATTCTGGCTGACTAGATCGCGTGCGCTCTCGCCTTCGGCGAGCAGCGTCTCCACAAACGCGTTGGCACGTTCGCCCAGCGGCCCGAGGCTCTGTGTCTTGAGCGCCACAACCTGGTCGCTTTTCATGTCCATCGCCTTATAAATCAAGGCGGTGTCTGACTTGGAAAGCTCACTCTGGATTTCGAACCGTCCAAACATCGTCGCCATTACAATCGCCTCGCGGTGCCAAACCGCACTACACCATCAAATATGGAATTGGCTCAGGAACAGGGGGAGAATCGAACCTAGAATACCGCCTTCAACAGCACAACCGAGAGTTACGAAAGTACTGAAAATCGCTGCGGACAACTATCGCTTGCGAGCGGTTTGCGACGCGATGCTGTGTTTTATCTGGAAATGAACCGGCATTCGTTCAGGATTCGATCGTTGATGTATTCGCATGGTTGCGGCAGTTATCGTGCTCACACTGCCGTCTCTCCCAGCGCCAAAAGAAACGAGCCGGAGAAAATGCTCTCCGGCTCGTGAAAGGGCACATTCGCTGCGGCGGCGGCCCACTATTCCGCTGCGGTTACCGCATTGATAAAAGTGAGGCCGTAAGGAGTACCCCACCCGGTAGCGTTGTCCCAGCCGCGTTTGACTGTAAGGGAACTGTCCAGCCCGAACCCGAAGTCCGCAAAGTCGCCCGCATCGATCGGCCAGATTGCGCTGGTGAAACCCTTGTTGTTGTAGAGCAATCCGCTGAAGAGATCGGAAGCCGAGTACGTGGTGGAACCATTCTAGTCCGTAATTACCCCGGTCACGTTGTTCTTAGTGCTGTCGGTGGTGGCAAGCACGTCCTGAACGCCACCGTAGGGCAGCGCGGCGATAGCGGGGGCCGC
>Ga0187862_10003881_pt1 | contig 14441 bp, 8 predicted proteins | sample June2016WEW_10_1_FD_133003 | JGI IMG/M metagenome (GOLD analysis project Ga0187862, IMG submission 133003) | Peatland microbial communities from SPRUCE experiment site at the Marcell Experimental Forest, Minnesota, USA - June2016WEW_10_150 | ecosystem: Environmental > Terrestrial > Soil >...
TACGGCGACGGTGTCGCCGATCCCGGATGGTGGAACAGTGAATTTCACCTACGGCACGCCGGCGACCGCGATGTGCACGGCCGCGGCGGTGAATACCACGACTGGGGTGGCGACTTGTGCGTACTCGACGCTGCCGGGTGGGTCCGATGTCGTGACCGCGGCCTACAGCGGAGACACCAACTACGCTACGAGCAGCGGCACAGTGATTCAAACGGTCAATCCGGCAACTACCACAACGGCCGTGGCCTCGTCGGTGAACCCATCCACTTTCAATCAGCAAGTCACTTTCACGGCCACGGTCTCGCCGATTCCAGACGGGGGAACGGTCACCTTCACCTCCACTACCGCGATTTTGTGCAGCGGCGTCGCTGTCTCTACGACGACTGGAACGGCGACCTGTGCCTACGCCGGTCTGCCCGGCCTCCCCGCAGGCACCGATGTCGTTACCGCTGCCTACAGCGGGGACGCCGACTACGCTGCTAGCAGCAACACCGTGTCTCAGACGGTCAACAAGGCAAACACCGCGACGACCGTGACCTCTGGGACAAACCCGTCCTCTGTCAATCAGTCGGTGACGTTCGGTGCGGCGGTGACCGGCCAATACGGCGGGACGCCAACAGGCACGGTTACGTTTGTGAATGGCGCCACGACTATGTGCAGCGCTGTGAACCTGACAAGTGCTATGGCCTCTTGTGCATATGCAAATCTGCCGGTGGGCCCTGACACTGTCACCGTTTCTTACGCTGGCGATAGCAACTTTAATAGCACCACCAATAGCAGCGCTGGCACGGTCACGCAAACCGTCAATCCGACCGTGACGGTGACGGGATACACCTACGTCGTAAACCTTGACCAGACGATCTCTTTCACGGCAACGGTTGCTCCCGCGTTCTCCGGGCTCTACGTACCCGCTGGCACGGTCAATTTCCTGGATGGTGCGACCAACCCTGCGACACTTCTTGGGACGGGGACATTGAACGCCAGCCTACAGGCTACATTCTCCACCACGGCAGCGCTGTCGACTGGAACTCACATCCTCTACGCATCTTACGTCGGCCCAGACTCTAGTTTCCTGGGCAGTAGCTCGACAGCAATTTCGTTCAGCTTCACGACGGCTAGCTCCCAAAACATAATCTCGGGTGAACCCTCGGGCGGTGTAACCCTCACTCCGATTGGCGCCACAAGCGGGGCGGCGGTGACGTTCTCGTGCTTGTCGATCAGCGGCACTGGGATTCCCTCGTTCCTAGCCCCGAGGCCGGCAGGCGTTTTCGCACAGGTCGACGTTTCGTGCTACTTCAGTTCACCCCAAGTTATTGCGCCAACGGCGACGACGCTTACGATCTGCACTATCCTTGCGACTCCCGAGCCGGCGAGTTGCACGAGCACGGGGACTCCGGCCGTGAAGCGGTCGAGCATGGACGAAAAACCACTCTCGCCGTTGTACGGGTTGGCGCTTCTCCTGCCGGGAATTGCATTCCTGGGTGCAGCGGTTCCGTTCGCCATCGGATCCAGCAACGAGAGGTTCCGCCGCAGGAGGCTGATCGGGTTTATGGGCCTTCTGCTGATCGGTTTATTGCTGCTATTACCCGCCTGCGGAGGAGGATTCGCCGGTCTCGTTCAGAATCCGACGACTGGATCTGGATCAACTCCTGCGGGCACTTACTCGGTGTCGGTGCAGAGCGTTGGTTCCGACGGCTCAGTACAGATTTACACGGTGCCATTCACTGTAATCCCGCCGGGATAACCTCTCGAGGCGCCTTGGACTCGTCAGACGGCACGGTTTACTGGTGTGGAAATGAGAACGTTCGTTGAGGAAACTGCAATGACAAAACGTCTTCTGGTCGCGACCGTCATTCAGGTCTTGCTGACGTGCCTGAGTGCAATGGCACAACAGCCACAGACCATACCTAACCATTGCCCATATAGCCAGCAGCATTGGAATGAATTGGCGTGCCTTATTCCGGACTTAACGACTACTGGAACTTCTGATCTCCGAGACTTCAATACGACGCTGGCGAGCGTGATCGGCGAATTGCCGGTCGCAGTTCCTGTGTCCGGATTTGCGCTCACGTTGGACAAAAGTACTGGAGTCTACGTGGTTTCGAGCGACTTGGGGGGGGTGCTCACCGAGCGCGGCTCGACGCTCGGGAAAAATAAATTTTTCCTGGGGTTCACGTACCAGCACTTTAATTTCGACGAAATAGACGGGACCAAACTTTCAAACATTCCGACAGTATCTGCCTTAAATGGTGCACTGACCGGGGCCTTTCTCTCGTCAACCAATAATTTGCAGGCCTCTATTGATCAATATACGATTATTGCTGCCTACGGTGTAACGGACCGAATCGACGTTTCGGTTACCCTGCCAATCGACAATGTTTCTCTTTCGGGAACAGCCTCCAACCGACTTGAAGCCACCAACAATGGGCAACCGGCTACTGCCTTTGCTCCTCTAACCATCGGCGGTGCTGCCAGCGGCGTTGGCGACGTATTTGTGAATGGAAAATTCGGCATCGTAAAGGGTGAACACTCACAGTTGGCGGGAGGTTTGGAAGTACGGTTCGCCACCGGTAATGAATACAACCTGCTTGGGTCTGGAGCTTGGGGAATTAAGCCTTATATTGTTTTTTCGCGGCTGGGAAGGCGCTTTCATCCGCACGCAAACTTAGGATTTCAGTGGAATAGCCAGAGTGTGCTTAACTTGAGTGCGGCCGGGAATTCGTTGCGGCTCCCCGATAGTCTCGTATACTCGGCTGGCGTCGACTATTCGGTTGCTAAACATTTAACCATCGTTGGAGATTTTATCGGGCAGCACTTTTCTGATGCGCCGACAGTTACGCGCGCCCAGGTGGCTACGCCCGCTAATGTGCAGGGTTCTCTGGCCTTAGGGCCAGCGTGTCCTGCCTCAGGCTGTAACGTATTGACGGGCAATGTTTCTACAGTGGGTGTGAACCCCGCCAACTCGTTCGACGAAGACAATTTGGCGGTGGGTATCAAAGTCAACCCATTTGGCAAGCTGGTGGTGTCCGGCAACGTTTTGATCAAATTGAATAACGCTGGCCTCCGAGCCAATTACGTTCCGCTGGTTGGTGTTTCATACAAGTTCTAGGACGAGTGGAGCAGGGCGAGGCGAGAGAAAAAGGTTCCTTGACCGACCGAATGAAATTCAGTTTTCGGTTCTTTCTCTCAGGTCGTGGGTTTTACGCGAATCCCAATTCGACCCAAGAGCTTCGCTTTTCTAGCGTGCTTTCTTAGTTCTTCCCAGCTTTGCCTTACTTCTAGTTTCGCGTAGTCTTTGGCGTCGTTGGATTCGCCTAGAATATCGACGGCTCGTTTAGGGTCGTGTTCCTGCAGCGCTTGGCGCGCTTTTGACAGGGCATTGACCACCACTTGGTCGGCTGCTTGGGTCACGCGGGCTTCCAGGTTGTTGGACACCCTGGTTGCCAACCCCAACGGGTCCTGCACACGGCGTATCGCTTCGGTCTGCTGGCGGGCTGTTCGCAGATCGGCGCGATGGAGCGCTGCGTAGGCGGCTCCGGCGGCTTGCAGGAGTCTCGCTTCGCGATCGTTTACCTGGCGTAAATCGTCCAGCGCGGATCTGACGGCGTCGTTCTCGCGCACGCCTGCGGGCTGCTGTTCCAGGAAAGCAATTGCCTCTTCCCACTGCTCGAACGAAGTCAGTTCCTGCAGCGTGGCGAGCGCCGACTGGGTCCGGAGTTGCTCGGAATGACGCTCGGAACGGGCTTTCTCGAGCACCACCCGGAGCGAGGGGTCGTCATATTGCGCCACCACCGGTTCTAGAAGGGCGATCACCTCGTCGTACGACCTTTGGCTAATCAGGGCCTGAGACTTTGCGACTGTCGTTTCAATCAGGGCGTCCCGTTCTTTTCGGCGCGCTTCGTGGCGGGCAAATTCGAGCAGATCCGTCATCTCGTCAGAAAAAATCCCTTCCGAGTGACATGCTTCTAAAACCTGGACTGCTTCCCGGTACCGTTGGGAACGGATGGCCTCGTGGGCCCGCGCCATGTAGCGGGAACGAGCTTCCTCAAGCTTAAGATGGGCGAGACGCTCTTCGATGGCCGATTGCAGGATCAGTAATCTTTCTTCCGCAGGCAGTTCCTGCAACTGTTCCTGGACGACGCTCAAGGCTTCCTGAGGAGAGTTCTCCATGAGCGGATAACAGCGACGAACCGTCTCCTCGACCCGGGTTCGGATCTGGAGTTCGTTGAATTGCTTGTTCAATTGCGCCTTGAGCTTCAGAAGGGAAGGCTCGGCCGGCAGTTGTTGCAGTGCCCTTTCCACGGTCTCCAGCGATTCGGCGATCTGGGCGGCGGTGACGGCCGATTTGACTTCGTTCTGGACCTGCTCCAGCAGTTTCCGGCGCTCTTCTAGTTCCTTTGCCTGCTGCGCATTTTGCAAGAGGCGCACGATCTCCGCGTTTCCAGGATCGGTCTGCGCCGCTTCTTGTAACAGTTGAATGGCAGCCGTGAAACGGCGTGCCTGCATCGCGGATTGGACCGACTGCAGGGCCGCCTTCACCTGACGCTGTTTCGCAGCGTCTTTAATCTGAATGGTGAGAGCGAACCAGGCGGCTTTCACGCTGGGATCGCTGCTATCCAATTTCATCGCCTCTTGCAGGTGCGATTGCGCTGCCTCGAAATCCTCCATCTCTTTCGCAAGTTCCGCTTGCCGCAAAAAATCTGCGATTTCATCCTGCGTGCGCTTGCCTTTCCGGGCCACCTCAAGTTTTTCCTGGACTTCGGAGTTGGCGGGGTCAAGCTGCAGAGCCTGCTCCAGCAGGGAAGTAGCCTGATCGTAAACCTTATCCTGGAGGGCCTCCTCCGCGCGAAGTCGAAGTTCTCTTGCTTGTTCGCTGCGCTGTCGCAGGGCGAGGTTCGACTGGACCGTGGTTAGCAGTTTGCGAGCATCGATGTTCTTGCTGTCCAATTTAATCAGTTGATCGAGAACATCCCGGGCCCGCAGATAATTTTCCCCATTCACCAGTTGTTCCGCCCGGCGCAACATCTCGACGCCCTGCTCTTTCCGAAGCCGCTCATAAATGGCCGCGATGTCCGCAGCCATCTCCTCGGCATTGCTGTATCTGTCATCGGGGTTTTTGGCCAGCGTACGCTCGATGATGATTTCCAAACCCGCGGGATAATCCATGAGGTACTTGCTGAGCGGTGGGGCAGGTTCGTGGAGAATCTGATGAAAGAGTGCTACGTCTTCGCCGTAGAAAGGCAGGTACCCGGTGATCAGCTCATAGAGCATGACGCCGGTAGAGAACAGATCCGATCGGCCATCGAACGGAGCGCCGCGGAGCCGCTCAGGGGCCATATAGCGCATGGTCCCAACTACGTTCCCGGCCTTGGTCAGTCGATGCTCCCGGTCGATTTGCTCGTGGTGAGCAATGCCGAAATCGAGCAGTTTGGTCTTGTCGTCCTGCTGCACGATGACGTTCGCCGGCTTGACATCGCGGTGAATCACGTCGTTGCGGTGCGCATAACCCAAGGCCAGGCAAACCTGCTCGATCACCGCCAGTTTGGAGGTCACAGGGAAATAGCGTTTGGACTGAATGATCCCTTCCAGCGACTCGCCGGGGACATACTCCATGACGATGTAAGGAAACCCATCCTGCTCGCCCACGTCATAGACAATAACGATATTCGGATGCGTCAGGGTCCCGGTCTTAGTGGCCTCCCGGTAGAAACGCTTCAGCATTTCCTTGTCTTCTACGAAACCTTCGGTCAGGGTCTTGATCGCAACCTGACGCCCCAGATGCCGGTCGAAGCCGAGGTAGACAACACCCATCCCGCCGCGGCCAAGGACCTTGGTCACTTCGTACTTTCCGATCTGCGATGGAATTGGCGGGGTCACGGTTTCTTATTGGATTGCATGTGACTCAGGAGGCAGCCAAGCTGACTTGGCGCACGTTGAACTGCTCCTGGAGGAATCGTTTGGCGTCTTCACGCTCGGTTTTCATCGTGTCGGAAGAGGAGTTCAAAAACAGAATGTAGGATTCGGCGGCACCGTCGAGGTCGCCGTCCGCGGCCTCTTTCCTCGCTTGTTCGATGGCGTTGAGAGGTTGTTCTTTTGCCCATCCTTCAGCTCCCGGTAGGATCGTCAAAAGGAGGAGCGGGGCGATGAACCTGGTTAACGCAAGAATTGATCCGGTACGGTGGAACGCAGACGAACATCGCGACATAGACATAGATAAAGATAAATAGCTGGCTGGACAGAGATTTACCCGCTGGAGGGAGAAGATCGGTTCAGCCGGGCAACAGTCATGATAACGCATCTTCCTTGAAGTCAAGCACCTCAACCCATTTTTTTCGTCCCATGCTGCAGCATTCTTGGGGTAATCTAGGGGCGACTTGGGTTCGCGCTTTCTTCCCCCGGCAACGCCCGCGACGGCATGACCGAATACCTGGAGAGTCCGGAGAGCGACAAAACCCCTCAGCCCATCGCCGAGGATCGTGGCCAGGATGGTTCGGTCGCCGGCGGATTGACCGAGCTTTCCATACGCGTGTGGTCCATCGATCCAGAACATGTCACTTGGTCCTCAGGGCATGCAGTCATCTGCCTGATGGCAGATCTCGTGACCGCCAGCGGAGGTCAGCTCGTCCCCGAGTCTTGGCAGACTTTGATCGCTCGATTCGATCACCAGGAAGCGGCGGTGGGCGCTGCCCGGCGATTGCAAAGAGCGCTGCGAGCTTTCACCGAAAGCCCAGAAACCGCAGCCCTGGCAGCAGGCATCGCGATCCACAGGCCAGAGGACCAAGCGCGATCGGGGACAGCATTGGATGTCTCGAACCTTTTGTCGCACTCTGTGCCCGGCCAGATCCTTGTTTCCGGTAGCGTCTACGAGACTCTTCAGTTCACTCCTGGACTGCGGTTCCAACCGGTCCCTGCCGACTCTCTAAGTTCTGGTCCTGAGTGTCAGGAACTCCTTTGGACCGATCCCGAGACGCTCGCAGCATGGCAAAACCGTGTGGACGCTGCTTCTCATTTCTTGGAAGCGGAGGTCCCGCATGCGCCGTCGCAGATCGGTGTTGCCGACGCGGAGCCACTTAAGGCCGATTCTCTCGCTGACCCGGCTGTGGGGTACGGGGAAGATGAGTTTCAGATTTCAGTTGGTGGTTCACCCAGGAAAAGCAAGGTCTGGTTCGCGGTGGGTGCAGTGTTTTTTGTTCTAGTCGCAGCCATCGGCGTATTCGTGCATCTGAACACCAGAAAAACCTTACAAACCCCTCCACCGCCTGCAAAAACCCAGACCCTCAATCCGCCTGCGATTGCGCAGCCTGACAATTCCACAGTCCCGGGTAATTCGCTCGAGCAGCAGCCAGGAACAGCCACGGAAAAAACCCAATCCAAGCCCGCTCACTCTCGCGTTCCGCCGAGCGTGCGAAAACCGGCGCGCGTGACCGAAGCCCCTGCTACGGAATATGAAGGGTTCACAAGCAAACAGATTCCACAACTGCTGCATAAGGCGGAAGAGGACGCCGGGGCCGGAAACTACGGCAACGCGAAAATGGAATATGAGATCATCCTCAAGCTCCAACCGGGAAATTCTGCGGCGCGAGAAGGCTTGCGGAAACTTGCGATGAAGATTGAGGAAAGTCGATAGACTGTCGGCGTCAATGCCAAGCGCTCTGCCGTCGTCCCCCGCGCAAGTTCCTTGGGGGGTGCTCCGCCAGCAATCTACCCGGGCGGTCTGGGCGGGAGAAAACAGCCAGAAAGTAATCTTCTTGACAGGCCCAAGGAGAGCGTCTTAGAATTCCCCACCAAGAGCGAGCGCTCGTCTTGATCGAGAGCGAGCGCTCGCCTTGGTAAAGCGTGCGGATGAGGGTATGCCCAAGCTTCTGGACGGTACCGTCGTGAAGAACCGGCTCAAGATCGAATCCGCCGCGCAACAGCTCTTCACCCGGCAAGGATTTCACGGTACCACCGTCCGGGAAATCGCTCACAAGGCCGGCGTATCCATGGGCAAGCTCTACCTCTACTACCCGAACAAGGAAGACATCTTCGTCGGTCTGGTCCAGCGCATGGAACAGAAAATGGAAGCCCTGCGCCAGAAAGAGATTTTTCCCTTGATGCAATCCCCCGATCCGGAGTCATTGAAGAAACTGGGGATGGCCGTCGGCCGCGTCGTCTCCGAGAATCTGGACTACTGGCGGCTCATGTACGTCGACGTGGTTGAGTTCCGTCATAAGCACTTCATTCACAGCTATCGTGAAGTTGCCGGAGGCTTGCGCACCTATTCAACTGCCTTGTTTCAAAAGGCGCCGATTCCATTTCCCAGCGACGTGAACCCCGGGCTTGCCTACGTCAGTTTGTATTTGCAGTTTGTTACCCATTTTCTGGTGGAGAAACTCTTCGGCGCCAAGCGCTATCTGGGTGTGAGCGACGAAGAAGCTGTCGATCAGTTTGTCCGTCTGTACACCCGCAGCCGGAGGGGACGAGCTACGAAGCCGTAATTGCGACACAAGGAGGAACTATGCGAATGCGAACACTCGCGACGCTGCTGGCGGCCGCCAGCATTCTTTGCTTCATGACACCAATGACCCAAGCGCAGACGGCCACCACCGGGCAAATCGTGGGCGTGGTGACGGATCCCAGCGGGGCCCTCGTGGCCGGCGCCAAGGTCGCGCTGATGAGCAACTCCGGCGTGCGCCGTGAAACCACAACCGGCAATAACGGCCGTTACGCATTTACCCTGCTCGACCCAGGTTCTTATCAACTGGAAGTGACCCAGAGCGGATTCGCCTCGACCAAACTGGAAGGCATCGTTGTCCAGATAACCGAAACCTCGGTCATCGACGTTGCCCTCAAGGTGGGGGGCGCGCCGACCACGGTTTCGGTCACGAGCGAGGCGCCGCTGGTGCAGACGGAAAGCTCTTCCCGCGGCACCGTCATCGATCAAACCCAGGTGAACGAGCTGCCGCTGCCAACCCGCAACTTCCAGCAATTGCTGGCCCTGACAACCGGGACCTCGGGTTCCATCCAGAACTCCTCCGATCTGGGGCGCGGCGATGCCGCCATCTACGTCAACGGACAGCGTGCGCTTTCCAACAATGTGGTCATCAATGGCGTCGACGCCAACTCCATTGGTACGGGATCGATGCCCAATCTCTCCGTCCCCTCTATTGACTCGCTCCAGGAATTCATCGTTCAGACCAGCATGTACGATGCATCGGCGGGTCGCAACGCGGGTGGCGTCATGGCCGCAGTCACCAAGTCCGGCACTAACCGGATCCATGGCGATGCCTACGAGTTCATACGGAATACTGCTTTGGATGCCAACAATTTCTTCCTGAATGGAGCAGAGGAAAACGCGGGGGTGAGCGTGGTTACGCCGCGGCCCACCTACAACCGCAACCAGTTTGGTGGCACCCTGGGCGGCCCGATTGTGAAGGATCGCGCCTGGTTTTTTATCTCCTACCAGGGCACCCGCGAAACCAATGGCACCTCGCTGACTAACTCGCTCTCCACGATGTTCCTACCAGCCGGTTTGGGCTCGCAGCGAGATGCCGCATCTCTAGCTGCTCTTTCCGCGTGTTACCTCCCCAATTTGTTTGGATATGTCGATCCCGTGGCTTTTACGGCTCTGAACGCTAAGCTCCCCAACGGGCAGTATATGATTCCTGGGATCCCCGGCGTCACTACCGGTTGCCCAGCGAATCTCTCTCCGGTACTGCAGACGATTCCCTCCAACTCGACTTATAAAGAAGACCAGTTCAACACCAATCTGGATTTCAAACTGAATGACAAGAACCGCTTCTTCGGCAAATTCTTTTATGCCAACAACCGCACCAATCAGGCGCTCTACGATCAGTTTGGCGACGGCAACGCGCTGCAGGCGCCCGGCTGGCCGACCGAGGAAGATGTCACCCAGCGCCTGCTTTCGGCGGGGATATTGTCACTTGTCTCGACTCATTTGCTGAATGAGGCCAGGTTTGGCTGGAGTGAGATTTATGGCCCCGGCAATCCGTCTCAACCCATCACCTCCGCGCAGTTAGGAATCGAGTCGCCACTAAGCAGTTTGTTCCCCGGAATGCCGACCATGTCATTCACGAACATGTTCACTCTGGGGCCATCTCCGCTGGCCATAAACTACGCGAAGACCGACACCTACGGTGTCAGCGATATGATGACGTGGACGAAGGGCGCGCACACGCTCAAATTCGGTGGCGAATACAAGCGGCAGCAACTGGATGCTCCCTATTTCGATGTATTCCCCAATGGCGAACTGTTCTACCTGGGCGTCACTGGCAGTCCTTTCTCGGATTTTCTGGAGGGCCTCTCTGGTCTGTCCGCAATCGGCTCTGGAACTAATAGCCTCCACAACCGCGCCAACGATTTCTCGGCTTTCTTCCAGGACGATTGGAAGGCCACCCGGCGCCTTACGCTAAACCTGGGGCTGCGTTATGACTATTTTGGCCCCACCACAGAAACCCAGGGCCGTTTTGTCGGCTTCGATCCGTCGAAGGCCGTCACCACACCTCTGCTGTTTCCAGGGCTAGGTTTGAATTGTCCAACAGTGCCGAGCACCTGCGGCTCGGTCGTCACTGGTGGTTTCGTCCAGGCTGGTAATGGAAACTTGCCCGGAATTCCCAAAGTCAGCGACGGCTTGGTGAATCCCAATTACAAGAACTTCGGGCCGCGGGTGGGCTTCGCGTATCAACTGGGAGACACCGGTAAGGTTGTTCTGCGCGGTGGTTACGGCATTTTCTATGACCGGCCCAACATGCGGCTGTTCAACAGTCAACTGTTCAACATGCCTTATGAAATGCTGGCGAGTGCGCTGTTCACTCCGAACGAAAACCCATTTGTGCAAGTTCCACTACCCAGCCAGTTTCCGCTGACTATCAGCGGCAACCCCAACATCTTTCTTTTCGGCGGATATCCGGCGTTCCTGCCGTACACATCGGCCTTTCTGGGTCCCACGGTCGCTCCCGTTCCGACCTCCGGACTCTATCCGGACCTGCATGACTGGAGCATCCCCTATGTGCAGACCTTCAACCTGGGCGTGCAAACCAGCTTCGCCAACAACTGGATGCTCGACTTGGGCTATGTCGGTTCGCTGGGGCGCAAGTTTCCGCGTTTGTTCTCGTTCAACCAAGCCGCTACGCCGGCGGCGACACTTGGACTTGCGGAAGGATTCCCCTCTACGGCGGGAAGTCTGGGCGGACCTCTCTTCCCCGCTTTTGGCAATCTGACGGCCCCCGGGTTGGGCAGCTTCCTGATGGAGAGCAACGCTAACTCCAACTACAACTCGCTCCAGGCGACACTCAACAAACGCTTCTCCCACGGCCTGCAAATGTTGCTCAGCTACACTTGGTCGCACTCCCTGGACTACTACTCCGGCAGTGACGTTAGCGACGTTACGTTGCTCCCCGGCGACATGGTCAACGAACAGCACAACTATGGCTCCTCGGATTTCGACCGGCGGCAGCGCTTCGTCGCGAGCTACTTATATAACCTCCCGGACGCTTATAAGGGCGGTTCGGCTTTCGGAAAAAAAGCGCTGAACTCCTGGAGCGTGTCGGGAATCGTCACCCTGCAATCCGGCACTCCGTTCTCTATCTACGGCTCGGATTCCGCGTTTGAGGCAACCATGGCTGACCTCAAGCCCGGACGGACGGTTGCATCCGCGATCAAGACCGGTAACGTCGCCGACCGATTGGGGAATAATGATAATCCCTATTTCGACACGTCCGCGTTTGTGTCACCCTCGGCGTTTGGTGACTTCGGACAGTTAGGAAGAAACATCATAGTGGGGCCGAAACAGATCGACACGGACCTCTCCATCATGAAGAACATTCCGGTCACGGAGAGCCAACGAGTGGAATTCCGGGCTGAGTTCTTCAATCTGTTCAACAACGTAAATTTTGCTAACCCCGTCAACATACAATCCTCAGGCAACTTTGGGCAGATTGCGTCCACCACGACGGGACCCCGAGTGGTCCAGTTTGCGTTGAAGTACACGTTTTAGAGGGGACATGAAAGACACAGGTCTGCGCAATAAGGTCGTTATCGTCACCGGTGCCGCGGCGGGGATCGGCCTCGCCACGGCCCGGCGGTTTGCCGGCGAAGGCTGCCGCGTGGCGGCATGGGATGTCAACGATGCTGGGCAGGGTGAGTTACTGCGCGAACTCTCCTCGCTCGGAGGCGAGGCGCTCTTCCGCAAAGTCAACGTCGGTAATTTCGCCGATGTCGAGTCTGCGGTCGGAGAAATTGTCGGACGGTGGGGCGCGGTTGATGTGCTGGTCAATAACGCGGGCATTACGCGGGATTCACAGTTCGTCAAGTGGAAGGATGGCGCGGTTGCCGGTACGATGACCGACGATGCATTCGATTCGGTCATCTCCGTCAACCTCAAAGGTGTCTTCCTTTGCTCGCGGGCGGTTGTGCCCCACATGATCCGCAAAGGCTCAGGGGTGATCCTCAACGCCTCTTCCGTCGTGGGTCTGTATGGAAATTTCGGTCAGACAAATTACGCCGCCACCAAGGCCGGAGTCATCGCGTTTGCCCGGACGTGGTCGCGTGAACTGGCAAAATACAATATCCGCGTGAACGCCGTTGCTCCCGGTTTCATCGCTACCGAGATGGTGCATCAGATGCCGGAGAAGGTCGTCCAGAACATGGTTTCGCACACTCCTCTCGGTCGCATGGGAAAACCTGAGGACGTCGCGGAGGCCTACGTGTGGTTAGCGTCCGATGCAGCATCGTTCATTACCGGTACCGTGCTCTCCGTCGATGGCGGATTAGTACTGGGGACGTAACTTATTGCAGTTCAAGAGGACTCATTCATGACGCGTTACGCAACCATTGTCGCCACCGGGAGGTACGTACCTGAGATAGAAGTGACCAATGACATGCTGCGCGAGCGCTTTAAACATATCCCGGATTTCGTGGACAAAATGGAGGCCAGCAGCGGCATCAAGACGCGCTGGCATGCCCCCGAAACCTGGGCTACCAGCGATGTTGCTCTGCCCGCAGCCAAGCTTGCGCTGGAGCGCGCCGGCAAGAAACCGGAAGATGTCGATCTGATCATCCTCGGCACCGATTCGCCGGACTACATAACGCCCGCTACCTCGGTTGTACTGCAGTATAAGCTGGGCGCAAAAAATGCCGGCACGTTTGATGTCGGTTGCGCCTGTGCTTCGTTTCCAACCGGTCTTACTGCGGCCGCTGGAATCATCGCCGCCAACCCGGGGATTAAGACGGTGCTCGTCGTCGGAGTCTATCTCATGCACAAGCTCACGACGCCTGCCGATCCCATGGTCTTCTTTTATGGTGATGGCGCGGGCGCGGCGGTGCTCGAACCTGCGGCTTCGCCGGGCTTTGTCACTTCGACCTTTCGCGCCGACGGTTCTTATCACGACTATTGGGGAATCTATTCCGGCGGTACCTTCGAACCGGCAAGCGAGGATTCGGTTAAGGCCGGGCGCACCGCGTGCACCATCAAGAACCGCTATCCTCCGGAGTTGAACGAGGAGACATGGCCGATCATCGTGCAGCGACTGGCAAAAGATGGTGGTTTCAATCTGCGCGATGTCGATTGCTTCATCTTTACCCAAGTCCGGAAACCCACGATTGCACGCGTGATGGAGCGTCTCGGTGCGCCCGCGGAGCGCGCGCATACCATCATGGAACAGTATGGCTACACCGGCTCCGCTTGCGTGGGCATGGCACTCGACCACGCGATCGAGCAGGGCAAGGTGAAGTCCGGTAGCCTGGTCGTGCTGGTCGGCTCCGGGGTCGGTTACAACCAGGCGGGCTGCGCGTTTCGAATGCCGTAGGGCGGCTTCCGGACTTGATCTCCAACCAAGCCGGCCGAGAGGAGCGGAAGGGTTTGTTGCAAATTCTTGCGTCTGATTCGTCCTGCGCGTCCGCCACCGCACAGTCCGTTTCCACACAGTCTAGGGAGAACTTGTGATCACCGGCGATATTCTTGGAGAACGCGCCCGACTTAGCCCCGATACCGTCGCATTGATCCACGTTCCCACGCGCCGGAAGTTCACTTATGCGGAACTCAACCGGCGGGCCTTGCAGTGCGCGCGGGTCTGGACGGATCTCTGCTCTCTCGTCCCAGGGGATCGCGTCTGCATCCTTGCCGAGAACCGGGTTGAATATGTCGATGCCTTTTTTGCCGCGGGTAAGTCCGGCGTCATCCTCGTTCCTCTCGGGACGCGGAGCACGGCTCGCGAGCTGCAGCAGATCCTCGCGGACTGTGGACCGCGCTGTCTCATGTATTCCGCACGCTACGAGCAACTCGCTCAAGAACTGCAACAACTCGTGGCCTTCGAGCACTGCATAAGTCTGGATGCCGAGGACAGTGTCCCGAAGGCGCTGAGTTATGCCAAAGCTATCGATCGGGTTCGTCCAGACCCGCTCTCCACCAGGCTTCAGCCCGAGGATATCTTCTGCTTGCTCTA
>Ga0187862_10003888_pt1 | contig 14432 bp, 9 predicted proteins | sample June2016WEW_10_1_FD_133003 | JGI IMG/M metagenome (GOLD analysis project Ga0187862, IMG submission 133003) | Peatland microbial communities from SPRUCE experiment site at the Marcell Experimental Forest, Minnesota, USA - June2016WEW_10_150 | ecosystem: Environmental > Terrestrial > Soil >...
ACGCCCGCGGGCGACCTGGTGCAGGCGGATACCTATAACAAGATCTTCACCATGCATGGCATGGTCATGATCTTTTTCTTCCTCATTCCTTCCATTCCCGCCGTGCTGGGAAACTTTCTTGTGCCCCTGATGATCGGCGCGAAGGATCTTGCCTTTCCCCGCATCAACCTGCTGAGCTGGTACCTCTACATCATCGGCGGCGTGATCATGCTGCACTGCATGCTCACCGGCGGCGTGGACACCGGATGGACCTTCTATGCACCGTTCAGCACGTCCTTCACGAATACGAAGATTGTTGAAGCCGGAATCGCGATCTTTATTGCTGGTTTTTCTTCCATCCTTACCGGATTGAATTTCGTTGTCACCATCCACCGCATGCGTGCCCCGGGGATGACCTGGTCGCGCCTTCCTCTTTTCATCTGGGCCCACTACGCCACCAGCATCATTCAACTGTTGGGTACGCCGGTCGTCGCCGTCACCATCGTCCTGGTTGCTGCAGAACGCGCTCTGCACCTCGGGATCTTTGATCCCAAGCTTGGTGGCGATCCGGTTCTTTTCCAGCATTTGTTCTGGTTCTACTCCCATCCCGCGGTCTACATCATGATTCTGCCGTCGATGGGCGTGGTCACCGAAATCATCGCCTGCTTCTCGCGCAAGCGCATCTTCGGCTACCATTTCGTTGCCTTTTCTTCCATTGCGATCGCCGTCTTTGGCTTTCTCGTTTGGGCACACCACATGTTCGTGGCCGGAATCTCGGTGTACTCCGCGCTCGTATTTTCTTTCTTGAGCTACGCCGTGGCGTTGCCGTCAGCCATCAAAGTCTTCAACTGGACGGCCACTCTTTACAAAGGCTCGATTCGCTACGATGCACCCATGCTGTACGCCTTCGGCTTTCTCGGCCTGTTCACGATTGGCGGCCTCACGGGGTTATTTCTCTCAGCTCTCGGCATCAACGTCCATGTGACCGATACCTACTTTGTCGTGGCTCACTTCCACTACATTATGGTGGGAGGCGCGGTGATGGGTTACCTCGGGGGGATGCATTTCTGGTGGCCCAAGATTTCAGGCCGTCTCTATCCCGAAGGTTGGGCGCGTCTGGCGGCGCTGATTGTTTTCATCGGCTTCAATCTCACGTTCTTTCCGCAGTTCATTCTCGGATACATGGGCATGCCGCGGCGATATTACGATTACAGCCACATGCCTGAATTCCAGGTGCTGAATGTGTTGTCCACCGCGGGAGCGACCATCCTTGGCGTAGGCTATCTGCTGCCCATGGTGTATTTCCTGTGGTCGATGCGCTACGGCAAGCCCGCATCCGACAACCCGTGGAACGCCGCTGGACTGGAGTGGAAAACAGCCTCTCCGCCGCCGACCTTCAACTTCGACGAGGAACCTGTCGTGACCTGGGAAGCCTATAACTACGAGGAATTGGACGCGCCTCACAAGGAGGAGGTCCCCGTTGCACGATAACGCAAATGCCAACTCCTTAACCGCGGTCCACGACCATCATGGCGAAGCTCACGCGGCGCACAATCCCGCACTGCTGCATCACTTTGCTGAACCGCAGCAGCAGCGCGATGCCGCCAGTCTGGGAATGTGGGTCTTCCTCGGCACGGAAGTCATGTTTTTTGGTGGCCTTTTCTGCGCCTACTTGGTTTACCGGCAGTGGTATTTCGGAGACTTCGGAGCGGCCAGCAAATCGATTGATGCAACGCTCGGCGCAACCAACACCGCTGTACTCATCTGCAGCAGCTTGACCGTCGTCCTCGCCGTCTGGGCCGCGCAAACGGCGCGTCGAACTCTGCTCATCAGCATGCTCGCGATCACCATGCTTCTCGGCCTCGTCTTTCTCGGTATCAAAGCGGTTGAGTACAAAGATAAATTTGAAGAGCATCACGTCCCCGGAGCTTCGTTCAGTTTCGAGAATGTCCCGATTCCAGGGCATCCCGGTCAGTTCGCCAATCCCCGCCACGCGCAGATGTTTTTCTCTCTCTACTTTGTTATGACGGGATTGCATGCCTTGCACATGATCATTGGCCTGGGTATCTTTTTGTGGCTCTTTATCATGGCCTGGAAGGGACGATTCACTCCCGAGTGGCATACTCCCGTAGAAATCGGCGGGCTTTATTGGCACTTCGTCGACATCGTTTGGATCTATTTATTCCCGTTGCTCTACCTGATCGACCGGCATCCGTGAGGCTTCTTATGTCTGAACATGCAAAATCGTCGCCGTTGAAGATGTATTTCGGAATCTGGGCCACCCTGCTGGTCTGCACCTACCTTACCTATAAACTCGCCTTCATCGAGCTGGGCCGCTTCAATGCCGCGGTTGCCTTGGGTATTGCCACCTTTAAAGCAACTTTGGTCGCACTCTTCTTTATGCACGTCTGGCACGCCCGTGAAAAACTCACCAAGCTGGTGGTAATTGCGGCGTTGTTTTTCCTGTTGCTGTTACTCGGACTCACCATGTCGGACTATGCGACTCGGTTGTGGAGCTAGGTCCCAGCCTGCTCTGTTCCAATCAATCTGCGGTATACTCGCGCCGAGCGTTTCCTTGTTTTCGACTCATGGTCCGACCAGTTCGAGGTGATCCATGGCGTTTTGCAATTCTTGCGGTGCCAGTATCACGCCCGGAACCCGCTTCTGTAACAAGTGCGGCGCAGCTGTAATCGATTCGCCCTCAGCAACTACAGGTGTCCCGCCTTCCGCTGCCGGCGGTGCAGCGACATCACAGCCTCCCCTCGCGGCCGCGAGACCTGCTCAGGGCGGCGGCGCGCTTAAAGTCATTTTGCTCGTGGTCGGCGCGGTGGTTCTTCTCGGGATTCTCGGCATTACATCGCTCGTGTTTTTTGCCACGCGAGTCGCCCGCCATTCCCGCATCCACCAGGATGGCAACAACGTAAAAGTGGAGACGCCTTTTGGCAGTGTTGAAACCACCAAGGATCCAGACGAGGCCGCGCGCAATCTGGGAGTGGACTTGTATCCAGGAGCAGACTTGCTGAAAGATGGCGCCGCTTCGGTAACTTTCGGCGGTGTCCATACCGTCTCGCTAAGCTCGGAGAGCAGCGACTCCCCGGATAAAGTGGCTGGCTTCTACAAGTCGAAGTTCCCCAACGCGATGGTCACGAGCTCAGATGCTGGCCGCTGTACCATCATCTCGAACGATCACAAGAGCATGATCACCATCAATATTGAAGCCGAGGGCGGCAAAACCAAGATTCAGATCACCAATGTGACTCGCAAGGCAGACGCGGGGAATTCGTCTTCGAACTGATCTTCGAATCAACCGCTGGACTTATCATCGACTTTAAGAAAAACCGGCCGCATGTCAGACAGATTTGGAGAACTCGCACAGGCCGCAAAAGCGCAGTATGCGGCGGTGGATGCCTCTGGTCTGGCGAAGGCTCTCGGCAAACAGGTTCGCGGTGAAGTCAGGTTTGATCCCGGCAGCCGCGCGCTCTACGCGACCGACGGCTCCAACTACCGCCAGGTTCCTATCGGCGTTGTGCTGCCTCGCGATAACGACGATGTCGCCGCCACAGTTGCGCTGTGCCGTGAGTTTGGCGCTCCGCTGCTCTGCCGCGGCGGCGGCACATCTCTGGCCGGGCAATGCTGCAACGTCGCCGTCATCCTCGATTTTTCCAGATACATGGCGAGGATCCTTGAAATCGATCCCACCCGCCGCATCGCCCGCCTGCAGCCTGGAGTCGTCCTCGACCATCTCCGTCTTGCGGCCGAAAAACACCATCTCACCTTCGGGCCTGATCCCGCCTCGCACGATCGCTGCACCCTCGGAGGCATGATCGGCAACAATTCCTGCGGCGTGCATTCCGTTATGGCCGGCAAAACCGACGACAACATCGAGGAGCTGGAGATTCTGACCTACGACGGCACGCGCATGACGGTTGGCGCCACATCCAGCACGGAGCTCGAAAACATCCTGCAGCAAGGTGGCCGCCGCGCCGAGATCTACGCCAAACTGCAAACCATCGGCACCAACTACGGCGATCTCGTGCGCCAGCGTTTTCCAAATATCCCGCGGCGCGTCTCCGGCTATAACCTAAATTATCTTCTGCCGGAGAATGGCTTTCAGGTGGCGCGCTCGCTCGTCGGCTCCGAAGGCACCTGCGTCACGGTTCTCGAAGCAATGTGCCGCCTGGTCGAGAGTCCGCCCGAACGTGTGCTGCTGGTGGTCGGCTACCCTGACATTTATCAGTGTGCCGACCATGTGCCCGAAATCATGGCGCACAAGCCTATCGGGCTCGAAGGCTTCGACGATCTTCTCGTCGGCTACACCCGGGCCAAGGGCATCAACTCCGAGGGGCTGGCGCTCTTGCCCGAAGGCGGCGGCTGGCTGATGGTCGAATTCGGGGCGGAATCCGCGCTGGAAGCAGAATTTCAGGCCCGTCGCCTGATGGAGACGCTCGGCCGCAGCGCGAGTCCTCCCCTGATGCGTCTCCATACCGACAGGCAGCAAGCCAGGCGCGTGTGGGAGGTTCGCGAGTCCAGCCTCGGTGTCACGTCACACGTACCCGGCGAAGCGCTGAACTGGGAAGGCTGGGAAGACTCCGCCGTTGCTCCCGAGAAGCTGGGTGGGTATCTCCGCGATCTGCGAAAGATGATGGCCGTCTATGGCTACAAGGGTTCGCTCTACGGACACTTCGGCCACGGCTGCGTCCACACCAGAATCAATTTTGATCTGCAATCGAAAGATGGCATTGCCCAGTTCCGCAAGTTTATGGAGGAGGCTGCCGATCTCGTCGTCAGCTACGGGGGTTCCATCTCCGGTGAGCACGGCGACGGTCAATCGCGCGCCGAGTTGCTTCCGAAGATGTTCGGCCCGGAACTGGTCTCGGCTTTCCGTGAGTTCAAGGCGGCGTGGGATCCGGATTGGAAGATGAATCCCGGCAAGCTGATCGAGCCCTACAAGCTCGACGAAAATCTTCGCCTCGGTGACGCCTATTCGCCGTGGGAACCAAAAACCAACTTTCAATTCCTCGACGACCACGGCAGCCTTGCCCAGGCCACTCTGCGCTGCGTGGGCGTAGGCAAGTGCCGTCGCGAAGAAGGCGGCCTTATGTGTCCCAGCTATCGGGCCACGCACGAAGAAGAGCACTCCACACGCGGCCGCGCGCACCTTCTATGGGAGATGACGCAAGGGGAAGTCATTCGTGAGGGCTGGCGCAGCCAAGAAGTGAAGCAGTCGCTCGATCTCTGCCTGGCCTGCAAGGGCTGCAAGAGCGATTGCCCTGTCGGCGTCGACGTTGCCACCTACAAAGCCGAGTTTCTTTCTCACTACTACGAAGGCCGCATGCGTTCGCGCAATGCCTATGCTTTCGCCAACATCGACCTCTGGGCGCGGGTGGCGTCGCATGCCCCCGGACTCGCCAACCTGTCCACGCAACTGCCGTTCTTGCGCGATATTTCAAAACTTGTGGCCGGGATTCCCAGGCAGCGAGCGATCCCCGCCTTCGCTCCAGAAACTTTCAAAACCTGGTTTCACCGCAGTCGTAAGCCAACCCACCATCCGGATGCTCTGCCAGTTCTGCTCTGGCCTGACACTTTCAATAACTATTTCCTGCCTGCCACCGCGAAGGCTGCGGTGGATGTGCTCGAAGCTGCCGGCTTCCGGGTAGTCGTTCCCCGCGTCCACCTCTGCTGCGGCCGTCCGCTTTACGACCATGGCATGCTCGACCGTGCTCAAGCCCTTCTGCTGCAAATTCTTGACCAACTCTCTCCGGAAATCGAAGCCGGAATTCCCCTGGTTGGTCTCGAACCCAGCTGCGTCGCGGTGTTTCGTGACGAACTCCTCAATCTTTTTCCTCACGACAAACGGGCGCAAGCCCTATCGCGCCAAACTTTCCTGCTCAGCGAATTCCTCGAAATCCACTCGCCGCATCTGCCGCTGCCCCGACTGCGGCGCAAGGCGATCCTCCACGGCCATTGCCACCATAAATCCCTGATGAAGATGACCGCCGAAGAGGCCGTCCTGCGGCGCCTGGGCGTTGACTTTCAAAGTCCCGCTCCCGGCTGCTGCGGCATGGCGGGCTCATTCGGATTTGAGCCCAAGAGCTACGACATGTCTATTGCCATCGGCGAACTCGAACTTCTGCCCGCCGTCCGCCAAGCCCCGTCCGACTGGCTGATCATCGCCGACGGCTTCAGCTGCCGTGAACAGATCGCCCAAGGAACTCGTCGTCATGCCTTTCATCTGGCCGAGGTGCTACAAATGGCGCTCCACGAGCCAGATATTTCTCCGTCCCACCCATATCCCGAATCCGCCCGCACCCGCCAACGCCAGGCTGAAGTCTTTCAGTCCATGAAGCGCGCCGGGCTAGGATGGGCTGCTTTGGCAGCAGGAGCGTTACTGTGGAAGGCGTCCTGAAGAGGCTGATTCTAAAGTGTTTATTACTTAATATAGCTCATGGCTAACACCTTCCCCCTCGCCAGATGGCTCGGATTCTGGGACAATAGAAGTCTCGCCGGTCGTCAACGAACCTGAAAGCCGCTGGACTGAATTCTGGTCGCTGAAGTATGGATCACGAAGCTACATTAACCGCACCGGTGCTCGGCAAAGTTCCGACCGAGGCCCTGCCGACTTTGGTCGCTGCCAAGCCGCCCGAGGCGCCACTATGCGGCTCGGTCCTCGTTCTGATCCAGTTTGACGTTTGCGAAGAGATTCGCCTCGACGAACTTCGTCACATTCTTGGCGCGCGCACCGTCGACACCAGCTTTAAACACATGGCTCCCGGATACGTCCGCTTCCAGCGCCCTCCGATTGAAGAAGCTCTGGAGCCGCTGATCCTGGAGAGCGGAGAGCGTCTTCAGGGCGAGATCAAATACTTCGACTACGGCGTGGTCAGCGTGGTCTTTGAACTGCCCTTTTCCGGGGATTGGGACAAGCTGGTGCAACTTTCCAGCCGCTGGGTTTGGGACACGAATTTCGAAAGTCTCGCCACCCGCATCGTCAAAGAGAAGCTAAAGCGAGCTGCTCCCGCGCTCGTGAAACCCTATACCACGGAGTGGTTGAAAGAGGACTACTTCATCTTCCACCTGCGCGAGATTGCTGGCTCGCCCTCGGGGGCCGATCTGCTCGCGTCGCAGGGAGATTGCATTTCTCAAGTAGTTCGTGGAGAGAACCAGCCACTGTCAGACGGAGAACGTCAGGAAATTCTTCAGTCGCGAATCTCCTACTACCCTAGCGACCTCGCCGTCATCGGATGGAATGCGGCCTTTATTTACGACACTCCTTCCGGTGCCGAAACGTCGGTTCAGCTCCTGCAGTACGCCAACTCGCAGTTGCTCGAGTTTCGCCACTACGACGATCTGCTCACCAAGCAGCTCGAAGACGTCTACGACTTCCTCGAGCGCGGAGGCCGCGGCCTGTGGTCGCGCTGGCGCACTGCCCGCGCTGCCTCCAAGCTTCACACGGTCTTACTGGATGTGAGCGAACTGACCGAGCGTGCCGATAACGCCATCAAGTTCCTCAGTGATATGTTTTCCGCCCGCCTGTACAAACTGGCGGCGTCCAAAGTCGGCGTGCCCGACTACAAGGACCTCGTCCAGCAAAAGCTGCAAACTGCCGAGGAGCTCTACCGCTTCATGGTGGACGAGTTCAACCAGAGCCGCGCCTTCGTACTCGAACTCATGGTCGTCATCATCCTGATCATCGAGCTTGTTTACTTCTTCCGCGGCAAACCCATTTAAACTCCAGACTTCCGGACTTCTTTCCAATTGTCCCAACGATCCACCCGCACGCCCGGATCCTTCTGCCCGGTCGAGCCGTATATAACGCATCCCGCCACCAGCAGGCCGCACCCCAATCCGCATACGCCCGCCCAGCCAAACCGCTGCCACAGCACCGACCCGGCGTACGAACCCAGAGCTCCGGCGCTGAAATAGCAGATCATGTAAACCATATTCAGGCGACTTCGTGCCTCCGGCAGGAGTCCGTAAATTCGCGTCTGATTCGAAACGTGGCCGGACTGGACACCAATATCCAGCAATACCACTCCCGCAATCAGGCCGGTCATGTGCTTTCCGAACAAATAAAGAACCACGAATGAAATGAGTGCGACGACAAGCGCCACAAACACATTCCGCCTTGCCCCATAGCGGTCCGCCATGCGGCCCACAAAAGGCGCGCAAACCGCGCCAGCGGCGCCCACGAGTCCAAAGAGCCCAGCTACGGCGCTCCCATAGTGATACGGTGGAGTTTCCAGAAAAAACGCAAGCGTGGTCCAGAATGCGCTGAAGGCGCAGAAGAAAATCGCGCCCAGCGTAGCCGCTTCTCGAAGTACCGGCTGATTGCGGACGAGAACAAACGTGGAACCAATCAAACTCGGCCAGGAAAGTTGCAGCTCGGGTTTGCTAATGGGCAGTCCCGTTCGAATCAAGACTGCCAGCACCAGCATGAGACCCGACGCTAACCAATAAATCGCCCGCCAGCCCACCCACGCGCCCAGCAGTCCGCTGAAGGTTCGCGCCAGCAGAATGCCAAACAACAACCCACCCAGAATAGCTCCCACCGTTGCTCCGCGGCGTGCGGGAGACGCAAGATGGGTCGCAAACGGAACGATCACGTGAACCGTCGCCGTCGTAATTCCTATGCCCAAGCTGGCGAGGGCCAGCCAGGCAAAACTCTGCGCGCTTGCCATCGCGGCCAGGCACACGGATTCAGCTACCAGCAAGCAAACAATCAGACGTCGCCGCTCCTTGGTATCGCCCAACGGAACAAAGAACAGCATCCCCAACGCAGCGCCGAGCTGCGTGAGCATGGCGACCGTTCCCACCTGCGGCACCGAGATACGGAACGTCGCCGCGATCGTCGCCAGCAGCGGCTGGATATAGTAAATGTTGGCCACGACCGCGCCCACGCTGAACGCCATCAACCAGACGTGGGCGGGGCTTATATCTTCCACCGCCTTCCCTGATCTCAAATCGTCTTGTTCCGCTGAATCTTGCTGAGCATGCTGCTCTAGGTTTATCTCGGCCACAGGATCTAAGATGCTATCGGCCCCGCATAGAATTCAGCAATTCCGCGGCAGCCCCGGCCCCGCCAACTCCGGATGAGCAGATGCGCTCTTCGACTCCACAGCTCGCTCCGGCGATGCTAGGACTTGAGCTGCGCGAGCTGCTTCTTGGCGTCGCTCGCGTCGCTTGAGTCGGGATTCATCTTCAACATTTTTTCTAGTTGCTGCCGGGCAAGCGCCGCTTGGCCGACTTTGGCATACGCCATTCCGAGGTGATAGTGAATTTGGGGTTCGTCCGGCAAATGGCTGGCCTGGGCCAGCCTCACCGCCTCCCGGAGCGAATCGACTGCCAACGGATAAGCTCCTTTCTGATAGTAGATCCAACCGAGCGTGTCGGCCACGCCGGGAGAACCTGGCAATCCTCGTCGAGCGGTTTGCGCCAGTGACAGAGCCACGTCGAGATTGCCACCGGATTCGAGCATGACGGCAGCGAGGTCATTCGATGCCAGGGGATTTTCCGGCTTGAGGGCGAGCGCTTTCTGATAGGCCTCGGTGGCATGAATCCAATCCTTCTTCGATTGATACAAATCGCCGAGCAGAATATCGAAAGCCGGCTCGTTTGGATTGTTCTCCAGGCCCTGACGGCAGGTGGCGATGGCCTGATCTGTCGATCCCTTGGCGGCTTGCACCTGAGCTAGTTTGAGCTGTGCGTCGGTACTCTTCTTGTCGAGTTCGACGGATTTGGTGAAGGCGGTCTCGGCCCCGGCCAGGTCCTTCTGGTTGACGAATAACACCGTTCCGAGCAAATCATAAAACGCGCCGTCGTTCGGCACCTTCGCGATCTGAGCATTCGCAGCCGCAATGGCCTGATCCACGTGCTTCTGCGCGACATAGGTATTCAGCAGGCCACGCAGCGCATCTTTGGAATTCTGATTACGATCGAGGGCGGCCTGGTAAGCTTTACCGGCGTCCTCGAGTTGGTTTTGGGCAAACTTCAAGTTGCCCAGCTGCACGTACCCGAACGAACTCTGGGGGGCGATTTCGATGGCCTTACGAACGTCCACCTCGGCCGCGGAGAAGCGCTTGCGATTGACCTTGGAAAGTGCCCGTAGAGAGTAGCCTTCCGGGGAATCGGGTTGCAGCTTGGTCATCTGCGTGGCGTACTGGTCGAGGCCATCCATGTCGCCTGTGCTCATGGCCAAGGCTGCCAAGGCTCGCACTGCATCCAGCAAGTCAGGGCGGAGACGCAACGCTTCCCTCCACTCGTTGGCAGCACCCTCGGTGTTCCCCTGTTTCTCGATTGCCACCCCGAGTACATAGTGCGCCTCGCTATGGGTGGGGTCATTCTTGATCACCGTCTGCAAGATGGTTATCGCCTCGCTGTTAAAGCCCGCGCTGATTTGCATCTGGCTGCGATAGACCAGAGCGTCATTGTCGTTGGGATTCGCCTTGAGAATATCGGCGTCCAGTGCGCTCGCCTCCGAGATCTGATTTTTCTGGAGAAGTAGCTGGATGTAATCCTTCTTGACCTGAAGGTCGGCCGGGTACTGCTGGCTGAGGGCGCTGTATTCGGCGACAGCTTTGTCGAAGTCGCCATCCACGAAGTAGAGATTGCCCAACATGCGATAGGCGGCTGAGTTGTCGGGAAGGTCCTGCTTGGCGTGTTTGGCAACATCTTCGGCCTCCGCCTTCTTGCCTTCAGCTAAGTACAAGCGGGCGAGGGCGGCTCGCGGCTCCGGATTTTTCGCATCGACATCAATCGCTTTTTGGAATTGCTGCTCGGCGTCAGCGTATCGGTTGCGAGATTGGTAGTAATTGCCCAGCAATAAGCGGGGCCCGGATGCTGTGGGATGCAGCTCGATTACTTTCTGGAAGCTCGCTTCCGCGGCATCGTATTGATTATTTCTAATTTCTAATAAGGCAAGGCTCAGGTATGACTGCCAGCGGCCAGGATCGAGCGCGATTGTCTTCTGCATCTCATCGATTGCGCCGTGAACGTCCCCTTGCGCAGCCAGAAGATTGGAGAGCGCAGAGTGAACCGCCGGATCGCTCGGCCGCTCTGGTATCAGGAGGTCTACTAGTTGCTGGGCTTCCCGAAGGCGACGGCCCAGGATCAGCAGATTCGCCAGCTCCAGGCGAGCCTCATCATTCTGTGGCTGCAGTTGAACGGTACGGGCGAGTTCCTCCGCAGCGCCGTCCGCTTTTTGTAGCTTGAGATAGCTTTCAGCTAAGCTGTGGTGGGCATCGGCGAAGTTGGGGTCTATCTTCAGCGCATTACTGAACTCGATCTCGGCCTCTGCATACTTGCCCTTCTCAAAGTAGCTCTGGCCGCTCTGAAAGTACTTCTGCTTGCGGACATTGGGATCTCGGGAACAGGAGGGAAAAAGGGCCGCGATCAGAGCCGAGGCAAGGATCAGACATCTCTGCGAACGAATCATTTTATTGCGAACCCTCCGGGCGTGGAGTGTGCCGCCGCCAGGCTAAGACTGCTTTAGTGAACTATAAACTACTGCCGCCCTTGTTCGAGTCCTGAGAATTCAATATTCAGTGCAGGAAAGCGCTGCCAAAAAGGCGAATAAAAGACGACCATAGATGCTCGTTTCTTAGGGTTTTTATGCCCGAATATTGGTTTTCCTCCCTATCTCTCGGGATCATGTATCAATATGAAAACAAGTGACATACATGACGCATGGCGTTGCAACTGTCGCAGAAATTATCAGTCTTGACGGGAAGCCTCATTTGGGTAGAAAGTATCTCTTGTAGATCGAGGTGCGCAGGTCGAAAGAGGACCGCGCGCCCTGCCCTCCCCCGCATTTAGAAGAGAGGGTAGAAATTAACTATGCGAACCCAGGGTGGTTTCTGGTTAGTAGTTCTGACTTTACTTGTCCTGTCCTTTTCCCCGATTGCTTCCTCCCAGACGACGGTCCCGATGTCCTTTGATGGTTACTACAGCGCTGTTTCTTGCGCTGGACCAGAAGGGTGCGTGGGCGCGGGCTTGTACGGCGGAACGATCAATGGGGTCAATGTCGGTCCCGGCAACACCGTGGGCGGCATGATTTGCGACGATTACTTCGACAACATCACCACCGGCGAGCATTGGACAGCCAGCGGGATCAGCGCCGGCAGCCTCAACGCCAGCAACATCGGGAGTCAAACTCTGTTCGGGGCAGGCATGGGTTCGGCCGCGATTCAGGACTACACCGAAATCGCGTACCTGGTAACCCAGATGTTCCTTCCGAGTTCCACATCTTCCCAACAGGCAGCGCTTTCCGAGGCCATCTGGTACATCACCTCAGGAGCAAAGAGCAGCACCGGCCCGCTCAGCACCACCGCATGGGGCTTCTTGAATGCGGCTGTCGCGGCTTGGAACAATGGCAAAGGCATTAACCTGAGCGAGTTTGCCAATCTTTACATCTTCACTCCCACTTCCTGGACGGGAGGAAGGCCGCAGGAAATGTGGAGTGAGGTGAGCGTTCCAGAGGGCGGAGCGACTCTGGCATATCTCTTCATCGCCGCCCTGGCTTGCCTTGGAGCTATTTCTTGGCGATCGCGGCGAATGTCAGCCCAAGGGCTCGTCTAAGACTGCCGATTTCAACCGATCACCCTAAGAGGCGCGCCCAAACCGGGGCGCGCCTTATTCTTGGTGTGCCTGACGGGCTATCAATAGTCGCAAATCGCTGCGACATGGGTCGCAGAAATTATCAGTCTTGACAGTTTCGCGTTTCGCGCTAAAGATTACGAATAATTTGTGGAGCGGCATAAATGCAGGCTCCACAAACACAGCCTTCCCCCCGCGTTCTATCCCGACACGCATAGAGGAGAAGTCAATTATGAAGTCCAGAGCTAGGTTTTCTGTATTGGTAGTTTTTTTGGCGCTGCTTTGTTTTGCGCCTTGCGCTGTCGGTCAAAACGTTACGGTTGCGGGAAGTAGCGTTCTGAACCATGCGCCCTTTGCTTTTCTGACCAGCGCTTTTGGCCCCGGAGGGCCGGGAAGCTTCCTGGGCGGCAATCAAAACAATGGGCTCTGTGGTAGTCAGGGCGGCAACGGAGGGTGGGGCTGGTTCTTTGGAAGCGGTGACAACAAAAACAAAAGTTGCGGGCCTACCCCTACCGCTGCGGTTCCCGAGGGTGGAACGTCTTTGATGTACTTGGCTCTGGCCGGGCTGTGCTGCTTCGGCGCTATGGCTTACCGAATGCGTCGGCACGAGTCGGTGTCCCAAACCAACTCATAGCCGGCTCGGTAGCGCTGCCGACAACCCACTCCAACTTCGAATCACGCGGGCGTGCAAATAGGCACGCCCTTTTCCCTGCTGTGGGACTTGCACCAGTGATCCCAAGCAGATTTCATCCTGGCCTAGCAAAAATTTCTTGCAGTTGTCTTCTTTCCCAAGTGTCGCAAGTCATGGACATAAACTGCAAAGTCTTGCATTAGGGCCCTGTGGATTGGGTCCGTTGACATTTCGCAAACGCGGAAAATGATCATCTCCCTCCAAGGCAGAAAGCAGTGGGACAAACATTAGCAGGATCAATAGCTTAGATGAAAATTGACCTCAATCGGGATTGCTCCCGCTGGCCAGCAAAAAAGAGTGCTCAACCTCGATCGGCTGCTCAATATCTGCAGGTGACTTATGCCCAGGAGTAATCCTTGCACTGATTACTTCATACCCCTTGCAACAATCTGCAATCGGATGTAAGCTCTTCTGACATCAGGGCAACTCCAACCATGAGGTTGGCACTACCTTCTCCCCCCGGCCAGATGGTTCCGTGGTAAAGCCCGTGAAGGCGACAGCAGGAAGACTCATATTGTTGGCTAAGGTGTATCAATTACGATTATCACTATAGGAATAGTTGTGATTTATCTGTTCAGTTTTGGCAGTCGATGTGCTCCATGCACTATGACTCCACGAAAATCGCACTGACTGAAACGTAGCGATTGTTCGAAGCACAATTGTTTTTGAGCCGGTAAAACTCCCCCCAGTTTATCCAAGTATCCCCCTTGGATCTCATTGCTGAGATCTCGATTGTGATGGCGTTGTAACTGATTTTTTTGGGGTCACTCGGACTGTGACTTAGAGGGCGAAGCTATGGCTACCGCAGGTTTCTCACGTGAATTGCCGCAATCGACGCCACAGATCGAGGCAGAAGTTGAAAACTGGTACGGACTGCAGACCCGTCCCCGGCACGAAAAAATTGTGTTCCAGCGACTTGAAGAGAGAGGCGTGACCACATTCCTGCCGCTAGTCACCGAGGTGCACCGCTGGAGCGACCGCAAAAAGTCAGTGCAGATGCCGCTCTTCAGTGGTTATGTTTTCGCGAAATTTGTGCCGAACCGCTCGGACCGGTTACGCGTCCTTCGGGTCGACGGAGTATTCGGACTGGTTGGTGCCGGGGGCGAGGGCGCGCCCATTCCAGACGCGCAAATCGAAGCGGTTCGGAGTCTGGTGGAAAGAGAACTGCCCT
>Ga0187862_10003890_pt1 | contig 14427 bp, 12 predicted proteins | sample June2016WEW_10_1_FD_133003 | JGI IMG/M metagenome (GOLD analysis project Ga0187862, IMG submission 133003) | Peatland microbial communities from SPRUCE experiment site at the Marcell Experimental Forest, Minnesota, USA - June2016WEW_10_150 | ecosystem: Environmental > Terrestrial > Soil >...
GGTGGGGTTCGAACTCTATACGCAGATGCTGGAGCGCGCCGTGCGCGAGATGAAGGGCGAGGCGGGCGCAGAAGTTACGGAGATCCAACTTAATTTGGGGCTGAACATCCGTATTCCCTCCGATTACATTAAAGAGGAGAACCAGCGGCTACGGATGTATAAGCGCGTCGCCGGAGTGGAGACGGAGTCGCAATTGAACGACGTGCGCTCAGAGTTGATCGATCGCTACGGCGAGACGCCCCGGGCTGTTCGGAACCTGCTGGGATACGCCGCTCTCAAACTGCAGGCGATGCGGGTCGGCGCCAACGCGATTGAGCGCAAGCGCGAGTTTGTGAGTATCAAGTTTAGCCAGACGGCTGCGATTGATCCTGGCAAGCTGGCGCGCTTTGTCGCGTCGCAGCGAGGTACACAATTTGCTCCGGACGGGACGCTGAAGTTCTCGATCAAGATCGACAGCGCTGAAGGAATATTGCAAACGCTGCGCGATCTGCTGGAAGAACTGGAAGCGCACGACGAAGCGGTGCGCCAGGTATAAACGGCAGCAGTTACAATGATTCCGCAAGGAGTCCGATGCACGACCGACGAACGCATAGCGACCGACGCAAGATTCGAAAAGTCCGCAAAGCGGTTTTTCCCGCCGCCGGATTGGGGACGCGCTTCCTTCCCGCCACCAAAGCTCAGCCGAAAGAGATGCTGCCGCTGGTCGATAAGCCCATTATTCAGTATGGCGTGGAAGAGGCAGTGGCGGCAGGATGCGACCAGATCATCATTATTACCGGGCGCGGCAAGAGCGCGATCGAAGATCATTTCGACGTCAGCTACGAGCTGGAGAAGATGCTCGAGGAAAAAGGCAAGCACGACTTACTCAAGATCGTGCGCCAGATTTCGGACATGATCTACGTGGCCTACGTGCGCCAGAAGGAGGCGCTGGGCCTGGGACATGCGGTGCTTACCGCGCGCGAATTGATTGGCGACGAACCGTTTGCCACGCTGCTCGCCGATGACGTCATCGATGCCAAGGTCCCGGTGCTCAAGCAGTTGATCAACGTATTTGACGAGAAGCACTGTTCCGTGATCGCGACGCAGATCGTCGACGGGCCGGGGATTTCTTCTTACGGCGTGCTGAAGGCGAAAGAAGTTGCGGGCTCCGGCGGCAAACTCTACGAAGTTCTTGACCTGGTGGAAAAGCCGAAACTCGCGGATGCCCCTTCGAATCTGGCTGTGATCGGACGGTACATTTTGACGCCGACGATCTTCGAAACACTTTCGAACATCAAGCCGGGCGCGGGCGGCGAATTGCAGCTCACGGACGGCCTGCGCGGGTTGCTGCAGCGCGAGAAGATGTACGCCTACGTCTATGAAGGCCGCCGCTTCGATACTGGCGACAGACTCGGCTTTCTCAAAGCTACGGTTGAGTTTGCGCTGAAACGCAGAGATCTGGGTGTGGAGTTCCGGGAATATCTGAAAAATTTGAAGCTGTGACCTTTCAAGCTGTGAGCAATGTTCGCGGCTGCGCTTCTCCGTTAATTGTTGCGCTCACTCTTCCATCGCGGAATGCAGCTTCTTTGATTTCTCGTCCACGCCGCGAGCGAGTTTCTCTTTGTGTGTTGCCAGTTTCTTCGCGATCTCGGCATCCGCCAGCCCGAGTATCTGCGCTGCCAAAATTCCTGCATTTGTCGCGCCGGGCTTGCCGATGGCGACGGTTGCCACGGGAATGCCTGCTGGCATTTGCACGGTCGCGAGCAGTGAATCCATGCCCTGCAGGGAAGTTGAAGGGATGGGGACGCCGATGACCGGCAACGTAGTGTGCGCAGCGATTACGCCGGCCAGGTGCGCCGCTCCGCCCGCGCCCGCGATGATCACGCGAATGCCCCGTCCAGCGGCCTTACGCGCATAGTCTGCGGTGCGATCGGGCGAGCGATGGGCTGAAGTAACATCGATCTCGTACACGATCCCGAACTCGTCGAGAGCTTTTCCGGCCTCGCGCATGATCTCCAGATCGGAGTCACTGCCCATGACGATTGAAACGAGTGGCTTGCTCATTAGTTTTGGGTCAATCCCTTGTGAAGTGAAGGTCTCAAATCCTAGCTCTTCTTAAGCGCCCGAGCCGCAATATCTTTGCGATAGTGGGCGCCATCAAAACTGATCTTCGCACAAGCCTCATAGGCGCGCTGCACAGCCGTTTGCAACTCCGGGCCGCGTGCTGTTACCCCGAGCACGCGACCGCCCGAAGTGTAGAAAATATCGTCACGTCTTGACGTGCCGGCGTGAAAGACTTTGACGCCGTCGAACTTCGCGGCATCTTCGAGGCCGGTGATTTTCTTCCCCACCTCGTAGCTTCCGGGATAGCCGCCTGAGGCCATCACCACACACACGGCCGCATCGTTCGACCACTTGAAATCGCCGTCACTGGTGCGACCGTCGATCGACGCTTCCATCGCCTCGACCAAGTCGCTTTCCAGGCGCATCACAATGGGCTGCGTCTCTGGATCACCGAAGCGGCAGTTAAATTCGAGCACCATGGGGCCGCGAGCGGTCATCATCAGGCCGCAATAAAGTACGCCTTTATACTCCGCGCCTTCGGCCTTCATGCCAGCGACGACCGGTCGCACGATGTGGGCGAGCAGCCAGTCGCGCATCTGGTCATCGACGATGGTCCGCGTCGTATAGGCGCCCATGCCGCCGGTGTTGGGGCCCGTGTCGCCGTCGCCCACGCGCTTGTGATCTTGTGCGGCGACCAGCGGCGCCACCCGTTCGCCGTCGCTCACCACCAGAAACGAAAGTTCTTCGCCCTGGAGAAATTCTTCCAGCACCACACGCAATCCGGCCTCGCCGAGCATCCTGCCGCTGAGCATTTCATTGGCGACGGTTGAGGCCTCATCCTTGCTCTTGGCGATGACCACGCCCTTGCCGGCGGCCAGTCCGTCGGCCTTTACCACGATCGGAGTATGGAAATGCGGCAGCGCATCGTGCACGTGTTGCGAAGAATCGCAGATCGCATAATGCGCTGTAGGAATGCGGTGGCGCTGCAGGAATTCCTTGGCAAAACTCTTGCTGGTTTCAAGCTGCGCGGCGGCTCGTGTCGGGCCGAAAGTGCGCCAGCCTCGTCGCGTGAATTCATCCACCAGGCCGAGCATGAGCGGCAATTCCGGCCCCACGATCGTCAGGTCGGGCTGAATCCGATTCGCGAGCGCGACCATAGAGTCGAGGCTTCTCACATCGACCGGAACGCACTCCGCCTCGTCTGCGATGCCGCCGTTGCCCGGCGCGCAGTAGATTTTCGTGACTCGCGCCGACTGCCGGAGCTTCCACACCAGAGCGTGCTCCCGTCCGCCGCTGCCGATGACGAGGATTTTCATAGTCGAGAACATTTAAGGGTAGGGGCGAGAGATGATGATGTCAAACGGGAGAACCCGATTGCGGAGGTCAGAGATCAGATTGCCAAGGCGAAAAACTTGAAACGGCAAAGGGGTGAACCTCTGCAATCTGACTTCTGACCTCTAACCTTTTACCTCTACAATCTTTCGGTTAACTGCGTTTAATCCCGCCGTATAATCTGCTCACGTGATCACAGTTTCCAAAGAGGACTACCTTAAGGCGATTCTCGAGGCTGAGAGCGAAGGGGAAGCCGTCATTTCGGCGACGCTCGCGCACTGGCTCAAAGTTTCGCCCCCGGCCGTCACCATGGCGGTGCGCCGGCTGAAAAAAGACGCGTTGGTGCGCGTGAATACCGACGGACGCGTTCGCCTGACCGCTGCCGGAAAGAAGATCGCCCGCAAGCTGACAGTTCGCCATCACCTGATCGAGCGCATGCTCGCCGAAATTTTCGGAATGGAATGGTACAAAGTCCACGACGAGGCGGAACGTCTGGAACACGCGGTCTCGCCAGATTTCGAGGCGCGGCTGCTCGCCAAACTTGGGCGCGGAGTTGCGTGTCCGCACGGCAACCTGACTGAACTGGAGAGTCCCGCCAGCCGTCGCCGTCGCGGCCTGTTACTGCTGGCTCATGCAGCACCGGGCGAAAATGTTCAGGTAAGCGGCATCTATGAACGCGACCGCCACCTGCTGGAGTTTCTGGAACAGCGCGGCGTCCGCCCCGGAGCCAAAGTTCACGTCGCGCATCGCAATTACGACAACACGCTTACTCTGACCACCGGCGCCGGCCGGGTTTCACTCGGTGTATCCGCGGCGGAAAAGGTTTGGGTTAAATCGGTGGACAGGAAGGGCAGTTCCAAAGGTTGAGGTGCGTCCGCTCGCTGCTCCAGAAGGGAATGCCCAAGCTTTCGAGAATTCAGCTTTCCACGGTCGCAAAAGTAATTAACCGTAGTTTACGTTCTGATGTATACTTACGCTAATTATATGCCGACGCCGCCCTCGCTTCTTTCGTACCGCATCGATTGATGAAAGAACCAAAAACAGCATCGGACGCGCTAGGGGATGCCACATCCCAATCGGACCTCCCGAACGACCAGCCAGCGTCGGACGCTGCCGTCGTCATCACGCATGAGGATATTGATCGAGCGCACGATCGCGAACGGGTTTCGGCGACGCGGGCGCGGCGCGGGTTCCGGCCACGGTTGCGGCTGTTCTGGTTGCTGATTGGCCCCGGCATTCTGGTGATGCTCGGAGAGAATGATGGCCCCAGCATGGTGTCCTATGCGGCCACGGGGGCCCGGTTCGGCATCGGATTCTTCGTACCCTTCATTGTGCTCACATTCCTCATGGCTTGCGTGGTGCAGGAAATGACCGTGCGTTTGGGCGCGGCCACTCATCGTGGACATGCGGAGTTGATCTTCGACCGCTTTGGTCCTTTCTGGGGCTGGTTCTCGATGATCGACCTCATGGTGGGCAACTTTCTGACGCTGGTAACGGAGTTCATTGCCATCCGCGCCGGGCTGGGATTTTTCGGAGTTCGGCCGGTGGTTGCGGTCTTCAGCGCACTGTTGGTGCTCTCCGTGGCGCTCATGACGCACCGCTACTGGACGTGGGAGCGCATCATCTTAGTCGCTGCCATGTTCAACCTAGTGTTTGTGCCGGCGGCGCTGATGACGCATCCGCACTGGGGGACGGTGGGCAGGGCTTTGGTGACTTGGAGGCCACTGCCCGGCGGGCTTAAGCAGGAAACGGTTCTGGTCCTGTTGGCGGACATCGGAGCGACCGTCACTCCGTGGATGCTGTTTTTTCAGCAAAGCGCGATTGCCGATAAAGGTCTCACCACCCACGACATCCGCTTCGGGCGCGTGGACACGGTGCTGGGAGCGGCTTTGGCGACTGTCGCCGCGCTGGCGACGATGTTGGCGACGGCTCCGCTGTTTGTGCATCACATGTCGGCGGCGAACTTCGAAGCCGCTGAATTCGCTCAGGCGCTGCAGCCGTTTGTTGGACAATGGGGAGCGGCGCTCTTTGCACTGGGCATCTTCGAGGCGGGGATGGTCGCGGCCATTACCATTTCAACTTCATCGGCGTACGCTTTCGGAGAAGTCGCGCGGCGCCCGCACAGTTTGAATCTTCCCTTCAGGCAGGGGAGGTCCTTCTATCTCGTTCTGCTGGTCGAAGCTGTTGCGGCTGCAGGGCTGGTCTTGATCCCGGGAATTCCACTGGTCTACATCGTGCTGCTGGTCAACGTGATTGCCGTGCTGGCCATGCCTCCGGCGCTGCTTTTTCTGTATATGCTGGTGAACGATCGTGAAATCATGGGCGAACTGATCAGCCCGCTGTGGGCGAATGTGCTGGCACTGGGGGTCGTGATCATCCTGATCGGCGCCGGCCTTTTGTTTGGGGTCAGTGTGATCGCACCCAATGCACTGGCGATTATTGGAGGCAGGTAGATGGAAAAACAATTTGATACTGAACCCGCCGTCGAGGTGAGCCGTGAAGAACTCACTGCGGTGATGACAGCGCTGGAGCCTGACCAGCTCATTTCCACCAAGGAGCACCATCATTGTCCTCGACGGCAGCTGACTCGGGGCGAGATGATTCTGTTTTGGGCGCTCAGGATTTACCTAGTGTTGATGGTGGGCGTGGTGGTGTATCAGATTTGGACTAGCATACGGTAGAGCGGGTCATTTATCGGCCTACTTCTTCGGTTGCAATAGATCCCATTGATTGCCGTACAGATCTTCGAAAACCGCCACAGTGCCGTAGGGTTCTTCGCTCGGTGGCCGTGTGAACTTTACTTTGCGCGCGGTCATTTCATTGTAGTCCCGCCAGAAATCGTCGGTGTGCAGAAAAAGAAAGACTCGTCCACCAGTCTGGTTGCCGATACGACTTTCCTGCTCAGGAGTTGCTGCCCGGGCCAAAAGCAAGCGTGTGCCCTGCGAGCCTGGCGGGGCGACCAGCACCCAGCGCTTGTTTTCGGTCAAACGAGTGTCTTCGACCACTCTGAAGTTGAGCGTGTTGGTGAAGAATGCCAAGGCTTCATCGTATTCCCGGACTACCAGCGCGACATGGCCCAAGGTCTGCATGATGGGTAGCCCTCACTTTAGCTCAATTTGGGCGGCATTCCTCATTCCGTGACCCGGCGAGCAACGACGTTCGAAACGAATTACACTATATGGTTCCGAGTCTTATTGCGCTCCGGTCCTCTGCCGGAGCTTGTAAAGGAAGGCAATCATGTCATCCAAGAATAGTTTTGGAGCCCGCGCAACTTTCAAAGTCGGCAAGAAAGAATACGAGCTCTACCGGCTCGACGCTCTCGACAAGCAGGGCATCTCCACCCGGCATTTGCCATTCTCGCTGCGCATTCTGCTGGAGAACCTGCTCCGCACCGAAGATGGTCGCAACGTGACGAAGGACGAAATTCGCGCGCTGGCGGCGTGGAACAAGAATTCGAAGCCGGAGAAAGAAATAGCCTTTACGCCCAGCCGCGTGCTGCTGCAGGATTTCACTGGTGTCCCCGCGGTTGTGGATCTTGCCGCCATGCGCGACGCCATGAAGCGCCTGGGCGGAGACGCCAAGCTGATCAATCCGCTGCAACCCGCTGAACTGGTCATCGACCACTCGGTACAGGTCGATGAATTCGGTTCGCCCAGCGCCTTCGACGTGAACGCGCTGCTTGAATTCCAGCGGAACAAAGAACGCTATGCGTTTCTGCGCTGGGGGCAGACTGGCTTCCGCAATCTTGCTATCGTGCCGCCGGATACCGGTATCGTCCACCAGGTGAATCTCGAATATCTTGCCCGCGTGGTTTTTGTGCATAAAGATGACGAAGGCGGAAAGCGCACCGCCTATCCCGACACGCTCGTCGGCACCGACTCGCACACCACCATGATCAACGGACTCGGCGTGCTGGGTTGGGGCGTAGGCGGCATTGAAGCCGAGGCCGCCATGCTCGGACAGCCTGTATCCATGCTGATCCCGCTCGTGGTCGGCGTGAAACTCACCGGACGCCTGCGCGAAGGCGCCACCGCAACCGATCTTGTTCTGACCATCACCGAAATGCTGCGCAAGCACGGAGTGGTCGGCAAATTCGTCGAGTACTTCGGTCCCGGCCTGCAGGACCTGCCACTCGCCGATCGCGCCACCATCGCGAATATGGCTCCCGAATACGGCGCGACCTGCGGCATTTTTCCCATCGATAAAGAAAGCCTGCGCTACCTGAAACTCACCGGCCGCAGCGATGAACAGATCGCGCTGGTCGAAGCGTACGCTCGCGAGCAGGGACTTTTTCACGATGCCAAAACACCCCAAGCTGAATACTCAGAGTTGCTGAGTCTTGATCTTGCCACGGTTGAATCGAGTCTCGCCGGACCGAAGCGTCCACAGGATCGCGTTGTGCTGTCGAAAGCAGGCGAGTCGTTCGAGAAAGCATTGCCGAGCTTGATCAAAGTTACGAAAAGCGAACCCACGAAAGGCGCGCCGAAAGTTCCTGCCAACGGGCACCTGCATCATGGCAGCGTCGTGATCGCCGCGATCACCAGTTGCACAAACACATCAAACCCGTCGGTGATGTTGGCCGCCGGACTGCTGGCCAAGAAGGCCGTGGAACACGGCCTCGAAGTCCCAGCGACGGTGAAAACTTCGCTGGCTCCCGGATCGAAGGTCGTACTCGACTATCTCGAAAAAGCCGGCCTGATGCCGTATCTGGAGAAGCTGAAGTTCCACATCGTCGGCTACGGCTGCACCACCTGCATTGGAAACTCCGGTCCGCTGCCGGTTGAAGTCTCGAAAGAAATCGACGAGAAGAATCTAGTCGTTGCTTCGGTGCTCTCCGGCAATCGCAACTTTGAGGGCCGGATCAATTCCGAAGTTCGCGCCAACTATCTGATGTCGCCGCCGCTGGTGGTGGCCTTCGCTCTCGCCGGCCGCATCGACGTGGATCTGCGCAAAGATCCTGTCGGAAAAGGCAAAGACGGCAAGCCGGTTTATCTCGCCGACATCTGGCCCTCGCAGCAGGAGGTCGAGCAATCGATGGCGAGCGCGATTACGTCGGAGATGTTCCGCAAGAGCTATGCCGAAGTGTACTCGGGAGACGAGCGTTGGCGGGGGTTGCCGGTTCCGAAGGGCGAGACTTACGCTTGGGAAAAGGGTTCCACGTATATCCGCCAGGCCCCATATTTTGATGACATGGCGCTCAAACCATCCGCCGTCGAGGACATCAAGGGGGCGCGCGTGCTGGCCGTGCTCGGAGACAGCGTCACCACCGACCATATCTCTCCAGCGGGGTCCATTAAGAAAGATGGTCCTGCCGGCAAATACTTGATCGCCCACGGCGTGCAGCCCGCGGATTTCAATTCTTACGGATCTCGCCGCGGCAATCACGAAGTCATGGTGCGCGGCACGTTCGCCAACGTCCGCCTGCGCAACAAAATGGTAAATACCGAAGGCGGATTCACCCGCCACCTGCCCGACGGCGCAGAGATGTCGATCTTCGACGCGTCTGAAAAATACCATGCCGAAAAAGTGCCGCTCGTGATTCTTGCGGGCAAGGAATACGGCTCTGGGTCTTCACGAGACTGGGCGGCCAAGGGACCGCGTTTGCTCGGAGTTCGCGCCGTGATTGCGGAAAGCTACGAACGTATTCACCGCTCCAACCTCGTCGGCATGGGAATTCTGCCGCTGCAGTTTCTGCCCGGAGAAAATGCCGAGACGCTGAAGTTGACGGGCGAAGAAATCTTCGAGATCGCGGGGATTCGCGATGGGGTCAAGAGATTTTCCTCGGGCCGCAAGATTGCCGTGCGCGTGAAGGGCGGGAAGACGGCGGAATTCCAAGCCATCGTTCGCATTGACACTCCTCAGGAAGCTCTCTACTACGCCAACGGAGGCATACTGCAGTATGTGCTGCGCCAGTTGTTGGCAGGCAAAGCGCAGCCGGAAGCGGTTACGGTTTAGTCCTTCCTGAAGAGATGCGGATTGACGCGTCCCGCAGCCTGAGACGGGGTAAGCCCCGTCTCTACAGAATCGTTGAAGCGATGCCTCGTTGTCCCTGCGTGCTTTGTGATCGTCGCGTGCTAATCTCAAATTCCCATGTCCGTTTCGGCCCAATACATCCCTGCTGCTTATAGCTTGACCGCAGTTGGGGTCTGGGGCGCGAGTGATTTCCTGGGCGGTGTGGGCGCGCGCCGCGCGAATGCGTTTCTATTCACGGCCATCGCACACATCAGCGGATTGGTCGCGATTGCAACTCTAGCGCTGATGACCCACGCGCCCTTTCCTGGAAACGCCAGCTTATTTTGGTCGTTGATGGCCGGATCGGTTGGAGGCGTAGCTCTGGCCTTGTTCTATCGCTCGTTGGCCAGCGGAAATATGGGATTGGTCGCCCCAGTGGCTGCCGTTCTGGGCGCCGCGATTCCCACCATTGGGACCGCCTTCGCCGAAGGCTTTCCGGGATATCGGCACGGGTTCGGCTTTATTCTCGCCGGAATCGGTGTCTGGCTCATCTCCCGTACCGAATCTGGAGTTGGCCGTCCTCAAGGCTTAGGCATGGCTGTGCTGGCCGGAATCGGCTTCGCTGGTTTTTATCTCTGTGTCCACCAGGCGGGTGGCGCCTCCGCATTGTGGGTCGCGGCCTGCTCGCGGTCCGCTTCCTTGTTGGTGACGGCAGCTATTGTTCTATTCGGAAGACAACTCCGTGCGGTGCCCACGCCCGTGCTCGGCATTGCCATGGTTGCCGGGATCCTCGACGTCACCGGCAGCGCCGTCTTCATCCGCGCGGCTCAAATCGGACGACTGGATACGGCGGTCGTGCTCAGCTCGCTCTATCCCGCAGTTACCGTTCTGCTTGCTCGGATCTTTCTGCACGAGCACTTCAGCCGCGCGCGTACCGTCGGGATGGTCGCCGCGCTCGCGGCTGTGCCGATGATAGCGGGATGAACAAGGAGGATGGTGATTAGTGGATGGTTGCTGGCGACTGGTGTTTTTGCGCCGGTGTTCTTGCTAATCACTACCACGATCCACTATCCACTGCTACTCTGACGCTGTGGCGCTGCTTGAAGTTCGCAATCTGACTAAGATTTTCGATCTCGCCGAATCCCCGTTCGGCAGCCGCCGCTCGGGCCAAGTCCGCGCAGTAGATGACGTGTCCCTCGACATTCACCAAGGCGAGACCCTTGGATTGGTGGGCGAATCGGGCTCCGGCAAGAGCACGCTTGGCCGGCTCATCCTCCGCCTCATTGAGCCAACCTCGGGTGCCATTCTTTTCGATGGCGTGGATCTGCTGAAGGCGAACGGCTCCGAATTGCGCCGTCTTCGCCGCGATATGCAGATTATCTTCCAGGACCCGTTCGGATCGCTCGACCCGCGCTACCGCGTGGAAGATGTGATCGCCGAGCCGCTTGTTCTTCATCAGGAGATCGTTCATCAGAAGAGCGTTGATTTGAAGACTATCGGAGAAAGTCTCGGCCGCGATGCGCGCCGCCAGCGGGTGCGGGAGCTCTTGCAGGCCGTGGGGATGGATGAATCCGCCATGGCCCGCTATCCACACGAGTTTTCCGGTGGCCAGCGGCAGCGCATCGGCATCGCCCGCGCTCTTGCTCTGCGCCCGAAATTCATCGTCGCCGATGAACCGGTTTCCGCTCTCGACGTCAGCGTGGGCGCGCAGATCGTGAATCTTTTGCAGCAACTGCAACGCGATTTCGGCCTCACTTATTTATTCATCTCGCACTCCATGCCGGTCGTTCGCTACCTCTCAACCCGCATTGCGGTGATGTATCGTGGCCAGATCGTCGAGATCGGAACCACTCAGCAGATCACCGCCCAACCAGGGCACCCTTATACGCGCAAGCTGCTGGCGGCCACGCCGGAGATGGCGGCGTCGTAGCCTCGGGTTTGTGTTGGAAGGGCCTGGCCCCGCAACCAACTGGTTGTCGAAGCGGCACAAACCCGACTACAATGCGCGTGTTCAAGGAGCCGATAATGGCCGCAGCTGCAGTTGTGCCTCCTCAGGAACCGGCGCCGCTTTCTGAAGGGCAGCGCCTCGTCAACACTTTTTTTTCCCCAAGCAAGACGTTCTCCGATCTCCGCAGGAGCGCGAGTTGGTGGGCGCCATTTCTGATCATTGCCGTGGTTTCCCTGCTGTTTATTTACGTCGTCGATCAGAAGGTTGGCTTTCGCAAGGTGGTGGAGAATCAGATTCAGTTGCAACCGAAGCAGGCCGATCGCATTGAGCGCTTACCGGCCGATCAGCGGCAAAAGGTCCTGCAGCAGCAGGTAACGCTTATCAAGATGATCTCCTACGCTGTTCCCGTAATTGCGCTCGTCTTGTATGCAATCTTCGCCGGGGTTCTGTTCGCCACCCTCAAGTTCGGCGCGAGCGTCGAGTTGAAATACAAGACCCTCTTTGCCTTGATTGTCTATACCCGGCTGCCGCTGCTACTGACAACGCTGCTGGCAATGCTGTCGCTTGCTGCGGGAGTGAGCGGCGATGCATTTAACATTGAGAACCCGGTGGCTACCAATCCCGGATATTTCATCGGCCCGGACGGCTCTGCGGTGCTGCGCGCCCTGTTGACACCGTTTGACGTCTTCACCATTTGGACCCTGGTCCTGACCGCCATCGGCATCACTTGCATCAGCAAGGTCAAGCGTGGGACCGCGTTCGCCGTAGTATTTGGATGGTTCGCCGTCGTGGTAGTGTTTAGAGTTGCGCTTGCCGCGGCAACTTCCTGACGCGCGTCGCAGAAGCGAACAATAGACATGCACACCGCAGACGTCGTCCTCATCGGCGGGGGGATTGTCGGTTCCAGCATTGCCTACCACCTTGTCGCCGCCGGCTGTAAAAACGTTCTCGTGATTGAGCGGGAGACGGCGCAGGGCAGGGGATCCACTGGCAAGAGCATGGGTGGCGTGCGCGCTCAGTTCTCGACGCCCGTTAACATCCAGATGTCGCTTTACTCGATCCCGTTCTACGCGAGCTTCGAAGAGCGCCTTGGCTACCCGTGCGACTACCGTCCCCAGGGATACCTTTTTTGCGCGACCAACGAAAAGCACATGGCCTACCTGGGCGCCAACTACGAAAAGCAGATTGCCATGGGACTGAAGAACGCGCGCCTGGTCGCCGGCGACGAAATTCGCAGCATGTTTCCGCTCCTACGTGGTGACGACATCGTTGGCGGCAGCTTTTGCTCCACCGATGGTTTCGTAGATCCCTACAGCGTCATGATCGGCTTCATGACCTGGGCGAGCGATCATGGCGCGACGCTCTGGAAGAACACCAGCGTAACTGGAATCACACCCAATGTGGATGACGGGAGCTTTGAAGTCCTGACCACGCGCGACACGGTCTCGACGCGCACGGTCGTAAACTGCGCTGGAGCATGGGCTGCTCCGGTCGCGAAGATGGCCGGCATTGATCTGCCCGTCGAACCTTTGCGACGCATGCTGGTTCCAACCGAACCGTTCGACCAATTTCCGCACAGCGCCCCCATGATCGTCGACATGTCCACGGGCTTCCACTTCCGCCCCGAGGGCCGCGGATTCCTGCTGGCATGGAACGATCCGGAAGAAACGCCGGGCTACAATACCGATTTCGACGCGAGTTTCATCGAGAAAATTCTGACTCGCGCCGCGGATCGTGTGCCCGTCTTCGAAAATCTCGCGGTCAATCCCCAGCGAGCCTGGGCCGGCCTCTATGAAATGACGCCGGACCATCACCCAATTCTCGGCGAATCTCCCGCTGTACCCGGCTTCTTCTTCGCCAACGGCTTCAGCGGACACGGTGTGATGCACTCGCCCGCAACTGGGAAAATTCTGAGCGACCTGATTCTGACCGGGAAGACAGAACTGATCGATGCGTCGCTGCTGAATTTCGCGCGCTTCGCGGAAGGCCGGACTATTCACGAGACGGCGGTGCTGTAGTCGGCGGCGAGATCATTTATGATGGCCGCGAAAAGAAACTAACCACCGGGGACACAGAGGGACACAGGGAAAATTCCGGTGGGCCCTTTTTCCCTCTGTGTCCCCTGTGGTTGAGCTCTCCTTACCCATGCCCCAGGAACTCAACTATTGGCTCACCACCGTTCAGATGCCCACCGTCCCAGCGCAGCCATTACCGGAGAGCGTTGACGTCGCCATCATCGGCGCCGGATTCACCGGGCTCTCTGCCGCGCTCTCTCTCGCCAAGCGCGGTGCGAAAGTGGTCGTGCTTGAATCGGAAACCATCGGCTGGGGCGCGAGTTCGCGCAACGGTGGCATGGTGCTTACCGGGCTCAAGCTGGGAGTCAACAAACTGATCTCGTTGTACGGACGCGAGCTAACCCGCCGCATGTACGCCGCGTCGCTTGAGACCGTCGACTCCGTCGAGCGCATCGTGAAAGGGGAGAATATCGCCTGCGATTTCACCCGCACCGGCCACCTCGAAGTCGCCTGCAAAAAGTCGCATTTCGATGACTACGCCCGCCAGGTGGAAGTAATCGCGCGCGAATTCAACCACCATCTGCGTATCGTGCCCCACGACCAACTGAGCAGCGAAATCGGTTCCGACATTTATTACGGAGGCATGGTCGACGAAATCTCAGTCGGCCTCAATCCCGCGCGCTACGTTGCCGGACTCGGAGCCGCCGCCTTGCGTGCCGGCGCCCAGATCTGCGAACGCACAAAACTGCAAAGCGTTGACCGTGACTCAAAGAACGGCGCATCCGGTTTCAAGCTCACCACTTCTCGCGGCGGCTTATGGGCGCGCAACGTGCTGGTCGGAACCAGCGGCTACACGGGTGCGGCGACTCCCGAGTTGCGGAGGAAGATCATTCCCATCGGATCCTTCATCATCACCACCGAGGTTCTTCCCGAAGCGCTGGCCCACGAAATAAGCCCGCGCAATCGTCAGATCTACGATTCCAAAAACTATCTTTATTACTATCGCCTCACGCCCGACAACCGACTGTTGTTCGGAGGCAGGGCCGCCTTTTTCCCGGAAACCGATCAGACCGTCCGCAAGAGCGCCGAAATTCTGCGCCGGGGCATGATTGACGTCTATCCGCAACTGCGCGACAC
>Ga0187862_10003891_pt1 | contig 14425 bp, 10 predicted proteins | sample June2016WEW_10_1_FD_133003 | JGI IMG/M metagenome (GOLD analysis project Ga0187862, IMG submission 133003) | Peatland microbial communities from SPRUCE experiment site at the Marcell Experimental Forest, Minnesota, USA - June2016WEW_10_150 | ecosystem: Environmental > Terrestrial > Soil >...
ACAGCATACCTGGCAATACGGGAAGTAATCCCGTACGCGCATACCACTATTTCGGCATCGTCGGTCATATATTCATCGTACAAAATGATATCATCGGCATGGGTCTTGATTTTATCCACCAGCCTGGTGATGAGCCTGTCTTGAGCAGCGGCCGTCATCGCAGGATAGCCGCTCTCATCATGTGTTAGGCCCGTAACGTGGAAACGGTATCCCTGCCCGGCAATTGCCATGGGCGGTACCAGGCTCTCGTCCGCTTTATAAGGGTGATAGGGGCCGCTGCCGATTTGCGGCATTTTCCTGTAAATAAGGTCGGCGGCAGAGATCTCGGGGATCACTACCTTTTCGCTCATATGCCCTACGACCTCATCGGACATGATCAATACCGGCACGCGATATTTCTCCGAGAGATTGAAAGCTTTGACGGTCAGGTCGAACATATGTTGAGGCGAATCCGGGCTAAGGGCTATGATCTCATAGCTGCCGTGGGAGCCCCACCTGGCCTGCATGACATCCTGTTGGCCGACAAGAGTAGGCAACCCGGTGGAAGGGCCCGCACGCTGAATATCAACCACTACGCACGGCGTCTCCAACATGACTCCCAGCCCGATGTTTTCCATCATAAGGCTGAAGCCGGGACCGGATGTAGACGTCATCGATTTAACACCGGCCCAGGAGGCTCCAAGTATAGCGTTCATCGAAGCAATCTCATCTTCCATCTGGATGTACGTACCACCCACTACAGGAAGGCGGCGGCTCATCCTCTCAGCTATCTCGGTGGCGGGTGTGATGGGATAGCCGGCGAAGAACCGGCAGCCGGCGCTTATCGCTCCCTCGGCACAGGCCACATCGCCGTTAATGAAAAACTCACCTGAAAGGTGTCCATTATCTGTCATATTGTTCTTTCAAATAAAAACACGCCAGAATTACATTCAATATTTAACCTGCAGCTTTATCCCGGCGAAAATCCTGGTCGCGGCAGATTATGACTTAATTTCAGAATGGACCTTATTGTTGATGGTGAGCTTGACGGCGAATTCCGGGCATATCAATTCGCAGAATCCGCAGGCGAGGCACTTGTCGCCATCTTTGACAACTGCTAATTGGTAGCCCTTGGAGCTAAGCTCCGAACCCATCTTGAGGACATCGCATGGGCAATATTCGGCGCAAAAACCACACCCCTTGCATCTTTCCCTGTCGATAAATACGTAGGCCAGAGGTTCGGCAGAATGGTTATGGTCGAAAGGTGTGCGCCACAGCTTCATAATCGATAGAGTAGTATACCATTCAAGCCAGCATCAGACAAGATTCACATAAATGACGGCCAGGCTGGCACGGCTTGCGAAAATTACCCCGGTTAGTGCATTTAGGCGGCCGAGGCCATACCACGAATGCTGTTCAAAAGCAATACCATTTCTCTCTGGTATTCATCTTCACCCAATTTATCCAGGTATGAGAGGTCGCGGTCCCTCTCTCTCAATACAGACAGGATCACTTCAGCGCTTTTGCCCAGGCCAGTTTCGTCGATGACTATTTGCTGCCAGGTTAATAGTTTTTTTCTATATTGCTCGAGCCTTGCCAGCCCGTTGTCGTAGCATCCGAAGTGTCCATAGCACAGCTTGATCGGTTTTAGTCCTATCAGCTTATCAACCGAAGCCAGCATTTCCTCCAGCTTGAAAGGAGGCGGCGTGGCAGGCCTGACCTTCCCGTCGGTACATACGCCAGCTGCTTCACCCGCCAGGAGAATGCCGTGTGCCCGATCGAACAAGCTTAAATGATGTATGGCATGCCCGGGCGTAAAATATACTTCCAATTCTATACCGCCCAGGTCCAGCTTCATATTATCCTGGGCAGCAACGATTCTCGCTGCCGGCACGGGCTCTATCTCACCATATTTGATCGCCAGGTCGCCCAGGGTTCGCAGGCTGGCAGCCCATAATTTTTCAGGGTTAACCAGGTGAGGCAAGGCCCTCTCATGGACAACGACCATGGCATTGGGCATTGCCCCGACAGCTTTGCCGATGCCGCCTGCATGGTCTATATGGATATGCGTCAGCACAATATAATCGATCTCTTGCGGCTTTGTGCCTGCTTCGGCCAGCGCCTTGAGCAGTCCATCGATGGCGATGGCCGGTCCGGGATCGATAACGGCCCTCTTCCGGCCTATAACAAGATAACCGGATATGAACTTGCCATAGCCGGGTATCGGCGGCTGCAGGTCAAGCAGTTTCAGGTTAGGAGATATGTTGGTTACTCTGATAGAAGCACCCCTCCGCGTTTATGAAAATGTATACTTTTTAAGAGAATTTGTGAAGGGTAGCACACAGGCAATGCCGTCATCTCATTATAGGCATGCTGTCTATAGTATCCATTCGCTTGATTGAATTCAGCTTCAGTGAACTGAGAAAATCCAGGCTTACCGGCCTGTAATTGACCAGTTCCGGGCTGATATTGATGGTCTTTTTATCCCCGTTGATAAAAGGATAGTTCTTCATATCATTATTGTGCTTGTGCCCGTGGATAATCCAGCCGTTCCAGTCAACAGGGAGCCGGTCGGGGTCATGCACCAATAGAAAAGTATACCTTCCGCCCTTGACTATTTGGTATTCTTTAGCATACCTGACATCAACATCGTGCCACCCTCTTATAAAGTTAATTTTCCCTTTGAGCCTTTCCAGCCAGTAACCTGCAGGCCTTGCTCCTCTTCCAAAAGATAGATCGCCCAGGAAATAAACCTCGCTAGAACCAACAGTGTTATTCCAGTTCTCCACCAGCACTTTATTCATTTCTCCAACGTTCTCGGATGCAAAAGGCCGGGCACAGTAATGAATTATATTTGAGTGATCCAGGTGAAGATCACTACTAAGGTATATAGACCCGCGTTTATCACGAAATCCATACCCTTCGATGCCTTTAGCTATTCTAAACAGCTTTAAGGTACGGCTCCAATCGTCACTACTTAGCGCCTCACCCCTGGTGAGCAACCTTTGCTGTAAAAAATCATATTCGCAAACTATCTTCGATTGGTAATTCAGGAATGTTACCCTGAGAGAATTCAGCAGTAAATAGAAATATCTCATGTGGTAGTCTTCAGTATTTTCCATGTGGGTTGAATATTTCTCGGCCAGAACTTTATCGATGGACACACACGACCACATCTTTTCGAATTCCCGGCTGTCCAATTTATAAGCCAGAGTCGAGTGGAATAAAAAGTCTTCCGCTTTATCAAATGGCTGTGTCCTGGGCACAATTTTGAGTAGCCTCTGCGCCAGCTCCTGCCTGAACTTTTTAAATTCGGCAGCAGCAACTATGTTGAAGTATATGACCCGGCCGTGTTGACCGTTGATCCAACGAAAACCGTCGATGAGATAAGGCAAGAACGAATAGCGCCTGCCGACAGTCAGGAGGGCCTCCTTGACCCGATCCACCTGCTGATAGTCGGCAGAAAAACTCCCGTATAACGAAATATGCGGGACCCTGTGTATTTTATTCAGCGGCGTCCCGCAAAGCCGGCTGACCCTGGCAATAGACTCGGATAATTTTCTTTTGCCCGGACCTATGCGTACTTCTATAAGCATTTATATTAAGTATAGCATGTGGTTTGTTCGTTTATACCAGTAGAATTCATGACTTAAGTACTATATTTTCGGTACTAACTAGCCATTGAGAATTTCCTTTGAGCAGATATAATAGCTCTAGCAATACTAGCATCTATCTATATTGAGGCCAAATAGGTCTTTAGATGGCTGGAAGAATAGACAGAACGTTTATGAGTCTGACCGGTTGGCAGAGAGGGTTTCAGGGGCTGGGATTGGCCGTGTTACTCATGGCAGCCATTGCGGCGACCATGACTTTTTCTTTCTGGGTTTGCAGAGCCGGCCCCTTCTGTGCCGGAAAAGACTCAGAGACTATTAATCCAACGCGTTTTCACGCTGTAAACAATCCAGGAGCGTCTACTTTTCCCACCGCCGGCAGCGAAAATTACAGCAGCTCCGTTACCCAGATACTTAATAAATTAAAGAATTCTACCGATACTCCTTCACAGTAGTATTTTTCCCTGCACCTAAATCTATAACTTTCATACAGGAACTATTAAGGCCTAAAAGGTTACAGGTTATTACCCGTCCCTCTTCAAAGCTTTCCAAACCATATATTACAGCGGGTATGAAATATTACTTCCTCAATGGTATGATTATTACCTATTTGTTCGTATACAACGAGGTCAGTTTCTATCATGAAAGTCCTGGCATTTAACAGCAGCCCTCACAAAGATAAAGGCAATACGGCGCTAATCTTGAATCCCTTTCTTAAAGGGATGAGCAGTGCAGGCGCAGAGGTAGAGCTATTTTATACCTGCGACTTGGACATCAACCCATGCCGGGGCGAACTCAACTGTATGCTGAAAACCCCCGGTAAGTGCCTCCAGAACGATGATATACAGATGCTGACTCCCAAACTGGGTGCAGATGTGCTGGTGTTGGCCAGCCCGCTATATATCTGGACAATGAACGGCCAGATGAAAAACCTTCTGGACAGGATGATACCTCTGCTCCCAGCTAATAAAGGCCGTATAATACTGGTCTCAAGCTGCGGGTTCTGGGGGTTGGAAAATTTCGACCCTTTGATTTCTTATATGGAAACCGTATGCAGCAAAGTCGACCGTGTATTTGCAGAGGCGCTGCTCAGACCGCATGCAGTGTACTTGAAAATGATGCTCGAGGCCGGAGCCCCCGTACAAGATATTCCTGCAGCAGTTGAAGAAGCCGGACGCCAGCTAGTTGTGGATCACATTATAAACCCCAAAACCCTGGGCATAATCAGTCGCGAACTTGTATCACTCCAGGTTTGGAATGAGCGAGTGAAACAACGATTCGGTACGGGAGTAGATTCATAAAATAGGGCAATTGGTAATTTGATATGGACGCTTCTGCCAGATCTCTTCAAGTGCCTTATCGATCCCCAATGCCGGGCAGTACTTGGGCACGAGGGCACTTTTATTAACGAACTGGTGCAGCGCCCGCTGCGCTCTTCTCTCGCAGGATGTCCCTCAGGTAACGTCCGGTTGCAGAACCTTCTATTTCCGCCACTTGCTCCGGTGTTCCCGTAGCTATGACATAGCCGCCCTCATCCCCTGCACCCGGCCCGAGGTCGATTATATGATCGGCATTTTTTATCACGTCAAGATGATGTTCGATGATGACCACTGTATTGCCGGCATCAACCAGCCTTTGCAGCACCCTGAGCAGGCAATCTATATCGGCAAACGAAAGCCCGGTGGTGGGCTCATCCAGTATATAGACGGTCTTGCCCGTAGATCTGCGCGATAATTCAGTGGCCAGTTTGACGCGCTGCGCCTCGCCGCCCGACAAGGTGGGAGCCGGCTGGCCCAGCCTCATATAACCCAACCCCACATCCTGCAGTGTTCCCAACTTATTCTTTACCTTGGGAAAGTTCTCGAAAAAGGCTGTAGCTTCCTCGATGGTCATGTCCAGCACATCTGATATGCTCTTACCCTTGAACTGAATCTCCAGAGCCTCACGGTTGTAACGTTTGCCCTTGCATACCTCGCATGGCACTGTTACATCAGGCAGGAACTGCATCTCTATTTGAATATAACCCTCGCCCTGGCAGGCCTCACATCTGCCCCCGCGCACATTAAAGGAAAACCTTCCCGGCCCATAGCCGCGTACCCTGGCTTCAGGCACCGATGCAAACAGCTCTCTTATTGGAGTAAACGCACCCGTGTAGGTGGCTGGATTGCTGCGCGGCGTGCGGCCTATAGGTGACTGGTCGATGTTAATAACCTTGTCTATGTTCTCCGTCCCGGTGATTGCATCGCATTTACCCGGCTTCTCCCTGGACTGATAGAAAATCTGCGCCAGCTTCTTATAAAGCACGTCGTTCATGAGGGTGCTCTTGCCGCTGCCGGATACCCCGCTGATACATACCAGCTTGCCCAGAGGTATCTTGACATCGATGTCCTTCAAGTTGTTTTCGGCGGCTCCCTTGATCACCATGTATTTGCCGGAGCCGTTCCTGCGTTTCCTCGGCATGGGAATCTCTTTGGCCCCACTCAAATACTGACCCGTTACCGAGTCGCGGCTTTTCATCACATCATCGATTGTGCCGGTGGCGACTATGGAACCACCGTGTTCGCCTGCGCCCGGCCCGAGATCGACGATAAAGTCCGCCGCCCGCATCATGGCCTCATCGTGCTCCACACTGATTACCGTATTGCCCAAATCCCTCAACTTCTTGAGGGTATTTATCAACCTGTGGATGTCAGCAGGATGCAGCCCGATGGTTGGCTCATCACAGATATAGAGAACACCCATCAAGCCGCTGCCGATCATGGTCGCCAGCCTGATACGCTGCGCTTCGCCACCGCTTAACGTCATCGAGGCGCGTTCCAGTGTCAAATAGCCCAGGCCGATATCTTTGAGAAACCCCAGCCTGGCGTTTATCTCTTTGATGATCTGCTGGGCGATGGTCTTTTCATTTGCACTCAATATAGACTTGCCGTCCCGCATACCCGTGACAGCCGTTATCCAGGAACCTGCCTCCACCGCCGACATGACGGTCACGTCCATGATATTCTTGCCGTCGATCTTTACCGCCAACGATTCCGGCTTCAGCCTTTTACCTTCGCAGGCCAGACAGGGCGACGCCGACATATATTTTTCTATCTCTGCACGCCTGTTTTCCGATTCAGTTTCCCTGTAAAGCCTTTCGAGATTGGGTATGACGCCCTCAAAACCCACCGCATATTCACGTACCTTGCCGAAGCGGTAACGGTACCGGTGTTTTTCAGGGTTTTCTCCATACAACACGAGGTTCAAGTGCTCTTTACTGAGCCTTTTTACAGGCACCCTCAGTGAGAAGCCGTAGCGGTCTGCTATCTCTTCAAGCTGGCTTATATACCAGCTGTAGGTAGCCCAGGGCCTGATGGCCCCTTCCGCAATGGTCAGGTTTTTATTGGGTATCACCAGGTCCGGATCGATTTCCAGCTTGAAACCCAACCCGGTGCAGGTGGGGCAGGCGCCGTGAGGACTATTGAAGCTGAATGTCCGGGGAGCTATTTCCCCCAGGCTGATCCCGCAATTCACGCAGGCGAAATGCTCGGAAAAAAGCAGCTCTTCACCCTCCAATACCGAGATTAAAACTACTCCACCACCCAACTTAAGCGCAGTCTCTACAGAGTCAGCAATCCTTGCTGTGTTACTTCCCTCGCCGGTTACGATGCGGTCCACCACCGCTTCCACGTTGTGTTTCCTATTCTTGTCGAGCTTAAATTCCTCCGACAGGTCACGGACATAGCCATCCACCCTCACACGTACGAAGCCGGCCTTGCGCAGGTCATCAAATATCTGCTGATGCTCGCCTTTCCTGTCCCTGATCAGCGGCGAAAGTATCATAATCCTCTTGCCCGGCTCGATATTCAGAACAGCATCCGCGATTTGCTGCACGGTCTGGCGGGCTATCTCACGGCCGCACTGCGGGCAATACGGCCTGCCTACGCGAGCAAACAACAACCGCAGGTAGTCATATATTTCGGTAACGGTACCCACAGTCGAACGCGGGTTGTGTGAAGGGCCTTTCTGATCGATTGAGATCGCCGGGCTTAAGCCTTCAATGTAATCGACGTCCGGCTTATCCATGCGTCCCAGGAACTGACGGGCATAGGCCGATAGGGATTCGATATAGCGTCTTTGTCCTTCAGCATAGATGGTATCGAAAGCCAGAGAACTTTTGCCGGACCCCGAGACGCCGGTAATCACCACCAGCTTGTCGCGGGGTATGGTAACATCTATATTCTTAAGGTTGTGCTCGCGTGCTCCGCGCACAACTATATTATTGAGCGTCATAAATTTCCTTTGTCTGAACAGACCATACTATTGTAGCACTGCGGATCGCAAGGTATAAAAAAGCAGGAGGCCGGCTTATAAGCCGGCCTCCTGAATAGATATTGTTTAGTTAACAGGAAACTATTTGGCTACCGGCCCGATGGGCCAAACAACCTTACCGTATACCTCGTTAAGTACCTGCGCCAGACCAGCATAGATAGCTGAAAAACCGCAAATAATCCCTTCGTATCCGGTGATCATGCCTACGACCGCATTGCCTGTTATGTCAGTAATTGCAAGCAGGAAGAAAAGTAAAGTAAGCGTTCCAAATACAACCTGCAATGCCCGGTTGAGCTTTAAGGTCCCCACGAATAAAACCAGGGTGAAGATACCCCACATGATAAAATAGGCGATCATACCCCCACCATCCGTTTTATCCCACCAACCGATTTTGGGCATTACCAGCAGCGCTACGAGTGAAAGCCAGAAAAGTCCATATGACGTGAACGCCGTTGCGCCGAATGTATTTCCCTTTTTCCATTCCAGTATACCAGCGATCACCTGCGCGATACCACCATAGAATATGCCCATGGCCAGGATCATCGAACCCAGAGTGAAAATCCCTGCATTAGCCAAATTAAGGAGAACAGTGGTCATGCCAAATGCAACGAGTCCCAGCGGTGCTGGATTTGCCGTTGTGTCTTTAATCGACCTTAAAATCTCCGTGCCTTCCTGTTGTGCCAAATTGATACCTCCTCTTAATTATTAGTGAATGAAAATACTGGCTCGTTATTATACGTGGCTGCCGCAGAAGGTGTCAACGCACGTACTCACGATCAGCCCAGGCCATATCCGCGTCATTATCAGCAAAAAGAGACGGCGCTGCTTTACCGGCAGCGCCGTTTCTCAATTGCTTGAGATTAGATCCTGTTCTTGACCAAATCGTCGACAACGGCGGGATCAGCCAGGGTAGAAGTATCACCCAGGTTGGACACATCATTGGCAGCGATCTTGGTGAGTACCCTGCGCATGATCTTGCCGCTGCGGGTCTTGGGCAGGCCGTCGGCCCACTGGATCTTGTCCGGGAGAGCGATGGGGCCGATCTCTTTGCGCACATGTGCGATTAGCTCTTTCTTGAGATCGTCCGACTTCTCGACACCGGACTTGAGGGTTACGTAGGCATAGATGCCCTGGCCTTTGATATCATGGGGCATGCCGACCACGGCAGCCTCTGCGACCTTGGGATGGGAAACCAGAGCGCTCTCGACTTCAGCAGTACCGATCCTGTGGCCGGATACGTTGATAACGTCATCAATACGGCCCATCAGCCAGTAGTAGCCGTCCTCGTCAACCCTGGCGCCGTCGCCGGTAGTGTACACGCCCGGGTTCTGGACGAAGTAGGTATTCTTGAATCTCTCGGGATCGCCATAGACCGTGCGCATAAGGCCGGGCCATGGTTTCTCGATGATAAGCGAGCCGCCCTCGTTGACGCCTGCAGTAGTGCGGTCTTCCCTGATAACTTTGACTGCAACGCCGAAGAACGGAAGAGTCGCAGAACCTGGTTTCAGAGGCCATGCGCCGGGCAGCGGGGTGATCAGGATGCCGCCTGTCTCGGTCTGCCACCAGGTATCGACGATCGGACACCTGCCGCCGCCGATCAAGTTGTAATACCACATCCAGGCTTCGGGATTGATCGGCTCGCCGACCGTGCCGAGGAGCCTGAGTGAGGACAGGTCATGCTTCTTGACCCAGTCATCACCGTCTTTCATGATGGCGCGGATGGCGGTGGGGGCGGTGTAAAGGATGTTGACCTTGTATTTCTCGACGATGTCCCAGAACCTGTCCGGCTTGGGATAGTTGGGTACGCCTTCGAACATCAGGCTGGTCGCGCCCATGGCCAGAGGTCCGTAGACTATATAGCTGTGACCGGTTACCCAGCCGATATCGGCTGTGCACCAGAATGTATCTTCATCTTTGTAATCGAAGATATAGTGGAACGTGGTCATGCAGTACAGGAGATAGCCGGCAGTAGTGTGCAATACACCCTTGGGCTTGCCGGTGCTGCCGCTGGTATATAGGATGAACAGGGGATCCTCGGCATCCATTTTCTCAGCTTCGCATGGTTTTTTAACGTCGTCTGCGGCCATTTCATTATTCCACAATACATCGCGGCCGGCCACCATCGGGGCATTGTTGTTAGCGCGGCTGACTACGATAACCTTTTTCACAGTGGGGGCTGATTGCAGAGCCTGGTCGGCATTGGCTTTGCTGTTGACGACCTTGCCGCCGCGATAATAACCGTCAGCGCAAATGAGAAGGGAAGCCTGACAGTCAACTATCCTGTCTTTCAAAGCATCGGCGCTGAAGCCACCGAATACTATGCAGTGAATGGCGCCGATCCTGGTGCAGGCCAGCATGGCAATAGGTAGCTCCGGTATCATCGGGAGGTAGATAGTGACACGGTCGCCTTTCTTGACGCCGTGCTTCTTGAGCACGTTGGCCATCTTGTTGACTTCGTACCACAGTTGTTCGTACGTATAAGTCCTGGAGTCTCCGATATCGCCCTCGAAAATGATGGCGGCCTTGTTCTTGCGCCAGGTGGTCAGGTGCCTGTCGAGGCAGTTGTAGGACACATTGAGCTTGCCGCCAACGAACCATTCATGCTTGGCATTCTTGAAATCGCTGACAAGGACCTTGTCCCATTTCTTGAACCAGTCGATCTGCTTGGCCTGGTCGGCCCAGAAACCTTCCATATCATCTATGGATTTTTTATACAATTTCTTGTATTCGTCCAGGCTTTTGATAAAAGCGTTCTTGGTGAATTCCTTGGACGGGGGGAATTTTCGGTTTTCGACCGACATAGAGGTGATAGTTGCTTTCTTCTCTTCGGGTTTGTCTGCCATAACTTGCTTTATTGATCCTCCTTAAATTTGTTTTTTATCAGGGTAAGTCTCTATACAAAGGCTTTTACTGGGAAACCCATCACAGACTTGTCAGAATTGATCAAACAAAAAATTACCGATTTACGGGCATAGTACAACCAAACGAAAATGATACATTATGAAATTTCGACTGTCAAGCTTAAGTCAAGCTTCTATGATTTCCGCCTGCTGCTGGCTGCGTATGTACTTAAATATTTCCCAGACAGTAGCTGCCACTGGCAAAGCCAGGATCATACCCCAGAACCCACCCACATATCCTCCTACCACGAGAAGGACCATTACAATCGCCGGGTGGATCTGCATGTATTTACCCTGTATCCAGTTGACAAAAACCGTATTCAATAACACCTGCACGGCAATAAAAACCATTAATACCCACAGTATTTTATCCGGTGCAAGCGCCAGCGTAATAATTACGATTATCAGCCCTGAAATTACCGGCCCAATAATGGGGATGAACTGCGTAAGTGCAGTGACCACGGCCAGTGCCGGTGCATAATCGATCCGCAGGGCCAACAATCCCAGGAATACTAATGTTCCCGCTATCAGCCCCAGGATTATTTGAGAGCGCAGATAGCGGCCCATAGCACTGGCGATAATGGTGAGTACGCTTCCCGCATGCCTGGCTGCATTGGGCGGCAATACATCATAAAAATACTTTTTGAATGATTCGTAATCCATGAGGATGAAGAACAGAAAGAACGGCATAACCATGAACCCTATTACAGTGGGCACGCTGGCCGGTATAAGCGCAATGCTTCCTAAAATAAAATCCTGCACAAATTTACCTGCCGCGGGGCCGAGATTATCTATAAACGGACCGATTTGTAAAGCAATAGTCTGCGGCAAGCTGCCTTTGAAGTTCCCTACCCAGGTCGTAACCTGGTTGGCGCTCATGGTCAGAAAGTCCGGCGCTTTGACGATCAATATATTGGAAGCACTCACCAGCGCCGATCCGATATAGGCCGTAAACAGTATCAGCAAAAGTATGATAACAACAAATAAAAGGACTACCGCTACGATACGTTTGGCTTTCAGCGCTTTGCCCTTGGGAGGCAGGATGCCCTCAAACCAGGTAACGAGGGGCATCAAAATATAAGCTAGCAAAATACCCACCAAAAAAGGGATAAGCACTGCCATGGAAACCACCATCAACCACAGCGCGATAACTAAAACAACCAGAATTAGAAAAGGCTGCCAGTATTCCCTCCGTTGGCTGACGTTGGCCATATCTTCTTTACCTCTTTATTTTATGCGTTCAATTACTAAGCCGGGGATATATAAAAAGGCAGCCGTGTCTATAAGGCAAGACGCGGTATGACGTGGACCGCCCGTTCGCATCGTGATGCATCCGGAGAGGCTCAATTATTCCTGGCCTGCCATTTTGCTGGATACGGCGTCCTTCACGCGTCTGACAGCTTCGGCAGCCTTATCTTTAGCTTCCGACGCCTTCTCTTTCACCATGCGGCGCGTTTTCGAACCCGGTTGCGGTGCATATAGTAAACCCACAGCCGCACCGATTATCGCCCCGATAATAAGGCCTGCAAAGAAACCTGAACTGGAATCCCTATTCATCTTCCCCCTCCTTCTTCTTAAATAGGTTGCTGAATAAGCTTATGCCCTGGACTATACCCTGGATCATAGTGCCCAACTGGGTAACCGGGCGAATAACTTCCTTGTCGGCATAGTCGACTATATCGGCCACTTTGCCAACCACCTCGTCGGCCGATTCGAGCAGTGACATTGTCCTCCTATAAAATAAATAGATTATTACAGACATGAATATTACAGCTATTGTAGCTATCAAGCCCCAAATGATGATGACGAGGTCACGCCATGCTGCCAAATCCATAAAGCTATCCTCCTTGTATTAAATATGTTGGTCTATCACAAATTTAAAGTGAGATAGTAAATTCCCGATCCGCTGCTGACAATTTTAAAACCTGCTTTGTCGAAGACCGACAGCATGGGTTTATTTTCATATAGTACCTCAGCAACGAAAGCCAGCAACCCATTCCTTTTCCCAAGGTAAATAAGGTAATTAAGCAGCTCGGTCCCGATCCCCTGCCGTTGGTCTTTATCCCGAACGGCAAAGGCCACCTCAGCGCTGTGTACGTCCTGGCCTATACCGTACTGTCCTACTCCCACTATCTCCTCTTTATCTTCCTTGGTTATGGTGGCCATGATAACCGTTTCCTGTGTATAGTCTATAATTACGAATTCCTGCAGCCGCTCGTGCGGCATATCTTTCCTGCTTGAAATAAACCGGCGGTATAAACTTTGATCCGAAAGCGAGTAGAAGAAATCCTTTAATAGCGGCTCATCGCTAATTTTGACCGGCCTGAATAAAAGCTGAAGACCGGTTTTGGTAGTTCTGTACGATTCCAGCGCCTCTGGATATTCCCCTCTTTTGCCCGGTACAAAAGCCTGATCTTTGAAAATTATATTCAGTTTCTTGGCTTCCTCGATCAGCCAGGGCCGGAATTTGGGGTGAGCTATGCCGATAAGTTCCATAGCTCGCTCACGAATGTTCTTGCCATGTAAATAGGCGATGCCGTATTCAGATACCACATAATGTATGTCACCGCGCACCATACTGACTCCGGAACCCTCCGATAAAAACGGCACTACCCTCGAAACGGAGTCGTTTTGAGCAGTGGACTGGATGGTGAGGATTGTCCTTCCATTGCGCGACAACATTGCGCCTCGCATAAAATCGGCCTGCCCCCCCACCCCACTGTAGAAGGTCTTGCCAATCGATTCGGCAGTAGCCTGGCCGGTCAGGTCGATTTCCAGCGCGCTGTTGATAGCTACCATATTGTCGTGCTGTGCGATAATCAACGGATTGTTAGTATAGTCAATAGTTCGAAATTCGATGGAAGGATTATCGTCGATATAATCGTAAGTCTCTTTCTTACCCATGCAAAAGGTGGCCACCGTTTTCCCGTGATCGATCTTTTTCCGGGAGTTATCTATAGCCCCGGTTTTCATCAAATCTGCGATACCGTCGGACATTAATTCAGTGTGCACTCCAAGGTGTTTTTTACCACTCAAACACCTTATCATTGAATTGAGCCGGCTGCCATACCCAATTTGAATGGTGTCGCCGTCCTGCACAAGGCGCGAGACGTAGTTGCCGATACGCTTGGCAATTTCGTCATCCACCGGCACGTCAAACTCCAGGACCGGCTCATCGTGTGCAACTAAATAATCTATGCCGTTTATATGCAGGAAGCCATCGCCCTGCACGCGAGGCATATTGGAATTGAGCTGCGCAATGACCAGGGATGCTTTCTCAATGGCCTCTTTAACGATATCCACGCTTATTCCCAGGCTCACATAACCATGGCGATCCGGTAAAGATGTCTGTATCATGGCCACATCTATGGGCACTATACCACGCCTGAAAAGATCGGGTACCTGTGATAGAAAAATCGGTGTATAATCCGCTAATCCGGCATTTACTGCATTGCGTGTATTATCGCTAATGAAAAAAGAGTTATGCCTGAAATTTGATTTGAATTTTTCCTGAGTATATGCCGCTACTCCCAGGGTCCACACCTGCAAAACCTCGGCATCGAAGAATGCCTTGGGGTTGGACTCCACGTAATCGGTGAGCGATTTGACCAGGTATTGCGGCTC
>Ga0187862_10003898_pt1 | contig 14409 bp, 12 predicted proteins | sample June2016WEW_10_1_FD_133003 | JGI IMG/M metagenome (GOLD analysis project Ga0187862, IMG submission 133003) | Peatland microbial communities from SPRUCE experiment site at the Marcell Experimental Forest, Minnesota, USA - June2016WEW_10_150 | ecosystem: Environmental > Terrestrial > Soil >...
CCGCTCTCGCCGTCCTGCGCGGCCGGGGTGGCGGCGCGGCCGCGGACGAAGTCGAGGCGGGCAGCACGGCCGCCGGCGAAGTCGAGGCCGACGCTTCGGCGGAGCCGGACCTCTCGATCGAGCTCGTGCCCGGGGTGACCGTCGGCGAGGTGGTCTCGACATTCCGGGCGGCCGCGGCGATCCAGCGGCGCTTCGGCGAGGAGGCCTGCCACCGCTACGTCATCAGCTTCACCAGATCGCCCGACGACGTCCTGGCGGTCCTGGACCTGGCGGAAATCGCGGCCGACCCAGGGATTCCGGCGGTCGCGACAGGAGGACTCGCCCCGGGCAGGCCCGGGCTCGACGTCGTGCCCCTGTTCGAGTCCGGCGACGCCCTTACGAGCTGTGGTGAACTGGTCGAGGCGCTTCTGGCCGATCCGCGGTATCGGCGCCATCTGGCTGCTCGCGGCAACCGCCAGGAAGTGATGCTCGGCTACTCCGACTCGAACAAGGAATCGGGCTTCCTGGCCGCGGTCTGGATGCTCTATCGGGCCCAGGCCCGGCTGGCGGAGGTGGCGCGGCGCCACGGCATCGAGCTCACCCTCTTCCACGGCCGAGGTGGAGCCATCGGCCGCGGCGGCGGCCCGACCAACCGGGCGATCCTGGCCCAGTCGCCGCGCTCCATCGACGGTCGCTTCAAGATGACCGAGCAGGGCGAGACGGTCGCGGCCAACTACGCCAACCTCGCCATCGCCGAGAACCACCTCGGACTCGTCGGTAGTGCGGTCGTGGTGGCCTCGACGCAGGAACACGACGAGTGCGTCGACGAGGTCAATGAGCGCGGCGAGGCGGCGATGGGAGAGCTGGCAGACCTGGCCCGCCGGGCCTACCGATCGCTCGTGTACGAGGAGTCCGAGTTCGAGCGGTTCTTCCGGGCGGTGACGCCCCTGGCCGAGCTGTCGACGATGGCGTTGGGCTCGAGGCCGGCGAGGCGCGCCGCCGCAGGCGAGTCGGCCGGCCGGCTGCCGGCCGGTGAGGCGATCTCGGGTGCGCAGAGTCGCGAAGGGGACATAGGGCCGATCGGTGGGCACTTCCACGACGGCGGCGATGCGCCTCAGCCGTCCTGGATCGACTCGCTACGGGCGATCCCCTGGGTCTTCGCGTGGTCCCAGTCGCGCATCGGGCTGCCGGCCTGGTACGGCCTGGGCTCGGCTTTGGATGGTTTTGAAGCGGCGCACGGTGACGGCTCGCTGGCCCTGATCGCAGAGCTGTATCGCGACTGGCCGTTCCTCACCAGCGCCTTCGACAACGCTGAGTTGATCCTGGGCCGCTCGGAGCCGAAGATCGCCCGCTTGTACGCGGAGCTGGCGGGCGATGAGGAGGGCGCTCGGCTGTGGCGCCGGATCATCGAGGAGTACGAGCGGTCGATTCGGCTGCTGTCGAAAGTGACCGGCAGAACCGAGCTGCTCACCGCCGAGCCGCTCGCAGGCCGGTCGATCAGGCTCCGCCGCCCGTATATTGATCCGCTGTCGCATATCCAGGTACGCTTCCTGACAAGACTGCGCTCGCTGTCCGCCGACGATCCGGAGCGCGAACGCTTCCGCCGCCTGGTCCAGCTCACCGTCAACGGCGTGGCGGCCGGTCTTCAGAACACCGGCTAGCCCGACAAGGAGGAACGAGATGCCAGCGCCGCGACGAGGAGTGACGCGACCTCGGACCGCAGCGGCCGGGGAAGTGCGGAGCGGCGGTTCTCCGGGCGGGTCGGTCGAGTCGGCCGGGCCCTCCGCGTCCGGCAGGGCGCCCGGGTCAACCGGCTCCGCCGCGTTGGTCGTGCCCGCCGCGACGGCTGGGTCCGCCGCCGAGTCGGAGGAGCCGAACGTGCCGTCGCCGCTACCATCCGAGGACGCCACGATCTTCGGGTTGACTCTGGACGGGCTGGCAGGGCGCTGGGTACGCACCACAGACTCTGCGCCGATCGGTGCCGAGGCGATGCGGGGTGCCGACCGCCGGGCCCAGGCGATGGGCGTGTCGAGCCACTGGCTGATGGAGAACGCCGGCTGCGCCGTGGCCGCGGCAGTGAAGGCCCTGGCGGTTCAGACCGACCGTTGGGCCAAGGGTCCCATCCTCATCCTTTGCGGTCCGGGCAACAACGGCGGCGACGGATTCGTAGCGGCGAGGTACCTGTCACGCCAGGGCGCCCGAGTGGTGGCGGTGCTCGTCGGAACGGAGGGACGTCCATTGGGCAAGGACGCCGCGCGGAACTGGGACCGACTCGAAGCCGAGGAACACGTCGAGCGGATTCACACCCCCGTCCCTAGAGACGTGGCCGTCCTGGCCCAGGGAGTTGAAAAGGTCGGCGTAGTCGTGGACGCGCTTCTCGGCACGGGCGTCCAGGGGCCGCTGCGTGACCCGATTCGAAGCGCCGTCGAACTGATCGGGCGTGCCCGGAGGGCTGGCATCCCTGTCCTGTCGGTGGACACTCCTACGGCCGTCGATCTCACCAGCGGCGATCTCTCCGATCCGGTGGTCAAGGCACACGTCACGGTCACGTTCCACCGGCCGAAGACCGGGCTCCTCAGCCGGCGCGGGTCCGCCGTTGCCGGCCGGGTGCTGGTAGCCCCCATCGGCATTCCGCAAGGAGCGGACCGAGGCTGATCGTCGGCCCGAAGTCAGCCATCCGGGCGCGGTCGCCGGGAGCGCGCCCGGCGCGTCCCCGGCGACCGCGGCTGCGCTGAGGCCGCTTCAGCGTCTCGGCCGTCGCCCGCCGGAGCCTGCCTTTTGCCGCCACTCGCGCCTCCGTCTAAGATGCCCAGACGACCCTCCGGGCCCAGCGCCAAAGGTCAACCGTCAACCACCCGTACCGCGAGGCCGCAACTCCCATGGCCCCAGGCTCCAGCACCGACTTCGACCTGATTGTCCTTGGCGCCGGCACGGGCGGTTACACGGCCGCCTTCCGGGCCGCCCAGTTGGGCATGAGCGTGGCTCTGGTAGACCAGGGCAAGATCGGGGGCACGTGCCTCCATGTCGGCTGCATCCCGACAAAGGCGCTCCTCGAATCGGCCGAGTTGTTCGCGCGCCTCAAGAAGGCCAAGGAGTTCGGCATCCTGCTCGAAGGACAGCCCGGTTTCGACTACGACGCCATCGCGAAGCGCCGTGACGGGGTCGTGAAACGGATGTGGACCGGTCTGCGCAGCCTCGTCGAAAAGAACAAGGTGACCTGGATCGGCGGACGCGCCCGCTTCGACGGACCCACTACCATTCGGGTGGCCCTCGCCGGAGAGGACGGCACGCCGGGTGCCGGCGGCGAGCGCGTAATCACGGCTCGAGACGTGATCATCGCGACAGGTAGCCGGGTCAAGAGCCTGCCCGGTCTGGTTCCGGACGGCCGGCGGATCATCACGTCCGACGACGTGACGACCAAGACAGACCTGCCTAAATCGATCGCAATCGTTGGCGCCGGCGCGGTCGGTTCGGAGTTCGCCTCGCTCTTCCAGGATCTGGGTGTCGCCGTGACGCTGCTCGAGTATCTGCCCGCCGTCGTCCCGCTTGAAGACCGGGACGTCAGCCAGGCCCTCGAGCGCAGCTTCAACCGGCGCGGCATCAGAGTGATCACGAAGGCTCGCTTCGATACGACGGCGATCAAGGTCACCGATGAAGGGGTCGCACTTACGGTCGGTCCGGAGGGCGGCGCGGCCCAGGAACTGCAGGTCGAGCAGCTGTTGGTCGCCACCGGCCGGGCGCCCAACACCGAGAATCTCGGGCTCGAGACGACGAAGGTCGAGCTCGAACGCGGCTTCATCAAGGTCGACGGCTGGATGCGCACGGCCCAGGAGCACGTCTACGCCATCGGCGACGTGATAGGCGGGCTGATGCTTGCCCATGTCGCCGCCCACGAGGGGATTGTGGCCGTGCACGAGATCGCGGGCGATGGCCCCGAGCCGATCGACTACGACCACCAGCCGAGGGCCACGTACACGCGCCCTCAGGTCGCGTCGATTGGCCTGACCGAGCAGCAGTGCCTCGAGCGAGGCATCGCGATCAAGAAGGGCGCCTTCAACTTTGCAGCGGACGCGAAGGCCGTGATCGTGGGCGAGACTGAGGGCTTCGCGAAAGTGATCGCCGATGCCACGACCGACGAGGTGCTGGGTGTGCATCTGGTCGGTCCGGCCGTGACGGACCTCATCGCCGAGGCGGCGCTCGGTATGACACTCGAGGTCACGGCCTGGGAGATTGGCGCCGCCACCCATCCGCACCCAACGCTCGCGGAGGTCATGGGCGAGGCTGCCATGGCGGTCGCGGGCCGCCAGATCAACGCGTAGGCGGCGTCCCCAGGAGTCGGTGGCCGGCCGGCAGCGGGCAAGCAGGTGCGGGCCGGCTGCTACCGGTCGGCGGAAACTGGTTCTGCCGATTCCCGTTGAGCCGGCTTCTTGTGATGCTCGGCTCAGTTGAGTACCGCGTCGGCGATCTCTTCCCAGCCGGAAGCGGCGATCAGCGAGTGGGTCCGGTCGGGGAACTCCATGAGCTCCGTAACGGCCTCAGAACGGCGGTACTTGCGGTAGTTCCAGCGAATCGTCGAGGCATCCACGGCCCGGTCGAGCGAGCCCCCTGTGATGAGCAGTGGAGCGCGAGCCCGTTGCGGAAGTTGACCTTCGTCGATTGACCGAGCAGCAGCTGCCAGTAGAGGCGGCTCGGCGTCGGCACGACCTGCGTTTCGTACGCGATGAGCTGTTCGTCGACCTGGGACGTGTGGCAGAAGCTCCAGGCGAAGCGCCGGAAGGGCATGGTTCGGACCTCGTGCCAGCTACCCCAACCCAGAATGGCCGGCAGCCCGGCCCACGTGCCTCGCGGCCCCGCCAGCACGCCGCGCGGTGGTGCTGGCTCGATAGCTACTCCGACGGAGCCCAAACCACGATCGAGGAGCAGCTGGACGACGAGGCCGCCCATCGAATGGCCGATCAGGATCGACGGTTCGGGAAGGTCCGCCACGATTCGAGCGTAGTGGTCGGCCAGCTCGCCGAAACCGACATGGGCAAGCTCGGGCGCGGGGGCGCTGCGCAGCTCGGCCACGGGCCGATCGTCGTGCGGCCAGGCGCGGGCGATGACCGTGTAGCCCCTGTCTTGGTAGTGCGAGACGAATCCCGTCCAGCAATCCGGCGTCATCCTCGCGCCATGTATCAGCGTGATTGTCCCAGCCATTGGGTCCTCACCTGGTCGAGCGGCGTCGCGTGCCGTTGTGCGCCCGGGCCGCACTGAGCGCCAGCCGCCTGGGTCGCGGGCCTGTCCGGGTGATGATGGCGCCCTCGCTGAACTTAGGGCCGGTGCGGCCGGAGCGGGCTGCGGCGCGGAACGCGGCAAAGCGCGGTAGAGCGGGCTCGAGCGGGCTCGAGCGGGCTGCGGCGCGGAACGCGGCAAAGCCGGCCGGGCGAGCGCGGCCGAACGCGGCCTGTCCCGGCCCACTTGCTCAACGTCACCGTGGGTGATACGAAGGGAGGCCAGGAAGATGAGCGGGGAAACCGGCCGCCAACCGGCCGGGCATGCGCCAGGGAAACCGGCCGGGCGCGTGCACGGGCCACATCCCGTACAGTCCGCAGGGCGCGTCGTGTGATTGTCGCCCCACCCGCTTGAACGGAATAGGCCAAACTACTTCTTGCCGCCCCGCCGGCGGCGCCGCAAACCAGTGATCGTGCGCGTTGCGCCTCGTTCCTCGGGGGAGGAGATAGCAGTGGCTAAAGTGACGATGCCCCAACTCGGCGAGAGCGTGGCCGAAGGGACGATCGGCAAGTGGCTCAAGCAGCCCGGCGACACCGTGGCCAGGGACGAGCCGCTCCTCGAGGTCATCACCGACAAGGTCAACGCCGAGGTGCCCTCGCCTTTCGCGGGGACCTTGCGCGAGATCCTAGTCGCGGAGGGGCAGACGGTCCCATACATGGCGGAGATCGCGGTAATCGAGGAAGCTGTCGGGGCCGCCGCGAAAGACGGTGCCGCCGCCCGCGCCGCGAGCCCGGACGCTCCCTCAGCGCCGACTCCGACGGCCGCTCCAGCGCCGACAGCTCCGACCGTGAGCCAGGTGCGGGCCGCCGCGCCCGCGCCAACCCAGGACATGGTTCCGGTAACGGCCGCGGCGGGAAACCCGGACGCGCGGATGACGCCGGCGGTGCGGCTGCTCATGCGGGAGCACGGGCTATCGCCCGTCCTGGTCCTCGGCACGGGCCACGCCGGCCGGATTACACGCGAAGACGTCATGACGTTCGTGGAGCGGCAGAGGACGGGCGGCGCCACTCCCCTCGCAGCCGCCTCGGTCGGCGGGTGGGCCGCGGAACGTGGAGCCGCCACGCCGGCCGCTCAGGCCGGGGTTTCTCCGTCCGTTCCTGGGGCACCTGTGCCAGGGATCCCGAGCCATTCGCCGGGCCTGTCACCGGCAGCCCCTTCGCCGTCCTCGTCCGTCTCCGTCGTCTGGGAACCCGGCCAGGACGAGGTTCTCATCCCGCACAATCAGATGCGCCGCGGCATAGCCGCCCAGATGACCCGCGCCGCCGCGGTGCCGGTGGCCCACAGCACCTTCGAAGCCGACATGACGGCCGTTGTGAAGCTGCGCGCGGCGCAGGCCGCCGGGTACAAGGCTCGCGAGGGTGTCGGGCTGAGCTTCCTGCCGTTCGTGGTCAAGGCCGTCGCAGAGGGACTGCACGGCAACCCCGACCTCAACGCCCATTACACCGACGCCGGGCTGCTGCGCAAGCGGCGGGTCAACATCGGTGTTGCCATCGCCGTGGAGAACGGCCTGATCGTGCCCGTCATCCACGACGCCGATCAGCTTTCGATCAACGGCATCAACCGGGTTATCCAGGATCTCGCCGCTCGAGCCCGCTCGAACAAGCTCCGACTCGACGACCTGCAAGGTGGCACCTTCACGGTCGACAACACCGGCTGGTTCGGCTCGATCCTGACCGTGCCGATCATCAACACGCCCGAAGTCTGCATCCTCACCACCGAGGCGGTCGTGAAACGGCCGGTCGTCCGCGAGACGCCGGAAGGGGACGTGATCGCGGTCCGGTCGATGATGAACCTCGTGGCCGGGTACGATCATCGGGCGACCGACGGCGCCCAGGTCGGGCGATTCGTCCGCGACGTGATCTGCTGGCTCGAGGCAGTCGGGCCCGACGTACCGATCTACTAGTCACCAAGCCCAGGACTCGCTGGCTCGATCCCGAATGTCCGACTCAACCGACACCGTCTCGGCGGGGCGCGCGCTCCCACCGACAATCGCCATGGGCGGCGGCACCTTCGAGCCCGCGGCCGAGGGCTCCGCCGCGCCGAGGCGGCACCCCGACTGGATCAAGGCGCGCATCCCGTCCGGCGAGACGTACCAGGAAGTCCGGCGGCTTCTCCACGGGCTGACGCTCAACACCGTCTGCGAGGAGGCGCACTGCCCCAACATGGGCGAGTGCTGGGACCAGCGCACAGCCACGGTCATGATCCTCGGCGACACCTGCACCCGCGCCTGCGGGTTCTGTGCCGTTAAGACCGGCAAGCCGCTCGTCCACGACCTCGACGAGCCGCGTCGCGTGGCGGAGGCGATCCGCGGCCTCGGCCTCGACCACGTGGTCATAACCAGTGTGGCACGCGACGACCTCGATGACGGCGGCGCGGGCATCTTCGCCGAGACTGTCCGCCGCCTGCGAGCAGCCTGCCCGGGCATGGGCGTGGAAGTGCTCATCCCCGATTTTAACGGCGAGGAAGAACCGCTCCGGACTGTCATGGCGGCCGGGCCCGACATCCTGAACCACAACGTCGAGACGGTGGCGCGTCTGCAGAAGCCGGTCCGAAAGAGGGCTCGATACAACCGATCGCTCGGCGTCCTGCTTCGAGCGAAGGCGTATGCCCGCGAGTTCGGGTCGAGCGTCGTCCACACGAAGTCGTCGATCATGGTCGGCCTCGGTGAGACGCGGCCTGAGCTGCACCAGACCTTCGTCGATCTTCGGGCGGTCGATTGCGACATCCTTACCGTCGGCCAGTACCTGCGGCCCTCGGCGGAGCATCTGCCGGTCGAGCGCTACTACCACCCCGACGAGTTCGCGGAGATGCGCGAGGAGGCTCTGGCGCTGGGCTTCAAGCACGTGGAGTCGGGCCCACTGGTTCGATCGAGCTACCACGCCCGCGACCAGGTGCCCGGGGCCGAAGCTAGACGGGCGGCTCGCGCTGCCGGAGAGTCGGCGGCGGTTGGGGCGGCTGGGGCGGCCGAGGGCGCGGCGGCTGGGGCTCGCGTTACGTCGGCAGCGTCGGCGTCCGTTGCGACCACATCAGCCGCCGAAGCGGCCGAAGGTGCGGTCCGCCCCGGCCCAACCGTCAGTGTGGACGGACGAGTCATCTACCGGCCCGGCTGACCGGACGGGGGAGCACGCATGCCATCGGGTGACCTGGTCCATCTGCGCCTCGGGCGCGATTGGCTCGAGGCGAGTCAGACCGAGCCGCCGCTGCGGGCGCGCCGCCCTAGGCCCTCCGGCTACAGGATCTTCGAGAGGAAGACCTTCGTCCGGTTGTGAGCCGGCGCGCTGAACACCTGGTCGGGCGTGCCCTCCTCGACGACCACGCCGTCGTCCATCATGACGACGCGATTCGCCACCTCGCGGGCGAAGCCCATCTCGTGGCTGACCACGACCATCGTCATGCCTTCGCGGGCCAGTTCCTTCATGACCTCCAGGACCTCGCCGATCATTTCGGGGTCGAGGGCGGAGGTCGGCTCGTCGAAGAGCATGAGAGCTGGTTCGGGTAGACGTTCTCCTTGGCCGCCAGGCCGACTCGCTCGAGGAGCGCCCGCCCGACGACCACTGCCTCTTCTCGCGGCGTACCCCGCACCTGGATCGGCGCTTCGATGATGTTCTCCAGGGCCGTCATGTGCGGGAAGAGGTTGAAGCGCTGGAAGACCATGCCGATCTCCTGGCGCTGGGCCGCGATGTTCTTCTCCTTGTCCTCGACCAGCTTCTTGCCCCCGCCGGCCTCGCGATAGCCGATGAGATGGCCGTTCACGAAGATGCGGCCGCTCTGAATCTTCTCCAGATGGTTGATGCAGCGGATGAAGGTCGTCTTGCCCGAGCCCGAGGGGCCGATGATGACCACGACCTCCTGGCGCTTCACCTGGATGCTGACGTCCTTGAGGACGTGCAGCCGGCCGAACCACTTGTTTACGTCGCGGGCGTCGACGACGACGTCGGTTTCCGGGCGCGGCACGCCACCGATCGCGCCGAGGAGACCGCCAGGTGCGATGTCGGGCGCGGACATCAGTGGCCTCCGATCCCGCTAGCTTTGGCATCGACGTTCGAGCGGCCGAAGAAGCGCGACCTCCATCCAGGTCCCTGCGGCCCCGAGGGACCCGACGAACCCGTTGCGGTGCCGCGGGCCAGGCGCCGTTCGATGCGGCTCTGGACGAAGCCCCAGATAGTCGTCAGCAGCAGGTACCAGACGGCAGCAGCGGCCATGAGCTCGAACGTCGCGTAAGAATGGCCGGCAGCCACGGAGAACGTGTTGTAAAGCTCGAAGACGCTGATAACCGTCAGCAGCGACGTGGTCTTCAGCATGTTGTTGAACTCGTTGCCGAGGGGCGGGACGATCACCCTCGCCGCCTGTGGCAGCACGATCCGTCGCATCGTCTGTCCGTACGTCATCCCCAGTGACTTGGAAGCCTCGGTCTGGCCGGGATCGACCGACAGAATCCCGGCTCGGACGATCTCGGCCATGTAGGCACCTTCGTTGACCCCGAGGATCACGATCCCCGCGAAGATGTTGGGCAGGATGTCGACCGGTCCAATGACGATGGCCGGCCATTTGAAGAGTCCCGCCGCCGCCAGGCCGTAGTAGAAGAACGACAGCTGGACCAGTAGTGGGGTCCCACGGAAGATCCAGATGTAGATGTTGGCGACGGTTCGGAAAGGCCAGAACTTCGCCATCTTGCCCATGGCGGCGAAGACGCCGAGGACCACTCCCAGGAATTGGGCGACCACCGAGATGCCAAGGGTCAGCCCGAGCCCGTTGACGATGGCGGGGCTGGGATGGAACAGGGAGTCCCAGAAGAATTGTGGCCGGACGCTGTAGTTGCCCGAGCACCCGGCGACCGTCACCGCGACGAACAGGAGGCACCCGGCGAGCAGAGCCCGCCGGGTGCCCAAACGGCTGAACATGGACGCGGTCACCGCGTCGTGCTGGCTAGCGTCCGAAATGGCCTACGAGGCCGAGGGCGCCGCAGGCAACGGAGTCGCGTTTACGTCCGTGGCCGTTATGGCGCCTGACTGCACGCCCCACTTGGTCAGGATCTGCGTGTATGTGCCGTCGCTGATCATCGACAGCAGAGCAGTCTTGACGGCGGCCTCAAGAGCCGTGTGGTTCTTGGTCACGCTGATGCCCTCGGCGCCGCGCTCCAGGGTCATGGACGGGATCATCTGGAACTTGCCGCCACTCTGCTCGACTTCGTAGCCGGCGACCGGCTCATCCGTGAAGTGAGCGACGACGGTGCCGGCTTGGAGCGCCAGGAGCGCGTCGGTGTCGGCATCGAATACCTGGAGGTTGATCGTGCTCTTGCCCTTGGCTGCGCAGTTGGCGTCCAGGCTGTTGGTGTTGTCGTATCCGGAGCCGGTTCCGGCGATGTGATCGGCCTCGATGGTGCCCTTTTCGGCGGCCACGGCCTTGCCGCAGAGGTCGTCAATGGTGTTGATGTTGCTCGGGTTGCCCGCCAGGACCACGAACGACTGGCCGGCCGCGAAGTAGGGGATCATGTCCACCGCTGCCTGCCGGTCCGCGGTGATCGTCTGGGCGGAAATGATGATGTCGCAGCTGCCACCGACGAGGGCCGGGATGATGGTGTCGAAGGTTGTCGACTGGACCGAAAGGGTCAGGCCGAGCCGCTTTGCGATCTCCTTGGCGAGGTCGATGTCAGAGCCGACCGCGTTGTTGCTGCTGTCGAGGCTCTCCTGCGGCGGATAGGACGTATCCGAGCAGACGGTCAGCGTGCCAGCCTTGATGAGCTGGTCCGCGGGAACCGTGGCCACGACATTGGTCGTGGGACCGGCGGCGGGTGCCGTTGTGGCAGCAGCCGACGAGCACGCACCGACGACGATCGCCGCCACAGCGAGCGCCCCGACAATGCGGAATCGAGACGGAATCATGTACGTTCCTCCGTGTCCTCCAGGACCTCCAACGGCGCTGGTCATCGACCCCGTCGATGCGCGCACGGGTCTTGAAGTCGCAGCGTAGCCGCCGCTGAGGGTGCCTGCAAGGCGGATCTGACATCGGCGGTTGCGGCTTGGTTGCCGATATCGCGCGAGTCAGGGCACCAGGACCGCCCGCGCGCCGGGTGACGGAAACCACCGCGGCCGCGCACGTTGACCGCGGCATCGAGCGTCGGAGTGGCTATGCTCTCGCAAATGGTTCGCCAGCTTCCGCGCCGGATGCCGCTCGCCGAGCTTCATTGCCACCTCGGCAGCGCCGTCACGCCCGCCATCATGTGGGGCATCGCCCACGAACAGGGCATCAAGCTGCCGACGAAGGATTACTGGGAATTCCGCGAGATGATCACCGCCTCGCCAACCCGAGGCCATTCGTTCGACGGCTACCTTCAATTGTTCCAATGGACCGAGCTGATCCAGTCGTCGCCGCTGGCGATGGAGCGTTCCGTTTACGAAGTCGTGGGCGGCGCCTATCGCAAGAACAACATCACCACCATCGAGCTGCGCTTCAACCCGATGAAGCGAAACCGTGGCGGCGAGCAGGACCTCGATCACATCATCGCCGCCGCCCTGCGCGGCATGGACCGGGCCATGCTCGAATACCCGATCCGGCCCGGCCTGATCTTCTGCCTGGACCGCGCCTTCCCGTACGACCTCAACGAGATCATCGCCGAGAAGGCGATCGCCTGGCGGGACCGAGGGATCGTCGGCGTCGACATCGCCGGGCCCGAGTCGGCGACCTTTCGACCGGGGGACTACCGTAAGCTCTTCCGCCGGGCCCGCCAGTTCGGGCTCGGGATCACCGTCCACGTGGGCGAATCCGGCCCGGTCGAGGAGGTGGCCCAGGTCCTGGAGCTGCTCGAGCCGGACCGTATCGGCCACGGCGTCAAGGCGGCTTACGACCCGCGGACGATGGGCATGCTGCGCGAGCGGGGAACGGTTCTGGAAGTCTGCCCGACGTCGAACCTGCAGACGGGCGTCGTCTCGGGCTGGGAGGAGTTTCGCTGGATCTTCGACCAGTTCCGGCGCAACGAGGTCCGTTTCGCGATCAGCACCGACGGCCCTGAGATGCTCAGAACCTACATCCGCGACGAGCTGGCCACTCTTGGCCGGCTCGGCATCCTGTCGTACGAGGAACAGGTTCTGGCAGCTCAAACCTCGCTCCAGGCGTCGTTCGTCCAGAAGGTCACCGATGTCGCAGCTGCGGTCCGCGAGCCGGCGAAACGCCGGGAGGTCGAGCGCGAGGAGGCCTAGGAGCGCACCTCATTCGGCAGCGGTTCGATCCGATAGGTGCAGCTGCGGCCGCCCGTGGGGATGTGGCATTCGCGCGTGACCTTCGCGCCGAGGACCTCGCCAAAGAGTTGCTGCTCCTCCAGGCAGGCAATCGGATAGGGGCCGGAAACGCCGAATATGGCGCAGTTGTGCTCGCTGAGCCAGATTGTGCCGTCCGGATCGGTCGTGGCGCGCCCCAGGTATCCCGTCTCGTCCTGGTAGGTCGCCACCTCCAGGACTTTCTCCCAAAGCGTGGCTCCGGACGGCAGGCGCTCAGCGAGACGGCTTTCGATACGAGTCTTCAGCTGCTGACGCCGCGCTTCGAATACATCGTGAATCAACTCGTCGCCGCCAATCGACCGGATAGCGGCCAGGAAGGACTGGGCCAGCGCCCCGTAGTTCGCTGGGAAGAGATCCTGCGCCGCAGACGTCAGGTCGTAGACGTGGCGTGGCCGGCCGACGCCGTGGCGGCTCAGGCTTCGAGTCACCAGGCCGGCGGACTCAAGTGTTCGGAGCTGCTGCAGCACGCCGGTGCGGCTCGCCCCCACGAGATCGGCGACCTGGTCGGGCGACGCGGGCCCGCCGGTCCGAAGCGCGTAGAGGACCTCACGGCGGAGAGCAGAAGAGGCGCCGGGCCCGGGCGAGGGCGCGACCAGGGGCATGGCCGTGCGCACTCTGCGATCGATCATCTCGGCGTCGGTGCCGTGCTCGAACGGTGGGGCCGGCCTGGGCGACGATGCGTCCTGGGCTGGCGAGTGGTCCGATTGCATTGCGGGCTCACGATCCATGGCCAGAAAAGTAGCAGCGGGCGCCGAAACCTGCTCGAAGCGACGGCCCGACTCTACGTGTCGGGCACCTGTGCAGGTGGCTTGGACTCGCTGTTCGCGCTCCGTTACCGTACGATCAGGCCTGATCTCGAGGGCCACCGGGCTTGCGCTGGCTTTGCTGTCGGCCGGAGCGTCCCGAGGTCCGCCGTTCGGCCGCTATGGAGCGCTGGGTGCCACAGATTCGAGCCTTTCGCGCGCTTCGCTTCGACCCGGAGCTGGTCGGAGACCTGAGTCGCGTCATCTGCCCGCCTTACGACGTGATCGGACCGGAGTTGCACGCAACCCTGCTGGCCCGCCATCCGGCGAACGCGGTCCGACTCGACCTGCCCGAGGTTCAAGCTGGCGATCAGCCCGACGATCGATACCGGAGGGCGGCCCGGACGTTGTCGACATGGCGCGTAAACGGCACGCTCCGAAAGGATAGCCAGCCCGGCATCTACGGCTACGAGCAGACCTTCCGAGTGCCCGGGATCGACCAGGTTCGGACGCAGCGGGGCTTCTTCGCCCGGCTGCGCCTGGAAGACCTAGTTCCCGGTTCGGGCGTAATGCCCCATGAGAGGACCCTCACGGCGCCGAAGGAAGACCGCTACAAACTGCTGCTGGCAACCGCGGCGAACACCAGCCCGGTCGTCGGGCTGTTCGCCGATCCGAGCGGTCGGTCCGTCCGGGCTTTGGCCGCCATCGAGTCCGGCGCCCCGGATGCTGACCTCACCGATGACGACGGCGTTCGCCACCGCCTGTGGGCCGTGCCAGAGGACGGACCTCAGGGGAATCTGGTCAAGTCGCTGCTCCATGCCGCAGGCAAGAAGCCGATCACCATCGCCGATGGCCATCATCGTTATGAGACTGCGCTTCGGTACCGCGACGCGCGCCGGTCCAACAAGACCGGCGAGGCCGATCCCCCGGCCGACTACGTGATGATGCTGTTCCTTGAGACGACGAAGCAGAGGCTTGTCGTGCTGCCGACCCATCGGATCGCCCGGGAGCTCGGTGACGAAGGCACGCGCGACCTGCTCGACCATGCCCAATGGCTCTTTGATGTCGAGCTGGTGGAGGGTCGGGCGGATCTGGAGACCGCGTTCGCCTCGGTCGACGTGCCCGGCGGAAAAGGTCGCTTC
>Ga0187862_10003903_pt1 | contig 14392 bp, 20 predicted proteins | sample June2016WEW_10_1_FD_133003 | JGI IMG/M metagenome (GOLD analysis project Ga0187862, IMG submission 133003) | Peatland microbial communities from SPRUCE experiment site at the Marcell Experimental Forest, Minnesota, USA - June2016WEW_10_150 | ecosystem: Environmental > Terrestrial > Soil >...
GGCGCTTTCCAGAACGACCGAACCGACCAACGGGCCGATCAACGTGCCGGCGCCGCCCAGCATGGCCACGATGGCGATCTCCGTCGAAATGTCCATCGCCAGCACCTGGTCGGGGACAATAAAAAGAAACATGCTGGCGTAAAGCGCGCCGCCCAGGCCGGTAATCGCAGCGCTGATCAGCAGAGCCCACAGTTTGCAGCGCGCGGCGTTTACCCCCACCGAGAGCGCCGTGTCCTGGTCTTCACGGATGGCCATCAGGTAATAGCCAAATCGCGAGCGCTCGATCCAAGCCGAAAGCGCCAAGGCAAAGCCGGTCAGCAGTACTCCCGACCAGTAGAAACCCCTGATCGTGGAGTGCGGGAACAACAGCGGCACCTGCACCCCCACATCGCCGCCAGTGACATTGGGAAGGTTCTTGGCCACCAACCGCAACACTTCGGCGAAGGCAATGGTACAGAGCGCGAAATACGGGCCGCGCAGGCGAAATGAAACTTTGCCGATCATCGCCGCACAGATCACGGCCAGCCCCACGCCCAATAAAACCGAAGACCACGCTGAAATCCCCAGCTTGGAGAATAACGCCAGTCCGTAAGCGCCCACTCCGAAGTAGGCCGCGTGGCCCAGGGACAACTGTCCGGTATATCCTCCAACAAGGTTCCACGCCAGCCCCAGCGCGGCGAAGAGAAAGACGCGGAAGAGAATTTGCAGGGTGTAGTCCGTAAAACCGAAGAGTGGAACGAACAGCGCGGCAATCAAGAAGATAACGGCGATGAGCAACTGCCACTTTCTCATGCCCGCTGGCTCCCAAAGATTCCGCTCGGTTTCAGGGAAAGCACCAGGATGAAAAGGACAAAGTCCACCGCCAGGGCCCACTCGTTGCCCCAATAAAGGCTGGTGAGGCTCTCAACCACCCCAAGCACCAGGCCGGCAATGGCCGCGCCCTGAATCGAGCCCATACCTCCCAGCACCACCATCACGAAAGACTTCAGCTTGAACTGGTTGCCGACTTCAGGGAAAAGATAAAAGACGGGAAGCAGCAGGGCCCCGGAAATGCCCGCGGCGGCGGAGCCGATTCCGAAGGCAATGGCCTGCACCCGGTTTACATTGATTCCCATCAGCGGCGCCGCGTATGGGTTCTGGGCGATGGCGCGCGCCGCCCGCCCGAACATCGTTTGTGTCACTACCCAATAGAGGGCGCAGGCCAGCACCACCGCGATGCCGAACGATACCAGCCAGGGTGCGTTGATGGAGATCTGCGGCCCGATGTGAATGTTCTTGGACAGAAGCGGAATGTTGATCTGATGATAGTCGGCTCCGAAAGCCAACTGTGCTGCATCGGTCAGAATCAGCGCCAAACCCATGGTCAGAAGGATCACCATGAAATCCACTTGTCCGCGGATCGGCCGCAACAGACCCATGTAAGTGGCATAACCGACAAAAAACAACAGCACACCCGCCAGCGGGAATTGATAATACGGACTCATTCCGGTCGCCTGAAACAGCAGGTAGGTGGCGTACATGCCGATCATCAGAAACGCACCATGAGCGAAGTTCACAATGCGCATCACGCCGAAGATGAGAGCCATGCCCATCCCAATGAGCGCATAGAGCGCACCAGTCAGCAGACCATTGATGATCCCTTGCAGCGGGATATAGAACCAGTTGAGCATAGGGTTCTGGAACCGCTCGGTTTGCAGTCGGGCACACGCATCCAACCGCGCGCGACGTGGGCTGACTTTACTTCGATTCCCCTGCTCAGCGCAACATCATTTTCGCTTCGACCACTCGGGCGCTGGAACGATGGGTTTACTCTCCGCGGCATCGAGCGGCCAAACCACTTTGTATTGCCCGCCCTGCACCTGGGTGACAAGCACCGGATGCAGGTTCTGCCCGCGGGCGTCGAACTTCACCGGGCCAAACGGAGTTTCCGCGAGGTTCAGCTGCTTGATGGCATCGCGGATTGCCGCCGGCTGGTCGGACTTCGCGATGTCGATGGCAGCCGCAGCCGCTATCAGCACTGCGTAAGCTTCCATGCCGTGATAGGCGGGATGCGAGCCGGCCAGTGCGAAATATTTCTGGTCAAATTCCGCCGAACCCCTCCACTTGGCCGAGGGCAGCCACTGCGAAACCGAGAACGTGTACTCGGCATACTTGCCTGCTCCTTTATCCGCAGTAGGAAATTCCGCCGCCGCAAAACCCGTTCCCGCCGAGGTGTAGTACTTCGGGTTCAGATTGAGCTGTTCCGACTGGCGCATAAGCGTGCTGGCGTCGAGCAGATACGAAGCGAAGTAGATCACTTCCGGATTCTTGCCCTTCACCCGCTGCAACAGCGATTTGTAGTCCGGCGAACTCGCCTGGTAGGCCTCGGTGTCCACCAGGTCAAGGCCCGCGGCCTTCGCCGCCTCGGTCATCGACTTGTTGTTCGACTGGCCGAAGTTCGTGTTCTCATACACGATGGCCAGCTTCTTGGGGTCGCCATTGTTCTTCAGGAAATCCAGGGTCGCCGCGGCGAATGAGCCCGAACCGGCGCAGATCCGGAAGATCCACGGCGAGTTGCTTTCCATGACGTTGTCCGCGACCGCGGTGGGAATGATCAGCGGAACCTGTTTCTGGGTCACCACGGGCACGATGGCGCGCGTGCTCTCCGAGGAGTAGGCCCCCAGCACGATGGGCACGTGGTCCTGGTCCACCAGTTTCGAGACGCCCTGCACCGCTTGGTCGGGACGGCTCTGATCGTCGTAGTAATCGAGTTCGACCTTTTTACCAAGCAGTCCGCCCCGGGCGTTGATCTCTTCCAGAGCAATGGTGTAGCCATTCTTGTGCGCCTGGCCAAACGCGGCGTTGCTGCCGGTCAGCGAGGTAATGACGCCGATCTTGAAGGTGTTGCTCTCCGGTCCCTTGGAGCAACCTGCCCAGAACAAGACTGCGGAAATCGCCAACGAGAACAGAACGAAAAATCGCTTCATATCAAGCTCCTTGCGAGGGGGGCCTCGCGTCTGCCATCGAACGGCCACCGATGTTCCCGTGAAGCGGAATCACACTGCCACGTTCGACAACCATCAGCCAAGTATAACTACACCGGACGAGCGCCTTCTTTGGTGATCGCAGTCACAGTCCTGCGTGATCGACGCTCATCGGTGTCGCTGCCTGGCGCCCCATGCTTCGCGTACATCCTAATCTCTTGGACGGTAACCCGTCCAAGCTCTCTGCTCGGGAGCGCGTCAAAATCGAGACAGTCTTTAGGTCTTTCGGGCTGCAGCGGACGCCGATTAAAGTACACCCGAAAAAAGGGCACGCCCGAGGGCGTGCCCGTAAGAAACCGAAATCTTTCCTGACCAGTTCTAGTTGACGGTGACGGTCACCGTAGCAGCAGCGCCGCTCTGCGTCAGGCCGTTCACATCCTTCCCAGTGATTGAGATTGTATAAGTTCCAGATGGCGTCCCCGTCGTTCCGGTCGTCGTCACGATCACCGGAGGAGAACTTTGGGCCGATACGCCATAAGAATCATTGGCCGCCACGGTGAAGCTGTACTGTGTTCCCGCTGTTAAGGCGGTCACGTTGTACGTAGCACTCGTCGTGGTGGTGAGGAAATTGCCATTCTGATAGACCGTGTAGCCGGTCACTGAGCAATTCGCTGGTGCGGTGGACGCCGTCCAGGTCAGAGTAGTGCCCGAACTGGTGGTGCCAGAGGCCGCAAGTCCGGTAGGAACAGCGGGCACCGCCAAGCAACCAGTAGCGGTCGAACTGCTACTGCCACCACCGCAGGATGGGAGAAGGACCAGAGCAGTTGAGAGCAGGCAGATAAGACCAAAAAACCGCATCCTCCTCCGCTGCGTCGCCGACGAACCGAAGACAAACCCAACCAGCGTCAGTCCGGAGATAGGAAGCAACAGCGCGAAGAACTGAAGCTTCACGCTCGATGGTTTCGCTGTGGGATCCGGATTCGAACTTGCGCTAGCCATGTTCCTCGTTCCCGCCGTCGATTTTTGGACGTCGGAAGACGGGGCCACGGTACTGAAGGTAAGCGTCGAACTGCCTCCGCTGCTGGTCACCGACACGGGATTGGGGCTGAAACCGCAAGTCGGTGCGGTCGTCCCGGTTATGACAGGGGATATCGTGCACGAAAGCGTGACGGTGCCGGAGTAGCTGTTCACAGAAGTCACAGTCACTGTCGCGGTAGACGAGCTCCCAGGACTAACCGATGTGGGATTGGCCGCTCCCGCCGAGAGCGTGTAGGCAGGCGTAGTCGCACTGGACCAGGAGTGGACGAGGTTGTAGGCATCGACGGAGCCGAGGCCCGTCACCAGGTTGTAGTTTGTAGTCGGGTCGAAGTCCGAGGCGGCGTAACCAAAAAATCCTTCCGTGGCCGGTGCCACCGCCGCAGGGCATTGCAGGGCTATGGGCCAGCCGTCGGGCGTGCCGGAGGTGCAAAACACGCCGTTGGAGCCCGGACTGGAATTGGAGGCGAGTTGGTTGAAGACACCGTTCGCGGGAGTCGCTGCCAGCGAGTACAGCGTGGCATTGATGTTGCCGAGACCCTTTAGGCCAGTGTTACCGAGGGATTCATTGAGCAAGCTCACAATGCCGGCAAACATTGGGGTGGCAATGGAGGTGCCTCCGAACGTAAAGCCGTAGCTGAAGAAACCAGTGGGACCAGAAATTCCATGCGCACAGATGCTGCTGGTGTCGGAACTGTTTTCGATTTCGTCCACCGGAGTACAAACGATGAAGCCGGGCCAAAGCTCCGACGCGAGCAGCGAGACATCGGGCGAGAAGCGCACCGGGAGAACGTCTGGCGTGCTGTGCGCCGCGGTGGTCTGGCCCTGGATGACCAGGTTCTGCTGCCAAAGCGGCTGCGGCTGGCCGCCGTTGCAGACGCCGTTGTCATCGATAGTGACGCAATTGCTGGCCCCGCCGCCGCCGGCAACGATGCCGAAGAATGCCTGCGCCGTTGCCCAGGAACTGATGTCATTGCTCGTGCAGTTACTGGATGAGGGGTTCGCGACGCAATATGCGCCCACTTCCTGAGCGTCATTCCACCCTTGCTCGGGAATATATTCGGTGGCGGAACCGCCAGTGCTGCCGTTGGTGGCACTCCAGTAGGTGTTGGTGTACTCCGTCCAGGGAATCATCGTGCCGCCGACCCCGGTGATCGAGGGGCTGCTGGAGGGATAGCTCAGGGCCAGCCCGCCCGTGGCGAGCGTACCGTCCTCATCGGTAGCATTCGGATCGCACTCCGCCGCGCCGTTGTCACCCGTGGCGTTGAGGAAGGTGATGCCCTTGAGGTTGGCCTGTGCAAATTCAGCTTCATCTGCAGTCAGGGTCCCGACCTGCGCCTCCCCCAACTCGCAACCTGGGTAGGCGGCACTACCTATGGAGTAGCTCATGCTCATCACAGGCGCCAAATCTTGGTCAATGGTGTAGTACATGGAGTCATAGACGCCATTGCCGCTGGGATCGGGAGCGTTGACATAAACGATTTGCGCTTGCTGCGCAACGGCGGCAGACCATTCGAGATCAATGTCGGCCTCGATCAGATCGCCCGTCTGGATGGAATCGGGAGACCCCGGATCAGCCTGGCCCTCCACCACAACGTACTGGAAGTTTGTCGCGTTGCAGGCAGAGATGACATTGGTGCCGGTGAAAAAGGTGCAGCCGCTGATCTGCGGAGTAAGATCGAAGCCGGCGCGGAAATCATTCAGGTCGGCCAGGTACACGTCGGTCTCACCCACGATCGCCAGCTTCTGTCCGCTGCCATTGATGCCCGCAGTGTAAAGTTTTTGAAGGTCGTACATGGTTGTGATGTCGCCAGGGGCGATCCAATATTCGACGCCGCCCGTGACCGGCTCCGTGTAGTTCGGCTTTGAATGGACCGCGTTCGATCTCGCGCGGACATTGCTCAATCCGCGAATTCCGGTCACGATGCCGGAGAGCGCAGCGGGAATCGAGGGCGCAGTGATGTTAGAGAAGTGCTTTTTTCCGCCAACGTCAAAGTTGTGAATCTCCGTCTGAAAGACAGCTTCGGCTTGGGCGGCGGTTCCACTAAAGACAATGAAGTTGCGGCCGCGGGCAACGCTGACGACGGTAAAACCCTGGGACTGGAGCCACGCGGTGAGCTTCTGAATGTCGTTGGGGCTGAGGCCAAAGCGGTCGGCATATTGCTCCGGCGTGAGCCACTGGTGGTAAAGCGGCGAGTTGGGATCTTGCTGCTGCGACAAAAGCTGGTTGATGGCCTCCTGCTGGCTCGCGCTGGGTACGGTCAACAGCGTCATGTAACCGAGCTTGAGTGACGGATCGACACGGCCCTGGTCAGTTCCCGGCGCCCTCATCGGGACGCCCGCCGAAAGCTTTACGAGCTGACTGGAAACGATAGGGCCGGTGATGCGATCAGGCGGGGCGGCAAAGCTCAGAGTCGAGAGGATCAGGACGCAGAGAATGAGGGTCGAAAGGCTGCACAAGGACAGCAGGGCGGATGACGAACGTTGCATGGTTACTCCGTGGCACAGCAAGATTGTTGGGGGACTGAAAGCATTATCTCTGCTTCCCCTCGTCAGATCAAGTTATTCCGCGCGGGAGTACATAATTCGCAACTGTTCGATTACTTTGGTAACCAGGCTCTCGAGGCAAGGGCCCGCCCCACACCCACGAGCTAGACTTCTTCTAGTTCTTCTTCCAGCAGTTGCTTGTTATAGAGATCGGTGTAAAAGCTGGCCAGAGGTGACCCTACGTAACCTCAATAGTTTAGGGGCACGCTCAGTGTCCTAGAAGCACGCCAAGTTACCTCAAAAGACAGTTAACGGACACCTTAACGGACACCGACTCCGTGAAGGGAGAGACGCGCTCTTGTTGCTGGCACGTCTCTCCCCCCTCGCGTTACCTCTTGGCGGGATAGATTCGGACGTTAGTGATCTTCACCGGAAAGGGCTCATCTACGTCCCACTGCTGGCCGCAGGCTTTACAACTGTACCAGTCGAACCATGTTCCCATTTCGGGGTTGTGGTGGACCAGGACGTTTCGGCTACGGCACTTCGGGCATTGAGACTTCGTTGGCTTGTCAGGTGTGGGAACTAGGAACAGCTTGTGTTTTTCGGTCATGACGACTCTCCTCAAATTTGGATTTAAGGGCGAGTCCGCCGCAAATCTTGCGGCTCGCTTCGGTTCGTCATGATTTGACCCAGATCTGCGTGCCCTTCAGTTCGTTCGTGGAAGGGATGGGCATCTAAAACGATATTCCTTTCAGCCCCAATTGTCCAGATGGAGAGTTCAGCGAGCCAGAGGACAGCGCTAGGACGCGCTAGGACGGTTTGGGGGTGTCTGCCCCTCAGTCGAAGGCTGGCACGAGCAGACAACCCGCTGCCCTCGCTCCCTAGCGTAGTTATTTTTGAAGGCCGAAGTCATTAGGTGCCGTTTGCAGCCTGTGAAGCTCATCTTCAATCTCCGCTAGCCGCTGATTGATACGGACACGTTCCGCTTCCGCTGATTTCCTCGTAGGTTCATCTGGCGCGTTTTCTGCAAGCTCAGCGAAGTGTGGACGTTGCTCCAGTAAGCTCGCTTTTTCTTTCTCCAAGTCTGCAATCCGCTGGTCTCGATTTTCCATCCCGCAATTCTCCGCTCTGCCGCGCGAGCCAAAGAAAAAGACCTACAAACGGTGAAAGGTGATCGCAACCTCACGTTTTTGGTGAATCGGCGTTGAAAAGTGCTCGATGTTCACAGTGGCTTGCGCGATATGCAGCATCCCTATCAAAATCTCAGGCACTTCACTGACGGAGACCGAGCGACGCTCGTAGTCCAATGTGTAGGCTTGCGGGCAATAGTTGCAGATGATTTTGTCCGCGTGTCGTTCCCGGTCCGACGCGAGCGGTGGCGTTTCCGATTCCGGGTAGAGACGGATGGTGAGCAAGCTTATGATCTCGCTTTTTTGCATGGCTCAAGTTTACAGCAGTCACCGCGCCAGCAATCCTTCCCGCTTGTAGCAGAACGGGAGCTGACCTTCCCACCACTCGCGCTGTTCCTGAAGATAATCAAACCTGCGCTCATTCGCCGGGTCCGCCAGCATTTCGTCAAGGCGTTCCAGACGGTCCCGCACGTACTCGCTCGTCAGTGACCGGAAGCCACGGTCATATCGCTTGTCACTGCTCACAGTCCTATGCCCCACTTTCTGCGAAGGCTTCGGATAACGCGCTCGTCTGAGACCTTGAATTCGCCAACGTCCGCGCACTCATCCCGAGAGTGAGGCTGTCGGCACATTCGCGGCCTCGATTCGTCGGCAACCGGCGGCGCGGGTTTCACTGTCGCATCATGGCGCTGTTTTTCCAGTGAGCCCGACCAGATCACAACTTCCCCACGGCGAAGCGCTTGAGAAGAGAAGTCCATCACGTTCACCTCGAATTAGATATCTGTGCAATCTTTCTTCCCTCTAAGTGGCTCACTGCGTTGGCCTAGAAACATCAAAGTCCTATAGCTGTCCCGTCGTCCGGGTTTCACGAAAAAAAGCGGGAGCGGGCTCTAACCGCTCCCCGCGTTTTTGCTGGCATCCCACCAGCCTGCTAGTGTCTTTCGAAGCCGAGTGCACCAGAGACTCTTAAGGACGGTCATCCGCCAGCGCGTCGCATTCGAGAAGGCGGCCCCGCGCGCTGGCAGCCCGCCATCCTGCCGGGGTGCGAAACCCGGGGCGCCTAACTCGAAAAATCACTCCCTTTTAGCGCGCCACTGGCTCCAGTCCTGCTGATTTGCATCCTCCTCAGGCTGAGGCGAACTGCCCCGCGACTCATCCAAAGCGGCGCGGTTAAAATTCTCGATTGCCTGCCGGTCCCCGGATTCGTGAACGGCACGCGTCTTGTTAAAAACGTCTTTTTCATTCGTCATTTTGTTTTCCTTTCCACTAGAATTCCGCCGGAACGATAAACCCCGTTTCAAAGTCGCGGTGCGGCTTGCCATCCTTCGCGGCGCGGAGATCAAGTTCCTTTTGCTTCAACCCCGGTTTTCCATCCCGCCCGTCGAACAAGCCGGCGTGCCTCCGACTTTCCCGAATGAGCTCGTTGCGGGCGCTGTTTGCTTCGGCTTCATCCGCTTGCGCAAGGTCAACGGCTTCGCGCGCTTTTTCAACACGTTTCTCCCACGCCTTGATTTCCTTGGCAGAAGGGTAGCGTCGCGGCTTGGATTCGGTTTCCGTTGTAAGCAACTCCCGCGCCTGCGAGGATGCTTGCTGGCACTGACGAAGGCGGCTGTCGAGCGGTGCCCGCTCGCGCTCTAGCTCTTCGATCCGATCAAGGCAAGCCCTACATTGAAGGCGGACTGCTTCGTGCTCTTCCGCGAACGCTTGCATTTTGATCACGTGAGCGTCTGCGAAAAGCGAGCCAGCGTGCTCAACGATTCCCATCAGTTCGACGAACAGCGCGGTTCGTCGCTCCCGCAAACCTTCATCGTCCGGCAATTTGTAAGCTCGAATCCCTTCCCACAAATTCCCCGCCAGCCGTTGCGCGTAGGCCGTGGCCCGCTCCAACACTTCAGACGCCGCTGCCTCTGCGGAGGGCGGCTCGGTAGCCTCTTGGGAGTTATCCGGCTCTGCGGACGCCTGAACCGGCTCCGGTTCATAATTCTCTTCCGACTCTGCAGCGGACACTTCCGGCTCTGTGGTGGTGTCAGGCTCCGGCGCTGACTCGGTTTCTTCCGTGGTGGTGATGATCTCTTCCGAACTGCCCACGGTGCTCGGCTCGATTTCCGGTAACTGCGTGGCCGCGCCTATCGCTTTTTCCACGGCACGCGAAATTTGTGACTGTGTAAGCGGGACGGACTCCAGATCAGGCACGCGCTGGAAGCTATCTCCGCTCGACCAAATCGTTTGCCAACGTTGAGGGTTGGAATGGTTGTACACGTTATGCTCCTTTTCATTTTTCGGGATTCAATAGACCCCGAAGCAACTCGATGCTTTTAAAACGTTCCTCGATGCCTTGAGGGCCTTCGCCCAGGGCCAACCGGGCCATGGCCGCGGCAGCTTTCGCCTCCGGGCTCAACACTTCGTCCTTAAGCGGGGGGCACAAGTTTTCCAACTCGCGCCGTCTTGAGCCCCACGACCGCCCGCGCTCGTCACAGTTCGTCATCGCTGGCGATCCCCGGCACATGAGCGCCGCTTATAAACCTCGTCCAGCAGACGGTCCAAGGCCGCGTGCATGCGCTGCCGTTCAGACACCGCGCCTTGAGGCTCGCGCCCGTCCTCGGCTTTCGGATGCGTCCCACTGATAACTTCACTCTCAGCCTTCGCGTGATCGTACAACTCGGTTTTCATCGCTCCCCCTACTTCGTGATAGATATCCGCAGAATCTCATTACCTCTTCAAACCCGCATGAACACTGGACGAAACAGAGCGGTGTCTCCTAGCTGTCCCGGAAGAGTCTCTCGCCTTTGAGATCGTCTCGCGGCAACTCCGCAAAAAGTTACGCAACTCTGCGGCTTCCAACGCGGCCACTTGTGAGCGCCGTCCGTGCTTCCAGCTTGCGCGAGTGCATCGCTCAAGGCCTTCCGCTGTTTTAGGGCCGAATCTTTTTCGGACAGAAAGACCCTCGTTATTTTTTTTCACACCCCCCCCTCCCTTCGGATAGTGCGGTGACGCTGCCCACGATTGCCTGTCCGCCAGCATTCACTTGGACGTGCTCAACCTTGACAGTCTGCGTCCCGTTACTACGCCAGCTTTTGAGTGCTTCAACTTGGATCGCGAAAAGCCGCATCAAACGAAGGCCCCGGTTCAGGGCGATCTCTTCGTCACGCCCTTCCACCGAAAGAAAATTCAGCGCCCTGCGGTGAACGAGGGCCATCTGTTGACACAACATTTTTTCAAGCACGTCACGAGCCTGAAGGCCCCTGTAATTCTTCTCTTCGTCCAAGCCCTCGCGCAGTTTGTATGCCCGCCAAAATTCATCGAAATCGACATGCGGCTCGGGCTGAGGAATCATCTTGTCGATGACCGCAGTCTCGGCCAGCGTTTCTAGCTGATCTTTGGTGAAATACGGCAGCAGCTTTTTAGGGACTAATCCTTCCGGCTTTGGCAACCTGGCCCGCTCCAACTCGCACGGGATGCGGGCTAGAAAAGCCTTCTCCCGGTCGCACTGCTCTAGTTTCTCGGCGAGGTACTTCAGCCGCGACCGGCGCTTGTGGATCACTTTCCGTCTGTTCATGCACGCCCCGCGATCTCGCGCCAACGAGACGCGCTTTCCATCGAGCGGCGCAGTTTTTCATCGAGTTCGTCTTCACTCAGCGCCGCGCACGTGGGAGCCTTCCAACGTGCCGGCGGATTTTCACTCTCACGGCATTTAGATTGATTTTGTTTATTTGGCGAAATTCCCTCACCCACCCGGGGAGTGGTAACTAGGGGTTCTGTTTGCTTGGTAACTAGGGGTTCTCCCTCTATTTGGTAACTAGGGGTTTTTGACGGAATGGTAACTAAGCCACTAGTTAGCTTCTTAGTTAGCATTTCCCCTGAAACTCGATAGAGACCTGCGATCCGGTGAGGGATGTACTGCCCGGAAGGTTCAAGCACTCCGGCATTGACAGCTGCACTTCGATATCGGCTGATCGTGTTCCAGTGAACGCCCATCAGCGACGCGATCCGCTGCAAGGGCAGAGCAACCGCGTGACCGGGCCGCGCTAATTGGAGTCGATGCGCCAACCCCAGGAATCGCTCGTAATTCGATCCGTACTCGCCTTCCGATGCCTGCCACGCGACTTGCAGCGGATCAAGGCCCCCCGGAGCGTAGCGCGCTACGCTGGCCGCGATCTTCCGCACTTCGTAATCCAGCAGGGGCGGACGGCAACGGCGGACGTTGTGTTCTAGGAGCGCCGTTTCAATTTCCGGCAGAGTCGCGCCTTTTCGCCGCATCGCTCCGGCCAGTCGCGCTAAGCCATCGTTGCGCGTGCCAGTGGGAAGAATGCCGATCTCTTCGGCTTTTACAGCGGGCCGCGCCGCGCTCGTGATGGTTTCGAGCAACCAACAGGGAGCAGGAGCCGTCTGGAAATTTGCGGACGCCCATCTGTAAATCGGGCCGTCCGGGTGTACCGATGGCGGAATGACGCAATAACCGCCATCGCCGCGCACGTCAACGCCAGCGCCTAGCTTTCCAGCGCTGTTGCGGATCGTTCCGCTTGCTGGCCAGTCGAAATAGAAATGCCGCCCGCGTGCAGTCGTCACGGCGAGTGTCTCTGTCCAAACTCCATGCTCATCGACCAGCGAACTGAAAGACTCTTCCCCGGATTCTCCATCAACGTCGATGGCAAAGACTCCTGACTCCGGGCCGGTCACTACGCCCCAATTGCAGCGCTCGTACTTTTGCGCCCACTTGCGGATCACGTCGGCATCGCTTGACGCTCGGCGCGGCCAGTCCTTGAGCAGCGGATTCTTGTCACGTGGGGCGCAAGGGAAAACCCGCCATCGAAGACTCAGCGCGGGCTCAAGCGCTTCGATCATTTCTCAGACTCCGGCAGTCCGCGCCGTTCTTCGTATATTTGGCGCAAGCTTTTGCCGCGTGCCTGCGCGATCCAGTCCCGCGCCAATCGAAGCCGGTTAGCATCGGGCGCGGGCTGGGCCTCAGCGGTGCGCTTGTCCGGCTGCAAATCTGCAGCTAGCACGTCGCCGCTCTTCATTGCGACACCCGCGCTTCAAGCCATCGCTGAACTGTCGGCCAGTGAAATCTCCGGTACCTGCCAAGCTCAACGGACGGGATGCGCTCATCTCGTGGAGTGCGCCCCCGCGTGCGAGAGCGCACCCAGGACGGCGGAAGATTCAGCTTGGCGGCCAATTGCTCAGCCGTGAGCAGTTCGCCAAAACCCGAATTTGCGGACATGTCCGGGACAGCGGGCCTGTTTGGGCGCGTGATTTCAATCGGTTGAGCGCTAGAGATACTGAGGGAATCTCTTTTCGCGATCATGCCTGACCGCCTGCGACTACGCGCGGGACGATTCCCTCCCCACGTTCCCAGCGCTGGACTTCAATGGCAGGAATCATGTATGCGCCGCGATTGGCCAGCCGCACCGCGTGCAGCTTCCCGGCTTCGATTGCCCGGATGATGGTGCGACGTTCCTTTCCCCAGCGCCCGCCGACTTCCTCGACAGAGTAAAATCGCTTCCTAGCGGTTGCTCCGTTCGCCATCTGAAAAACCTCCTGCTAATTTCTTACTTCCCTATACCAATTTAGCACAGAGTATGCTATGCTGGTCCATATGAAAGACTTGTCTAGCAGCCGAGTATTGCTGACAACTTTAGCAGGCGTCGAAGACGTGCATCTTGACGGCGATTCCATCGTTGGCCGCTGGAAGCCGGTTAACGAACTGACATACATCAGCAACCGGACAGCGAAACGCGGTGGCCCGCTCAACTTCGTGAACATCAAGTCCGACGATCAGATTTTGCGGTTCACCGAGAAGTACGGACCCTTGGAGTGCCCGCTGGATCCTGCTGGTACTACCTTCCGGCAATCGCTCGAAGACTGGCGCACCTATCAGGCGTTCATGCGCGAGCGGCTGTGGTCTCAAAGTTCCGGCTATAAACCCGCCATGCACGAAGGCGACCGCATCGAGTTCGATGTTACAGGCAGAGTGTCAGGGATTCGTTTGGGCTCTCTCAAACGTTTCTTGGAGTTCTGTATCATCTCTGCGCCGCACGCCATGCGCCGGGTCTGCGCCCGCCCCGACTGTGGAAGGTACTTCATCGCTGCGCGCAAGGATTCGCATCTGTGCGGCCAACGCGATTGCGCCAACGAAGTGAGAAAGCAGCTTATGCGCGATTGGTGGAGCAAGCACGGCAAAGAGTGGCGTGAGCGGCGAAAGAAGAAATCTAAGAAGCGCCACACGGCGAGTCGCGGCAACCGGGGCCGCCGCGCTCGCTCGAAAACATCGGCCCGAAAACCAAACACGAAGGGAGCGAAGTTATGAAACGCTGTATCGCATTGCTGTTCGTCCTTGCCAGCGCAGCGCTGGCGCAACCGAAAACCTTCAACCAACCCGGAATCCTGGCGGCCAACGGGACGTGCACGCTGGCGCAAGAGGGTTTGCCGCAGGCGAGCTGCACCGTCGCCCTGCCAGCGGGACACTGGGACGCCAAGTACACCGTCGTCCTGACGCCAACCAACGACCCGGAGGACTTCTACGGGGGCGAATTTTACGTTGCCTACCAGGACGCCAACGGGTTTGTAATTCAGGACACGTGCACTTTGGAAGACGGGCGCACGCTGGAGTGGATGGCTGTCGACATTCAGCAGCCGAAGCCGTTCGCCGGGATGGAGAAGGGAGCGAATTAACATGAGACGAAGACAGCAACACGGAACCATCGTCCGCATTGGCGAACGCTGGTACATCCGTTACTGGGAAAGCATCCCAGAGAACGGCGTGCTCGTTCGCAAAAGGAA
>Ga0187862_10003904_pt1 | contig 14392 bp, 10 predicted proteins | sample June2016WEW_10_1_FD_133003 | JGI IMG/M metagenome (GOLD analysis project Ga0187862, IMG submission 133003) | Peatland microbial communities from SPRUCE experiment site at the Marcell Experimental Forest, Minnesota, USA - June2016WEW_10_150 | ecosystem: Environmental > Terrestrial > Soil >...
AATACCGAAGATGACCATGACACACGGCGCGGGTTCGGAAGTAGGGTCCACCTGATTCGAGCTCATTTATAGTTTTCCTGTCCGATCTGTTTGCCCGCGGCCTGGGGCGGCGCTCAGTGTCCGGATTTCTTCTCGATGTGCCCGCCGAACTGGAACCTCATGGCGGAGAGTACCTTGGCGGCAAAATCGTCTTCGCCGCGCGAAGCAAATCTCTGAAACAGCGACGCTGTCAGCACCGGCGCCGGCGCTGTGGATTCGATCGCCGCAAGAACCGTCCAGCGGCCCTCGCCGGAATCGGAAACGCGCCCTGAAAAGCGCTCCAGCGTGGGCTGGTCGAAAAGGGAAATGGCCGTCAAATCAAGCAGCCATGACGCCACGACACTGCCCCGCCTCCACACTTCGGTGATGTCCGCGAGATTGAAATCGTACTGATAATGTTCCGGATGGCGCAGTGGCGTGGTCTCCGCGTCGGCTTCGCGATGGGATTTCCCGGCGTTGGCATGCTTCAAAATATTCAGGCCTTCCGCGTAGGCGGCCATAAGCCCATATTCGATGCCATTGTGCACCATCTTCACGAAGTGGCCCGCGCCCGAAGGGCCGCAGTGCAGATAACCCTCTTCCGCCGTGCCCGGCGCCTTCTCGCGGCCTGGCGTGCGTTCAATGTTTCCGCGGCCCGGCGCCAGTGTCTTGAATATGGGATCGAGATGCTTCACGACATCGATCTCTCCGCCAATCATCTGGCAATAACCGCGTTCGAGTCCCCACACGCCGCCGCTTGTGCCCACATCCACATAATGAATGCCTTTCGCGGAAAGTTCCTTGGCGCGGCGAATGTCGTCAATGTAATAGGAGTTTCCGCCGTCGATCAGGATGTCGTCCTTGCTCAGTTTGGGAAGCAGATCGGCAATCGTCGCATCCACAACCGCTGCCGGCACCATCAACCAGATGGCGCGCGGCTTCTGCAACTTTGCTACAAACTCATCCAGAGAAGCAGCCCCCGTCGCTCCATCGCCGGAAAGTTGCTTCACGGAATCCGCGCTGCGATCGTAGGCGACGCACTGGTGTCCGCCCTTCATCAGGCGGCGCGCCATGTTCGCTCCCATTCTTCCCAATCCGATCATTCCCAGTTGCATCGTGAAGAGTCCTCCGCGAAGTTGTATCCAGCTGATAGGTGCATCAGGATAGCGCTTGCTGCACGGCCTTGGCGAGCTTGGCCAGATCGCCCTTCACATTCTTGCCAAGATGCACGCGAAGCGCTCGCCGGCCGCGTTCCGCCAGCACCGCAAAATCGCCGCGAGCCTGCGCTGCCTTCACCACTCCAAACGTGTACTTTTGCCCCGGCACGGGCAGGTCCACCGCATCGTCGCACGTGATCTGCAAAAACACCCCAGTGTTCGGCCCTCCCTTGTACGCCTGCCCTGTCGAGTGCAGGAAGCGCGGACCAAAGCCGAGGCAAGTGGCGACTTTCTTGGCATCGCGCACCAGGTGGCGAATGCCTTGCAGCGCCCGCTCATTCCGTGGATTCATGGTGATATAACCGAGCACGGCGAAATAGTCGCCCGTGCCGATCCGCGACAGGTGCGTGCGCAAGACGTCCGCCAGTTTCCCGCCATTTTTCAGAGCGGCGGTATTTTTCTCATCCGCAAACAGTTTGATTCCCGCAGATTCAAAAAATGGCGCTTCCGCGGGCAGTTTGCCGTTCGCTTCGTATTCATCGGTCAGTTTGCGCGTTTCGATTTTGCTGGCTTCCACATCCGGCTGATTGAAAGCATTGATCCCAAGTATTGATCCGGCCACCGCCGTGGCGATTTCCCAGCGGAAAAACTCTTGCCCCAAATCATATTTGTTCCCCAGCACAATCCGCACCACGGGGTGGCCCGCCTTTTCGAGCGCGGTCACTGCGGCATCCTGGGCCTTATTGATTTCGTTGCTGAGCCGCAGATACGCAAAGACGCGGTCGGTGCCGTATGCCGCGGGCTTCACCAGTTTTTCGCGGTCCACCGGGATAATGCCCTTGCCGATTTTCCCCGTGGATTCTGCGATTAATTGTTCCAACCACGCTCCCAGGTCAAAAATCCCGGGGGACGTAATGATGGTCAGTTTGTCGCGCCCGTGATTGGCTGCAACTCCCAGAATCGTGCCCAGCACCACCCCGGGATTCGCGTCCGCAACGCTGGCGGAGCCGCACGCCTTCACCATATCTTGCGTGGACTTCAAAAATTTGCCCACGTCCAGACCCATGCTCGCCCCAGGCACAATACCGAAATTCGAGAGCGCCGAGTAGCGCCCTCCGATACTGGGGACGCCGGCAAAAATGTGCCGGAAATGGTCCGCATCCGCTACCTGCTGCATCTTTGAGCCGGGATCGGTGACGGCCATGAAGTGGCTGCCCACTTTGTCGGGCCCGACCTTGGATTTGATTCGTTCAAAAAAGTATTGCTTGAAAATGTTCGGCTCGAGCGTGCTCCCCGATTTGCTCGACACGATGCATAGCGTCTTGCGCAGATCCAGCTTTCTTTCTAGCGCTTTGATCTGACCAGGGTCCGTGGAATCCAGAACATGCAATTCCGGGAAACCAGGAATTTTCCCGAAGGTCAATCGCAGCACTTCCGGACACAGGCTGGAACCGCCCATGCCGAGCAGCAGCAGATGGCGGAATTTGGCCTTTTTTACTTCCTGCGCCAGCTTCTTGAAGGTGGCAAGATTCGCCATCTGTTGTTCCGTGATCGTCAGCCACCCCAGCCAATTGCTCTCGTCCGTTCCGGTCCACAGGGAAGCATCTTTCTTCCACAATCGTGCGACCTTATTGTTGTTTTTCCAATCCGCAAACGAGCTATCGATCGCCGCGGACAACGCCGGGGGCAGCTTCCAACTGATTTTGTTCAGGCTCACGCGCGCACTCCAGCGCTTTTCCCCGTGGCGTCCAGCAACTGCTTGAACGCGTCCGCGAAAAGCTTCACTCCGTCGGCCAGCAACTTGTCCGTCACTTCCTTCATGGAAATCCCGGCCTTGCCAAGGTTATCCATTGTTTTTGCGGCGCCGGCCACATCCTCGGTCAAACTCTTGCGCAATTTGCCGTGGTCGCGGAAAGCGTCAAATGTGGCCGGCGGAATGGTGTCCACGGTATCCGCACCAATCAGTTCTTCCACATAGATCACGTCGCGATATTTGGGATTCTTTGTGCTCGTGCTGGCCCACAGCAGCCGCTGCGTCTGTGCGCCTTTGCCCGCCAGCGCCTTCCACCGCGGCCCGCCAAAAAGTTCCTCGTACTTCTTATACGTGAGTTTGGCGTTGGCGATGGCAATCTTTCCGCGCACGCTCTCCAGCAATCCCTTTGCTGCACTACCGGCCGTTTTCTCCAGTTCGTCCACCTTCGAATCCACAAGCGTATCAATGCGGCTCACAAAGAAGCTGGCCACGCTGGCGATATGACTCACGTCCAGTCCCTTCAGGGCGCGTGCCTCGAGCGCCGCGATATACGCTTCCGCCACCTTTTCATATGCCGATTGCGCAAAGAGCAGCGTGATATTGATATTCAGTCCTTCTTCCAGGAGTTGGCGAATGGCGGGAATGCCTTCGGGCGTGGCAGGCACTTTGATCATCAGGTTTTCGCGGCTCACTGCTTTCCACAACCGTCGTGCTTCCTCCAGCGTCCCCTTGGTGTCGTTTGCCAGATAAGGCGAAACTTCGAGGCTCACGTACCCGTCCCGGCTCTTCGATTGCTGGTATACGGGCTTGAATATGTCACAAGCATCCTGTACATCGCGAATGGCAATCTTTTCGTAAAGGCCCTTCGCGTCCAGCGATTTCACGTCCGGAGCATTCAAGATATCGGAGTAGAGCGTGCTTCCTGTGATGGACTTCTCGAAAATAGCGGGGTTCGAGGTCATGCCGCGCAGCCCATCGTTCTCGATCATTTTCTCCAACTCGCCGCTAGTAAGCAGGTCTCGCCTGATGTAGTCCATCCAGGGCGATTGCCCGAAATCCAACAAACCCTTCAGGGGGTTGGTACCCGACTTGCCGCCAACATTGGGAATTGTTGCTGAGGTGGTCATAATGCTTCTCCTTTATTCGAGGGCCTCATCTTAAATTGTACGACGGGCCGAGGGTTGCGGACGCCCTGCATTTCAGATTTTTAAATACTTTTCTTCCAACGCCTTAACCTTCGCCAGGCGCCGCATGTGGCGTTCTTCGTGCGTACATTGCGCTCCCAGAAACGCCTTCACCAGGTCTTCCGCCAGCTTGACCCCCACTACGCGCGAACCCAACACCAGTACATTCATATTGTCGTGCTCTACTCCTTGATGCGCGGAATACGTGTCGTGGCACATTCCCGCTCGGATGCCAACCAGCTTATTTGCAGCCACGCTCGCGCCCACGCCGCTGCCGCAGATCAGCACTCCGCGTTCGGCCCTCCCATCGAGGACCGCGAGGCCCACCGCTTCCGCAAAATCCGGATAATCGGAAGGCCTTTCGTCGTATGCGCCCACGTCCAGCACGTCGTGGCCCAGCGACTTCAACAAGCTGGCCATCTCGTTCTTCAGTTGAAACCCCGCGTGGTCCGATCCAACTACGAGTCTCATGTTTGCCTCACTTGCCCAGAAGCTGTTTCGCTGCCGCCACAACTGTTTCCACGCCAAAACCAAATTGCTTCAGCAGGTCCTTCAACGGCGCGGACGCTCCAAAACTGTGCATCCCGATAATCTTTCCCTTCAAACCCACGTACCGCTCCCAGCCAAACACCGACTCCATTTCCACGGAGACGCGTGCAGTCACGCTGGCCGGCAGCACGCTCTCTTTGTACGCCGCATCCTGCTTCTCGAAAAGTTCCCACGATGGCAAGCTCACCACGCGCGCCTTGATGCCCTCTGCCTTCAATTTTTCGTAGGCGCCCACGCACCACTGCAATTCCGTGCCGGTGCCTATCAGGATGACTTCCGGCTTTCCGCCATCCGCGTCCGCCAGCACATAGCCGCCCTTCGCCGCCCCGGCAGCAGGCGCATATTTTGTGCGGTCCAACGTGGGCATCGCTTGCCGGCTGAATACCAGCGTGGACGGCCCGTGGGTGTGCTGCATGGCCACTTTGTATGCCACCGTCACTTCGTTCGCATCACCCGGCCGCAGCACCAGCATGTTCGGCATGGCCCGCAGCGATGCAAGTTGCTCGATCGGTTGGTGCGTCGGCCCATCTTCGCCCACGCCGATGGAGTCGTGCGTGAAGATGAAGAGCACAGGAATTTCCATCAACGCAGCTAGCCTCATACTGGCCCGCATGTAGTCACTGAAATTGAAAAAAGTGGCGGCATACGCGCGCAACCCGCTCAGCGTCATACCATTCGCTGCCGCCCCCATACCATGTTCGCGCACGCCAAAGTGCACATTGCGCCCCGCGAATTCGTCCGGGAAAAACTCGCCCGCACCTTCAAAGAGCAGGTTGGTCTTGTTCGATTTCGCCAGATCTGCGGAGCCGCCCATCAGCCACGGAATGTTCTGCGCCAGGACATTCAACACTTTTCCAGAGCTTTCGCGCGTGGCCATGCCTTTCGCGTCCGCGGGGAACACCGGCAAGTTCTTGTCCCAATCGGCAGGCAACTCGCGGTGTTGCATTTCGTTCAATTGGGCGGACAGGCCGGGGAATTGTTTGGCATAATCGGCAAACAGCTTCTCCCACTTACCGCGCTCATTTGTGCCGCGCGCCCCCACGTGGTCCGCAAAATGTTGGTACACGCCGTCGGGCACCAGGAATTTCGCGTCCTCCGGCCAGCCGTAATTCTGTTTCACCAGTTTAACTTCCGCTTCGCCAAGCGGTTCGCCGTGCGCCTCATAGGAATCCTGCCTGTGTGGCGAGCCGTAGCCGATGTGCGAGTCCACGACAAGCAACGTTGGCCGATCATTGGTCTTCAAAAATGTTTCGTAACCGCGTGAAAGCTCCAGCAGGCTATTGGCATCCGCAACCCGCGTGACGTTCCAGCCGTATCCCACGAACCGCGTCATCACGTCTTCGCTGAACGACCAGCTTGCAGGGCCATCCAGCGTCACGCGATTGTTGTCGTAGATCCAGCAGAGATTTCCGAGTTTCAGGTGCCCCGCAAGAGACGCCGCCTCGCTAGCTACGCCTTCCATGATGTCGCCGTCGCCGCACAACGCGTACACCTTGAAATTGAACAACTCAAATCCCGGCCGGTTGAAATTCGCCCCCAGCCATTTTCCGGCAATGGCCATTCCCACGCTGTTGCCCGCGCCTTGCCCCAGCGGTCCGGTGGTCGTCTCCACCCCTGTCGTGATGTGCGATTCCGGATGCCCCGGTGTTCTGCTCCCCAGTTGGCGAAACCGCTTGATTTCGTCCAGCGAGACGGAAAGTTCTTTCTGAACTTCACCTTTGGCATTCACCGCCCGCACTCCAGCCAGATGCAGCGTCGAGTAAAGCAGCATGGATGCGTGCCCTGCCGAGAGCACAAAGCGGTCGCGATTCGGCCACAGCGGTTGCGTGGGGTCGTAACGCAAGAAACTTTGCCACAGCGAGTAAACGACCGGTGCCAGGCCCATAGGCGCTCCCGGATGCCCGGAGTTCGCCTGTTGCACGGCATCAATGGAGAGCGTCCGGATAGTATTGATGCACAGTTGATCGATGTTTTGCTGGCTCACAGTGTCTCCCTTGCGGATCAGGGGATACCCGCAATATGGGTGCAGGGGTTAGATGCAGCACCCGCAGCTAAAGCACAGAGATTGTACAGCAAAATGGCTAGGGCGAGCTCATGCTGCTGGATGTCGGCTCGCTCGCAAGAAGCTCGCTTCGGGTAGTGCGCCGCCGAAAACAATCCATTTATTTCGTAACATTGCATTAACCGGTCATTCATACGCCACCCGCTACTATTTCGCGCAGGGGATTCAGGATGCATGTCCTGATTGTGGAAGACGAGTTGGAAATGGCCGGGCTGATTGCCCGCGGCTTGCGGGAAGAATCGTACGAGGTGAGCCACGCTCGTGATGGCCAGTCCGCCTTGGAACTCTCCGCCACACAGGAATTCGACGCTATTCTCCTGGATGTGATGCTTCCGCGCATGAACGGCCTTGAAGTCGCCCAGCAATTGCGCCTTCGTGAACAGGCGACACCTGTCCTGATGCTGACCGCGCGCGACGCTCTTCCTGACATCATCAAGGGTCTCGATGCAGGCGCCGACGATTACCTCACAAAACCATTTTCCTTCCAGGAGCTGTTGGCTCGCATTCGTGCGTTGGTGCGCCGTCACGAGTTTCGCAAAAGGAACGTGCTGGAGGTCGAAGATCTGATTCTGGACGCAGCCTCCTTCCGCGCCTTTCGCAAAGGCCGGGAGATTCGCCTTTCGCTCACCGAATTCCGCCTCCTCGAATTGTTGGTGCGCCATTCCGGGCGGATTGTCTCGCGCGGAGAAATTCTCGGCAGTATTTGGGGCCACGGCAGGGAAGTCGCTGAAAATACGCTGGACGCCTTTGTCCGCTTGCTGCGAAAAAAAGTGGATCAGGACGCGCAAGTCAAGCTCATCCAGACACACCGCGGTTTTGGTTATTCGGCGGGCACGGTGAAAAGCTTGTGCATCTGACCATTCGCGCGCGCCTCACGCTCCTCTATTTCGTTGTCCTGGCCACTTCCTTCGTCGCCTTCTTCTGGATTTGTGACTTCGGATTTCGCCGCAGCATTGAAATCACCGTGAATGACGCTTCACGCAGCAACCTGGAGACCGTTCGACGCGTCATCGATGTCTCATTGCCCAGGGGGCTTCCGAAAGTCCAAAAAGAACTCGGCGAACTCGCCGGGCTTTGGGCAAACGGCGCCATTTTTGAGGTGTCTGGCCGGGACGGCCAGTGGATTTTTCGACCGCCGAGGTTTCAAGCCGTCCAAACTCTGCTCCCGGAAGCTCCGGCCTCGGGCATCTCATTTCTCACCACAAATCTGGAAGCTCTGCAATATCGCATTGCGCGCGAACGCGTCAGTATTGCCGGGAATGACTTCCTCATCGATGCCGCTGTGCCAACAGAACCTTTTGACCAGGCCCTTGATGGCTTTCGTCTGATCGAGAAGCGCTTCCTCCCGCTTCTTGTCATGCTCGCCTCGCTCCTTGGTTACTGGCTTAGCGGCCGCGCCCTTGCACCTGTGAACCGTATCGTGGAATCCGCGGAGAGCATCGGCGTGCAAAATCTTTCGCGGCGCCTCGAAGTTCCCTGCGCGAACGATGAACTGCGCCGGCTAACGGAAACCGTGAACGCCATGCTGGGTCGCATCGAGTCCAGTGTCGCGCACATCACGCAATTCACTGCGGACGCTTCCCACGATCTGCGCACGCCGCTGGCACTGATTCGCACTAACGCCGAGTTAGCGCTCCGCCGTCCTCGCCGCGAAGACGAGTACCGCGAAACGCTCGGCCGCATTCTGGCCGCCGCGGAAGAAAGCACGCATCTGATCGAGCACCTGCTCACGCTGGCGCGCGCCGACGCGGGCGCCGCGCAACTTCACTTTGAAGCCGCCGATCTTTCGCAAGTGCTGCGCAAGGTTTCGCAACACGCGCGCATCCTGGCTCAGTCCAAGGGCCTGGGCTTCAAGGAAGAAATCGACGATGAGCCCCTTCCCATTTCCATGGATCCCTCCGCAATGGAGCGCCTCTTCCTCGCCCTGCTGGACAACGCCGTTAAGTACACGCCGGAAGGCACCCTCTCTCTGCGCTCCTTCTCCCGCGAAGGGCAAGCAATCGTCGAAGTCCAGGACACGGGTGTGGGCATCTCTGAATCCGACCTGCCGCATATCTTCGACCGCTTTTACCGTGCGGACCAGGCCCGTTCGCGCGAGGTTCGCGGCTCTGGTTTGGGCCTGGCCATCGCGCGCTGGATCGCGGAGATGCATAAGGGTGCCATCGAAGTCGATAGTGAGCTCGGCCGTGGCTCTTTGTTTCGCGTCCATCTGCCACCGCTGAATCGGGAACATCCTCTTGCACTTACACCCGAGTGGCAGAAAACGACCGCAAATTCGGCGATCTGAAAGAATATTCACCTGAAAGTCCTTTCACTCCCTTTTCAACGCCTCCTAATGTTTCCTTCATCCGCCCCTAAACGGGTCCATGAGGAAATGTAGATCAGAAGCAACGCCCTGGGTCTCCTTTGCAGGCTCATTTGCTCCCGGGTTAGGTCAACACAAAGAGAAATCGAGACAAATGTCACGTGTCACCTTGCTAGGTTTCGCGACTAAGAACGAGCAGCACTCCAGTCTTTCAGAGGAGCCCGACCGTGAGGATCGCCGCGGGCGAAAATCTTTTTTCATCTTGTCCCGCCGTTTTCGCCACTGCTTATCCGCAATGTCCACAGAATTTGCTTTCAAAGGGAGAAATAGAAATGAAGAGATTTAGCCGTTCGATCCCGGTAGTTCTTTTGCTTGCGATTTTCGTTTTTGGGCTGACAGCGCGCGCGCAGAGTGACAAGGCCTCCGTTCGCGGTCAGGTCACGGATTCTTCTGGCAGCGTCCTGCAGGGTGCGGAAATCGAGTTGCAGCCCACAGGCGCTACCGTGGTCACGGACCAGCGCGGCTCTTATTTCGTGAAGGATCTGGCCCCCGGTACCTACACCATCACTATCACTTACGTGGGATTCTCCCTTTTTACAAAGGTGCTTAACCTCACTCCCGGCCAGGCCATCACGGTTGACGTGAAGATGGGAGTGAGTTCTCAAAGGGACCAGATCATTGTTACCAGCGAACGTTCCGGCGGGGAAGCCGAAGAGATTAATCGTCAACGCACCGCCGACAATATTGTGCAGGTCTTAACCTCGGACGTCATCACTAGCTTGCCGAACGCGAATATTGCCGACGCTCTGGGCCGACTGCCCAGCGTCACGCTCGAGCGTGACGAAGGCGAAGGCAAGTACGTCCAGATTCGCGGTACAGCCCCAGAGCTCACCAACGTCACCATCGATGGAATCAACGTTCCCTCCCCAGAGCCGGGTGTTCGCCAGATCAAGCTGGATACCATTCCGGCCGACCTCGTCGAATCCGTCGAAATCAACAAGACCTTGCAAGCGAATATGGATGGCGATGGCATCGGTGGTTCGGTGAATCTCGTGACGAAAATGGCCGAGGACAGGCCGACAATTGCGCTTTATGGGTCTGGAGGTTATACGCCGATCGTTAATGGACGCAAAGTAACTGAAAACAGCGGCAGCGTGGGCCAGCGTTTTGGCTCCTCGAAAAAATTTGGTCTGCTTTTTGCCGGGCACTATGACTGGAACGGCCGGGGTATAGACGATATCGAACCCGTTCCAGATGCGATCCAGCCTGTTGCGGGCGGCCCGATCACCCCTTATTACGACTCCATGGACGTGCGTGAATATCGTTACAACCGTACTCGCTGGGGTTTTGCAACCACCGCCGATTACAAGCTGGGTGAAGGCTCCAGCATTTACATCCGCGCACTTTACTCAGACTTTAAAGACTATGGGGACAAATGGGTTTACACACTGAACGACAATAGCGGCCTGACAGGTCTTCCGACCAACAACACCCCAGGATTCTCTGGCAGCAGCCGCCGTCCGGATTATGCCATCGGCAGCCTTCTTCTTGGGGGGCGCCATGACCTCTCTTCGACCTGGTTTGCCTGGGATGTTTCCGTAGCTCGCTCCCGGCAGCTCGATTCCGGTGGAAACCCTGGGCCTGATTACAGCTACGTCGGTCCGACCAGTGGTTGCGAATACAATCCTGCAGGCACGACAAACAAATACCGGCCTCAGTGGCTTCCCATCTGTTACACCGAGGCCTACAACCAGGCGAACTACCAACTGCAGGATATCGTGCTGTCTTATGGGCTCAGCCCCCAGCTCAACTTGCAGGGTTCCGGAGCAATTGGCAAGCGCTACCACATCGGTTCGCATCTCGCGACCCTCGAGGTTGGGGGAAAGTTCCGCAATAATCACAAGTTTGATAACTCCTACACAGTTGGCTGGCAACCGACTCTTGCACTCCCCAACACCATGTTCTTGAGCAGCTTTACGAATTCGGACTATTACAACAAATCTTACCCGACTTACGGTCCAGTCCCCGACTTTTACAAAATACTGGCTTACTTCGATGCCAACCGCGGCAATTTCACGGAGGAAGCCTACGATCCAAACGGTAATACCACGATTGGCGGAAACGGCGGGAATTTCGACTTAGTCGAAAAGATGTCAGCCGGTTACATTATGAACACCTTTGACCTCGGCAAGTTTCATTTCGTCGCGGGTTTGCGTGTTGAAGGCACAAATCTGGGCACCGATACATTTACCACTACGCAGCCTTCCGATCCCACTCTCAACCCTGTCTACAGCTTTACCAGGTCGAATGGCTCTTACATCAACATTTTGCCCAGCGCATCTGTACGTTACGCTCTCACGAATGACTCTGGTATTCGGCTGGTTTATGGGCGAGGGCTCTCCCGCCCGGACCCGCAGGACATCGCTCAGGCCTATACGATCAGCAATGTACCCCCAATCTCGGCCTCGCTCGGCAACCCCAACCTCAAAGCGGAAACCGCCAACAATTACGATTTGCTCTATGAAAAATACTTCAGATCGATTGGAATGTTCCAAACTGGCGTCTTCTATAAGGACCTGTCAAATCCGATTGTCGATTCAACTACCTTCCCAACCTCCGGCCAGTTCGCAGGATACAAAGTCTCCCAGTGGGTCAATCTGGGGAGCGCTTGGGTCGGCGGCTTCGAGGTAGCTTACTTGCAACACTACACTTCGCTCCCCGGAATGCTCGGCGGTCTCGGCCTATCGGCAAATTACAGTTACACCGATTCACGGGCTAGTGGCCTCGAGTCCTTAGGGCGTTCTGACCACCCGCCCTTGACTCGTCAGGCTCCCAACACGTGGAACATTAGCCCGACGTTCGATCGGGGCCGTTTCTCCATTCGTGTAGGCATGTCCTATAACTCAGCGAGCATCTATACCTATCAATATGTGGATGGGGCTACTTTTGGTAAGACAGGCCCGTTCGGTGATACATATTTCTACACTCACTATCAGGTGGATGCACAGGGTAGTATCCGGCTTGCCAAAGGCTTCACTGCGGTTATCTATGGCCTCAATCTGAACAATGAAGTGTTTGGATTTTACAACGGTTCGCCGCAATACGTCCTTCAGCGCGAATACTACCAGCCGACCATTGGCGCGGGCATGCGCTGGTCGCCCACGCATGAAAAATAGCGATTCGCCGTTCGTCCCGGCGGAGCTTGTTTATCGCTCCGCCGGGACATTCGGTGTGAATCTTCTCTGCCACGCGGAGCTCGGCCTTTGGTGCGCGAACCAAAGCCGCGGGGTTTTCCCGCGCCATCGTTATGAACAGATTCTCGACTTAGCATCTAGGCCACGTTTAGATTCAACTTATTAGCCTCAGTCTCGGGCCCCGTGCGCAGTTCCCGGAGGAAACATGAAATCGAGATTCACCTCACTTGGCTTGTTCCTTGGCCTGTTCGCCTTCGCAGCGCTGGGCGCTGCCGTCAACTACTCGCTCGCAAAGAAGGTCGCCGTCCCCGGCGCGGGCGGCTGGGACTACGTCAGCGTGGATGAAGCCAACCGCCGTGTGTACATCTCTCACACCACGCAAGTGGACGTCCTTGACGCCGATTCTCTTGCACTGGTCGGCACGATCCCGAACACCCCGGGTGTCCACGGCATCGCCATCGCTTCCGAATCTTGGCGCGGCTACATTTCTGCCGGCCGTGCCGACGCCGTTGTCCCCTTCGACTTGAAGACACTCAAACCCCTGCCCGAGATCAAAGTCGGTAAGAAACCCGACGCGATCATCTACGAGCCGCTCACGAAGCGCATTTACGTCATGAACGGCAACAGCAACAACATTACCGTCCTGAATGCCGCCGATGGCGCTCTGGCCGGCACCATCGATCTCGGCGGCGGCCCCGAATTCGCCGCGTCCGATGGCCGAGGCAATCTCTACGTCAACCTCGAAGAACAGAATGAAACTCTGCACATTGATGTCAACACGCTGCAAGTGAAGGACCGCTGGCCGCTCGCTCCCTGCGCCACGCCCACCAGCCTCGCGCTCGACAAGGAGAACCATCGCCTCTTCGTCGGCTGCCGCAGCCACCACTTCGCGGTGCTGAACGCGGATACAGGTAAACTCGTTTTCACTGCCCCCATCGGCGATCGCGTGGATGCCGGTGCGTTTGACAGCTCGACACATCTCGCCTATGTTTCCACCGGCGACGGTAAGGTTTTCGCCTTCCATCAGGATTCCCCGGACGCCTACACCCTGGTTCAGGTGATCGCTACCCACCCCGGCTCCAAGACCATGGGCTACGACCCCAAGACGCGCAACGTCATCGTCCCCAGAAGCGACAACGGTGCCATGCAGGTGCTGGTCTTCTCTGCGGCGCCCTGATTCTCCAATTCTGCAAACGAGCAAGCGCATTGCGCACGAACTCGCCTCTGCATGTTGCGGTGCGCACAACATCATTTTACTTGGCCCATGCCTGCAACCGCGGCAACCAGCGGCGCACATTTCTGCAGTACTCTTCGTACTCCGCGCCGAACTTTTTTCGCAACGTTGGCTCTTCGTAGAGCTTTACAAAGAGCGCTACTCCCACCACCGCAACGAGCGCTACCGTGAGTGCTACCAGGTTTACCCGGCCAAAAACGAACCAGAGCCCGAACCAGCCCGCGAAGAACCCCACATACATCGGGTTCCGTACATATCGGTAAAATCCCACTACCACTAGCCTCTGCGGCGGAGCAATCGGAGCCGGCGTTCCGTGTCCCGTCCATCCAAAATCCCAAATGCACCGCAACGCCACCGCGAACCCCAGCACGGACGGCACGACTCCGATCCAGCGCCAACGCGCCGCACCGGCTGTGTCAACGCGAAAACCCAACCATGACGGCAGCAACCAGAACCACAAAGTGAAGAAGCATGCTCCCACGGCCAGCGAGGCCATTGTTGTCAGCCAGGCTGTTCCAGAATGTTTTCCTCGCAGAGCTGCCGCCTGTTCGCTTGTCATAAGAATCTCCTCGCGCCAAGTGCGACTTCATCGCAATGGCGCCTTCGACCGTCATACTTGCCTTCTATTAGGTCTTACTGCGGGCGGGGGCAGCGGGTTACATCATTTCTCTAGCGCGTCCAGCAGTGGCCGGCTTGCACGGCGCTCCTTGCTCTAAACTTCGGAAGGGAGTCCAAACGCCTAAATCTTGAATTGTCGCCACAACGGGCGCCCGGGCATTTCCGCAATGCGCATCGCAAACCGCAGTGTTGCACTAACTCTTTTGATTCGCTAACTTTGTAATGCCACTGCCCGGGTGGCGGAATGGCAGACGCTGAGGACTTAAAATCCTCCGGGGATTTTTCCTCATGTGGGTTCGACTCCCACCCCGGGCACCA
>Ga0187862_10003909_pt1 | contig 14372 bp, 12 predicted proteins | sample June2016WEW_10_1_FD_133003 | JGI IMG/M metagenome (GOLD analysis project Ga0187862, IMG submission 133003) | Peatland microbial communities from SPRUCE experiment site at the Marcell Experimental Forest, Minnesota, USA - June2016WEW_10_150 | ecosystem: Environmental > Terrestrial > Soil >...
AAAATCATCGCCCATGTCTGTAATGACATCGGCGCGTGGGGCGCAGGTTTTGTCCTGGCCATCTCCAAGCGATGGCCTCAGCCAGAGGCGCAATACCTGAAATCGCGGGGATGTCTGGCGCTCGGCACACTCTCCCTGATCCAGGTTGATCCCGGCATTTGGGTGGCGAACATGATTGCCCAAAGGGGAATTTGCACCGAAGACGGTGTTCCTCCAATCCGCTACGCCGCGCTCAGGCAGTGCTTGGCGATATTGGCTGTCGAAGCGCGGAAATTGCGGGCAACCATTCACATGCCGCGAATCGGTTGCGGCCTTGCGGGTGGGAAATGGGAATCCGTTGAGCCTTTGATTCGGATAGCAATTCCAACCACCGAGGTGTTTGTGTATGACCTGCCGCCAACGGCGAAATCGAAGTGAGGCGGCCATTGACTGCGCCCCGTAGTCCCTGAGAACGGCCATATCCGCGATTGACTCCCAACCCCTCCCGGCATTACAAATTCCGCCATGACCAAACTCACAGACTTAACGACAACCCAACTTCACCAAATCATCACTATCAAGGAGCAGATCGAGACGCTGCAAGGCCAACTCGATTCCATTGCTGGCGGAGGAGAAGTTCAATCCCCTTCAACTGAGGAAGCCCTTGTTCCCGCCAAGCGCAAGTATCACATGTCGGCCGCCCATAAACGCAAACTCATAAAGGCTTTGGCAAGGGCACGGAAAATTCGCTGGGCCAAGGCAAAGGGAACCAAAACGAAGCCGACTAGAAAGAAGGAATGGCGCAGCAGCCCAGCGGTCAGGGCCAAGCTTTCAGCGGCGGCTAAAGCCAGATGGGCGAAGGCGAGGGCAGAGGGGAGGAAGACGTTGTGAAGTTAGGGTCATAGGCTGGCGCAATTTTATTGGTTCACCCTGATCACGAACGACCACGCTCCTCAACTGTGGGCTTGGCGGCCTTCAGTTGTTTTGTCATGGTTTTCTTTATTTGCTGGTACGTGAAAAATGGCTACCAGGAGTTGGGACAACATTGGGGACATTCTGTTCCCCTTGCTCCGGGGTGAAGTCTGGTGCAAGTTGTGGGAGATGCTTAATGTTGAAATCGGAAGCGGCACTTGCGAAATCCAGATCAATTCCCGCGATGGAATAGTCTTCAGTCGCAGCTTGCGCGTGGGCGGGGATGCGTTTGACGGGGCAATTGTCGCGCATCTGAAGCGCGCCTATAATCTCATGATTGGCGAACGTACCGCCGAGGAGATCAAGATCCAAATCGGCTCGGCCCTTCCGCTGGAGCAGGAGTTAAGCATGGAAATCAAAGCGCGCGATTTAAGCACGGGTGTGCCGAAGGCTGTGTCAGTTGGCTCGCAAGAAATTCGGGAGGCGTTCCACGAGGCCCTTTCCGCCATTTTAGAGTCCATTCGCCTGACGATGGCACGTTGCCCGCCGGGATTTTCCGCAGATCTGGCGGAACAGGGCATTGTCCTGGCAGGCGGCGGCGCGCGGTTGCGCGGCCTTGACCGGTTGGTGGCCAGGGAAACGTGCCTGCCTGTGCAGATTGCGCAGGCTCGTAAGACATCTCAGTAGCCTCCGGCAAAGTGAAGGCTGAATGAAGGTGGTGACCGAGGCCGGGAATTGGGAAGATTCCGGCTGATCCTGGCGGACATGGCGGCCAGTGTCCACGGCGCATCCGGAAGCCGTGTGTCTTCGCCAAATTCCGCGCTTCACCGCATCAGAGGATTTTGCTACTGTTTTGCCGAACCGCACACCGAGTCGTGCCATGAAATCAAGAATCGAATCTTTTGGTCGCATCCGCAAAGAGTTTCCCCCTCGCGGCAATCTGCAGTTGTTTCAACTGGTTAAGCCCGCTACGTTCACCTGTAGCGTACGCAAGATTGAGGTCACTTCTGGCAAGATTGCCTTGGATTTGCGGGCCCGCGCACTCCTTTCCAACGGTGCCTACGGCCAGATCGTCGCTGGTTTGCAGCCCCTGCCATGAAACCCAAACCCCCTTCAAACGGCCTTTCTGCGCGGGCAAACCGCTGTCTCTCGACTGCGGGCGTTCCCGCCGAAAAGGAAGCCGTCCTCCAAGCCCTCAAGACCGGTGCGCTTTATCCCTTTTTTCGCCCGGCGCTCTACGGAAGAAAGACGCACCGCGAAGTTTGTCGCTGGGCGGGTCTTGATGAATCGTTCGTGTCGCCGACCATCCCCAAAAACACGACGCCCCTCGCCATTGACAACGGACTGTCCTACCGGGCGAACCGTCTCCTTTTCAGGGCGGGCATACCAGCCGACACACCAGCCGTCCTGGAGGCCCTCCACACCGGATCTCTCTGCCCCGGAAAATGTCCCGTCAATTACGGCAAGCAAACCCACGCCGAGCTTTGTCGCTGGGCGGGTATTGATGAACACGACCTGCCCAGACGCCGGAAAAACCTCAACGCAACGGAAAAACCATGACAACAGCATTAAATCTCGACCTGAAAAAACTCAAAGCCCGCGCTTATGACAGGACAGTATGGGCGGAGGGGGTTCTTCGCAATTACTACGCCGCGAACCTGAATCCTAACGGTGTGGTTGCTCGACAACTGCGAGCGCTTTACAACTGGATATTCGTCCCAACAACGCTTTGGCCGTTTAATGTCCAAGACCTGCTGGCGGATTGCCTTTGCGACCTGGAACATGGGAAACGCCTCAACTGCCGCCATCGTATTCTCATTGAACTGCTGCCGGAACCGCCGGATGAAACGATCTGCGATGCCGTGGCCGACTACGAACTCCACCTTCAAAAGGGCGCCTACGAAAACCTGGTTAAGACGCAGGCCAAGTATTCCCAGAACGAACTCGCCATCAAGACCGATCCAGAACTTCGCCGACAATGGGAGCGCATCAAAGCCGCCTTCAATGTCCAAGCCTACCGCGACCATGAGGGGGTGATCCGCCGAACCATGAGCGCCGAGGGCAACCGGCGCCGGTCGTTTTACGTCAACTTGCGCCGCCAGAAGGATGTTTTTCGCGCCGCGTTCGATGCGTTTTGCCTGCGCTGGAACCTCTATGGCATGCAAAACGACGACCCACTCCTGCTCAAACTCGCCGTCAACATCACGCCCTCCGGCACGATGATCCACATCCCTGCCTATTGGTCCTTTGATCCCAAGCGGGACATCCGCTGGGACGCCATCGCCAGCTTGCACCGCATGCGCGTCCCTAGGCGTCAAGGCTCCGCCCTTGCCGAAGGACTTGCTGAACAGATGAAAGCCGCCGAAAAACTTCGCCGTCTCGACAAAGAATCTCTCCGCCTCGGCTTGAAAGGTGAAAAGAAGCACCAGTTTCTCTGCGCTCGTCTTGGCTGGGATCCGCTCACCAGCCCCAAACGCCTCAGCCGGCTTCGGGCGGAATTCAAAAACAGGCGGGTGGTGGAGAAAGCGAATGGTGCTGCTCAAAACTGACGCATCGATATTCACTCGCCTGGGGCGTTCTGGATGTCTTCGTGGTTCAGCCAGGACGGCGGCTCGATCCGCGCCAGTTGGTAATCCCCCGCCATCTGGAACCGGGCCCCGGAGTGAACCAAGAACGGGTGCATCGGGGTGGTGTCCGGGTTGAACGCCTTCAACTCCTCCCGCGTGAATTTCAGGTCCAGGATCCAGGTGTCGATGGGGTCGGTTTCCCGCGCCTTGGCCCGTTGGGTGTAGGCCGCCAGCCGGATGGTCCGGCACAGCGGCAGGTAGGAAAAAATCTCCGCCGCAATGAAGGCGCATTCCCCGGTCACCAGGTCAAAATAATCACGGTTGCGTTCCACCTTGTCACGCGCCACCTCCCGGATTTCCCCGTTCTTGAGCAGCCTTTTCCGTGTAGGCAGAATGACCTGTTCCATTTCGGGCAGGTCCAGATTCAACGAAACCAAATCCGCCGTGTCGAAGAACAAACCGCACTGGGTTGCGTCCTGGAATGGAAGGTGCAGGCCGGTAAAGATTTCCGTCAGGGTGTGTTTGATCTCCTCAAGATCACCGGCCGTCAACCGCTGTAGCCAAGCTACGCGCTCCGTTTCCCGGGCCTCCCATTCCGCCTGTGCCGCCTTCAACTGCTGCTCGTAGTCGGCCAGCGACTCCTGATAGCGCTGCTGGATTTCAGGTTGTCGTTCCTGCCACACTGCCGGGATAAGCGTCTTCGCGTGGTTCTGGGCGAACAACGCCGGCAGCAACCGATACGGCGCTTGGGATTTCACCGACTCCGTCAGCTCGTTGAGGCATTTGGCCTCTTCCTCCGGCCAGACCGGCTCCGGCGGAGGTTGCTGCGTGGATTCAAACGGCCGCTGGGTTTGGGCTTGGATGAAGTTTTCCAGGCTGGGAATTTCAGGGAGGGGCTTCCAGAAGTGGAGCATCTGCTGGTACTGCTCCCACTGGTCATCAATCGTTTGCTGCACCTCCTTCGCCTTCTCCTCCTGCTCCTGGCGCCGCTGCATGGCCTCCCACTGGCGGGCGGAGAGGCGGCGTTCCACCGAAGGACGATCATAGCTCCGGGAGGAACTGTCCAGGCGCTGCCGGTAGGACAGGCCGGTTCCGGGAATGCCGGCGGAGCCGTAAAGGCCGCGCGGGCCGAGGTTGATGTGGGCGCCGCGGACGCCCGCAGAAAGAGAGACGCCGCTGCCGCTCAAGTTCAACTTAAGCCCTGGCAAAATGCTGACGCGCCGGCTGAAGCGAAAACCCATAATCAACCGTTCGATAGATCGGCCAATATGTCCCCGGTTTTTCTCACCAGGCCAATGCGGGGAAATATCTTGGTGACGGTCAGCGCGTGCTCTTCCGCCGACAGGGCCGCCATCGCGTCTTCCGCGAAAACCTGGTTGTACCCGTATTCGTAAGCGAACCGGGCGGTGCTTTCCACGCCGATGTTCGTGGATATGCCGCACAGGATCATGGCCGTTATGCCGCGCCTTCGGAATTCCAGGTCAAGCTCCGTCCCGTAGAAGGCACCCCACTGGCGTTTGGTGATCACCAAATCGCCGGGTTTGGGACCCATTTCCGGGACAATCTCCGTCCAATCCGGCGGCGGCTTTTGAAACTGCATCGGCGCGTCCGCGACCGGATGCAAGGCGTTCTTTCCGTCCGGCGACAGGGCAACCCTCACCAAAAAAACCGGCATCCCGTTTTTCCGACACGCCCCGGCCAGAGCCGCCGCGTTTCTGACCACGAGTTCCGACGCATGAGGGGCGGTTTGACGCCCGACAATGCCTTTCTGGAGGTCAATGACCACCAGCGCCGTCTTTGATCTGTCAATCATTGTGTTTTTCATAAATGTCGCAGTGCCACTTTGGGATACGGCCACGCGCTCAAGATTGATACCAACAACAGGAGGATGGCAAGCCCGCGAACGGCGCCGAACAAGAGAGCACGAACTTGGGCCCGTGCTGACGCTGATGGGATCAACCGATTTCCTGCATTGCGATGTCACTCGCAATTCACGATGATGGTCCAATGAAATCGCTGGAACCGCCAGATTCGCACCATTTGATCGCCGCAGATGGTTGGCTTGGCCTTGGAAACTGGCAAGAGGCCCTATTGGAAATCGAAAGAATCATACCGGAGTTGCGGCTGCATCCTGACGTGCAGGAGGTCCGTTGGCAGATCCAAGCCACGGCGAAGAATTGGGAGGAGGCCATTTGCGTTGCCAGAGAAATCACGCAACGCACACCCGAGTTGCCCTTCGGTTGGATACATTTGGCGTATTCGCTGCACGAATTGCGCCGCACCCAAGAGGCATACGGCACGCTGAAACCCATATCCGAGCGCTTTCCTGAAGAATGGCTGATGGGTTACAACATGGCCTGCTATGCCTGCCAGTTGGGAAATCAGGACGAAGCCCGGGATTGGCTCGAACTCGCATACAAACGCGGGGACAAAAGCGAAATCCGAAAAATGGCTCGACTTGATCCCGATCTGGCGCCACTGAGGGCCAGATTTGGGGAGATTTGAAGGTCGGGGTATGGACCAGAGTTGTCTCCGGCATCCTGAGTCAAATGCTCTTCAGTTTCCCTTTTAGGAGCCAAACAGTGGCCCAGACCTTCTTGCCGCCTTCCACAGGCGGTCGAAGCCGCCACCCCATCCAATCAAGGATACGCCAGTATGACGACGGCTTTCGCATCTGGAGTTCTCTTGGGCCTCTTCTGCGGACTCGCCCCCGGCCCCCTGCTGGCACCGGTGTTGTATGTGTTTTTTCTTTGACCCGGCAATTGATGGGCAGGCGAAGCCGGAAGCGAAAGGGCGAGTGGTAGGTGACAGGAGCCTTGGCCCGGGAGCGAGGATGGCCATGATTTCACACGCACCGGCTTGGTCTGGGGTTCTTGAGGCCATCGAGGTGAATCTTGCAAAGCCGTCCTGAGGGCGAGCGGTACTTGACGGGAACCGCTGGACGGATTACACCAATCGAGTTCAGGAAAAAGGCGCCAATATGCAACCTGCTGTCGCCCCGACGATCGGCGACGGCACAAGCCTCGCCTCGGTTCCCCTGGAATTGGAACTCGCTGGGCGGTTGAGGAATATCGGCCGACCAAAGCACTGTTACATGGCCAGCCATGCGTGAGAAGAAGACAAGTAAATTCTCTAAGCGAATAGCCAAACGAAAAGGAACTATGACACTACGCCAACAGCTTATCGCCGATCGTGTTGCGAATCTGGTGACCTCAATAGGAATTCCACAAGATCAGGCCTTTGAACGCTTTGTCCATTCCCTCGTAACAGGGCAGAGCATGCACTCCCTCGATCCAGCAGATTGGGTGGATGGAACCCAAGACAAACAGATCGACCTCATCTCGATCGAGGAAGAAGATGACGAAGCGGAGATTTTTATCATCTCCGCCAAGTTCACCGACGGTTTCTCCTCAAACGCAATCATTCTGATGCGCAACGGCCTTGGCTGGATGTTCAATCGTCAGAGGACTGAAGTTGCAACAATCTCCAACGAGGCGTTCCGTGACAAAATTTTGGAAGTTCGTTCTGTGCTGTCTGGCATCGGGCCATCGAACGTCAGGGTGCGGTGCTATTTTGCGACGAATGGACTGAGTTCCGCCATCGCGGCTGAATACCAGCAAGAAGTCAGGGGCATTCTGGCCGAATATGACAACGGCACGTTCTCGGAATTCTCCTTTGATACTCTTGGCGCCGACGAGTTGGTCGGCCTCATCAATCGCATCGAGAGACGAAATCGGTCCATTGATGCCGATGTTCCGATCCGCTACGACGCAAATACCCCCTCGTTGATTCGCTACGAGACGCAAGGTCTAAAAGGAATCATCTGCACGGCGACGGCTCGTGACATTGCGAACCTCGTGATGAACGACCGGAGCGGCGCGCTCTTCGACTCAAACATCCGACGTTTCCTGGGGAAGGGGCGTTCAGTCAACGCAGACATCCTGAAAACCGCAACCGAGGCGGTGTCCAGTTACCTCTTCTGGTTTCTGAACAACGGCGTGACGATCGTTTGTGATAGCTGTGACCCGGTGGCCGACCCAGATAGCCCTAAGGTTAAAATCACCAACCTTCAAATCGTAAATGGTTGTCAAACGGCCACCGCACTGGCTCATGCCGCCCGTGATGGCACGCTGCGGCCAGATACGAGGGTGCTCCTGAAGGTTTTCGAGACGACGGACCCGACGCTGGCGTCGCGTATTGTTCTGACAACCAACAATCAGAACCGCATCAGCACGCGTGACCTGAAAGCGAATGATGCCGTGCAACAGGACATGCAGCGGCGCTTCGAGCGCTACAGCCTGCTTTACGAACACAAGGTAAACCAATATGCCAACACGACCCTTAGGGACGGCCAGCGAATAGTGTCAAACGAGGATGTTGGGCAGGCTTACCTTGCCATTGCCCTCAAGAAGCCAGGAGACGCCCGTCGACGAAAATACAAGGTCTGGACTGACAACTACGCAGATATTTTCAGCGGTAGTAGCGTCGAACCGCACGTTGTCTGTCTCCTGCTTTACCAATCCGCCAACGCTTGGGCGAGGACGGCCCGTCGCGCTATAGGAATCACTGAATTACGCCGCAAGCTGATTAACAACGGGCTTCTGCATATCGCGCGAATTGCCGCGTTTTTGTGGCGTGGTGATGATTCATTTGGCCAGCCGACAGCCACGCTTCAAGGGCAAATCACGACGCTGCAAACCACCCCTACCGTTGTGAATATGCACTTCGACAATGGCTTGAATCGGCTGGAGGCGCTAATCAATGCGAACCCAGATTTTGTGAATGATGTGGACGGAGCGCTCAAATCCGCCCTTCTCGAAACGGCAATCACCCGTTCACTGCACGCGCCCCCGGTGTCCACTCCGCTTGCTGCACGAATCGCAGGCGTGGCGACAGGGACTCCATAATTGCCCGAATCGTGCTTAATCATATTCTTGAGCCTATTCCACCTGCTGGCCGCGCGATCCCGCGACTTGCTGGCTGGGCGGCCCTACCGGGTGGTGATGCGCGTTCTGGCCGTGCTGCTGGCCTTCTTTGCGCTCTTGCTGTTCCGGGAGGGGTGGAAGCAGCTCGGATGATCAGCCTCAGTTCATTCCACCTTCCCCTGGCTGACCAGATACCAGCCATCCTTTGCCGACGCGTCCATCGCCAAACTCAGCGTCCGCCCTGGGTTGGTTGGGTCAATCACTGCAACGGCCAGGGTGTAACCGACCCGCTCCGGGCTTGCCGGTATCTGCACCACCGTCGCGACCTCGCATTCGCCGGGGAGCCATTCGCGCGGGTCGGTGTTGGCTTCGTTGGTGACGACCGTTTGGCCGGCGGTGATGACAGCGATAATTGAGGAGCAGGTTCCAGGCTCTCGTTGTGCTGGTTTCGAGCTTCAAAACTCGAAAGTCAGGGTCCAATGCTCTACGATTCGACCATGAAATTTTTCGCGCCATTGTTGGTCCTGGGCCTCCTGCACCAGGCTCTTTGCGGCCAAATCCCACCCGCCGTCATTCCTGCCGGCGTTGGCGTTAACATTCATTTCGTCACCGGACATGCGCGCGATCTCGACCTGATCACCAATGCCGGGTTCCAGTTTGTGCGGATGGATTTCAGTTGGGAGGCGACGGAGATAAAGGCGGGCGTCTATGATTGGACAGATTACGACGAATTGACGGCCCACCTGGAGCAACGGGGCTTGCGCGCGCTTTACATCCTGGATTATGTGAACGGATTGTATGAGCCGATGGTGGACGCCCGCCGCGCCGTCGGAGAACCGGCGCCGGAACAGCATGTGGCCTCCCCACGACATCCCGAAAGCGTGGCCGCCTTCGCGCGCTGGGCGGCGGCGGCGGCGGTTCATTTTCGGGGCCGGCATATCTTGTGGGAAATCTACAACGAACCGAACGGCGGTTTTTGGCGGCCCAAACCGGACGCCGCCGAGTACACCACGCTGGCGCTGGCAACCGCCCGCGCCATCCGGCAAGCGGAGCCTTCCGCCACGATCATCGCCCCTGCCATGTCAGGCTTCGACTGGAAATATATGGAGACTTTCCTGCAATCCGGCGTTTTGGAACTTCTGGATGGCATCAGCGTTCATCCCTACCGCGCTCCCAATCAGCCGCCGGAAACCGCCGCCACGGATTACAAAAGGCTGCGCGAGATGATTGACCGCTACGCGCCGGAATCCAAGCGCGGGAAAATCCCCATCCTGAGCGGCGAGTGGGGTTATTCGTCGAACACCAGGGGCGTCTCCCTGGAAACGCAGGCCGCTTATGCCGTCCGCCAGCAACTTTGCAATTTGCTCAATGGCGTCCCGCTCTCGATCTGGTATGATTGGAAGAATGACGGGCATGACGCCGCCGACAACGAGCAGAACTTCGGGACCGTCAAGGAGGATCTGGAACCCAAACCCGCTTACAACGCGCTCAAGACGATGACGGCGGAGTTGAGCGGCTGCCGGCTGGAACGAAGGCAGGAGGGCCTGGCGGAAACTGACTTCGTTCTGGTGTTTGTCAACGGGGCCGGCGCACACAAGGCAGTGGGGTGGACATTGGCGGCCCCGCATGTCGTCCGCCTGACCGGCTTGCAGCCGGAGGATTCCCTGGAGCTTGGGCCGCTCCCTCGATACGCGGCGATGGCTTCGGGGCTGCCCTCCGGCGCTCCGGTTCCTAAGGGCTTGCTTATCAACTCGTTTGAGACCAGCGCGGACTTGCTGCGATTCACCCGGAACAATTGTTCCGTTTCTTCCTCGACGGAGGGGGTCACCGATGGGCAGAAAGCGGCCCTGGCCGTCTTTTCCAACGTGGATTGGCCCAATCTCCTTTTCAAAGTGGGAACGGGTTTTGCCAGCGGCGACTGGCGCGACTGGGGCGCCGTGGCGGTGGACATACTCAATACCAACCCGGCCAGCGTGACAGTGGATATCCGCGTGGATGACGACATCTCGGCGGACGGAGCGAAACACTGCCAGACTGGCTCCATTGGCGTTCCAGCGGGGCAAAAAGCTACCGTGGTGATGCCCTTGAGCAGGAGTGTTCCTCCTGGCATGAAAGGCGGCCCGCCCCTTTACCCCGGCGTACTCCAAATGAATGTCTCCGGCCCCTCCATAGACCTTTCCCACATTGTCGCTTTCCAGATTTTCCTCTCCAGACCGGGCAGGCAAACGACCCTCTTTCTCGACAATATCCGCCTCTTGCCGCCGACGCCGCTGAACGGCTTGGCTGACCAATTCGGCCAATTCACGCGCGCCGATTGGCCCGGCAAAATCCATCAGGACGCGGATTTTCAGCAGCAGAACACCGAGGAGCAACAGTGGCTCGCGGCCCACCCGAAGCCTCCGGATCGTGATCTCTATGGCGCCTGGAAGGATGGTCCACAGCTCACCAACAACGGTTTCTTTCGCACCGCCTTCTTGCTCAACGGGCAGGAGGTCAGCCCCGGCTCCGCGCCGGCGAACCAGGGCCGCTGGTGGCTCGTCGCGCCGTCCGGACGGCTTTTCTTCTCGCTGGGTGTGGATGTCATTGACTACGGAGAAACCACCCGCGTTGCCGGCCGGGAGAGCCTCTTCGATTGGCTGCCCGGCCCCGGCGACCCGCTCCAGCAATTTTCTTATCCCGGCCCCTCCCGGACGGCGAACTTTTATGGCATGAACCTTTATCGAAAGTATGGGACCAACTGGAAAAGCCAGGCGCGTTCCCGCGCGTTGGACCGGCTCGATTGCTGGGGCTTCAACACCATCGGCAACTGGTCCTCCGGTGATCTGTTTGACGCGCATCGCGTTCCCTACACCGTGTCGGTTAATTACGACAATTCAGGCCTGGCCAGGTTCTTCTCTGCCGGCCAACAAATGTCGGATGTGTTTGATGCGCGTTTCCCCGCCCGGATGGCAGCGGGCATCTCCAACGCCGTTGCCTCCAGGAAGAACGACCCGTGGTGCCTGGGATATTTTGTGGAAAACGAACTGCCCTGGGCGGGTTGGGGCATCGGCCCCACGGAACAATATGCCCTGCCCATTGGTGTGCTGGCATCCACCAACGCCCTGCCCGCGAAGGCCGAGTTCGCCCGACTGCTCCAGAGCCGGTACATCTTGGTTTCCAGTCTGAACACCGCGTGGAACATCAGCCTCGCATCATGGAGCGACATTTCGAATCACGCGGTCACATTGCCCTCCCGGCTGACCGCCACCTGTGTCGCGGATTGTGGTGGGTTCCTGAAAGAGTTCGCCCTCCGCTACTTTTCCATCGTGCGCGCGAACATGAAACAATTCGCTCCAAGCCAGCTTTATCTCGGATGCCGGTTTGCCTCCCGGCCAACCGAAGCCGTGAGCGTCGCGGCCCAAAACTGTGATGTCGTCAGCTTCAACATCTACAATCGAAGCCTGGACCCGAACACTTGGGGTTTTACCAGTGCGCTGGGCAAACCTTGCTTGATTGGCGAATTCCACTTTGGAGCGTTGGATCGCGGAATGTTCCACCCCGGTCTGGTGCGAACCGGAGACCAGGCGGACCGGGCTCAAGCTTACCAGGAGTATGTGCGCGGCGTGCTCGCTCTGCCTGCGTTTGTAGGGTGTCACTGGTTCCAGTACAGCGACGAACCCTTGACCGGACGTTTTGACGGGGAGAATTACAACATTGGCATGGTTTCAGGCACCGACACTCCGTATGTGGAACTGGTCACCGCCGCGCGACAGATCCAGAGCGGGATTTACTCCCGCCAGCATTAGCCGTATGCGGAAAAGCTCTCACATCCCAAACCAATGGCAGCGTGATCTTTCCCTTCCGCCGCCTTTTCCTGATCGCCTACCAACGCCCCCGATAAAGGCGGCCCAGTTCCGCGCCATCGTATTACCATGGTCAAAAGCATCCTCTCCCAGTATTTGCTGAAAGCGATCTTGATCGCGTTGACAGCCCTCATCCTCTACGGCGTCTTCCCGGGGACAGGTTTGGCCATTATTCTGGCGGTCTTTGTTGGGTTGAGGTTCACCTCCCTTGCTGCTGAGGCGCTGCGCAAACCTGTCACGCCCGAAGGATGGGACAAAATGATTGGCGAATTAGCCGGCTACTACGACAAGCTCACCCCGGAAGGACGAGCCGCCAAAGCCGTTGCCCTCAGGCTTGATCCGCACCTTTCCGCTCGCGATTTGGCTCAAGCACAAGTCAACCGTGCCATAAACAGCTACACGCCCCCGCGCCAAAAACGAGAATTGGTTGCGGAAGCCCTTGGGGCCGTCGCCTTTGCCATCTTGATCCCGCTGGACATGGCTCTCTACACCCGCGATTTCTTTTCGCTTCGCATGGGTCATGGCTGGGCGGCGGCCGGTGTAGCCGCGCTCTGTCTGGGCTTGTATTTTTGGCCGCATTGGCGGCTGAAATCACCAAAGCTGTCCGAGGCGAGGATCTTCTGGTGGGCGGTTCCCTTTATTTGTGCGCTGCCGCTTTTCAACCATGCCATTGGCACACGCCATCCTTATCTGAATCCACTTGACCCCGACCACAACCGGTTGGCGGCGGAGCGTGTGCTGTCCCTGAAAAACAATATTGTTGCCGGACAACACGCCGACTGGGTGCTGCGTTACGCGCACCAATTGGACGAGCAGGGCGAATCGAAACAAGCCATCCATTTTTACCGCGAGGGCCTGCGACTCGATGCCGGCAACCGCGCGGCATCCGCACGGCTCGCCAGCCTTGAAGCGCGGTCTTCCGGTCGCGTTGGGGCCAATTCTCCGGAACCTGTCGTTTCATCCTCGGCGCCTTACTGGACTGCCGGCAATCCCGTAATCCCATCATCCCGCCGGCGCATAGACGCCCAGTTGGAGAAAGTCCAAGGTTGCACCGTCGTCCTCGTTCGCTTGGGCGAAGTTTCCGACGAAGTTCTCGATGCCGTTGGTTTCGCCATCCACCAGGAGCTTGATTTGCCGGTTTGCGTTGCGACCGATCCCGTGCCACTTCCACCGCGCACCCGCGTGCGTGGTCTGGCGACCGGGCCGCAGTGGGATCAATCGTCCCTCGTCCAAGCCTTCACCAACGCCACCATATTCTTTCCCAGCGCCCCCATCAAATTCGTCCTCATTACACCAGCGGACATCTACATGGACGATGTCAACTATGTGTTTTCAACCACCTATCCGTGGGGAGCCATTGTGTCGTTGGCAAGGTTCCGATCTCCGCAGGCGGACGATGACCTTGTGCGCCTGCGCACTGCAAAGCAGGCGCTTTGTGCGTTGCTCAAAAGCTTCAAAGTGCCGATGTCCCCGGATCGAAATTGCGTCACCAGCTACACGCGCAATCTTGACGAATTCGACGCAAAAGGCAACCGCCCGAACGTTGAAACACTGACGCTGTTTCGGCAGGCCGTCGCGGATATGAACGCTGAATGGCAAAATCGCGTCGCTCCAAGGGCCGCTGGTCGGCCCTGACTCCCTTCCGCCCTCGCCTGTTCAAACCCACAACCGCGAAGAACTCTTTACAACGGGAGCAATTTCGCTTAAAAGTAACAACAAGAGTAACAACAATCGTCGAATTTTGGGTTGTTCGCCGATGTGTAAGTCGTTGATAATCAACGGGGTCGAGGAGCCAGTTATTGAGACGAGGGTTCGATTCCCTTCACCCGCTCCAATGTTTACAAGGGTTTTCTCACTTTCGCCGGTTTTTGCATCAGTTTTGCATCAGCGCGGCGTTTTCCGCCGTCTGACATTCTGCTGACCAGTCGGCCTTTCCCCGCCGTGCCCTTTCTTTCCCGCACACGCGGACTTGGACAGTTTTTCCAAGGAAAAATCACCTTTGTTGGCTGCACCGACACCCAAGACCCTTAAAATTAGCTATGGAGATTGGTGTTCCATCCTGCGAGAAGAAACCGTTTGCGACCGTCACAGTCGGCTCGGTGACGATTTCCATTATCGCCGCGCCTGTCACCCTCAGGACAGGATCA
>Ga0187862_10003914_pt1 | contig 14359 bp, 10 predicted proteins | sample June2016WEW_10_1_FD_133003 | JGI IMG/M metagenome (GOLD analysis project Ga0187862, IMG submission 133003) | Peatland microbial communities from SPRUCE experiment site at the Marcell Experimental Forest, Minnesota, USA - June2016WEW_10_150 | ecosystem: Environmental > Terrestrial > Soil >...
GAGCCAGCCAGGGCCGAGCCAGCCAGGGCCGAGCCAGCCAGGGCCGAGCCAGCCAGGGCCGAGCCAGCCAGGGCCGAGCCAGCCAGGGCCGAGCCAGCCTTGCATCCGCTGGTCCCGACCGGCCGTGCCTGGCCCGAGCCCGCGTCGGCGGATGGCAGCTGGCCCGAGCCTGGCCCGGCCCGCGGTGCGTGGGCTGACCCGGCCCTCGCCCGCGATGCGTGGCCGGAACCCGGGCCCGCTAGCGGTCCGTGGCCGCAGCCTGCACGAGCGGAGCACGCATGGGCCGAGCCCGAGCCGGCCGCCGGCGCCGGGCCCGAGGCGGAGCCCTGGCCGGGCAGCAGTGCGTGGCCCGAGCATGTGCTGGCGGTGCCCGCCGCTCCCGAGCCCGCCAGCCTGCTGCCCGCGCCTGCGGACCAGGAATGGCCCGGGCACGGATGGCAGCCTCCTGCGCCTGATCCGGTTCAGCAGCGGCCCGGGCCACCGATGACGTGGCCGGAGCCGCCGTCCCCGCCGTCACCGTCCGGCCTGCCGGATGCCGCCTGGCAGCCCGGATACCGGCACCCGGCCGAGCCCGCACAGCCGGAGACGGCCGGACCGCCGCCCGCTGCTTCCGGCTGGTCGCTGCCCGGCGAACCGTGGCCCGAGCCGGCTGCGCTTGAGCCACTGCCCGGCGCGCACGGGCTGCGCCAGCCGGACCGGGATGACGCTGCACCGGAGCCAGGGCCTCGGCCCTGGCCAGAGCCGGAACCTCAGGCCGGCGCGCCGGACCAGGATCGAACCAGCCCGATGCCGAGGATCCCGCCGGGCGCGACGGTGCTGCCGAGACCGCAGCCGGTCGATACGCCGCGCGGCTTCTTCGAGCCAGCCCGGCGGCCCGGCGATGGAGCGGGCAGCGTCAGCTGACCGCTCGCTGCATCAGCACGGTGTCGACCCAGCGGCCATGCTTATAGCCGACTGCCTTCAGCCGCCCGGCTTCGGTGAAGCCGAACGCGCTGTGCAGCCCCGCCGACGCCGGATCGCCGGTGTCGGCGATCACCGCGATCATCTGGCGCGCCCCGGCCGCCCCGCACGCCGCCAGCAGGTCGCCCAGCAGCTGCCGTCCGATCCCGCGGCCGGTGAGCCCCGGCGCGACGAGCACAGAGTCCTCCACCGTGTACCGGTACGCGGGCTTGCGGCGCCACGGGCCCGCATACGCGTAGCCGGCCACGCTGCCATCCAGCTCGGCCACCAGGAACGGCAAGCCCAGATCTTCCAGCAGAACGGATAGCCCGGCCCACTCCTGCCGTGGCCGCGGACTCTCCTCGAAGGTGACGACCGTGTGCTGCGCGTACCAGCCGAAGATGTCGCTGACCGGCGCGATGTCGGCCGGCCGCAGCCTGCGGATGACGCCGGTCAGGCTCGTTCCTCCCATCGTGCCCGGAACGTCGCGATCAGCTGCTCGGCCTCTGCCTCGCCGACCTTGACGAGCTCGGCCCCCACGTCGCCGTACTCCCACTCCACGATCGCCGAGTCGGGCTGCCAGGTCAGGTCCCGCCGCAGCGTCTGATCGACCGGGCCGTCCGCGGCGAAGGTACGGCGGGCCAGGCCGGCCGCCGTCGCTGCGGTGCGGCCCGGCATGGCGATCGCGTAGTACTGAATCTCCGCGGGCATCCGGGCTACCTGAGCGCCATCCGGAAGTCGGATATCTCGGCGCAGCGCGGGGGCGCCGGCGCGGCCGTCGACGCGGCGACCTGCCGGGCGCGGAGCCTGGCCCGCTCGGCGGGCGGCGTGGCCGGATCGGTAATCATCAGGTAGGTCTCATGCGTGCGCCGCAGCACGTCCCAGCTGGCCGTCGTGTGGAACTGAACCTCGAACGGGAGATCATGCGCGGGATCGCGCCACTGAGTCCGGATTCCCTTGTACTCGGGGCTGTCCCACCTGTTCCGCCGGACCTCCAGCTCGAAGCCCTGGGCCTTGAGCCTGCGGTGCACGAGCCAGGTGCCGTCGGTATAGTCCGTCGGCTCGAACGTGAAGGCGTACCTGACGGCGTCGCAGACCCTGGTCACCAGCTGCTCGGCGGGCAGGTCAGGATTCCGGGCGATCAGGCTGGCGAATTTCTCCCTGAATCGCTCGGCTTCCTTGAGGGTGTTCTGATCGCTGCCCCGGGCCAGCCCGCCGGCGGGCAGCTGAGCGGCGACCCGCTGGATGGCCGGGGTAATGCCGCTGGCCCCGTAGCTGCCGAAGACGTTGCGTCCCTCGGCCGTGCGGAACCGGGTGAGCGCACTCTCGGCGAGTCGCTCCTGCTCAGCGGTCAGCCCGCGGGCTCGCGGCTCTGCCGCGTCGGCTACCGCGAGCACCCGGGCCAGGGTCGGCTCAGCGTCGCCCGGCGCGGCGTCCGTCGTGGCCGCCCGGCCGTTGCGGACGGCGGCCGTCGCGTCCTCGGCAGCCGTCGCGTCCTCGGCGGGGGCCGGGTCGGCGGGCGGACCATCGGAGCCGGGAACCATCCGGCGGCTCAGCGCGGTCGCGCTATCCGCCGCGCCACCGGCCGTGCTGACCTGATCGGGCTCGGCCGGGCCGGGGCCGGGCTGTCCGATGACGTCGCGGCGAGGCGCCAGGTCAGCCGTCGCGGCAAGGCCAGGCAGCGAGTTGTTCTCGGCTGCCGAGCCGTTCCGGGTCGCCGAGCCGTTGTCAGTTGCGCTGCCTGCGCCGGCCAGGCCGGCTGACGACGCCAGCCAGTCCGCGGCCGGAAGCACCGCGGTGGCACTTTCCCGGCTCTGGGCCCCGACCGTGCCCGCGGCTCCGGTGCGCCAGGAGCGCGCGTCAGTGTCGCGCTCGTCACCGGAAAGCGGCAGCTCCAGGTGCCTGAGCCGGGGCGGCCCCGGCTTGCGGGAGCCATCATCCTCGTACGGAGAGGACGGATGCCCGGCCGGGAGCAGCTCGAGCCGGCGCAGCAGGTCGCCCAGTGAGCCAGCAACCGGTCGGTCCTGCGGGCTGGGTGCGTAGTCCTGCGGAACGGGCCGGTAGTCCCGCGGGCCCGCCCAGTCGTCCTGCGGAACGGGCCGGTCTTCCTGCGGACTGGGCGCGTAGTCCTGCGGAACGGGCCGGTCGTGCAGCGGGCCGGGCGCGCGATCCAGCGAGAGGAGCCCGTCATCGCGCCTGGCATCATCGTCGCGCGCCTGCTCAACGGCAGGAAGCGGCGCGAGATGGCCGAGTTCCGGTTCCTGCGGGCCGCCGGGCGGGACATCATCCGCGGGCAGCCGTTCCGCTGGCAGCCGTTCCGCGGGCAGCCGTTCCGCGGGCAGCCGCAATCCGTGCGGATAACGGGCGCGCAGATCAGCGGCGGTCAGGTAGGGCCCGGCCACGGGCAGTGCGGCGGGAAACGTCGCGGGCCGGGCAGCCGTGCCAGGTTCACCCGGACGGAATCTCGCCCTGTCCGCGCGCTCCGGGCCCGGCGTCGCGGGGCGCCCGTGCTGTGGCGACGATGGCTGCGGCGACGATGGCTGCGGCGAGGAGGCCTGCTGCAACGAGGACTGCTGGGGGTCCACGACGCGTGGCAGATCGACGGTGCTCTCCCGCGGATCAGGTGGCTGGTCCCAACGCGGCGTCGACCCTGACATCGCACAATCTCCCCGCATTTTGGCGATTCGCTCATCGTAGTGCCCGGGCACGCCACGCGCCGGTGGGTCAGCGGGTCTGCCGGCCACCGCCGGACCGGCCGGATCCAGCCAGCCGGGGCCACGCGGCATACTCGGGTGATGCCCCTGACAACATCAGCCGCTGCGACCAGGGAGGCGACTGCCGCAGCGGTCGCGGTGGCCGCGCGCTTCGGCCTGACCGCCGGCGAACCCGAGATCATGGCCGACGGCGCGAACATCATCGTCCATCTGCACCCGGCCCCGGTCGTGGCGAAGGTCGCCGCCAGCACGCCCGAGGTCCGCCCGGATGTCGGTAGCTGGCTGCAGCGGGAACTGGATGTCGCCCTGTTCCTCGGCCGGGCGGGCGCGCCGGTCATGGCGCCCAGCTCCGAGGTCCCCGCTGCCGTCCACCGGGCCGGCGGGCACGTCATGACCTTCTGGCGCTACCTGAAGCCGGCCGGCTCTCCGGTGCCCGATGAGGCCACGATCGGCTCCATGCTGGCGGACCTGCATGCCGTGCTGCGAACGTATCCCGTCGCCTTTCCCGTCCTGACCCCGCTGCAGGACGTCCCGGCCTTCCTGGCCCGGCCGCAGACCCGGCTCAGCGAAGCCGAATCGGCGGCCCTTCAGGCCGCCTTCACGCGCCTCACCGCCGAGCTCGATCCGCAGTCAGTTGCCCTGCAGGTCCTGCATGGCGATGCGGGCGCCGGCAACCTGATGGCCACCGAGCACGGGTGGGTCTGGCATGACTTCGAGGACACCTGCTCCGGGCCGGTCAGCTGGGACCTCGCCGCGTCGACCGCCAGCCAGCGCCTGGACGGCGCGCGGATCCTGGCCGCCTACGGCGGCGCTGCCGACAGGGAGCAGATCGCCGTCTGCGAGCAGCTCCGGCGGCTGCACCTGACCGTCTGGTACGCCCTGTACGCCGAACGCCTCCCGCAGTGCCAGCCGCGTGCGGCAGAGCTCCTGGCCAGCTGGCCGGCCCCCTGAGGTCGGCGGAGGCGGCCAGGCCTGCGCCCGCCGAGCCGGCCACGGCCAGCGCCGCCAGCCGCTGATTCGAGCCGTAGGCACGCGCGGCCCGCTCGGCCAGCGCCATCCGCCAGGCAGCGTCCGCGTTGATCAGGCCAGGCCCGTTCCTGCGCATGTCGCTGGTCCAATCCGGAGGGTCGCTCGTCAGCCGGGCGGCTCGGACCTTCCGACGATCATCCCGTGCGCCTCGCCCAGGCCGACCCTTCGGCCATCCGGCCCGGCCGCGGTGGCGGCGATGACGACCTCGTCGGCGTCCTCCAGCCAGCGGCGGGCCGATCCGTCCGGCAGGGTCAGCGGCTGAGTGCCGTTCCAGGTCAGCTCGATCATGGAGCCGCGCTGGCCGGGCTCGGGGCCGCTGATGGTGCCCGAGGCGAACAGGTCGCCGGTGCGCAGCGCGGCCCCGTTCACCGTCATGTGCGCGAGCATCTGCGCCGGGCTCCAGTACATCGTGGCGTAGGGCGGACGGGATACCACGTGCCCGTTGATCCGCACCTCCACGTCGATGTCCAGGCCCCAGTCTTCCGTATCGGTCAGGTAGGGGAGCAGGTCAGCGGCGCGTGATGCGACCGGGACCCTGGCCTGCTCGAGGGCTGCCAGCGGTACCACCCAGGGCGACACCGTGGTGCCGAATGACTTGGCCAGGAAGGGGCCGAGCGGGACCGACTCCCAGGCCTGGATGTCGCGGGCCGACCAGTCGTTGACGAGGCAGACGCCGAAGACGTGCTCGGCGAACCTGCTGGCCGGGACCGACTCGCCGAGCTGGGTCTCGACCCCGACGACGAAGCCGAGCTCGGCCTCGAAGTCCAGCCTGGCGCACGGTCCGAACGTCGGCGCGTCCGTTTCCGGCTCCCTGGTCTGGCCGCACGGGCGGCGGATCGGCGTCCTGGACACCACGACGCTGCCGGCCCGCCCGTGGTAGCCGATCGGCAGGTGCCGCCAGTTGGGCGTGAGCGGCTCAGCGCCCGGCCGGAAGATCTTCCCGACATTGGCCGCGTGATTCTCGGACGCGTAGAAATCGACGTAATCGCCGACCGAGAAGGGCAGGTGCATCCAGACGTCCCTGGCCGGCAGCAGCAGGTCCTGGATGGCCTCGCGATAGTGGTCCAGCGACAGCCAGCTGGTGAGCTCGCTGCGCACCTGGGCCCACGCGCGATCGCCGGCGGCGAGGAACGGGTTCAGGTGGCCGGCCTCGAACAGCACCGCGCGGCCGGGCAGCAGCCGGTCGGCCGCGGCACCCAGGTCGAGCACGCGGTCACCGATCGCGACGCCCACCCGGTGCCGGGCACCGTGGTCTCTCGCGCTGAACGATCCGTACGGGAGTGTCTGCAGCCCGAACGGATGATCATCTGGGATTCCCAGCCAGTCAGCGGCGTGGGTCGGTGCCATCTCGTCTCCCGCTCAGTGTCGCGCTTGCGCCGCTCCGCCCGGCCGTCTCGCCGGTCCGGCCAGGCCAGCGTCGACGCTATCAGCCCCCCGGATGAGCGGGCGGGCCCGCTGCCTCAGCAGCGGGCCCGCCTCCGGTCAGCCTGCCGGGCCCCCCGACGCATCGGCAGGCTGACGTTCTTTCCGGAGAAAGAAGAAGATGCTCGGCCCGAAGTAGATCCGGGCCAGGCGCGCCTGCATGGCGCGCTCGGCGGCGAGCATGAGCCGCCCGGGTGCAGCCCTCTTGATCAGAGGGCTGCGCAGATTGGAGACCGACAGGACCTGCCTGATTTGCAGCCCCGCCGCGCTGAGCTCCCGCGCGATGCTGTCGGGATGATGGTTAACAAACGGGATGGTGCCGCCCGTCATGCCGTGTCGCGAGCGCAGGTCGATGGAGGTCAGCGGGAGTTTCGAGCGCCGCGCCAGGAAGCGGGCGCGGTTGACCGCGTGCGCTGAATTGGCCACCTCCACGATCGCGTATCCGCCCGGCCGCAGGATGCGCGCCATCTCGGCGATTTCCGGCGCCGGGTCGGGCAGGTGGTGCAGCACGCGGACCATGGCGGCCAGGTCCATGCTGCTGTCCGGGAAGTCCAGCTCGGCCGCCTGCATGCGGCGGCAATCGATCGCCGGATAGCCGCGCAGGAACTCGCGGGCCAGATCGAGCTGCTGGCTGCTGGGTTCGACCAGGGTGACCTTTCCGGCGTATTCGGCCAGCACCACGCTCAGCCGGCCGTAGCCGCCGCCGATGTCGACCGCTGAGGCGAATTGGCGACCGCGCAGCAGCCGGCGGATGGCCATGACCTCGGCGGCGTGCTCATAACCGCGGCCGGTCCAGTAATCCGCGTAGCTGAGCTCGGGGTCGTCGTAGGCTTCCGCGCGCCGTGCTGTCTCTGGAGTCGTCATCTTCATATCCTCGAGCGACGTATTCCCGTGGCCTTTTATCGCAATCAGCAAAGGCTTTTTCTTGAGCCGAACTTTGCAAGTCCGCGACCATGGCCGATAACACCGGGCGACCATGGTTAGCTTGACGTCAAGATAGTTGCGGGCTACGCTCCGGACAGATAGCTTGACATCGAGAAACTTTTCCGGGCAGACCGCTGGTGGCAACCGCATCCGGCTGCGGCAGGATGCAGGAGAGCACGCGATGTACGAGGAGGCCACGACACCATGACCGCGAACAGCTTCGGCAGTCGCTCCACCCTCGACGTGGACGGGACCAGCTACCAGATACACCGGCTGGACGCGGTGTCAGGTGCCACGGATCTTCCGTTCAGCCTGAAAATCCTGCTGGAAAACCTGCTCCGCAACGAGGACGGGGTCAGCGTGACGGCCGAGCACGTGCGGGCCCTCGCGGGCTGGGATCCGAAGGCCGAGCCGGCCACGGAGATCCAGTTCAGCCCGGCACGGGTGATCATGCAGGACCTGACCGGCGTGCCCGCGGTGGTGGACCTGGCCGCGATGCGCGAGGCCTTGCAGGCGCTGGGCGGTGACGCCGGCAAGATCAATCCGCTGGTCCCGGCCGAGCTGGTGATCGACCACTCGGTTGTCGCCGACATCTTCGGCCGGCCGGACGCCTTCGACCGCAACGTGGAGTTCGAGTTCCAGCGCAACCGGGAGCGGTTCGCGTTCCTGCGCTGGGGCCAGGACGCGTTCAGCACCTTCAAGGTCGTGCCGCCGGGCACCGGCATCGTGCATCAGGTCAACATCGAGCACCTGGCCCGGGTGGTGATGGCGCAGCAGGTGGGCGACGAGGCCTGGGCCTATCCGGACACCTGCGTCGGCACCGACTCGCACACCACCATGCAGAACGGCCTCGGCATCCTCGGCTGGGGCGTCGGCGGGATCGAGGCCGAGGCGGCCATGCTGGGCCAGCCGGTGTCCATGCTCATCCCTCAGGTGGTCGGGTTCCGGCTGACTGGCGAGCTGCCGGCCGGCGCGACCGCGACCGACCTGGTCCTGACCATCACCGAGCTGCTTCGCAAGCATGGCGTGGTCGGCAAGTTCGTCGAGTTCCACGGCGAGGGCGTGGCCGCGGTCCCGGTCGCCAACCGGGCCACCATCGGCAACATGAGCCCGGAGTTCGGCTCCACCTGCGCGATCTTCCCGATCGACGCCGAGACCCTCACCTACCTGCGGCTCACCGGCCGCAAGCCGGAGCGGGTCGCGCTGGTCGAGGCCTATGCCAGGGAGCAGGGCCTGTGGCATGAGCCGGGCAGTGCCGACTCCGCCCGGTACTCCGATGAGCTGGAGCTGGACCTGTCCACCGTGGTGCCGTCCCTGGCCGGCCCGAAGCGGCCGCAGGACCGGGTGGCGCTGACCGACGCCAAGTCGGCGTTCCGCAGCGCGCTCGGGTCCTATGTCGAGCTCGACAGCCTGGACGAGGACATCTCCGAGACCTTCCCGGCCTCCGACCCGGTGGCCGACGAGCGGCCCGAGACCGCCCCGGCCGGGCCCGCCCCCGCCGCGGCCACCGCGGCGGCCGCGGGCGGCCGGCTGCCCTCCGCGCCGACCCCGGTGACGCTCGATGACGGCACCCAGACCTCCATCGACCACGGCTCAGTCGTTATCGCGGCCATCACCTCCTGCACCAACACCTCCAACCCGTCGGTCATGGTCGCGGCGGCGCTGCTGGCCAAGAAGGCCGTCGAGGCCGGGCTGGAGCGCAAGCCCTGGGTGAAGACCACGCTGGCGCCCGGCTCCAAGGTGGTCATGGACTACTACGAGCGGGCCGGGCTGACCCCGTACCTGGACAAGCTCGGCTTCAACCTGGTCGGCTACGGCTGCACGACGTGCATCGGCAACTCCGGCCCGCTGCCCGAGGCGGTCAGCGCCGCGGTCGCCGAGAACGACCTGGCGGTGGTCTCGGTGCTGTCCGGCAACCGGAACTTCGAGGGCCGGATCAACCCGGACGTGAAGATGAACTACCTGGCCTCGCCGCCGCTGGTGGTCGCCTACGCGCTGGCCGGGACGATGAACATCGACCTGACGACCGAGCCGATCGGCACCGGCCCGGACGGCCGGCCGGTGTACCTGAGTGACCTGTGGCCATCGCCGTCGGAGATCGACAACGTGGTGCGCACCTCGGTGGCGGCGGAGATGTTCACCCGCGACTACGCGGACGTCTTCTCGGGCGACCAGCACTGGCAGGAGCTGGACGTGCCGGCCGGCGACACCTTCGGCTGGGTGGACGACTCCACCTACGTGCGGCGGCCGCCGTACTTCGACGACATGCCGGCCGAGCCCGCGCCGGTGACCGACATCCACGGCGCCCGGGTGCTCGCCCTGCTGGGCGACTCGGTGACCACCGACCACATCTCCCCGGCCGGCGCGATCAAGACCGACAGCCCGGCCGGGAAGTACCTGACCTCCCGCGGCGTCGAGCGGAAGGACTTCAACAGCTACGGGTCGCGGCGCGGCAACCACGAGGTGATGATCCGCGGCACCTTCGCCAACATCCGGCTGCGCAACCAGCTCGCTCCCGGCACCGAGGGCGGGGTCACGCTCAAGCTGCCCGAGGGCACCCGGGAGTCGATCTACGACGCCTCGCGCCAGTACATCGAGGAGGGCACGCCGCTGGTGGTGCTGGGCGGCAAGGAGTACGGCTCGGGCTCGTCACGGGACTGGGCGGCCAAGGGGACCCTGCTGCTGGGCGTGCGGGCGGTGCTGGTGGAGTCCTTCGAGCGGATTCACCGGTCGAACCTGATCGGCATGGGCGTGCTCCCGCTGCAGTTCCCCGCCGGGCAGAACGCGGAGTCCCTCGGACTCACCGGCCACGAGGTCTACGACATCGCGGGAATCGAGGCCATGAACCAGGGCGAGACGCCGCGCGAGGTGACCGTGCGCGCGGACGACAGGGAGTTCCGGGCCGTGGTGCGGATCGACACGCCGGGCGAGGCCGAGTACTACCGGCACGGCGGGATCATGCAGTACGTGCTGCGGTCGCTGCTGGCTTCCGGCTGAGGGTAAAGATCCGGACATATCCGCGGTAGCCGCAGCTACGGAGGGACTCGGGGCGCTACTGTCAGGCCGGTGAGGCTCTGGCTGCCCGATAGCACGCACCGCGCCGCGCCCGGTCGGGCTGGCCGGCCGCGCCGGCTCCGCCAGGGGCGCGGATGCTGAGCGGCGCCGCGTCGGCCCCGTTCTCCGCGCCCGCCCTGTGGCTGACCGGCCTGGAACGCGGGCTGATGCTGATCGGGCTCGCCGTCGCGCTCGGCGGGCTGGCCGGCCGGGGACTGGCCCGGCAGTACCTGACCCGCCATCCGCAGGAGCGGCCGGGCCCGCTGCCGGAGCCGTGGGCGCTGCGCGGCTGTGTGCTCGGGCTGGCGGCCAGCGCGGCGCTGCTGGTGACGGCGGTCCTCGGGCCAGGCATCGCCGCCCGCCTGGCCCAGCCGCCGGTGACCGGGCTGCGGTCGTCAGCCACCGGCGTGATCGCGGCCGCCGAGCTGGCCTGCTTCGCGCTCGCTGCCATCCTGCTCCGGCTGCGCCAGACAGGCTGGAGCATGCTGCCGCTGGCCGGCGTCGTGGTGGCCGAGGGGATCCGCTCGCATCCGGACGGCATCATCCCGGTGGCTGGTGCCCTGCTGACCTACTGCCACCTGCTGCCGGCGCTGCTGTGGGCCGGCATGCTGGCTTACGTGCTGCGCGCGGCCGTGGCCTGGCGCTCGGAGCCCGCGGCCGTAACGGGACTGATCCGGCTGTACGGGAACGCGGCGGCGTGGCTGTTCTCCGTGGTGATGGTGACCGGCATCGTGCAGGCGCTGCTGCTGGTGCCGCTCGGATCGGTGCTGACCACCGCCTACGGCCTGTTCCTGGTGGCCAAGGCGGCCGTCGTGGCGGTCGTCGCCGGGCTGGCGATCGCCGGCCGGGTGTGGCTGCGCCGCCATCCCCGGCCCGGCGCCGGGCCCGCGCTCGCGACCAGGCTGGAGGTCGTGGCGCTGGCCGTGGTGCTGATCATCACCGGCATCCTGACCGTGATCACGCCGCCCGCCAGGCCGATCTTCTCCTCCGCCGCGGCCGTCCGTGAGCACGCCGGCCCGGCGAGCTAAGGGCCGCTACCAGAGGAACGGGATCAGGCGCTTGTGAGATCTCGGCAGCCGGCGCGAACTTCGTTGAGAGCCCGAGCAGGATGACGCCGGGAATCAGGCGGATACGGAGCATGATCAGGCTGCCCCGGTCCCTCCTGGTCGCTTCTGCTCGCTGCCGGAGGTAGCCGGTGATCTCGATGACGCCGGTGGTGACCCCGACGAGGAGCCACGCCACCCCGATGGCATGGGTCTCGACGTACGGCTTCATCGGCGCTGCATCGTTACGGCCGGAGATGTCATGCCCGTGCCTTCCGCGGCCGTCGGTTCCGGGCCCGCGCCGGGCCTCCCGGGCGGCTGCCGCTGCTACCAAGCTTGCCCCAACTCAGCCGCTGACTGAAGGAGGCCCGGAAGGAAGGCCGTGGGGCGGAGATGATCTCGGTATCAGGCCGCGCTGCCGTCGTCACCGGCGCCACGGGGACTCCTCGATGGAGGCTGCGAGCGCGGCCGGCGTCCCTGAGCCGACCGTGAGATGCGAGCTGGTCACGTGCGACCTCCAGGGCTCAGGCGCCGATTCTGCCTGGTGCCGAATCTAGTGGCCCAAAAGGGTCAGCGGGAGTCGCCGGGGCCCCGGAACTGCGGCATCGGTGCGCGCTTACCGGGCCCTGGCGGAGGAGAATAGAAGCAGAACCTGCCATCATGCTGCGGGGGCCCGCAGTGCGGGCGGGCAGTGGAGGCGCCGTGTGAGCATCGGCGAAGTCCTGACAGCGGCACAGGGCAAGGCTGGGCTGACCGCCGCAGACGTCAGCCGGCGAACGCGCATCAGGGAGACCATCGTCCGGGAGATCGAGCGCGACGACTTCTCCAGCTGCGGCGGGGACTTCTATGCCCGGGGGCATGTTCGTGCCATCGCTCATGTCCTGGGCGTGGATCCGGAGCCGCTGGTTCGCGACTATGACTTCAGCCGGATGGCACCGCCGCCCGGCCCATCGATGCCGCCTTCGGGCCAGGACACGTCCGGCCCGCACACCCCGCGTTCCGGCCGGGCGATGCCGCCTTCCGCCCGGCGCGAGCCGGATGCCGCCCAGCGCGAGCCGCCTTCCGCCCGGCGCGAGCCGCCTTCCGCCCGGCGCGAGCCGGATGCCGCCCGGCGCGAGCCGCCTTCCGGCCAGCGCGTGCCGGATGCCGCCGGCCCGGGTATCCGTGAGCCCGCGGCGGAGCGCCCCCGGCCGGGCGCCGAGCCCGGCGGGCCAGGCGCGCCAGCCGAATCGGCCGGACCGGCAGCCTCCCGGGGGCCTCGCACGATCGGGACTCCCGACATGCCCGTTTTCCCGCCTCCGCCGGGCCGCTCCGGTGCTGGCGCGCCGTCCGGCCCGTTCCGGTACCGGGAGCCGCGGCGGCCGAACTGGAGCGCTGCCCTGCTGGTCCTGCTCGCGATTGTGGCCGGCCTGATCATCTATCACGTCGTGACAGCACATCCGGGAGGTGGCACGGCGACGGCCGGGAAGTCCGTCACCGCGCACAAGACCGCCCGCGGGCACCCGGCAGCCAGCAAGACGCTGGCTCCCGCCTCGAGCCCGGCCCCGGCCAATGTGGTCATCTCGCTCACCGCGGTGACCGAGCCGTGCTGGGTCAACCTGACCACCTCCAGCGGCGCGACGATCTACCAGGGCGTAGTGCAGCCCGGCAGCTCGGAAACCTGGTCTGAGCGTGCGGCAGTCACCCTGCGGCTCGGGAACCCCGGCGCGATCACGCTGACCGTGGACGGCAAAAGCCGCACGGGGCTGGGATCGGATCCGGTCACGCTGACCCTCGGGCCCGGCCAGGCAACCGCCGGCTAGTTTCGGCGCGCTTTCTGTGCCCCGCAGGGTGCCGTCAGGCTCGTTGCCCGCCATCAGCAGGCGAGTGAGTGAGAGCGGGCTCGCGGCTCCCATGGACGAGCAACGTGAATGCGCAGGTGCTGCTGATACAGCGACGGGAGCTGCGCTTCCACGCTGCTGGCGCCGAGCGCAGCCGGCGCAGCCGGCTGTCCCGGGCCCGGCTGCCGCGCGACGGCAGGTCCGGCTCTGGACCCGGCCGGGCCCAGAGCCGGACGGAGCACGTCGCTCGCGATCACGACAATCTCATCTACTACGTCCGCAGCTACGACTCGTGGACCACGGACGCCCGCGATCTGCGCGGCCTGGGCATCGCCGGTCCCGGCGGGCAGCGGCGATGGCTGCCGATCCCGGGCGGCTGATGCTGCCCGCCTCCGCCGATGGCCGCGGGCGTGCGCCCGCGGCCATCGGCTGCCTGCGTCAGGCGGCCAGCCCGGCACCCTCCTCGGCGCGGGCCTTCCCGGCGACGGCGGAGGAGGACGAGTCCACTGCACGCCCCGGAAGTACACGGCGCTGAGGACCGCGGCCAGCGCCATGGCGATCGCGGCTCCCAGCGCCGCGTGGTTCAGCCCGAGGGTGAACGCGGTGCGGGCGGCCTCGAGCAAGCCGTTCCCGAGCGGCCCGGGCAGCCGCCCCGCCACGGTGACCGCGCCCCCCAGGGTGTCGCGGGCAGCGGCCAGCGCCGCCGGCGGCGTGCCGCCGGGCGCGGATGCGGTGAGGCTGGAATGGTAGGCCGCGATGCCGATGCTGCCGAGCACGGCCATGCCGAGCGCGCCGCCGAGTTCCGACGCGGTCTCGACCACCGCGGCCGCGGCGCCCGCGCGGGCGGGCGGGACCGCGCCCATGATCAGCTCGTTGCCGACGGACATGACCCCGACGATGCCGCCGGCGTAGACGGTGGCCGCGATCAGGATGAACCAGATCGGCGAATGCGCGTGCACGCGGCTGAGGCTGGCGAACCCGGCCGCCGCGATGACGAACCCGCCCGAGGCGACGTACGCACGGTCCAGGCGCTCGACCAGCACCTTGGTGAGCGGCGCGGCCAGCATCGTCCCGGCCATGGGCACTAGTGACCACAGCGCGGCACGCAGCGGGCTGAACCCGAGCACCGACTGGAGGTACTGCGTGGGCCGCGGCCTGTGGGCCGCGCAGCTGGAGCTCATGACCCTCCTGGACCGTCACGAGGAGCTGCGGAAGTTCCTGGCCGGCGTGCAGCGCGAAGCGGGCGCCGGGCTGGCGGAGCTTTTCCTCGGGATCGATCCGGAAGCCGACCCGGAGACTGCGCGGATGGCCGGCTCGGTCCTGCACGCCCTGTTCATCGGCATCATGGTGAAGTGGTTCATGGATCCCGGCCAGGCCCTGTCCGCGGCCGAGGTCGCCCAGGGGCTGCAGATCA
>Ga0187862_10003920_pt1 | contig 14348 bp, 15 predicted proteins | sample June2016WEW_10_1_FD_133003 | JGI IMG/M metagenome (GOLD analysis project Ga0187862, IMG submission 133003) | Peatland microbial communities from SPRUCE experiment site at the Marcell Experimental Forest, Minnesota, USA - June2016WEW_10_150 | ecosystem: Environmental > Terrestrial > Soil >...
AGGTTACGTGTCGTGGTATCTATATGCACCCCATTGAGCCGAGCGTTTAAAAGTGTTGCCTCGATAGCAAACGGGTCGGTATCGGAAGCCATGATCATTGAGGCGCCGGATTTTGCTGCTGCGATGGCCTCAATGCCGCATCCGCATCCAAAGACCATCACTCGCCGGCCCTTGACCACTTCCGGTTGGTCCAGTATGTACCGCGCCAGTGCCTGCCCTCCCGCCCAGCAAAATCCCCAGTAAGGCTCGCCTATGGCCAGTGCCTCCACTTCACTCAGGCTTGCGTACCAGAGTGGACAGGAGTCCGTAATCAGGTGCAGCTTCAGTTCCGGACAAAGCACCGGATTGGACACGCACGTGTTTTCCAGTATCAATTTCACTCTATCCATCTCGAGTCCAACTCAATTCTCATGCATCAGAGTTCGCCACATGGGCGGGCCTCCAAAATCAAGCTTGCACTATTACTCGGGGATCCGGAGATTTTCAACACGGTTCTCCGAAACGATCGAGAAGTATCCCGATCAATTTACGGTTGGCGGCGGGAAAAGGATAGAGCGCCAGTTCGGCTGGGAGAACCCACCGGCATTCGACTGCGGCGCTCAGGACCGGCTCCTTCCGGGGCAGCACGTCGCAGACTTCGCACAGGTAGGCATGCAGTGCAACCCGAAATCTCGTATAGCTATGGCGGATCAGGGCCAGTTTTTCAAGCGGGCGTACGCCGATTCCGAGTTCCTCCTTGATTTCTCGCACCACCGCCTTTTTCGGGCTTTCCCCTTCATTGATTTTTCCTCCGGGAAACTCCCACAGATATGGCATGAGACCCTTGTCGGGCCGTTTCTGGATAAAGATAAGACCGTCCCGGATAATCACCCCGATTGAGACTTCGATGGGAGTAGCGGTCCTGCTGCGGTTGGATCCGGACTCGAGTTCCGAAAGGCCGCATTTCTTGCCTTCGCAAAATTCGGCCAGCGGGCAGCAGTCGCAACGGGGCGATTCAGGCAGACAAATCGTTGCGCCAAGGTCCATCAAGGCTTGGTTGAACTGCCGCGCTCTTCCTCTCGGAAGGATTTCTGCGGCCAATTTCCGTAGAGCCGTCTCGGGAATGGCTGAACCCGAAGAATTCAACTTGTAGAAAAGTCGTCGCAGAATGCGCGCAGCGTTCGCATCCACGGCAGGAAAATCAAGTTTAAACGCAATGCTCTGGATTGCTCCGGCCGTGTAGCGGCCGATTCCGGGCAGGGCGATCAACGCGTTGAAATCGTCCGGAATGCACCCACCAAAATTGCTTACGAGAATCTGCGCGGTCCTGTGAATGTTTTTGGCCCTCGTGTAGTATCCCAGCCCTTCCCAGGCCAGCATAATATCCCGCTCACTTGCAGCGGCCACGGCTGCGGGGTCGGGAAATCGCTCCATCCAGCGTAGAAAGTAAGGGATTACCGTTTTGACCTGCGTCTGCTGGAGCATGATTTCAGATATCCAGACCTGGTAAGGCGAATAGCTCTTGCGCCATGGAAGGTCCCGCCCGTTTTGTTCGAACCACGAAAGGACCTGGTGCTGGATTTTATTGATTCTTCGAGGCGGCATGGAACGATTCGGTTTAATCCCGGGTTGGGCCTGAGCAGCTATTTGCTGCAACCTTCTTTGTCATGATCTTCTTAAAGAAAAAGTTTCAATAGTTCAACCTTTACCTTTCTCCGGCTATCTGTGCAACCGGATTTACATCTCTGGACCAACTGAACGCGATTCCCCGGGGATATTCCATGCCGGAAACCTCTCCGATGGTCTCGATGTTATTGGACATTCAATTACCCGAGAATAGAAGGCGGGCAATTAGTCGAACGCTCATGTTTAAGTATCAAAATGTTAGCTTAGCCCGCCAATGCCGCTAACTTCGGGACGCCAAACGACCGGAGTGTCCGGTCATGAAACGCCACTTATCTCGACAAGACCCTCGCCTCGAGCTGAAACCTGGAGTCTCTCGTCAAAAGTGAGGAAAATCAATTCAGGAGTGTGATCCCGAAGACCTTTTGCCATAGCCAGATGCCACAGATCAGCCCCCCTAAGAGCCCACTTCTTGGAAAGCGCCTTAATGTGGTTCCATGCCGGTTGTGCATTAACTTTCCGCCACGGACCTTCATGGAAAGCCTCCATTGCGGCCTCAGCCACAATTTCCGCAACCCTCCGCTCCCTTTGCATTCTGGCTATAACGGCACAGGTTTCCGCATAGGTCAGGGTAGACAGGAAATGGAAACCGTCTCGATTTGCCCAATGCTGTGCCTCGGAGCTGTGATCGTCCGTGAAAAGCGATGAGAGCACTGCCGATGTATCCCAATAAACGACTATCGCTTCACTCTCGCTTTTCATGACACGCCTTCCCGGTCTTCCTCAAGAAGCCTCCGAGCCATTCCTTTCTCTACGGGGATCGGCGGAGGCAGGCGCCTGGGACCTTTCCCGGTTACCGGCTCAAGAATTCCGGCATCTTCCATCTCCTTTATTCGGGAGGCAAGCGGCAATGCTTCTTTACCAATTGGAACCAGCTTTCCCACGGGCCGTCCGCGATCCGTCACTACCACCTCTTTTCCCTTCTCCACCATCCTAATGAGTTTACTCAGGTTTGCCTTGGCTTCCCGGATTCCGACATTCAAGTCTGCCATACAACGCCTCCTCGATGTGATCACAGTAGATACCTTCTCATAAGATCATTGTAGTCACATTAGAGAGCAGGGTCAAGTGTTCAGACTGATAGACACGATTTGAAAGGAGGCGGATCGACAACCCGGATGGGTTCGGTGCGGTCAGGATTTTCGGGGTGAGCGTCTCTCGGAAGGTTGTCTGCAAGAGCCCATGGGGTACTCCATGATGGAAATCATCAAGGACGGGTCAGGCTGGGTGAAATCCACAGTTTTATGCTTCGCTCCAGTCTTCAAGCACCAGTCCCGGCACCCGGTCAAATTCTTTGACATTGTTTGTCACCAATATCAGGCCGGACGCCCTGGCTTGACCGGCTATCATCATATCGTAAGGTCCAATGGGCTGACCCGTCCGATAAAGCGCAGCCCGTATCTGTCCAAAATGGTATGCGGCCTTTTCGTCAAAGGGCAGCACTTCAAGCCGGGCGACCATGGCCTCGATGTCGGCCAGATTCCGTTCCGCCTGTTGTGAATGTTCCGCCCCGAACACCAATTCTCCCAAGGTTACTGCGGAAATGCCCATCCGGCCGTGATGGTCCTGAAAGCGTCTTTTCACCTGCTGAGGACGGTTCTTCAAGGTGTAGATGAAAATATTGGTGTCCAGCAGGTATTTCAGCATTCCACGGTCTCCCGTCGTTGGTCCTCCGGTTGTTTTCGCTCAATCATGAAGTCACTGGAAACCCCCGGTGCATTGAACCACTCATCCCAAGATTGGCCCACAGGCTCAATCATGCGTTTGTTGCCAATCGCGGTGATTTCAACATCCTTCACGGATTCCGGAAAAGCAACCTCCCTGGGAAGGCGAACAGCCTGACTCCGGTTGCTTTTAAAAATTCTGGTTTTCACACAAGCCATAACGCTACCCTCATAAAAGATGTTATTTTTTCCCGCATATAATAATATTTTCGAAGGATATGTCAATGGGATATACAGAGCACATGTGGTTGTGTTTGGCGTGTTTGGGTCGGACCAAAGCGATACGCGGCCCATAAAGGAAAGCGGGGCCTGAGTTGTTGTCTTTCTGTCTTAAAATGCGGTTTGATTATGAAATAGCCCCTTTAATCCGCGCGTCCGCATTTTTATGGGTGAGCGGGACCGTCATCGTGCGATCAGTGCGAGGCAGAGCCGGGCCAAAGGCAACCAGTTGCCCCGGGGGGCAGCACGACAACAGCACTTCCCCCGCATTGTCTCCAGCCCCTGATTATGTCATTTGATCAAAAACCATACAAGGGGATGAGCCCTTCACGCGACAGCCTGCTTTTCCTCATTTTGGATGATGATCTTGGGGTTTGGGTTGGCCGGTAGGACTGGGAGTCCCTGTTCCTTCAGTAGGGCAGTGTGCTCCTTCATTCCCCATCTTGCCTTATAGATGCAGTCCTCCACGGAATGCCAGATACCTGAGAAACCTGCCAGTTCCGGGGAGTAGCAGCCGAAATAGCCGGGCTCTTCAGTTGCTTCAATAATAAGTGCATAGGGTAGACCTATCATTTTTCTATTCTCCTTAAAGCTCGCAATGCCTGGAAAGAAACTGCCGTGTCGAAATTCCGCCCCAGCTTTTTTTCAGTCAGGCCGTCGAGTGGATCGAGAACGTAGATCGTAAGCGGAGCCCCTTCGAAAAAGCTCCACACTTCTAAAGGTATTTATGTACTTACTTGCCTCCTGAAAACTCATTGAGATGGCTCTTTCTCGAGGGCTCCTGCCTTCAGCCCATGTCAATTCTCCCACAGTGATCGGTATCGTCAAAAAGGTAGAATTTCAAACGAATGGAATCTCTCATTGCAAATACAGGGCAAATACAATGGGAAAGGGCGCAACTCCTTGATTCCATTGATAGCTGTAATTTTATTTTCAGTGAAAACAATAAACAGTGAACAGTGAGCAGTGGCCAGTGAATAGTGAGAAACCAAATGCCTGAATCCCTCAACCCCTGTTCACTCATCATTCATCATTCATCACGCTCAATCCCTCAATTCCCAAATTCGTCAATTCCTCAACTCCGATTAACATTCTATCATAAATAGATTTGGCCCTGCAAAACGGCAACCAGAAGCGGCAACCAGAAGCGGAAAAAAGCGAGAAAGCGGTGAATAGTGAACCCTCACTGTGATTGGGTTCGCGTTCAAGAGCTTGGAGACCGCCGCCCGACCTACTCCAAGCCAGCGCACTGCCTCGGCCGGGCTGTTTCCATCCCGGATCAATTGTAAGAGTGCGTCATCATTAGCCTTTTTCTTTGCCATGGATACATCCTGGAAACATCATGGGAATTTTTGGTTTACTGCCGTTAGCCCGGTTGAGCATCAAAATGAGCACCACAAGCATTTTCCACTCGACGACGCGGGGCGCGAAACGCGATCGAGAAACTTAGCCGGCAGACCGGGGAAGGAGGGCGAAAGCCGTAGACAGCGGCTTGCCATCTCAATTAGCTGCCCCCAGCCGACGCCCTCAATCCTTTTCTCTGCCATGGAAACATATGGAAACACCTTGGAAACATATGGGAAACTTTTGGGAGACTGTTTCCATTAACTCAGGACTGAGGACTGAGGACTGAGGACTGAGGACTGAGTGCTGAGGACTGAGTGGAAACCCGCAACCCGATACCCTGTTTAATCCGACGATATTATACCGCGGGATGATTTGGACGTGCAAAACGGCAACCAGAAACGGCAATAGAAGTGGCAATAGAAACGGCAACCAGAAGCGGAAAAATGCGGCACGCGGAGACTCGGCCTCGCGGAGTCAAATCGGACAGTCAGCTTTTGGTGAGGTCAGAGAAGCCGGATACTCGGATACAGTCGCAGTTAAAGAGGCTATTTGGGGGTCAAACCACATTTTAAGCCTTCAAAACAGGCGATCTGGAGCACCCTTTCGAAGGGTGGTCACACATTAGAGGGGCCAGACCCCATGCATGTTGAATTGAAAGGCGGGACGGTTTGAGCAGCTCTGTCTTTTTTTTCCTGAATTATCTTTTGAATCTGTGTGAGTACTCTGGTCGGTGGGCTCGCGATGTCAGGAGCCACTCTCTATCAATTAGCTCGTCGGGATGAACGAAAAGAATGTGATGGGTGGCCCATGGGGACATGACACACGCCAATATTTGCAATCACCTACTAGCTTTGAAAGGCTTGGGGAAAACTTTCCCAATTCCCTTCAGCCTAATTAGGCCGAAGCAAAAGACAGGCGGATGGCATTTAGGCAGTTCCTAATTCCCTTCAGCCTAAACCCCTCATTCTTATGCCCTTGTCAACTTTTCAATAATTTCCTGATGTTGCGGATACATCGCCAGCAACTGCGCCCGCCCGGCAATCTCCATGTCCTCGTACTCAAAACCGGGCGCTACCGTGCATCCAACCAGGGTGAATTCTCCCGGGCCCTGCTGTTCGGCGCCAAACCAGCTCTCGGCTTCCATGTCAGCCTGAAAAGACTCACCATTCTCGAAATTTCGCCCCAGCCTCTTTTCAATCAGACCTCCGAGTGGATCGATAACGTAGATCGTAAGCGGGTCTCCCTCGAAAAAGCTCCATATCTCAACGGATTTCAGCCTGTGGAAGGCGGAAAACTGGCCCTTTTTGAGCAGATAGTAAATTGAAGACACAATCGCACGATTCCCGGTGAAACGTTCCGGGAGGCCATCCCTGCCGATTTGCTCCGATGCGCGGAAAGCCGGGGCGAAGCAGCCCCCCTCCGGGTGCTCGGCCAGACTCAGCTTTTCGATCCAGTAGCCCGCGTTGCGTTCCGATCGCATTCTTGCCTCCAAAAATGGAATGAGCCGTGTTTTGTATTCTATCAAAACACGGCCCATTCGCCAGGAGGTGATCGGAAACATTGCCCCCCCTTTTCTATGCAAGCCGGACTATGCCGGGTTTTTTCCCATTCAGGATAATGCCCTCAGTTCTGGTCCGCCTTCATCTGTCGCGCTCGTGCTATTGCGTAACCTTGGAATTCAGCGTCGCTGATCCTGCCTCCGACGTATTCACTCCATTCTCCGAAATTGTTGAAGAAGCAGGCATTCATTTGAAGATCTTCACAGACCTTCTTGTAAATCCTGTTCGCCTTCTTGGCGCGTTCTCTCCTCAGCCTTTCTTCTTCCGAGAATCTTTCACCCCCGTCCTTATCCGAGAGGAATTTCCCGAAGGTTTGCGAGTACTGTTGCTCGTAACTTCTTCTGGCCTGTTCATCCATAGGATTTTGGCCCATATCGCCAGTGGCGAACGGGGAACAGGTCACCCTGGGTTCGTCTTTTTCAAATTTGTTCGCCATATCAGTCTCCCGGACCTCTATTTTGACAATTACCGGTTGCCCCGGCTCAGACAATCTGAGGAAGCCAACCGGGATTTTCTTTGTTGAAAGATAACCATTGTTGAATCCATATAAAGAGCCGGGCGGGAAAAAAACGAAGATAGTTGAGTTAGGGGTTTAGGCTGAAGGGACTTAGGCTGAAGCAAAAGAAAGGCTGAAGGCCTTTAGGCAGTTCCTAAACCCCTCAATCCCTAAACCCCTTTGGTATTTCGAAGAGACCTCATTAACGAGTTTAGAACTTTCTCGGCCTCAATAATTTTCGATTCACATTCGGAAGTCTCAAGTTCAGTACAATAATTCAACCGTCTGGATAGGTCGAACTGATAATGCAGTTCTTTCAAGGAGCCAAAAGCAATTTCGAGAAAACGAAGGTACTCGGTCAGACTTTCACGCGCACACCCTTCGACAATGTTCGATGGGACAGAAACCGCAGACCTCCTCATTTGCGAAGTCAACCCATATAACTCGTCCCGGGGGAATCCGGCCGTGAGCGTATAGATCAAAACCGCCACATCATCGGCCAGTTTAAACGCATGAAGCCTCGTATGATCTCGCACTATTAATCCCTGCCTAAGTCCCTTCAGCCTGAATCAGGCCGAAGCAAAAGACAGGCGGAAGGCCTTTAGGCAGTTCCTAAACCCCTTCAGCCTAAACCCCTCTTCTATACATTCGCATTACTTCGTCGCGAGTGATAAGGGCTTTGAAGTTGGGGACCTGTTTTTCGATATTTTCTCGGCCGTTCATTTCCTGCCGGTCAACGAGGGTGAGGACGCCAACGATCTCGAGTCCCGCCTCCCTGCACGCTGAAATGGCCTGCAGCGTCGAACCGCCTGTCGTAACCACGTCGTCGACTACCGCGACGCGATCTCCCGGTTTTACCTTTCCTTCTATCGCGGCGATTATTCCGTGGTCTTTGCCGGTTTTTCTTACAATGAATGACTGAATGGGCCGGCCCCTCAGCCATGAACTATAGGCGGTTGCGTTCGCAATGGGATCGGCCCCCAGGGTGAGCCCCCCAACGGCGTTGATTTGGAGATCCCTGAGCGCCTCGAAAACCAGGTTTCCGATCAGGTATTGGCCCTCCGGGTCGAGAGTGACTCGCTTGCAGTTAAAGTAAAACCGGCTCGTCCCGCCGTGTGCCAGCTTGAATGCGGATGTTTCCGAATACTGGAAGGAATATTCCAGGATAAGTTCGAGCAACCGCGTGCGCATTTTTTCGATATCGGGGATTTGAGTCTTCATTCAGTCTTCCTGCTTTGCAGTCCCGCGCAACAACGCCAAGCCTGAGAATTTCCCGCTGGTACGTTTGGCTAGAGCCGAGGGCGCCCAAACACCTTAAAGGGGCCTGTTTTCCCGTCCGTGCCATATTTTGAGGATAATGATTTCATCGTCCGTAACCATGTAGCGCAGCCAGTACCCAGCTTGTCCGAAGTGGACAAACAAATCTTTTCTGTTTCATACTGATACCCATCCAATCTCAAGACTGGATCAAAGGGTCGCATGCCGTCTCAATATAAAAGAGTATTGAACCGACGAAAAAGGGATTTTAGACGTAGTTTTTTCCCTGATACAGCCCTTTCTTGTCCATATAGTGCCGAACAGCTTCAAGACTGCGTTGCTTATCGAGCGCCCAGACCGGCGACACAAGCTCTTCGGGGTGCGGATCTCCGGTCAGTCTCTGAATAATGACGTGCGGAGGCAGGAGCGCAAGAAATTCTCCGACAGAGGCCGCATAAGCCTCGCGGGAAAGACACGTGTACGCGCCGGAGCTGTACATCTCATCGAGGGTCGTTCCCTTGATCACGTAGAGCAGATGTATTTTTACGGCCTGGACGTCCTGGAGAGCGAGAAATCTTGCCGTATGGAGCATATCTTCGGTGTTCTCGCCGGGAAGGCCGAGTATTACATGCGCGCAAACGGGGATTTTTCTGGCACGGCTGCGTTTTACGGCGTCAATGAAAGACGCCACGGAGTGCCCCCGGCGAATCCGCTCCAGGGTCTGATCCTTTGCCGACTGGAGGCCGTATTCCAGCCATATGAGATTGTTTTCGCCAAGCGCTGCCAGGTAATCGAGGGTTTCATCAGGAATGCAGTCGGGGCGAGTGCCTATGTTGAGGCCCACAACATCGGGATCGGTGAGGGCTTCCTCGTAGAGGGCCGCCAGCTTGGGCAGAGGCGCATATGTGTTGGAAAATGACTGGAAATAAGCCATGAATTTCTTTGCCTTGTATTTTGCAGCGAGCCTTTCCTTACCGATCCGGATCTGTTCGGAGATGCCGGCAAAGCGCGCAGCCCCCGTTCCGGAACCCTTCTCGTTGCAGTATATGCAACCGCCACGCCCCACGGTCCCGTCGCGGTTCGGGCAGCCAAGGCCCGCATCGAGCGAAATCTTCTGAACACGGCAACCGAAGGTTTCCCGCAAATAAGAGTTGTAGTCCCGGTAGAGTCTGTCGGCCATTTTTGCCCCTGAGGGTTTCACGCGGAGGCGCGAAATCAAAATTATTACATCCCAGGACAAAGGTAACACTTTTTTTGTGATTTCATCCAAAAAGATTGAGCATGGAGCAAGGAGCAAAAGCTTCCCGCTCCTTGCTCCTCTTCTCCATTCATCGTTCATCACTGCTCTCCGCTTCCCGCTTCCCGCTTCCTGCTCCCTGCTTCTCGCATCCCGCTTCCTCTATCCGGGCTTGCCTTGTCTGTGTGATTCTGTTATTCGAACAGGTAAAAGTAGGAATTTTTCAGGTCTCAAATTTCAAGGAAGGGGACGGCATGAGACAGGGGTGGCCCCTTTTGACGATTTTCTGCTCTCTTATCCTGGCTGCATGCGGCGGCACGACAAACCTGAGCAAACTGAGCGCTCCCGCAGCGTCCAAGCTTGATTATCTGGACATGCAAAAGGTCGAACTGCAATCATTCCTGGGACCGTTCGACGGAACTGAAATCGAGAGGCGCGAAAGCTTTATCTGCATAACTATAGGGTGCGACACGCTTTTTAAATCCAGTTCCGACCGGATTGAACCGGCTACCTACGCGGAAATCGGCACTGTGGCCGAGGTGGTGAAAAAATACCCGGAAACGAAAATAAAAGTGGAGGTTTATACAGACTGCATTCGCTCTGAGGAGGAAAACCTCGCCTTATCCGAATTGCAGGCATGGACCATAAAGAAGGCCCTGGTCGACAAGGGTGTGGCGCCCTCACGGGTTACGGCCCGGGGTTGGGGGGAGTCGAAGCCCGTTGCCTCCAACGCTACCGAGGAGGGCAGGAAAGTGAACCGGCGTGTAACGATAATCTTGATGGCGCCGAATCAGTCCTGAGTCTGGGCCCACACAAACAGCGCGACAGCGGTGGCGACTACCGCGTTGAGCGATTCCACCTCCCTGGAAACGGGAATGGAAACTCCTGCCTTTCGGAACCTGTCCGGCAGCCCCGGCCCTTCAATCCCTGGAAGCAGCCCGAACTTTGCAGGAAATTTGAAATCCGAAATCCCTTTGCCCTCCTTTGAAAGCGCCACCACCGGCAGGTCCTGCGACAAATCCTGTATGGAAGGCCCTTCGAGCAGATTGGCCCTGAAGACCGCTCCCCCCGAAGCCCTTACTGACTTTGGATGATACGGGTTGGCCGCTTCGGCCAGCATTATGATCGCGGCAGCGCCGAACGCCACGGCCGACCGGATAACGGCCCCTACGTTCTCCGGGTCCTGAAAAGGGACAAAGAGACTACACCCTTCCGAAAGGCCTTCGGACGGCGTCCACTTCGGGATTTCCTCGATTTTCACGAGCACTATCGGGTAGGAAGTCCCGAAAAGATCCAGGGTTTCATAAAGAGGGGGGGCGAGTTGATACCACATCATGCGCCGGGGCGAATCGTCAGGTGGCGGGTTTCGGTCTCCTCGGCTGATCCACGCGACGCACTTTTCGGGGAACCGGACCAGCATTTCGGATACCTGCTTTTGTCCGAAAACGAGCGCCTGCATCTGCTTGCGTATGCCTCGAGGCGCAAGCAGCTTTTTCAGATTTCGGAAGGTTTCATTGTTTTCGCTCTCGATGATTCTCACCAGGTTTTCCTTTGCGAGTTCAGCCTTTCTGGCCCATGGCGGTGAATCCAGCCGTTCGAATACAACGAGCCTGCGCTCGTCGGAAGAATTCGGCAAGCTGTAATGATGGTCTCGGATTAGCCGGAAACGGCGGCCAAAGCGACCGAGCGCCTCTTCTATCTCCTCTTCGCATTCCGGACCTTTCATAAAAATCGCCAATCCGCCTTTGGCAAGCGATCCGACTGTTCTTTCCAGAGTCTTTCGAATCGTTTCCACTGCCCGGGTTATTATGCCCTTTACGGGCGCCTCGGTTGAGGCGCTTACGCTGCGTCCCAGGATACTTATCTTTTTGAGACCCAATTCCCCTATGACTGTTTCGATGAATTGGACCCGGTTGCCCCTGCTTTCGGCCAGGATGATCTCTATTTGTGGATTTGCGATTTTAAGAGGTATTCCCGGCATCCCCGCGCCGCTGCCAAGGTCCATGAGAGGCGAGGGCAAATCGATAATCCGGCCGGGCATGATCGAATCTATATACAGCTTCCGGACCATGCTCTGAAAATTGAGTATCCTGGTGAGGTTCAGTTCCTTGTTGTATTGCCTCAGCAACTGGTGATATTTCCATAGCTGCCCTGTCTGGGCGGGCGACAAAGAAATACCCGAGGCGCGCAGAATTTTTGAAAGTTGCCCGGCATCGGGTTCAGCACCTTGTTTGTGTTGCGGCATTGCGGGCCTTAAGAGTTCTTAGTTGTTTTTAGTTGCTGGTTAAGAGCTGTTGAGTTGTCAGTTGGTGAGTTTACCTAAAAACTAAAAACTGAAAACTAAAAACTGTTTCTGAAATGAACGGCGACTACTTCTTTCATCCGTCGTGGCCGATCTTCTACCGGGACAATCACCTGCTGGTTGTGTACAAGCCGGCCGGTCTCCTGGTTCAGGCCGACGAGACCGAAGAAATCTCACTGCTCGAACTTGGCAAGCTCTGGATCAAGGATGTCTACAAAAAGCCCGGTCGGGTTTTTCTCGGTATGGTTCACCGTCTTGACAGACCGGTTGCCGGAGTCGTTATTTTCTGCCGCACTTCAAAGGCCGCCGCAAGGATCAGCGAGCAATTCCGCACGGGAACTGCCGAAAAATATTATCTAGCGGTATTGGAGGGAGAATTAAAGAACAAATCCGGCAGCCTCGTCCATTTCATCGAAAGGAGGGAAAACCGGTCGAGCCTGGTGGTGTCCGGGAAAACCACAGGGGCTCAGGAGGCGAGACTCTCGTTTACGGTGCTGGATTTCGCGCAAGGCCGCACTTTTGTACGAATAAAGCTCCAGACCGGACGCCGGCATCAGATACGCGTCCAGTTCGCACACATGGGCCATCCGGTTGCGGGAGACTTGCGTTACGGCGCGCCCGCTCCACTTCCGCAAAAACAAATTGCGCTCTTTGCCAAAGAGCTTATAGTCAACCACCCTGTGCGAGGCGAAAAACTCCGGTTCGAGTCCCCGCTTCCCTGCGATTGGCCCTGGCCGGCGTTAAAAGAGAGAAGCTGTCTCCCATGGGATTGGAGGGAGTTGGAAAAAGACCTGCGAGTGACGGAGATCGGAGATCAGATGTAAGAGATCAAAGTCCGTTCTTCCGTCTTACCTTCTTCACTGCATGTCAACGGTCACAGGTGTCCTGATCGCATTGGTCATGTGTACCTCTCCATTTGAAAAATACTCAACCTGGCCTTCGAGCATGTTGTAGCTTGCCTTGAGATCGGTCGGCCTGATTCTGACAATCACCCTCCCCGGGACGTCCGTCTTGATGTCTGAGGTTTCGTAGCAAAACGAAGAGGAACCGGGGCCTGGTGATGATGTCCACGGGGAGCACGGACCGCCCGTACCAAAAGTTCCGCTCATCGCATAGCAGTAAAGAGATGGCGAATAGGAGGAAATCTCAGCGGTCACCCACCGGAAGCAAACCCTCCTGATCTCTTGAGTTCCCTTGGAATCGATTGACAGAATTACGTCATAAGGCAGATCTTCGCGCACATATTCCGGCATCTGGATATCCGTAAGCCTCGCCTCGCCCTCCGATAGTGTTTTTAGCTGAAGAAACTGTGGGCCGGAAGCGCAGGAAGCAAGCAGAAGGATTGCGGCAATGATCACCAAATACCTTTTAGTACTTTTCATCTCTTGCCCTTTCTCGTAAGCGGATATTGAACATGGGAGGTCGAAAATCAGATGCCTGACCGGTTCTGAGATCGGATGTCAAAATCCCCAAATCGGAATTTGACTTTCCTAACCTGGGCCGGGATAGAGTGCTAAGCAAGGGGCCCCTTACAACTGCACGTAAAATAGAGATTCCAAAAAAGAAAGTCAAATAACATACTCTGAATTCATATCTATCTTCTGAAATCATTCAACATAAAACCTTCCACCCGGCGTTCCCGAACATAAATTTGAATGGCGGTCCCAGACTTTGCCCCCTGTTCAAAAAAGCGATTTTCGTTTATAAATATTGCCTGGCAAGTATTTATATTTCGAGGGCAATATGGAAAACAATCAACAGAAGGCTAAAACGGCCCTGCGGCGCAAGAGCGGGGACACGAACCAGTCCGAAAAAGGAAAGCGGGGCGCGGCTGGAACTGCGAAACCAAAGAACGGCAAGCGCTTCGAGATAGATATCTTTCGCGATTGGTGCAAGTCCTGCGGCATCTGTGCTGCGTTTTGCCCTCGAGAATGCATCAAGCTCGACGATGATGGCGCTCCGACCAAGGTTGATTCAGACCGGTGCACCGGGTGCGGGTGGTGCGAACTGCACTGCCCGGATTTTGCCATAAGCGTGCACCAAAGAAATGAAAAGGCCGGGACCGAGGATGTATGAACCTGGCTTAAGGTGCTTGGGCATGCACTCTATCAGCCCTTCGCCCATTATTTGGAGATTAACGCCTGGTCCGAGCGCATGATTCTGTTTCGATCAATAAAGGGGGACCCGGTTTGGCTGCAAAAAGACCTGCTGGACGCCAGCTTCTTCTCCAGGGCAACGAGGCCATAGTCGAGGGTGCACTGGCCGCGGGCTGCCGTTTCTTTGCCGGATACCCCATTACGCCGGCCACCGAAATCAGCGAAGTGATGTCATACAGGCTGCCCGCTGTCGATGGCGCTTTCATCCAGATGGAGGATGAGATAGCAAGCCTGGGCGCTGTTATCGGGGCCTCCCTTGCCGGGGTGAAGTCGATGACCGCCACGAGCGGTCCGGGCTTTTCCTTGATGCAGGAGAACCTCGGTTTTGCCTGCGCGGCCGAGGTTCCGTGCGTAATCGTTAACGTGATGCGCGGAGGTCCAAGCACCGG
>Ga0187862_10003922_pt1 | contig 14346 bp, 9 predicted proteins | sample June2016WEW_10_1_FD_133003 | JGI IMG/M metagenome (GOLD analysis project Ga0187862, IMG submission 133003) | Peatland microbial communities from SPRUCE experiment site at the Marcell Experimental Forest, Minnesota, USA - June2016WEW_10_150 | ecosystem: Environmental > Terrestrial > Soil >...
AGCGTTCCAGAAAGGTCCTTCGCCAGGTGGTCGCGGACCGTATACAGTTGTAATCCAATGGGCAGGTCATAGGGGTTGCCAAGGACGAGCCGATTGCGACTCAAAGCGAAGGCTGCGACGCCGAGACCAGCGCTTTGCATGAAACGTCTTCTGTTGATCGAGTTGATCATGTCATTTCTCTCCCTCGAGGAATTTACAAACATACCGCGTACTCGCTTGCCCAATGCACTTCTTCTTCTCAGGGGCGGTTGTGGTCGGAACGGTCTGCAGGCGCGCGTCACCAGAAGATGTACTGCAGCAACAGGAAAATCGCCAGGGCAATGCCCGCCCAGAAGACCGGCCGTTTGTAGAAGGGCATCTTCCCTTCGATCGGCAACGTGGCATGTCCGTACACCAATCCCGCCAGTTCTTCGACAGGCTTGGGGCGGGTGAAGAGACTCACCCCAATGGTTACGATGAAGCAAAGGAGACCTGACCACATAAGCCGAAACATGGTTTCCGACATGTCTTTGGCGTGAGGAGACAGTGCGATCACCGCCACCTTGCTGGGATCAATCCGGACCCAGGCCCACATGGCGATGGAGGAGACCGTCCCGCAGAGAAGGCCCCAAAATCCTCCCGCGGGCGTTGTCCTTCGCCATAACATGCCCAATAATACCGTTCCGAATAATTGCGGAACAAAGAAACTGGCGAGGGCTTGGACGTAGTCCATGATGCTCTTGGAAAAGGGCACGAGGTACGCCGCGCCGATGCTGACCAGAACACCCAGGATGGAACACCAGCGTCCCATCGCCACGTAATGAGCATCCGAAGCATCCTTACGAATGATCAGACGGTAAATGTCGTAGGTCCAGACCGTGGAGAATGCGCTGACGTTCCCCGCCATTCCCGACATGAACCCGGAAATCAGGGCGATGACCCCCAGCCCCAGGAGTCCGGGCCCGCAGTAACGCACGAGCATCAGCGGAAGGACCTCGTTATAGGTGTGCTGCCCGGCCTGAGCAGCGCTTTCCGCGACCAGAGGAAAAGGCAGAAGGGCCAGCGCCAGCAGGCCGGGAAGAATGACGATGAAGGGAACAGACATCTTGAAGAACGAGCCGATAATGGGAGCCAGGCGGGCTTCGGGCAGACTCCGTGCGGAGAGAGCCCGCTGCACAACGAGGAAGTCGGTGGTCCAGTAACCAAACGAGCCGATCGCGCCCAGCCCGAATACCAGCGCGACCCAATGGATGCCCATGGGGTTATCCGCAAAGTGGGCCGTGGTGCTCCACAGGTGAACGTAATCACGCTGGGGGAAGTTTTGGTGGATGCGAGCTAGCAGGCCCGGCCAGCCTCGTACCTCAATCAGGCCCAGAATGGCAATTGGCAAAGACCCCAGCCAGATCAGCACGAGCTGCAGGACTTCGTTGAAGATGGCGGAGAACAAGCCCCCGAGGGCCACATAAAAAGCCACGGTCAAAGACGCCACCCAGATGCTGAAATGCATATTCCACCCTAAGATTACTTTCATGACCACGGCCATGGAATACATGTTGACGCCCGACATCAGGATGGTCATAAAAGCAAAACAGATGGCGCTTAAGGCGCTTGTCGGCAGTCCATATCTGAGTTGTAAATATCCGGGAACGGAATGTACTCTGGAAATATAATAAAAAGGCATCATCACGAGGCCCAGGAAGATCATGGCAGGAATGGCGCCGATCCAGTACCAGTGCGCCGTGATAATGCCGTATTCGTAGGTGGAGGCCGCCCAGCCCATCAGCTCCAGCGTTCCCAGGTTGGCCGCCACGAAACTGATTCCCGCCACCCAGGCGGTCATACTGCGGCCGGCAAGGAAGAAGTCCTCGCCGCGGCGGGTATAGCGCTTAAAGTAAAGGCCGATCCCCAGAACGAAAAGGAAATAAACGACGATGATGGCGACGTCGGGAAGCCGCAGGCGAATGAGTTGTGCGGAAAATCCCGTCAGCAGAACTGTACGGGAGAGTGCCACGCCGGCTAGAAACATGCGGACTCCTGATCTGATCGATGCTAAGCTGCCAGCTTCCAGGGAGATCGATACTCGCGGCCGAGCAGCCTCTGCGCCTGCGGGCCGCCCTGAACTAGACGTTGGTTTGCCGCGTCCCAGACAAGCTGGTCTTTTGACCGGTAAGCGATGTTCGCGAGAAAACAAATGTTGCTTGATCGCTGACCCACCTCAATGTCGCAGACCGCCCGTTTACGCGACTTGATCGAGTCAAGGAAGTTGGTCGCGTGATCGTAGAACGCATCATTCACCGATTCCATTTTCATGGAAGCCGTTCTTTCGGCAGGTTTGGGTTCGAACTCCCATTTCTCCGGGAACACTTCAAACCCGTCACGATCCAGGAAGAGCGTCCCGTCGGTCCCGTGAAACTCAATACCAAAGCCCTTCCCATACATTGAATTGGAGTTGATCTCCCGCATCTCGTAAGTGCAAACGAAATCGGGGAACTCATACGTCACCTGTAGCGTGTCAGGAGTTTCACGGTTGTCCTTGATCGAATACTTTCCGCCCGCAGCCGTAATCACCCGAGGGCCGTCGGCTTTCATAGCCCACAGCACGACGTCGAGAAGATGGATTCCCCAATCGGTCATCCAACCTCCCGCGTAGTCCCAGAAGTAACGAAACGTGCTCCACCTGTTTCCAATGCCACAGCGGTTGCGGTTGAAGGGCCTTTTCGGCGCAGGTCCCAACCACATGTCCCAGTCGAGTCCGGGAAGGGGATCGGAGTCCGGCGGATTGCCGAATCCGCCCGGCAAGAAATTGCGATAGTTCCAAGTGCGGGCGAATCTGACCGGTCCAATGATCCCATCCTGGACCGCCTGCACAGCCTTTTGAAAGTGGATTCCGGATCGCTGCCAGGTACCGACTTGCGTTATGCGGTTGTGTTTTCGTGCCGCCTCGACCATCAGCTTTGCCTCTTCCAGGGTCGTGGAGATGGGCTTTTCCACATACACGTCTTTTCCCGCCTGGCAGGCCATGACCATTTGGAGAGCGTGCCAGTTGTCCGGTGTGGCGATGATGACGACGTCGATGTCCTTGTCATCGAGAACCTGTCGAAAGTCCTTGTACGCCTTGGCCTTGCCCCCCGCGTCCTGGATCCCCTTCTCGAGTCGAGGTTGGTAAACGTCACAAACCGCCCCGATTTCCACTCCTGGATGCTTCAGGAACGATTCCATGTTCTCGGTTCCCATCTCGCCGTAACCGATCACTCCTGCCAGGACCCTATCGTTCGCGCCGAGGATCCTTCGCGTTTCGCTTCCTGAAAGTGTCACGGCGAGGCCAGCCGTCACACCTGTTACCTGCGCAAGGAAGTTCCGCCGACTCTGATTATTTCCCATGATGACAGCTCCTTTTATCGTCCCTGTCAGACGAGGGAGGTTCAATTAAACGGGCATTATACGTACTTACTCATGCAGTACATGTGTTAAACCGGGTTAGTGTAATGCTCCTTTCGTGAAACCGCAATATCGAATTCTGTCAATACCCCGCGCTCCCCGCTCCCCTCCGCAGGGGAACACGAAGCCTGGGGTTATCGTTCGCCTGGCGTCCGGCTCGTGGAAATCCGTCCGCTGCGCAGGCCAAATTTACAACCCTCCATACTGGAGCGCCGCTTCGAACATGGCGACCAGGTTTTCGGGCGGGACTTCGGGTTGAACGTTGTGGACAGGAGACAAGACATAGCCACCGCCCTCGCCGAGGTCCTCGATCCGGCGTCTCACCTCTTCTCGAACTTCGGCGGGTGTGCCGCACGGCAACACACGCTGTGTGTCGATCCCGCCCCAGAAGGTGAGGTCGCGGCCGTACTCCTGCTTGAGGCGTTTGGTATCCATGCCGTCAGCCGCCACCTGAACGGGGTTGAGGGCATCGATGCCCACGTCAAGAAGATCGGGGATGAGACTGAAAACCGCACCGCAGGAATGGTAGATGATCGGTTTGCCAAACCGCTTGATGGCCGCTGCCATGCGCTGGTGGTAAGGCTTAATCCGTTTGCGATACAGTTCCGGCCGCATCAGAGGCGAGTGCTGCGTGCCGATATCGTCCCCGTAACTCACGAGATCGATGTAGTCCTTGCTTTCTTCGAGGACGCGGGTATTCATTTCGAGCCAGAAATCGGTAAAACGCTCTGCCAGCGCGGCAACGAACTCCGGGCGGAGGAGTAAGTCTTCCAGCCACTCGCCGTAACCACGCATGAACTGGGATTGGTGAACGGGCCCATTGAGTAGATTCAAGATGACAGCACGATCTGTCTCCTCATGCAGCTTACGCACCCGCTCACCCAAGCCGCGGCAGTACCCGGGATCGCTGGGGTTGGGCCAGCTAAACCCCTCCAGGTCGCGGGGTGTGGGATCGGTAAGATGCTGGAACGGGCCGTCCACACAGATGAAATGCTCACCCGGGGCTCGGTGCCAAGTGACCCCCCACTCATCCGCGAAGGTGTTGGTGTCGATTTCCCGCTCCGCGGCGACATCCGGCCTTCCGGGTTTGGCGGGCCGGGTGTCGATCCCGAAGCGCTCGATGATGACCCCGTCGGGAAGCGCCGTTGCGCTCCGCTTGGAATAAAGAAACGGTGGTGGCTCGGGAGGGATATTCAAATAAACTCTCAGACGCTCGAGGGCGCGGACAGAAATCGTGGAAGATCCCGTACCCCCCAGGTCAATGGGCACGCGATCCGGGGATTGGTGTTTGAGAGCAGCCATAATGCGTTCACGATGGGTCATCAGTGAAACTCCGCCGAGGGAAAGTGTGCACCCTTTGAAGCGAAACGGCGCCGTGAGGGGGTCTTCGCTCGAACCTGGGGAGAGTCTTCCATGACCATGCCTAGGTGCTACTTCCTTCAGCCATCTGGCCCACGGCCCGATCGACGGCTTCGACAAAGTTCAACACCGTTTCGTCGGATACCTCGGGGCCGATGTCTGCGACCCAGATGTCACGTACCCGCGATATCGGGTGGGCCTGTTGAAGCATGCTGGCAAGCAGGTTGCGCATTGCCGGCATCGACATGTTCTGAAGGTCGTAGATATTGATCATCAGGTCGAGTTTCGTCTCCGGAAATGCCCTGCGGACCGCCGCAACATTGCTGCCCCATCCCACCTCAAGGTAATCGATAGGTTCGAGACTCTGATAGGCTTCAAGATAACGGTCCATCGGGCCGCAGTGGTGCAAGCCGAACCTCTGCACTCGTTGGCGTAAACGCAGATCGACGGGCAGGACCGTCTCGCAGTAGGTTCGGGGGTTAATCATCATCACCGGACAGTTGCCGATGAACATCTCCCTGCCCACCGGAGTTTTCGGGTCGAACGCCACCGTCAGCCGGTCGTAGGACTCAACGCATACGTTCGCAATAGTGTCGAGAAAGGCGCCCATGATCTCCCGGGACTCCGACAGGTAAAGGAATGCGTCATTGCCAAGGACAGTGGTAGCGACATTCAAGGGACCGCCGTGATTGATCGCGGCGTCGGTCGAGCCGTAGCGGCGCAACAAGACAGCACCTTGGCGGCGGAACTCCTGCGCCCAGCGGTTGGTCTGGAAGTCAGGTTTGGGAATGGCAGCGACGTCCTGTGCGGAGGTGACGGGGAGGTGACGGCAGGTGGGCGCCTGGTCATCTTGATACACGACCTCGCAACCGAAGAGAGCCGAGATAAGGCGATGGCCGCAAATCTCCAGATGGGGGCGGGGCGGTGGGTCCTTTTCGCCGATGCCCACCTGGCCAAAACGGCCGAAGAGCAGCCGCAAGGCTTCCCGGTCCTGCTCAGTGCGGAAAACGGGATCCGAGCAATACCTCTCGCCAAACGTCATGCCGTAGTTGGAGTGAAACCAAGCCTCAGAGAATGTGGGCTTGGCGTGAGTCAGTGGCAGGTTCTGTCCTGCGTACCATTTCATCGTGGATAGCTCCGGCTTTTTCGCCCGCGCCGCGACTGCCGCGACTAATGAAATGCAGAGATCCTTCCTCGCTTCCACCCAGGTTCCCAGGAATGTACGACCTTGCAGGACATGCTCCAGCGCCGCGGTTCGAGCTGTCCTTTGAATATTAGCGGTTCTCTAGGCGCGGCCGGCCGCACCGGTCAGATGCAGCCACTTCTCCACCACGGGGGCCAGGGCTTTGATCGACGCGGCGATGGCGAGGGGTACCCAGAGGTTCTCGCGCGCCCCCCATTGGTCCAGGAGCGACTGCCGAATGGCGTTGACCAGCTCGCTTGCCACGTTCACCTTGGCAATCCCCAGCGACGTCGCACGTCGCAAATCTCCGCTGGCCGTGCCGGAACCTCCATGCAAAACGAGGGGGACAGGAACGGCGGCGTGGATCTTTGCCAAGCGGTCAAAATCGAGATGGGGGAGTGTTGTGTACATACCATGGGCATTCCCAATGGAGACAGCTAACGCATCGATCGCCGTCCCCTTGACAAAGGAGGCCGCTACCTCCGGGTCGGTGAGAGTCGATGCTCCTCCACCTTCTACAGAGGTCTGGTCCACTTTGCCGATAACGCCCAGCTCGCCTTCCACCGTCACATTCAGCGGACGGGCCATTGCCACCACTCGCCGCATGGCTTCTGTGTTCTCCTGCAACGGCCGCCTCGAGTAGTCCAGCATGACCGAAGTGTAGCCGGCGGCCAGGCAAGCCTCAACCAGCTCCAGAGAGTCCCCGTGGTCCAGATGCAGTGCAGCCCGCACCTGGAAGCGCCGGGCCACGGTTTGAGCAATGGCCCCCATGTCAGCCGGTTTCAGAACAGCGAATTCTGACGGGCCGTTCATCATGATCACCGGCGCCTTCAGCTTCTCAGCCGATCGCAGGACGGTCTCCATAGTCTCGGCGTTCCAGACACAGAACGCCGGAACTGCATAGCCTTCCGAAACTGCGTGTTGCAGCAAATCCGCCATGGGAACGAATTTCACGGGTTTCTACTCCTACCAGACTCATATTAGGTCTGATTCAAAACGTACACCGCTTGTACTGAGCGTCGAAGCGCTGGCTCTGGGTGCAGGGTTTTGGTCTGCGTAACCTGGATTGGGCAATGTCAACTGCCCCTTATTCGTGCAGAATAACAACACAATTAAGCTAAAAACATGCAAAGCCGGGCAATTCTAGTGCTCCCTGATAAGAAACGCAAGCCCAAAACCTCATGCCTTTCTGCAACTGTCGAGTTTCTTCAGCATCAAGGTTCGTGTTTTTGGGGTGCGATCAACTTCGACATGGGAAAATGATTTGCGCATTTGTACCGCATAACCGTAATATGATACAAATGTTGGTCGTCACAGATACGAACGCAGGACCGGAGTTTCTCGTCGATTGTGACTTGCTAGTCCCTTTGTGCTTATAATATGGGGCTGGGGGTTTCGAAAAGTATTTGAAAAAAGACTGGGATTCACTGTGGTGGACAGACGCAACGGTCGAAAAACAGATGGCTTGGAACGCCGGCAGCACATCTGTGAGCAGTTGCTGGAGCACGGATATGTTGATGTAGGCGAACTCTCAAAGCAACTGGTGGCTGATCCTGCCACTATTCGGCGCGACCTGCAAAAGCTGGAGGCCGAAGGCGCCGCGCGGCGGGTGCATGGGGGTGCCTATCCCGAGTCAAGACGGCAAGAGGTGGAAATTGAGTTCAGCCTGCGTATGAACTTCCATACCGACGCCAAACGGCGATTAGCCATCCGGGCTGCCGCTCTGATTAAGAACGGGGACACGCTGTATCTGGATGCAGGAACGACAGCCTTTATGGTGGCGCAGGAGTTGGTGAACCACCATGCCCTGGTAGTGGCGACAAATTCCCTGGCTGCCGCCGACGTGCTGCGGACCGCGGGGGGAGTCACCTTGTTTCTGGTGGGGGGACGGTATCTGTCGCGCACCCGCAGTCTCACGGGCCACATGGCGGAGGAGGCGATCCGCTCATTGCGGTTCCGGAAGATGATCCTGGCGACGGCGGGAATTGATTACAAGAATCAAGCCTTGACGCAGTCCGCGCTAGAGGAGGTGCCGATCAAGAAAGCGGCGATGTCACAGAGCGAACAGGTGATCCTGGTGGCGGACCGCAGCAAGTTCGGCAAGCCCTCGTTGATCAGCATGATCCCACTTGGCGGAGTGCACAAAATTGTGACCGATGTACCGCCCCCCGAAGATGCGCTCCCCATCCTTCACGCCCTCAATATTGAACTGGTCACGGTTGATAGCTGAAGCGGTGAGGTCGGAACGGTCATGGTTCGGCTTCGCCGTGACCAGCGATAAGGTTGTGCGGGGAACAAACTCCAATCTTCCAATTCATCCCTACTACCTGAACCGGCAAAGTATAGCAGCCAACGACGAGGCTCCTTCTTGCTTGGGGAGGCCGACAAATGTAAGGGTGTCGAGCACAAAATCCCCTTGACAAGGCTAATTGTGTTTGGTAAACAGGCTGTGAGTATGCGCGATTGTGCGCCACATGAACTGCTTTATGTGTCGGTATTGATGGAACTCGGGCATCTGCTGCGCCGGGTTTACGCCGAGACTCCAAAAACTCTAGAGAAAGGGGTGCACATATGCACACGTCGAATCGGCAGGGCGGAAATTCTTTGCGCCGCAAATCAATAGGCCTAATCTTGCTAACGTGCGGCCTGGTTTTAATAGCAATTCGGACGCAGCCGACCTTTGCCCAGGGCGGCAAGGCGACATTGAATGGCACGGTCACGGACCCAACGGGCGCCGTGGTTCCGGAAACGAAGGTTACTATCACCGAGATGTCCACTACGCAAACGAGAGATGTGGTTACAGGCACCGATGGTGGCTTTACGGCCCCCTTTTTGCCAGTGGGTCAGTATTCGGTGACGGTCTCCCATCCGGGCTTCAAAACCAAGACCCAAACCGGCATAACCTTGACCACCGACCAAGTAGTCACTGTGAACATCTCACTCGACGTGGGCCAAGTGACGCAAAGCGTGGAAGTCTCCGCCAACGCGGAAATGATCAACACGACGACAGCCGCCATTGGTCAAATCGTCAACAGCAAATCCGTCGTAGAGCTTCCCTTGAATGGTCGCAACCCGGCCGCGCTCGCCTTCCTGGCTCCGGGAGCAACGGACGGAACGAAGACAGACCTTGCCACTCCGGGCCAGGGTAGCGGCATGCCCACCGAGACGGCGGCCGAGGTCAATGGAAGCCGAATGGGCGGTGTGTTCTACATGCTGGACGGCACCGAGCACATGGACAGCTACTTCCAGACCGCAAATCCGTTTCCTAATTCGGATGCCACGCAGGAATTTCGTGTGCTGACCAACAACTTCGACGCCCAATATGGCTTTGCCCCTAACGCGGTAGTCAGTGTGGTTACGAAGGGTGGCACGAACAACTGGCATGGAGACGCGTTTGAATTCGTTCGCAACGACAAGATGGACGCCGCTGACTTCTTTTCCCATGTAACGGATGGCCTGAAGCGTAATCAGTTCGGCGGCTCACTTGGCGGGCCTATCAAGAAGGACAAGGCGTTCATTTTTGGCAACCTGCAATTCACGCAGGAACATATTAAGCAATTTAGTTCACCCGCTCGTGTTCCTTCGAACGCTATGCTGAACGGCGACTTCAGCTTTATGGAACCCATTCAACTGACCGATTATGATGGTACCCCCTTCAAGAATGACCAGATCCCTACTAGCATGTTCAACCCTGTGAGTCTGGCCCTGGAGAAACATTTGCCGACGAGCAGCGATCCGGGCGGCTTAGTTTACGTCCCGGGGGTTCCCCTGGTTAACGACACCCGCGAATTCACGATCAAGCATGACTTGTACCTCAATGAGAAAAATCGCATTTCGGTGCGTGCGTTCTTCCAGAACTTTACCAGCCCCGCCAACAGCGATAACGACTGGCTTATCGCGCACCGTTCCTGGCTTGCCCGCAACCAGAACTACGCTGGAAGCTGGACTTACACGATCAGGCCCAGTCTCATGAATAACTTTGTTTTCGGCTACAATCGGGTAAATAGCGCCACTCTCTCGGGTGTCCATGAGGGTTGGTCCTCGTTGGGCGCTAATTTCCCGGGGCCAGACCCACAGAATATCGGAGTTGTGAGCACGAATGGTTTTGGTTGGTCCGAAATCAATGTTATCCAGCAGCGCCACAACTACAACCTTAGCGACACCGTGTCTTGGACAAAGGGCAGGCACCTGGTCGTGGCCGGGGTCAACGTCTTGACGCACTATTCCTTGGAGCAGGCGTCCTGGCTGGCCGATCCTTTGGTCAACTTCAACGGGGAAGTTACAGGAAGCTGGTACTCGGACTTTCTCCTCGGATACCAGAATGAATTCGACCAGGGAGGGGGCGAATTCAACAAATATGCGGGAATCCAATGGGCGGGGTTCGGCCAAGACACGATTCGCTTGAAGCCGAATTTGACTCTGAGTTTGGGTGTCCGTTGGGAACCTTGGTATCCTGCGCATTCGATCCCCAACACCCGAACCGCGGTTTTCTGGCCAGGACACCAGAGCACGGTCTATCCGAACGCCCCAGTGGGCCTGGTTTATACGGGTGATGCGGGAGTTCAAACGGGAGGTTATGGCTCGGAAGCTACTAACTTTACTCCCCGGCTGGGCATTGCCTGGCAGCCTCATGCGCTACCCAACACCTCGATCAGGGCCGCGTTCGGTTCGTTCATAGTTCCCTACGACTTCTCTTACTACAACCACATCGGCTCGAATGCTCCCTTCAGCCCTACATTTAACATTGTGTACTCAGGAACTCCCGCGCCCTACCCGGTGACCCTCGACAACCCCTGGGGGCATTTTGCCGGTACAGGAGACAAGGCTCCATTTCCTCCCTTTGCGTTATCGGATTACGTGCCCCCCTCCACGGCTGCCTTTGCCTTGCCCACGGCCATACCTGCTGCCTTTACCCCCAATTTTGTCTTGCCGAGGCAGCAGAGCTGGAACTTCTCGATTGAGCATCAATTCGGCCCGGACTGGCTCCTACGTGTCGCGTACGTAGGGAATGAGTCGTACCACTTGGCCACTGCAGTAGACCTTAACCCCGGGTTCTATTCGGCGGGGGGAGCGCGTATCCTCTTCCCCGATTACGGCAACATCCTCACCTATCAGTCCGAGGGCACGGCCTCCTATAATGGTCTGCAAATAAGTGCGGAGAAGCGTTTTTCCCACGGAGTTCAATTCACCACAAATTACGCCTGGTCGAAGACGCTCGACGCCGCGTCCGTAAGCTCCATCTCGAACACAGGCAGTATTCCTGATCCCTACGATCTTCGCCAGAACCGTGGCATCTCAGACCTCAATTTCGTTAACATCTGGTCGACTACGGGCCTCTGGAATACGCCCAGCCTGAAGTCACACGGAAAGCCGGTAAGCTCGGTGTTCGGAGATTGGGAAATCTCGGCGATAGTCACTTTTAGTACCGGCGTACCGTTCAGCATTGGCGGGGGAGACGGGTACAATAACTCCGGGTCACAGGAGTTTTCCGACCGGGCAGACTTGACCGGTCAACCTATAAACGCTCGCCAAGGGCCCAAAGGTCAGTGGTTGCTCCAGTACTTCAACCCGGCAGCCTTCAAGCCAAACGCCCTTGGAACTTGGGGGGACTCAGCCCGCAACTTGTTGGTGGGACCTCCCTTCCGCAACCTTGACTTACTGCTTGCCAAGAACATTCCGTTTAAGGAACGGTATCGGGCCCAGTTCCGATGGGAGATGTTCAATGCTACGAACACGCCTTCGTTCGGGACCCCCGATACAAACCCCTCAGATGGAGTGTATTTCGGACAGATTTTTGGCAGTAATCGTCCTCCGCGCATCATGCAATTGGCACTCAAGCTGTTTTGGTGACCTGTCTAATCGAAGAGCGAGTATTATCGAAGAGGGTCCCCCCGAAGGGGGCCCTCTTTTGTTAGGTGATCTGGTCACGGACGGGCCGCCTTCGGCTGGGAAGACAAGGAATGTGGTGTCTCAAGAATGCTGGCTTGTTTCCCTTGTTGATTTTGCTGCTGGGTCAGTATCCCGCTGCGCTGGTGCGCCAGGCTCAGGACGATTTCAACGCCGGACGATATTCAAGTGCTGAGGCCACACTATCCCGCGCTCTTAAGGCGGAACCTGGAAACTGGAATCTCTGGTTTTATCTGGGTGTATCGCGCGCACGGTTAGAAAAGACCGGTCCGGCAATCCAGGCTTTCGAGAAAGCTCGTTCCTTAGCCCCCCGGGAAGCCCCTGTTTATTTCAATCTGGCGCTTCTTTACATGCAACAGGGTGATGTCGATAAAGCGCTAGGGGTGTATCGTGAAGGACTCAATCTCGATCCAAAGGATGAAGCTGCCAATCAGAACTATGCGCTTCTGCTTATGCAAAGGGGAAGGTTTCGAGAGGCGGTTGAGCCACTTCAGAGACTGAAGAGCATTAGGGGCGGCGAGGTATCAACGCGGGCGACCCTTATTGAGGCCTGCCTGAAAAGCGGGATGAAAAGCGAAGGCCAGAATGAAATCGACCAACTCCTAACGGCTCGTCTTGCTACGATGCAGGAGGAGCTGGCGCTGGCTAAGCTCCTTAGCGCTGATCGAGAGACGGAGGCAGCAGAACAGATTCTCAAACACGTTACAACCTCGTGGCCTGCCTCTGCTGAAGCGCATGGAGAGCTGGGATTGCTTCTCATTCAAAGGGAGCAGTATGAAGGTGGGGTCGGTGAGCTGGGTCGTGCCGTCCAACTCGATCCCAACTCGGCGAAATACTCATTGGGTCTTGGGGAGGCTTTATTGCGCTGGAGGCATGACCCCATCGCACTCCAATTCTTACTGGCTGTCAGGCAAAAGTTCGGAGAGCTTCCGATCTATAAGTTCCAACTGGGGCTGGCCTATTTCTACTTGACTCGCTTTCCCATGGCCATTCAAGAATTCGAAGATCTTGCCCGGGAGAAACCGAAGGCGAGTAGGGTTCAGTACTTTCTGGGCGGTTCTTATCAGGCAATGGGTGAACTGCGAAAGGCGGAGGACGGCTACAGGAACGCGATTGCGCTCAACCCAAACGAAGGCTCGTACTACACGGCGCTTGCATCCTTGCTAAGGAAGGAGGATCCTGCAGACCTCACGGAACCCGTTCGTCTGCTGGAGAAAGCGTTGGCTCTGAACCCCAAAGACGACGAAAGCAAACTTGTTCTGGCGTCGTGCTTCGAGAAGGAAGGAGAACTAGAAAAGGCCCAAGCTCTGCTGGAGCAAGTTGTCAAAAGTGAGCCGGGTTCCCGTCGTGCCCACACCGCTCTGGCGGGGGTCTACTATCGTCAAAAAAGGGTGGATGACGCGAAGCAGCAGGAGTCGATCGCTGCCAGGCTGGAGGCCGACAAGCTGAAGGAGGTATCACCCTGGGGGCCGGGGGAAGCTATCAATCCTTAGCTGGCTGCTTGTGCTGCAGAGGGTGCGAAGGCTTTCTTGGGCGAGCGGTTAGGAAAAACGGCATGGTATGCTTGCCGTGAAGAGAAGAGGAGAGAAGAGAAGAAGAGAGGAAAGAAGAGAAGAGACATCGCAGAAATCTGGTCTAGGGGGTAATGATGAGCTCGCATGTGAATCGGAGAGACTTTCTCAAGGCGGGAACAGTACTGACTACGGGGAGTTTCCTCGTGGGTGGGACGCGGGTGCATTTGCTTGCGGCGGAGCCGGGCGAGCCTGCACGTCCGCATTCGGCAAACGACCAAATCCAAATTGCTTTGATCGGAGCTGGACAGCAAGGCCAGTACGACACAGGAATCGCCTTGCGGGTGCCGGGAGTCAAGCTGCTGGCGGCGGCGGACTGCTACGATGGGCGCTTGACTCACTGCAAGGAACTTTGGGGCAAGGACCTCTTTACCACCCGCGACTACCAAGAGATTCTCACCCGCAAAGATATTGATGCCGTGATTATTGCTACGCCCGACCTTTGGCACAAGCAGGCGGCGCTGGATGCCATGAATGCGGGTAAGGACGTGTATCTGGAGAAGCCCATGATCCACGTCTATTCCGACGGGCCGGAGATCATCGACACGGCGCGAAAGACACAACGCATCTTGCAGGTGGGGAGCCAGCGGGTTAGCTCACTCATTTACAAGAAGGCGCAACAATTCTACCAGGCCGGGGTCATCGGCGAGCTTAACAGTGTCAACGCCTGGTGGGATCGCAACTACGCGGTGGGCGCCTTCGAAGCTTCAATCCCACCCGACGCTTCGCCGGAGACCATCGACTGGCCGCGATTTCTGGGCACCGCGCCCCAGATTCCGTTCAACGCCGAGCACTTCTTTCAATGGCGGAAATGGCGGGCCTACGGCAGCGGGGTTGCGGGAGACCTGTTCGTGCATCTCTTCAGCGGCACGCATTTTATCACCGGGACTCACGGTCCCACGCGCGCCA
>Ga0187862_10003924_pt1 | contig 14342 bp, 12 predicted proteins | sample June2016WEW_10_1_FD_133003 | JGI IMG/M metagenome (GOLD analysis project Ga0187862, IMG submission 133003) | Peatland microbial communities from SPRUCE experiment site at the Marcell Experimental Forest, Minnesota, USA - June2016WEW_10_150 | ecosystem: Environmental > Terrestrial > Soil >...
GCCCGACACGAACGCGCCGCCTTCGCCGCGCTTGCAAAAGCCGAGATTCTCCAGCGTGGCCAGCACGGTGATCGTGAACGAGTCGTAGATCATCGCCATGTCGATGTCCTTGTGCGCGACGCCGGCGCGCTCGAACGCCAGCCGCCCCGATTGCGCCGCCGCGATTTCCAGAAAATCGCGCTGCCCGCGCGCCGCGTGGCGCACCGTCTCGCCCACGCCCAGGATGTAAACCGGCTTTTTCTTCAAATCGCGCGCGCGCTCGGCCGAGGTGATCACCAACGCGCCGCCGCCGTCGCTGATGATGCAGCAATCCAGCAGATGCAGCGGCGACGAGATGATTCGCGACGCGAGCACGTCTTGCACCGTGATCGGGTCGCGGTACTTGGCGGCCGGATTCATGGACGCATGCAGGCGCGTCGTGACCGCTATTTCGGCGAGCTGCTCGGCGGTCGTCCCGTAGTCATGCATATGGCGCTGCGCGATCATCGCGTACGCCCCGACGGTAGTCGGCCCGAACGGAATCTCGTACTGGTCGCAGGGATCGCCTGCGCCGCCGCGTTCTCCGCCGGTGCCAATGGCAAACCGCGACGAGGCCGCCGTCGAGCCATAGACCACCACGCATACGTCGCACAGCCCGGCGTGGATAGCGGCCGCGGCGTGCGCGGTGTGCGCCACGAACGACGACCCGCCGATCGAAGTCGAGTCGACAAAGTTCGGCGTCAGGTTCAGGTAATCGCAAAAACCGACGATGCCCATCCCGCTCATCCCGATTCCGGTCGTGCACAGCCCGTTCACGTCCTTGATCGTCAACCCGGCGTCGTCCAGCGCGCCACGCACGCTCTCCGCCATTATCTGAAACAGACTTTTGTCCGGCGCGAAGCGGGTGGGATGCTCGAACACGCCGGCGACTGCGGTTTTGCGGGTTAAACTCATCTCTAATTCCTACTTCAGCTCGCCAGTGAAGAAACGAACTGTTCGATCGCGGCGTTGTACTCGGCGGGACGCTCGCGCGGTATATAGTGGCCGGCGTCCGCGATAATCTTGCAACTCGCACCGCGAATCTTGCCCGCGATAAACTCCGCGTCGGCCGGGGTGGTGCCCTTGTCGTCAGCCCCGGCAATCGCCAGCGCCGGCTTGTCGATCTTTGCGATCGCGTCGCGCAAATCGACCTGCGAGCAGGCGAGGATGTCGGTGTAGCGCACCCGCGGATCGGTCTTGATTTGTTCCATCCAGCCTTCGCGGACGACGTCGAAGTTTTCCTTCACCGTGCGGGGCGAATAGCCGTCAGTGTTGAAGGCCTGCGGCGCCCGGCCCATCATGATTGCGCGCAATGCCTCGATTCGATCGGCCGCGATGTTGAACTTCGGCGCCGTGCAACTGAGGATCAACGCCTCGACGCGCGTGGCGTGCCGGATCGCCAGGTCCATCGCAATCGCGCCGCCCATCGAATGCCCCAGTATCACCGCCGATTTGATCTTCAACATCTCAAGAAAAGCCGCGACGAAGTCGGCGTAGTCGCCGACCGTGCGCAGCCCCTCGACGCCCGCCGAGCGGCCATGGCCGGGCAGATCGAGCGCGATCGGACTGTGCTTGGCGCCAAACGCGTCGATCTGGCGATGCCAGGTGTGGCCGTTCGAGCCGGCGCCGTGAACGAATAAAATCCTGCGGCCGCGTGAAAAGTCCGGCACCACGTCGGGCAGCGTCGTCGCGCCGCTGTAGTGGTAGTAGGTCGCGTATCCTTTTACATCGGTGTATTTGGTCGGCATCGGCGCGAGACTCTCCGCCATTTGCTTTTGAAGGTTAGCTATTAGGTTGACCGCGCGCTTGTCAAACGCCGCCAAGCTCAGCCATCGCGCCTGCCGAGGATCAGCGGTTCGCGCAGCGTCAAGCGGGGCGACGGGCCGGCCTTGGCAAGCTCCGCGATTTCCGCCAGCATCGCGCCGGCCTGTTCGCGCTCGCCCTCGGGTATCAACGGCATCCATCTGACGTTGATCAGCTCTTCGATATCCGCCCACCCGACCGTAAACGGCGCGGCGCGTTCCTCGACGCGCAGACCGGACCTGGCGAACGCCTGCTGGTAGCGATCATTGGGACTCGCATCGGCGGCGCGGCGCGGCACATGCTGGAAGATCACCTCGCGATATTCGCGCCATCGGTCAGGACCGACGATCGCGCTCAGCATCTGGCGAAAACCTTCGTCCCGCCGCCCGGTCGCGACCAGCAATCCGCCGGGCGGCAAGCATCGCGCGAACTCCGCCACGACGCCATCGAGATCGACATCGGCGACGAACTGCAGGACGTGGCTGGCGAAAATGAAATCGAACGACGCCGGCTTGAACGGCAGTCGTGACACGTCCGCGCAAAGCAGCCGGCATTCCAGGCCGACTCGCCGGCGTGCGGCCAGCAGCATTTCGATCGACAAGTCGGCGCCGGTCACCCCACGAACGCGATTTCCGGGCGCCGCCGCAAACTTCGCGAGATAGGCGCCATTGCCGCATCCGACATCGAGCACGTCGCGCGCATCCGCGAGTTCCCCGGCGATCGCCTCGAGGACGGCGCGGCGCCGATTCCCGTAGTACTCGCCGTCGCCATAAGTGGCGGCTAAGCGGCCGAAGTACTCGGCAATATTTGAAGGTGAGCGATGCCCGGAGGTTTCGCTGGAGTCCACGTCGCGCCGTCCTTTTTTCCTTTTGTCAATCCGAGCGAAGCATGATCACTCGACTTCGCTGAGGATGACAGAAAAGCAGGCGCGCGGAGAATAGTTTGCCGCTACTTTCGTCCCTTGCGGCCTTTGGGTTTGCGGATGGGCACGGGTTCTCCGCCGATTGGTTCGGCTTGCTCTTTCTCCCAAATTTCGATCGCCGCGCGGCTGAATCGCCATGCACTACCGACCCGGAAACCGGGTATTCGCCCTTCGCGCAGCAAGCGATAAATCGTAGTTGGATGGACGCGAAGATGCGCCGACAACTCCGAGATGGTCAGAATATCTTCCGAGGATGCCATCGTAACGCTGAGCCTCCCCCTGTGGGAAACTTGTCAGTTCCCCTTTAAGCGAGCCGTATCGCTCAATGCCCTACAAAAACCCACAATACAGCCTCTAACCGTGCTACGAAGAAGTCAATAGTGACCATTCGCGCCTGTCAAACACTGAGAATCTTGAAAAATGTGGGTCACATCGCGCTATTGCTAGCGAAAGACGGGCAGAAGAACTCAGCGCCGCGCGTCAAAATCCTGCGGATTGGCGGTCGGTTCCGGGAGGCGGGACGCTTCATCGACGCGTAGCGCCCAAGAAAAAGGGGCGGTTCGATAACCGCCCCTAAAGCACCGGCTATAGCAGCGCCGCTCGCTTACCGGCTCGCCACCGTCGTCGCCTCGCCCAGGCGCGCCACCAAATACTCGGGCCGGCCGTCATGCCATGCGCGCAATTGCACGCGCTGGCCGGGGGAATACTGCGCGAGGAGATCGTTTAATGTTTTTGCGTCGGGAATCGTTTTCCCGTCAAACTCGCTGATCACATCGTCCGGCTTGATCCCGGCCTTATCCGCCGGCGACCCGATGAACACGGCCTGCACCTTCGCTCCCCAGACTTCGGGCGCCGACGCCGTCGTCACGCCGAAGTATGCGGGACCATCCGCAGGTCGAAGGTCGGGATGCAGAAAATGAACCCGATTCACGCCGTTCACGCGGTGCACGATTTGCGTGATTTTGTGCACTTCATTGAGACTATAAACTTCGCCCGCCAGGTACACATCGCCCATCTTCGACACGGATACGCCGACATCGTGGAAGGCGCGCAACTTAAGCGTGTGCTTGATTCGGGCCTCGAGTTGGTCGGATTTGAGCCTGGATCCAGCCGCGACCAGTTTGACGCCGGTGTCCGGGATTATGGCGGGCGTCGCTCTCAGGTCGTCCGCGCTCATCGGCGAGGATGCCTTCAGCGCCGGTATCGCGATCGTCTGCGCTACCAATCGTGGTTGGTTATTGCCGATTGGCACGCGAGTAATCAGGAACGCCGCCAACCCCGTCAGCGCGGCGCCCATCGCGGTGAGCGCGAATTTGCTAACCAGGAAATGGCGGGCCGGGATTGCCACCGCGGCCGCTTCGCCAACTTCCGAGCCGTCTTCGACTTCGGCATTGTCTGGCGCGCTCGCGGGAAAATCTTCCAGGTAGGCTTTCTCAGCGGCGTCGAGTTGCTCGAGCTGCTTGAGCGTACGCGCATCGCCATCGATCACCGCGACGATCTCCGCGCCCACCGGTATCTCCGCGTCCGCTGCGTTGCGCCGCGCGGAAGCACTCGCGCCGTCATCTGGCGACTTGAGGTCGCGTTCCGCAGTCGCATCGCCCTCACGCTTGACCGTGGCCGAAAAGGCATCGAAGCGGACGTTGGTGGCCGGAGCGGTCGCTTGCTTTGTGTTTACGCCAGCTTGATCCCTCTTGCGCGCAAACTCCCTGAGCGCTTCTTCGAGCGTCAAGAGGGTGCGAGGTGCCTTGCCGCCGTTCTTACCCATCGCAGGCCTGCCATCCTTATGGATTAGGCACCCCTATGAGCCTCATAGGGGTGCCTTTACCAGCCATAGCAGGGAATTACGGCCAAGGCCAATCATCGATCCAGCGATTGCCTACAACGGCAGCCGGGCGACGTTTTTGAAATCATCCGACTGAGGTTAGATTGCCTCGCTAACCGCATCCTCGTGCACAGTCGGCTTGGGCCGCGACTGTATCCCGGTGTAGTGCCGCGTCGCTTCGCCGATATAAACCTGGCGCGGGCGCGCGATCTTCTGTTCGGTATCGCGCACCATCTCGGCCCACTGCGCCATCCATCCGGACATGCGCGGGATCGCGAACAACACCGGGAACATCGTCATCGGGAAGCCCATCGCCTGGTAGATTATCCCCGAATAGAAATCGACGTTGGGATATAACTTGTGCGAGATGAAATAGTCGTCCTGGAGCGCGATTCGTTCGAGCTCTACCGCTATGTCGATCAGCGGATTGCGGCCGGTCACCTCGAACACCTGCGCCGCAAAGTGCTTGAGGATTTTCGCGCGCGGATCGTAGTTTTTGTACACTCGATGGCCAAAGCCCATCAGCCGGCGCTCGCCCTCCTTGACCTTCTTGATCAGCGCGGGAATGGCCGACACCGAACCGATTTCCATGAGCATCCGGATAGCAGCTTCGTTCGCGCCGCCGTGCAGGGGGCCGTAAAGCGCTCCGATAGCAGCGGCCGCGCACGCGTAGGGATCGGGCTGCGAGCTTCCGACCGCGCGCATCGCATTGGTGGAGCAGTTCTGCTCGTGATCCGCGTGCAGGATGAACAGCACGTCGAGCGCGCGCTCGAGCACCGGGTCCGGCTTGTACTTGAGCTCGGTCATTTTGAACAGCATCGCAAGCAGATTGCCGGTGTAGCTGAGCTCGTTGTCGGGATAGACGTAAGGAAGTCCCCGGGTATGGCGAAACGCGAACGCCGCCAGGGTCGGCATCTTGCCGATGAGGCGGCGGGTCTGCAGCCGGCGCGATTCGAGGTCGTGAATATTGCTGGCGTCGGGATAAAAGGTCGAGAGCGCGCCGACGGTACTGAGCAACATTCCCATCGGATGCGAGTCGTAGCGGAAGCCCTCCATGAACATCTTGATATTCTCGTGCACCATCGTGTGAATCGTGATGTTGTGCTTCCAGCGCTCGTAATGCTCCTGGTCCGGCAGCTCACCCTTGACGATCAGGTACGCGGTCTCGAGGTAGTTGCTTTTCTCGGCGAGTTCTTCGATCGGATAACCGCGATAGCGCAGTATTCCCTTGTCGCCGTCGATGAAGGTAACCCGGCTGCGGCACGACGCAGTGTTGCCGAACGACGGATCGTAGGTCATCAAGCCGAAGTCTTCGGCGCCGGTCTTGATTTGACGCAAATCCATCGCGCGAATCACTCCGCCCTCCTCGATGGGTATCTCGTACTTCTTGGCGGTTCGATTGTCGGTAATTGTCAACGAGTTGTTTGCCATTGGTGCGACCTCACGTAGTTTATAACGTTCTCATTCGCGGCATTTTGGTTCAAGGTATGAAAATATCTATTAGATATATAAATATATACAAGCATGCAGCATTAGTTGTCCAGCGCTCCGAGATGGCTCTTTTTGACTGCCCGGCGCCTCGCAACCGCTGCCGCGCCGTGCCACTGTGTGCGCTTGCGCTTTCGCAATAAGCGCGCTTGGGAAAAATGCTCGATAAAATAATTTCCGATCTCTCCATCTTCATCATCGCGACGATCTCCGCGCTCGGGTACGGCGGGGTTGTCCTGATGATGGCGATCGAAAGCGCATGCATCCCGCTGCCCTCCGAAATCATCATGCCGTTCTCGGGGTACCTGGTCGCCACGGGCCGGTTCGGTCTGAACATGGTCGCGATAGCGGGCGCCATCGGATGCCTGCTCGGCTCGTACGTGGCGTATTTCGTCGGCTCGTGGGGCGGGCGCCCGTTCATCGAGCGCTACGGCCGTTACGTCCTCATCGCTCAGCATGAACTCGAATCCGCCGACCGCTTTTTCGCGCGATGGGGTTCGCACACCGTCTTCTGGAGCCGGATGATCCCGGTGGTGCGCACCTTTATCGCATTTCCGGCGGGCGTGTCGCGGATGAAGCTCGTGCCGTTCACCATCTACACGCTGCTTGGGTCATACATATGGTGTCTCGCGCTGGCCTACGGCGGGATGAAGCTCGGGCAGCACTGGAAGGATCTCGCGCCGTATTTTCATCGCTTCGACGCATTGATCGCGATACTGTTGGTAGTCGGCGGCGCGGCCCTCATCTATAATCGGGTGAAGGGAATGACGTCCGCATCGCCTTCCGCCAATTGAGCGCGTCGCGACCCGGAAAGGAACCAAATGCCCGGAACAGAACTACCCGATCCATCGGAACTCGAGGAAGTATTCGCCAGCATCGATCCGACACCGGTTCGGATGGCTCATGACTACCTGAACGAAGCCGGCATCGAGTCGTTCGTGTTCGACGCCGGATCGTCGCGGCTGCTCGGTATGACCTCAGCGGTCCCGACCCGCCTGATGGTTCATCGCGACGCCGCCAAAGACGCGCGCGACCGGCTCAACGAGCTGGGCTTCACGGACAAGTGATCGGACAAAACCCGAATCCTGGCTGGTGGCAGCGCGCCGTCTTCTATCAGATCTATCCGCGCTCGTTTGCCGATTCGAACGGAGACGGCATCGGCGATCTCGACGGCGTCACCGCGCATCTCGACTATCTCAATGACGGCACGCCGAACTCGCTCGGCATCGACGCCATCTGGCTGAACCCCATCAATCCGTCGCCGCTGGACGATTGGGGCTACGACATCAGCGACTACTGCGGCGTCCACCCGGAGCTCGGTGATCTCGCCGCCTTCGATCGCCTGGTCGCACAGGCGCATCGGCGCGGGATCCGCGTGATCGTTGACCTGGTGCCCAACCATACCTCGAATCAGCATCCATGGTTCGTCGAGTCGCGCGGGTCGCGGGTCAATCCCAAACGCGACTGGTACATCTGGATTCCCGGGACGCCGGATCGCCCGCCCAGCAACTGGCAGAGCTACTTCGGCGGCGATGCGTGGAAGTACGACCCCGCCACCGCATCATGGTACCTGCACATGTTCCTCGAGCAGCAGCCGGACCTGAATTTTCGCAATCCGGAAGTGGTCGAGGCAATCCACGGCGTCGTCCGCTTCTGGCTGGATCGCGGCGCTGACGGTTTTCGCATCGACGTAATCCAGGGGCTCATCAAGGACGACCAGCTCCGCGACAACCCGGTGCGCGTCAAGCACGACCCCGACATCCCATGGTACGCGGAGGGCACGCAGGATCCGCTGTACAGTTCGGACCGGCCCGAGGTTCACGAAATCATTCGCGGGCTGCGGCGCGTCACCGACAGTTACGAAGATCGGATGATGGTCGGCGAGACGTGGCCGCGCGAGCAGGAACGGCTGGCGGACTATCTGCGGCCCGACGAACTTCAGCTCGGGTTCAACTTCCGCTTTCTGCTCGCGCGCTACGACGCGCGCCGCTTCCGCGCCGCGATCGAGCTGACTGAAAAATCCTTCGGACCCGGCGCATGGCCCACCTGGACGCTCTCGAACCACGATTTCCCGCGTCATATCTCGCGCTACTCGTACGGTGGCGACGGTGATGCGCGCGCTCGCGTCGCCGCGGTGATGATGATTGCATTGCGCGGCACGCCCTTCATTTACTACGGCGAAGAAATCGGGATGCGCGACGCGGAAATCCCCGCCGATCGCAAACTCGATCCGGTCGGACGCGACGGCTGCCGCTCGCCGATGCAATGGTCGGGCGCGCGCAACGGCGGATTCTCCGCGAGCGCGAGGACCTGGCTGCCGTGCGGAGACTTCGAGGCGATCAACGTCGCGCGCCAGATGAACGATCCGCACTCGATGCTCTCGCTCTATCGCCGGCTGATCCAGATCCGCAAATCAACGCCGGCGCTGACCGAGGGCGGCTATCACGCCTTCGATGGCGCGCCCGAAGATTGTCTGGTGTTCCATCGCGAGACGCGCGCGCAGCATATTGTCGTCGCGCTGAATTTCAGCGCCGAGCCACGCGAGATCGATTTGCCCGCCGGGATAATCCTGCTGAGCACGATCGCCGCTCGCCGGGCCGGGTCCACGACCTCCGCCCTGCGGCTGGCCCCGAACGAAGCCGTCATCGTGGAAATCGGCTGAACGTTGCCGTTTGCGCGCCGCGCCACCTGCGTCAATGCCGCTTTGCGCTTATCTACGCGGACCCGGCTGGCATTATGAGCAGTCGATCAGTAACAGCCGGGATATCGAGAACCAGTACCCGGCGACTGCCGTTGACGAGTGTAGCCCGTTAGGCTACACTTATCACACGAAGATACGGAACATCATTCACAAGGGCGTCAAACGCCTTTACACGGAAGGCAGCCCCAACGGCGTGTCGGCCGCAACCGTGAACAAGCTCCGTATGATGCTGGCCTTCCTGCAGGACATGGAAAGCGAAGACGAACTGCGAACGATCCCGGTGTGGAAAGCCCACCGGCTGACCGGCGGCCGCAGGGGCGTCTGGAGCCTGCACGTCACGCCGAACTGGCGGCTGACGTTGCGCATCGAAGAAAACGAAATCTGCGACTTGAACCTTGAGGACTACCATTGAAGGAGGAAACCATGCGCATGCTGAACCCGCCGCACCCCGGCGAATTTATCCGCTGTGAAGTTATCGAGCCGCTCGGCCTTTCCGTGACCGCTGCCGCCGAAGCGCTCGGCGTTTCGCGCCCGACGCTGTCGACCCTGCTCAACGGCAAGTCGGACCTGTCCGGCGACATGGCCCTGCGGATCGAAAAGGCCTTCGGCCCGAAAATGGAAACGCTGATGCGGATGCAGTCGTCCTACGACATCGCCCGCACGCGCAAGCGCCAAAGCAAAATCCACGTCCGCCGTCACGCCGCCGCGGCGACTGCCTGAAGCGCAAAAAATCCCCGGACCGGACGCACCCAGGGGAGTGCCTGAGGCAATCAGTCCGCCGCATAGTTGGCTGGTCGTCGCGCTGAATTTCAGCGCCGAGCCACGCGAGATCGATTTGCCCGCCGGGATGATCCTGCTGAGCACGATCGCGGCTGGCCGGGCCGGGTCCACGAAATCTACCCTGCGGCTGGCCCCGAACGAAGCCGTCATCGTGGAAATCGGCTGAACGTTGCCGTTTGCGCGCCGCCAGTTCGGTTCACAGGATCGCGCCGAATCAGCGCGCGCAAAAGAAGGGTACTGGTTCAGCTTTTCAACCTGAGGACTGCGACGGGTGCGATAAAGGCCGCGATTCTGATTGATCAAAAAGGGCGGAAAAGAGGAATTTATACCATCGGTAGTAGTTTTGGGACGGCTTGGCTCTACCGGTAGTTTTGTTCCGTCAAAAATTATTTCTGCCGCGAGCAGGCGTCGTCCGATTTCGGGCGAGCCGGGCGAGTACAGGGCATCCTGGCGGTTGACCATAGCGTACGCATAGCACGCCAAATCCGGCGGGGTCAGGCTGAATTAGTTCATCCCCAAAATCCGGCCTGAAACCCGGCTTCAGGAGTCACAGGGATTTGGTCCATTTCATCGAAACTGAACCAGCGCTGAACGTTGGCGTTTGCGCGCCGCCAGTTCGGTTCATAACATCAGCGGCATGCACAAGCCGCGATTTCTCGATCAATTGGCGATGGAACTTGGCGATCGCGACGCCTTCAGCGTCGGCTTCGCACGTGGACGACGCGCGTTTCAGCCGCAGCACGTCGAGCCAAAATGGGCGCGCGATCGCGACGCCAACATCAAGCATATCAAGCTCGAAGTCCGGCTGGACTTCGACGCGAAAAAGATCACCGGCACCGCGACCCATCGGCTCTCCGCGATCGCCGGCCCGCTCGAGCGCCTGGAATTCGACGCCACCGAGCTGGAGATTCGCGCCGTCCGCGCCAGCGCCTTCCGCGCTGGTGGCGAACCCGCCAGCTTCGAGAGCTGCGACGGCAAGCTGCGGATCGCGCTGCCGCGCGCTATCGGAACCGGCGAAGAGATCGAGATCGCGATCGACTACGCGGGTCAGCCGCGCCGCGGACTCTATTTTGTCGGCCCCGACCCGGAGTATCCGAACAAGCCCCGGCAAGCCTGGACGCAGGGCGAAGACGAGGACTCGCGCTACTGGTTCCCGTGCTACGACTACCCCAACAATCGAACCACCAGCGAAATCGTCGCCACCGTACCCGAACAATTCACCGCGATTTCCAACGGCGCGCTGGTCGGCACATCCTCGGACGCCACGGCGAAGACCCGCACCTTCCACTGGCGTCATGACGTGCCGCACTCCGCATATCTGATCACGCTGGCGGCCGGCGAGTTCGCGATGATCGAAGAGCGGGCGGGTAGCGTCCCCGTCACCTACTACGTTGCACCCGGCCGCGAGGACGACGCGCGCCGCGCGTTTGGCAACACGCCGAAGATGATCCAGTTTTTCGAGCGCGTGATCGGCGTTCCCTATCCTTACGCCAAGTATGCGCAGGTCGCGGTCAGCGATTTTATTTTCGGCGGGATGGAAAACACGTCGGCGACCACGCAAACCGACAGCACGCTTCACGACGCGCGCGCGCATCTGGACTTCAAGAGCGATCCGCTGGTCGCGCACGAGCTCGCTCATCAATGGTGGGGCGACCTGCTGACCTGCCGCGATTGGGCGCACGCGTGGCTCAACGAGGGCTTCGCGACTTATTTCGAGGCGCTCTGGTGCGAAGAGAATCTCGGCGCCGACGAGTTCGCGTGGAATGTCCGGCAGGATCGCGAGGGCTATCTCGACGAGGACGCCAACCACTACCGCCGGCCGATCGTGTGCAACCGGTATCGCACGCCGATCGAATTGTTCGATCGCCATCTCTACGAAAAAGGCAGCCTGGTCCTGCACATGATCCGCCGGGTCAGCGGCGACGATCTGTTCTTCAAGTCGCTCAACCTCTATTGCACCCGGCATCGCGGCGCCAACGTCATCACGCAGGATCTGCAGCGCGCGTTCGAGGACACCACCGGCCGCAACCTCGACTTTTTCTTCGACCAGTGGGTGTACAAGGAAGGGCATCCCGAAATCGAAGTCTCGAGTTCCTTCGACGACAAGAAAAAACTGCTCAGCGTCACGGTCAAGCAGACGCACAAGACGGGCGACACGATCGCTTCCGCGTTCAGCTTTCCCGTCACGATTGCGCTGATGGACGCGCAGGGCCGTGAAACGCGCCACCGCGTGGAAATAAAGGACCGCGAGCAGGTCTTCAATTTTGTCATGGACAAGGCGCCCAAGGCGGTGCGCTTCGATCCCGAACACGACATCCTCAAGACCCTCAAGCACAAGCGCGGACGCGAGGCGCTCGAAACCGAACTGCGCCACGCTCCCGAAGCGATTGGCCGTGGCGCAGCCGCTCGCGAGCTCGGCGTCGAGGGCAGCCCGCAAGCCAGCGCGGCAATCCGCGACGCGATGCTCACCGATAAGTTCTGGGGCGTGCAGGCCGATGCAGCCGCCGCGCTCGGTACAATTCGCACCGCCGCCGCCCTCGACGCGCTGCTCGAAGGACTCAAGCTGCCGCATCCCAAAGCGCGGCGCGCGGTCGTGCGCGCGCTCGGCAATTTTCGCGGCGACGCGCGCGCGGCGTCCGCGCTTGCCGGCATCGTCGCCACCGGCGACGCAAGCTACTTCGTCGAGGCCGAGGCGGTCCTCGCGCTTGGCAAGACGCGCGATGAACGCGCCTTCGCCCATCTGTCCGAGGCTCTTGGGCGCGACTCGTATCTCGAAGTGATACGAACGCACGCGATAGCCGGAATGGCCGAGCTACGCGACGAACGCGCGATCGATATCGCCCGCGAGTTCTCGGCCTACGGCCGGCCGCCGCGGGCCCGCGTAGCCGCGGTGGGCGCGCTGGCGCGATTTGCGGCGCTCAAAGACAACCGGCGCGCCGAAATTCTCGATTTCATGACTCCGCTCGCCGACGATCGCGAGTTCATGGTGCGGATGCGCATCCCGTCGGCTTTCGCCGAGATCGGCGATCCGCGTGCGCTACCCGCGCTGCGGCGCCTGGCCGATCGCGATCTCGACGGCCGCGTGCAGCGCCATGCCAGCGACGCGATCGCATCGATCGGCGAGGGCCGCAGCCGCGTCGAGGAAGGCCAAAGATTGCGCGAAGACCTCGACAAGCTTCGCGACGACAATAAGAAGCTGCAGGAGCGGCTCGAAAAAGTCGAAGCGCTCGCACGCGACAAGCCAGTCGATCAAGGCTAAGTCGAAATAGCCGCTTCCATACCAATCCAATCCAGCGCGCAAAAAAGCGGCGGGCCGGAACGGCCCGCCGCCTTCAATCTTACGATTGACGGTCCGCGCTTACGCGTCGTAGTAGAGCGCGAATTCGTACGGATGCGGCCGCAGACGAATCGCGCTGACTTCGTTCGCCATCTTGTAATCGATCCAGGTCTCGATCAGGTCCTCCGTAAAGACGTCGCCCTTGAGCAGGAACTCGTGATCCTTCTTCAGGTTGCCCAGTGATTCCTCGAGCGACGCGGGCATGCTCGGCACCTCGGCCAGCTCGGCCGGGGTAAGTGCGTAGATGTCCTTGTCGAGCGGCTGTCCCGGATCGAGGCGGCGCTGAATTCCGTCGATCCCCGCCATCAGCATCGCGGAGAATGCGATGTACGGATTGCAGGTCGGGTCGGGGAAGCGTACTTCGATTCGCTTGGCCTTCGGCGACGGCGAGTACATCGGGATTCGCACCGAGGCCGAGCGGTTGCGCGACGAATACGCCAGGTTGATCGGCGCCTCGAAGCCCGGCACCAGCCGGCGATACGAGTTCGTGCCCGGATTGGTGAAGGCCGCGATCGTCGGCGCGTGATGCAGGATGCCGGCGATGTAGTGCATCGCGAGTTCCGACATCCCCGCGTAGCCGTTGCCCGCGAACAGCGGCGTGTCGCCCTTCCAGATGCTCTGATGGGTGTGCATGCCGGTGCCGTTGTCGCCGAAGATCGGCTTGGGCATGAAGGTGGCAGTCATCCCATGGCGCACCGCGACGTTCTTGACGATGTATTTGAACCAGGTCAGCCAGTCGGCCATTTTGGTCAGCGTCTGAAAGCGCATGTCGATTTCAGCCTGGCCGGCCGTGGCGACTTCGTGATGCTGTTTCTCGACGCGGATACCTACCCGCTCCATCTCCAGCACCATCTCGGTGCGAATGTCCTGCAGGGTGTCCACCGGCGGTACCGGGAAGTAGCCGGCTTTGTTCTTGACCTTGAAGCCCAGGTTCGCGCCTTCCTTGACCGCGCCCTCGCGCCCGCTGTTCCAGTTACCTTCGTTCGAGTCGATGTAGTAGTAGCTCGAATTCTGCGTCGTGTCGTAGCGCAGCGAGTCGAAGATGAAAAACTCCGGCTCGGGTCCGAAGAACGCCGCGTCGCCGATGCCGGTGGTCTTTAGATAGGCTTCGGCCTTGCGCGAGATGTTACGCGGGTCGCGCGTGTAGTCGGCGCGGGTGATCGGATCGGAGATGTTGGCGATGATGCTCAACGTGGGATCCTTGGTGAAAGGATCCATCACTGCCGTATCCGGATCGGGAATCACCAGCATGTCGCTGTTGTCGATCGCCTGCCAGCCGCGAATCGACGACCCGTCGAAGCCCAGCCCTTCGTCGAACGGCGCTTCATCCTTGAACTCGGAGATCGGAGCAGTGAAATGCTGCCACGTGCCGAGCAGATCGATGAATTTCACATCGACCATCACCACGCCCTTATCCTTGATCATTTGCAGAACTTGTTTAGGCGTCATCGAACCCGTAACCCTCCTGGCC
>Ga0187862_10003934_pt1 | contig 14321 bp, 10 predicted proteins | sample June2016WEW_10_1_FD_133003 | JGI IMG/M metagenome (GOLD analysis project Ga0187862, IMG submission 133003) | Peatland microbial communities from SPRUCE experiment site at the Marcell Experimental Forest, Minnesota, USA - June2016WEW_10_150 | ecosystem: Environmental > Terrestrial > Soil >...
CTTCACCGATCACACCCGCCACCAGCTTGGCGGACCGCAGATCCACGCTGCCAACCGCTCGGCTCGGCAAAGTCCTCAATCCGTACTCCTGGGGCAAAAACGAACGCCAGTTACGCAAAGGTCGCCTGTCAGGGAGAGGCCGACGCGGAGCGTCGGGTGAGGGTCCGCTTTCCGAGGATGCCCTTCCGGAGAAACCGAATTCTATCTCTACGGATGTCCGGAATCCGGCGGCTTCGACAGCTCGTCGCCGAGCGCCTTCATCTCCGTGCCGAACGCCGTCCAATCGCCGGCGCGAATCGCCTCCATCGCGCGATTGTAATGCTGCGCCGCGCTCTGCATGTCGGCCTTGGGCGCACCCGCGCCCGCGGCGATCGATTGCGGGGCCGGCTCATTCATGATCGCCTTGGCGATCGTCGCCCCCGGCGGCGCCTGATTGCTGAACAGCGCCAGCATCGTCAGGTCGAGCGTATCGGCCATCACCACGCGATCGCTGTACGACGCGACCACCCGCTGCAACTCCGGCAACTGCCCGTTCTCGGCGCGGATGAACAGCGGCTCGACGTAGAGCAAGGAGTCCTGAATCGGTATCACGAGCAGGTTGCCGAGCAGGACCTTCGAACCCATTTGATTCCACAGCGAAAGTTGCCGCGAAATTTCGGGATTCTGATTGATGCGCGCCTGGATCTGATACGGGCCGTAAAAAAGTTTGTCCTTTGAAAATGAATACTCGAACAGATGACCGTAATCCGCGCCGTCGCAGCGCGCCGCCATCCACGCAATCATGTTGTCGCGCCCCGACGGCACCATCGGCAGCATCAACATGTATTCCGCCTGCGCTTCGCCCGGCAGCCGCATGATCACGTAGTAGGGCGTCATCGGGACCGTCTGCCCGGCGTAGTTTTCGCGCGGGAATCCCCACAGGTCCTCGCGATTATAGAAGACCTGCGGATCGGTCATGTGATAGGTGCGGAAAGTGTCGGCCTGGATCAGGAAAAAATCTTCCGGATAGCGGATGTGCGCGCGCAATTCCGCCGGCATCGCCGACATCGGCCTGAACATCGCGGGGAACACGCGCTGCCAGGTCTTGATCACCGGGTCCTCGGGATCCGACACGTAAAAATCGGTGTTGCCGGTGTACGCGTCCACCACCACCTTGACCGAATTGCGGATGTAGTTGATCCCGTCGGCGTTGCGCTGCGAGTACGGGTAATGATCGCTGGTCGTATAGCAGTCAACGATCCACACCATCCGGCCATTGAGGATCACCGCATAGGGATCGCGGTCGAGGTTCAGGAACGGCGCGATATAAGCGATTCGGCTCGCGATGTTGCGCCGGATCATGATCTTGCTGTTCTTTACGATATTCTCGGTGACGAGCAGATTGATGTCGCGAAAAAAGATGCTGAACAGCAGCCGGCGAAAAAAACCCGCCACCGGCACGCCGCCCGATCCCCCGTAGTACGAAAAGACGTTGTCCGCGCCCTTGGGATAGTCGAACTCAGGCGTCGCCGAATCGACGACGGCGTAATTGTCGCGCTCCTCGCCAAAGTAGATCGCCGGCTGGTCAACCTTCAGCCCCACGTCCGAGACCGCCGGTATATCCTTTAGATAGAACACCGGCATCCCCTCGGTGTCCTTCTTGTTGACCGGGCTCATCGCCAGCCCCGCGCCGTGGGTGAACTTGAGATGCTGGTTGACCCAGGTCTGCGCGTTGTCGGGCAGCTGGTCGATATTCAGCTCGCGCGGCGACAGCATCACCTCGGTGTACTTGCCCTCGATCCAGTAGCGATCGATGTCGACGTCGCGAAAATCGTAGTAGGTGCGAATTTCCTGCAACTGGCGGTAGGTATCGATTAGCGGGCGCGGGTCCCACAGCCGGATGTTCTTGACCGTCGTCGAATCCTGCTCGAGCGCCGCGGGCGTGAGCGTGCCCTGCCCCGCAAACGGCTTCACGTCAACCGTGTCGAGCTTGTACGCATGGCGCGTCGCCTCGATGTTGCGTTGCAGGTATGGACGCTCGACTCGAAGCTCGTCGGGCTTGACCCACAAACGCTCGATCACCGGCTGGATAAAATTCATGATGAGCGCGGGCCCGAACACGACCACGAACGCGGCGACTGGAATCCTCAGTCCGCCCTCGCGCGCGTTGAAGATGCACATCACGGCGGCGCCCAACGACAGCGCCACCAGCAACCACAGCCCGGGCTGCCACAGGATGCGATCGACGTAGCGCAGTCCGAATACGACGCCGTTGGTATGCAGCAGCAAGTCGAAGCGGCCGAGCCAGTAAGTCATCGCGCGCTGCACGAAGAACAGCCCCAGCAGGACAGACAGATGGCCCGCCGCGCCCGGCGACACGCGCGGCGGCGATTCCTTGAAGTCGAGCGCGCCGCGCGCCCAATAGACTGCGATCGCGATCGCGGCCGCCAGCACGATGATCATCAGGAACAGATCGCGCATTTCCTCGAGCAGCGGCATCCTAAAGACGTAGAAGCCGATATCGTTGCCGAACGCCTGATCGGCGATTCCGAACGGCACCCCGTAGAGACCCTTGAGGTAAGTATCCCAGCTGCCAGCCTCGCCTTGCGCCGCGAACAGCGCCAGCAAGGCCGCGCCGCCAGCGACGATCACGCGCCACGGCACCCGTTCGCCGAGCGCGCGAATCAGCTCGGGCAGATTAACCTCGACCATCTCGTCGGGACGGCGCACCACGCGCAGCCGCTCGGGATTGCGGCTCGCGCCGATCGCAATCAACCCGCTCACGAAGATCGCGATGAACGCGACCAGCCAAACGATCGCGAAGATCACGATTTCCGCGCCGACGGTTGTATTGAAAACTCCGCCGTAGCCGAGTCTTCCGAACCACAGGTAATCGACCAGCAACTGGTCAGCCAGGCTTAGCCCCACCAGCGCGACGATAACGACAACAGCGAGGCTGATCAGGATTACGCGGGGTCGCATCAGGGTGGTGCGCTATTCGCCACGGCCAATCTGGCTGACGTGTTCCCGCACGACGTCGGGTGGGCATAGCCAGATGAAAACCTTGAGCGAGAGGTAGCCGATAAGAATCCAGTCGAGTTCGCCGACTATCGGAATCATGTCGAGCTCGAGGGCGGGAGGTGTCAACATAAGCAGCAAACCCATCCAAGGTACCATTTTCGCCAGCATCGGCACGCGTTCGTCGGTGATCAGCCGGTAAAACAGACGGACGAACTGCGGCAGAAACATCACCAGCCGGCTCAGTTGCATCGGCCCGAGGAATTGCATGCGCAGCATCGATCGAAACATCAGCTTAACCCGACAACATCATACTCTAGCACAGCGCGGCGCCGAAGATGTCCTGCGGCGGGGGTCTTTTTGTTACAATTAGCGGCAATCGAGGAGGGCGAAGCGGAGTGAAGAGACACATGGCGCTGGGCGATTTCCTGGTCGCCTACCTGCGCAAGGTTGGCGTGTCGCACGTCTTCGGCATCCCCGGCGACCTCGCGCTCAAGCTGTTTTTTGCGCTGGGCCGCAAGCACGGATTGGATATCATCACGCTGTCGCACGAGCCGGGGGTCGGATTCGCAGCCGACGGCTATGCGCGCGCGACCGGGAAAATCGGGGTAATCTGCGTGACCTACGGCGCCGGCGGCCACAACATGGTCAATCCAGTCGCGGGATCGTTCTCGGAACGCGTGCCGATTCTGATTTTCTCGGGAGGCCCGGGCGAGGAGGAACGCAAACTCGGCACGCTGATTCATCACCAGGCCCGCGAGATCGAATCGCAGCGCCGCATCTACGACGAAGTAACTTGCGCGTCGGCCGTGCTGACCGATCCGCGCAGCGCTGCGGATGAGTTGCATCGCGTGGTACGCGCCATTTGGGCCGAGCAGCGGCCCGGCTACATCGAGATTCATCGCGACATGGTTGACCGGCGGATCGAGGTCCCCGACGAGCTGATCGAATGGGACGGGCGGCTGCATTTCCAGGAATCCGATACACGCAAGGTCGAGGAAGCGGCGCATGAGACGGCCGCGATGTTCAACGAGAGCCGCAAGCCCGTGCTGGTCGCCGGCATCGAGATTCATCGCTTCAAGGCGTCGCATGGGTTGGTGGAACTGGCCGAGCGGATGGGCGCGCCGGTGTTCACGACGGTGCTCGGCAAGGGTGCGTTCCCGATGGACCATCCGCTGTACATGGGCGTGCACGTCGGCCCGATCAGTCCGCCGTCGATCGTCGCACGGATGGACGCGGCCGACTTCGTGCTCAACCTCGGATGTCTGAAAACCGACATGAACTTCGGCAACCGTCCGCCGCACGTGATTCAAGGCAGAACGGTGTGGGCGGTCGATCGCAAGGTCGAGGTGAAGTATCACACCTACACCGACGCCGGGGTCCGCGATTTCGCGCGCGCGCTGCTGCGCGAGAAGCTGCGGCTTCATCATGAGAAGGTCCATTACGCCGACAATCTCCGCGAGATTGCCGCGGGCGACGGCAAGCCGGTCAAGGTCAGTCAGATCCTGGCCGCGGTCAACGAATTCCTGGCCGACAAGCGCGAATACCTGGTGGTCGCGGAGTCGGGTGACATGCTGTTTGGCGGGCTCGACATCCGGGTGCCGCATAACGGCGGGTATCTGGCGCAGGGGTTTTACGCTTCGATGGGATTTGCGGTGCCGGCCTCGCTTGGCGCGCAAATCGGCAGCGGTCTTCGGCCACTGGTGCTGTGCGGGGACGGCGGTTTTCAGATGACCGGACCGGAAATTTCGCAGGCTCCGGCCAAGGGCGTGAATCCGATCGTGCTGGTGATCAACAACGGCGGATGGGGCATCTTCCGGCCGATTGCCGACCGGCGCGAACTGCTCGAGATTCCGCCGTGGCCGTATGCGCAGCTCGCGCGCGATTGGGGCGGCGCCGGATTCGAGGCGGCCACGGTCGAGGAGCTGAGAGATGCGCTGCGCGCGGCGCATGAGTGCAAATCGTTTGCGATAATCGACGTGCGGGTCGAGCGCGACGACCTGTCGCCGGTGACCGTAAAGTATATCAAGGCGGCAGCGAAGCGCTCGCAAGCGCCGGTGGAGCATGCAGCACGCGGGATTTCGCGCCTATGACTGATTCAATAAAAACTAATTCGATAAAGACCGACGCGATCGAGAATTATCGGCGCCTGTACCGCGACTTCAAATGGGAGACGCCGGAGCATTTCAACTTCGCCGCGGTGATCGACAAGTTCGCCGAGGATCCGCGCCGGGTAGCAATCCTGTGGGAAGACAGCGAGGGCCGGCGCGCGCGGCTGACGTTCGCGGATATCGCGCAGCAATCCAGGCGCATCGCGAACGTTCTGGCCGGACATGGAATCCGGCGCGGCGATGCGGTTTTGCTGGTGCTGCCGCGAATCACGCTGTGGCAGGCGGCGTATATCGGCGCACTCCGGCTCGGCGCGATCGTGATCCCGTGCACCTCGATGCTGCGCGAGAACGACCTGGTGTACCGCGCGAATCATTCCGGGGCGCGCGCGATAATCGCCGGCGTCGAGAATGCCGCGATGATCGCGGAACTGCGCAAGCAATGCCCCAGCGTCGAGCATTACCTGATAGCCGGCGCCGCCCGCAGCGGCTGGATAAGCCTGCAGGAATATATGGGTCACGCGTCGCCGGCGTTCAAGACGGTGAATACGAAATCGTCGGAGCCGGCGATTTGCTATTACACTTCCGGCACGACCAGGGAACCGAAAGCGGTGCTGCATAGTCACGCCTATAGCTACAGTCATCGGTTCACGGGGCTTAACTGGCTCGACGTGAGACCGGGCGACCTGCATTGGACAACTTCGGACACCGGCTGGGCCAAGGCGGCATACGGCGTGCTGTTCGGGCCGTGGATGAACGGCGTGACAACGTTCATGTACAACGGCCGCTTCGATGCGGCGAAGGAGCTCGAGTTGATCGCGCGCTATGGAGTTACTACCTTCTGCGCGCCGCCGACTGAGTATCGAATACTCATTAAGGAAAACCTCGCGGACTACTCATTCCCGAAACTGAGGCATTGCACGGGTGCGGGCGAGCCGCTCAATCCGGAAGTGATCGAGGTCTGGCGGGAGCGGCTGGGACTCACGATTCACGACGGCTACGGGCAAACGGAGACGGCCATCCTGGCGGCGAACATGCCCGCGATGCCGGTGAAACCGGGCTCGATGGGGCTGCCGTTTCCGGGTCACGAGGTCCGCGTAATCGACAACGAAATGGCCGAGACCGAAGTTGACGAGCTCGGAGAAATAGCCGTGCGGATCAGTCCCGAGCGCCCGCCGTCGGTGTTTCTCGAGTATTGGAAAAATGCGCAAGAGACCGCCAACGTGTTTCGCGGCGATTGGTACCTGACCGGCGACCAGGCGACCCGCGACGCCGACGGCTACCTATGGTTCGTCGGGCGCGCCGACGACGTGATCATTTCGGCGGGCTACCGAATCGGGCCGTTCGAGGTGGAGAGCGCCCTGCTCGAGCATCCCGCGGTAATGGAATCCGCGGTGGTCGCGAGTCCCGACGCGGATCGCGGATCGATCGTCAAGGCCTTCGTGAAGCTGAGGCCCGGCGCCGAGCCCGGCGAGCGGCTGGTGACCGAGCTGCAGGAGCATTGCAAGCGCGTGACGGCGCCCTACAAATATCCGCGCGAGATAGAATTCATCGACGAGCTGCCCAAGACGGTCAGCGGGAAGATTCGCCGCGTCGAGCTGCGCCACCGGGAAGAATCACGCAAGGGCAAGTCCGCCTAAATTCGGCAATCACTTCGGTATCCGCGGCCGCGGCGATGTGACTCTCTCAGGGCGTGGGCGACGCGCCAGGAGATTGCGGCGCCGGCGTCGACGTGGGAGTCGGCTCGACGGAGCGCATCGGGAGTGCGGCGCGAAATCCCGGCTGTAGCATCAGGGCGCCGACGGCGCGCGAAAGTGCAACCGACAGAGACTCGGCGGGTTCGGTCTCGAGTGGCAGAAAGACCTCGGTGCCGACGGGGTTTGGCGGTTCATTTTCGATGCCGCTGATCTCGTCGGAGTACAGCACGGCACCATCGCGATTCTTGAGCTCGAACTTTACCCGCACCACGGATCTCATCGAGAAGTACCGGCCGTGGACGGTCTGGATCGTTCCAAACCGCTTGTTCACCTCGAGCTGTTCGAGGTCGGAGGTGAGGATGAAATCCGAGCCCTCGGGCGGCTTGCCGTCACCCGGATTGGAGTCGAGCGCCACCGGCATCAGGCCGGCGTCTGCCAACCCCTTGATCAACGCGTTGTTGAACGCGCGGCCCGCATCGGCAACCACGAGAGGAGTCTGCGGGGTGCCGTCGGCGGCGTAAATCATGCCGACGTTGGAATTGCCGGAGCCGAAATTTCCGGTCGTGGGAGGCACCGCAATTCTGACGGAACGGAAAATATTCTGGGACCCCGGCACGAAGCCCGGGAGATAATGGAGATCGATACGAGTGCGCGGCTTGCATCCAGTCAACGCGAGCGCAACCACCACCATCGCGGCGCAGTCGCGAACGCGGCTACGATTGAGGCCGCGACACCGCAGGATGCCTGTCCCTCCACCAGAAGACGAAGACCACGATCGCCACGGCAACCCCGGCCAGCTCAATCCATCGCGACGCCTGATGAGCCGTCGTCAGGGCGCGATACAACTCGTCGCCCACCAGGTAGCCGACCGTGACGACGAGCGAGCACCATACGATCGCACCGAGCACGTTCCAGCCGAGGAACTGGAAGAACGGCATCCCGCACGCTCCCGCCATCGGGCCCGCCATGAATCGCGCGCCGGTGATAAATCGCGCCATGAAAACCGCCTTGCTGCCGTGGGTCTGAAAGAACAGTTGCAGGCGGTCGTAACGCGTGCGCAAGAAGGGAAAGGCGGACGCGAGCCGAACGAGTACGCGCTGTCCGCCGGTGCGGCCGATGACGTAGCCGCAACAGTCGCCGGTGACGGCGCTCGCGACTACGGTGACATAGACGATTCGCAGATCGAGCAGCGAGCGGCCGGCCAGGAATCCGGCGGCGAGCATCACGGTTTCCTCGGGCACGGGAATCCCCAGGTTGCCGACGAACACGGCAATGAAGATGCCGAGATAGCCCCACGCCGCGAGCACGTCCGTGATATGCGCGGGGTCGGTTATCCCATGCATTGGAAATCCATATTTCGCGAAGTCGGTGCCAATCCCCACCCCCGGCCTCAGCCATTTCCAGTTTGCCGGATTGAGTGTGCCAGCGTAAGAGACTTTCGGCTAGTCAGGCGTCAAAATTATGCGTCTCGGAGCGGCCGCGTTTAATACGCGGGCAAGAGCTATCGTGACTCCCACGGACGGCTCTCCGCACGACATCCTAGCGGCATTTGCGATCACACTTTTGGCTTTGTAGGCGCTGAGAATAGTTTGGCGGATCGAAATGCAATCCGGCTGACGATGCGGTGGTCATTGGTTTGCGCGCCCGCCTTGCATCGACTTTGCCGCGAGGTCATCGCGACGGAAGAGACGAATCGTCTCATCATCACGGAAGATCTCGTGGTACCCTTCCGGTGGCAAATTCAGCGAAGGCGGCGGCTCTTTGAACACAACGATATAAGGTGGATTTTTGGCCAGCGCCGCGGGCAGTTCCGTAATCGGCCTCATGCGGCTCCCGGCAGAACTGCCTTTGTCCATGTCTCCCTCGGGATGGATAACGTAAATGTCGTCGTCAATTCCCGTGAACACGGAGTGCAGCAAGACGTCTTTCCAGATTATCGCTTGAGGAGTCACGTGAACGATATGCGTAGCCGGCGTGATGCGTCCGGCTCTTACCTCTGTGCGCAGCGCCTCGCTCAGCTCGAGTTCGCGGTGGCTCTGCGCCCATCTATGATCAGGTGAGTTGAGCCACCATCCAAGTTTCGCGGTATACAAGTTCCTCGCCCATTCCACGGCGAGCGGATGTTCGTTGTAGGCGATGTCCACGTTGGGGTTTTGCGACCACGGGAAAATCACCAGCACCAACAACACCGCGACGGCCAATGGTTTCGAGACGCGGCGATATATCCACTCGAACAGCACCGCCGCGGGGAAAACAAGAAAATATGGGCCCCAATATTCATTGAGCTTGAAGAGCACGTCTTGAACGCCGAACTGAGCTTGCTCGCCGGAAGCGGCCACCAGGTGCAACCCGATCAGGTACTCCGCGAATCCCCCGATCACCAACGCCAGCGCTGCAACGTAGACACCGCGATTTCGCGGACTCCGGGAGAGCATCGCGATCAGCACTCCGGCAAAGCAGAGCATCAGGAGCACCGGAAACTTCTCGTATATGCCGCGCGGGATTCCGTCTCCCTTCCAGGCGAGAAATATAAGCCCAATGAGAATCAGCACGCGCGTGGACCAATCTGCGAGAGCGGTTCGCCGGTTGGGGCGCGGGGGCAGCTTCCTGGCGGCAAGCCAGATCGTCAGGATGCTCGCGAGTTGGAAAATTGGGAGAATCGGATATGGGAGCTTGATCTGTAGAGCTACGGGGAACTCTGGCAGGCCAATCAGGAAAGCTCCTAAAAGGCAGGCGGCCTCGCGCAATGCGTTTCGCGGGTCGTCGTCGAGAAACCGGATGAACAGGATGCTGCCGGCTGTCGCCAGTGCGAATGCCCCGTCAATTGCCTGGGAAGGCAACGCGGTCCCCAACGCCAATGCTCCAATCGCGGTCCGGATTGGCCGCCTGTCGCGATCGACAAAGAACGCCAATCCAATCGCCACCAGCGCAAATGCCACCGGTGTTCCACGCATGATTTGAGCGCGCATCAGCAGTGTACCCGCGAGCAAGAGCAACGCTGCCATGCCACCCGCCACGTCCCTCATCAGCGCGCGGCCCAGCCGGTAGGTAGCAAGAATTATCAGACCGGCCATCGGAACCATGGCTGCGGTTACCGCCAGGACCCCTAGCGAGATGTGCGCGCCCAGTCCAAGAAACGCATACAGCAAGTTTGCTCCCGGAGTCTGGTTGGTCGGACTCCAGTAGCCGTAGGGATCGTTGTCGAACGGCAGATATCTTCCGAAAGTCAGAATCCGCTGGACAGCGGCGGGAACATTCAGAGCGTCCATGTAAGGGGGCACGGGCGATCCGAGTTCCAACGGCAGCATGCTGACCGCCATGAGCACGCAGGCCAATAGTGCGAGCTGCTGGCCGATCGAAGGCGGATGAATTTCAAGCTTTGGTGGATTTCGCGCGAGCCATACGATTGCGCCAATCGCGATTAGCCAAATCGTCCAGGAGCGAAAAAGCCCGATCGGGCCAAGCAGGTTGCCTGCCAGATATGCGAATATCCAAGTGCCCGCCGCTCCGCCGATGATTGCGTCGCACAGCCCGAGTTTGGGCTCGATCCGGATAAGTACAAGCCCGGTAACCGCGGTCGCGAGTCCCCAGAATGTCCAAAGCTTGAACGCGGCCCATCCGGTAGTCGGCAGCACATCGGTAAAACCCTGAAACGGCGTATTCCAAACGTAGTCATGAAAGGGAGCGCGCAGAACCCAAAGCGAAACCGCGCTCAATAGAATGACACCCGCGCCAGCAATCGCGGTCGTTATCAGCGGTCTGCCGCGCACGCCCCATCTGAGCCTAATCTCACCGGATAAATCAATGTTAGAAAAAATGATACCTGAAGCGGCCAGCGAGTGCGAGGTCTCCGAATCATGGGAAAGGAAAGAGTGACGCGCGCTCAGAAGGCCCAGTGGCCTTTGAAAAACTCGCCGCAGAACAGCGCCAGGAAGAGTATCGACCACACAGTCAGCGCCGCCGATGCCAGACGGTTGCGCGACACCATCGCTTCCAGCATGAAGATGGGGAACATCGCCAGCACCAGCCGCGGCGCGCTCATGTCCCATGACTGCATCGCGATGATGAGCCAGTTACTCGCCATCCACATCGTGTAACAAGGCCGCAGCCACCACGCCGACGCCAGCGTCGCGATAAAACCGCCCGCCACGAACAGCATGATCGCCATGCCGTGCGTGATGGCGTCCGGCGGCGACATCCAGGTATTCACCCCGAGCTGATTGTAGGCTGCCCACGGCACCGTCAGTCGATTCGTCCAATGCTCCCCGGCAACCGTTACGAACGCGAGGGGATTCCCCGCCAGGTGGTAGTTCACCAACATGAAAAATCCGAAGCCGAGCGGGATGAGCGATACCCACAGCCATCGGAGGTTCCATCGGCGCGTCTGCCATAACTCCTGCAGACCCTCCACCCCGAATGCCGCTATCAGCAGGATTCCGGTGTCATGGGTGAGCGTCGCGAGCGCACCATAGATTCCCGCATACAGCCAATCCCCGCGCCGGCACGCCACGAAAGCCGCGATGACGAAGAACAGGAAGAGACTCTCCGTGTATGCGATATGCAGGAAGTATGAAGTCGGGAAGATGAACAGGAACCATACTGCCCGGCGCGCAACCGCTTCATCGAAGTCGATCTTCATCAGCCGAAACAAAGCCACCGCCACCGCCATCGATGCGATAGTCGTGACGGCCAGCGCCGCGAGGTGCGGGCTTCTGAAAACCGGCGTCAGCAGCCGTATCAGCCACGGGTAGAGCGGATAGAACGCCAGCCGGAGCCGCGCGTCGCCGGTCGTGCCGTAGCCCAGCGTCGCGATGTTAAGGTACTGGCCTACGTCCCAATGATTGAGCAGACCGATCGCATCTTCGCGCGAAGTGATCCACTTATTGTAGTGGATCTCGAAGCTGAGCATCCCGTACCAGAACAGCAGCGCCTTGACGATGAGCACCATCGCGACCAGCTCCCACTCATCGCGTGAGAGCAGCACGCGAAAACCGCGAGGGCTCGGCTCGATGCGTGAATCCGCGAGGACAGCGATTTGCGATTCTGCCGGGACTTCTGGTTTGGCATCCAAATCGCCCAATATCACGATTCCCTCCCCCCGATCCGCGTGGAGTCGATCGCTGGCGAGTTCCTCGTCGCGCACGACCGGCTGAGGACCAACCTACGGACCATTGAGGCCCCAGACATGAATCTGCCAGACGCCGAAGGCAACCAGAAAAATCGAAACGCAGATCAGAATTTTAGTGAGCTGATCGGTCCGCCGCGGCATCCCGATCGCCATCATCACAAGCAAAAACGGGAATGCCGGTATATAGTGTCGCGTCCCGAACTGCGCAAATCCGTTGGCGTAGCAGAGCAAGCTGGGAATCGATACCAACACCGCCGCCAGCCCCATCATTGAGACTGTCAGCCGCTTGAAGCTCGGGCGCAACGCGAGCACAAAGGCCGGACTGGTGAGAGTCAACGCCTGACCTGAGAAGACCGGATGGATGTACGGGAAGGTGTCGTTGACCGTCGGCGCCATGAATAGCACCGTGTAGAGGTTGCCCGGGAGATAACGCAGCGAGAACGCCGGTGCATTCTTGGGGCCTGTGATCAACACGCCCTGATCGAAGAAGCTGTGGAAGCGCGCCTCGTTCAGCCCTACGAAAACCACCCCGACGGCGAGAAAACCGGGAATCATCGCAAACATTTCAGTGAATTTCCGCCCTCGCGCCATCGCAAGAATCGCATAGATCGGCGCCGCGAGCGCCAGGTCATAGCGCCCAAGCGTCGCGAGTCCCGCCCAAATCCCGAGCCAAAAAGGACGCGCAGCGCCGAAGAGTTCGATCAGGGTCAAAAGTGTGAAGATGAGCGCACTGGTCATCGGCAACGCCCACGTGCTGCCGATGACGGTCTCGTACCACAAGATGTTGCCTATCCCGAAAAAAACTGTCAGCCAAACGCGTGACTTGTTAGACAGCGTGAATCTGCCCGGCAGTATCCAGGCGAGTGCGATGTCAATCGCGCCGATCACGACCGAAAATTCGGTCTGATTGGTATTCATTCCCCAGATTGCCGTAACCGGCATCAGCATGATCGCAGGCAGCGGTGGGTGCAGCGCATAGCTGTACGGGCCGATCTGCGCATGCTCGAGGAACGATTGCGGCGCGTCGATATAGGTATGTCCATGATTGAATGCAACTGCCTGGCGCACTTGTTCGTTGAAGGGCGACGGGTCAAACATCGTCCCGCCGTAAAAGGCCAGGAACGCGACAAACACTGCGAAGGTGGTCAACTGCTCTGGGGATAGCGCCGCACGGGTTCGCGTTGCGATCGATGCTCCCGCAGACTGCCGGGCTGCGCGCATCGCTACAAGCCCGCCGACCGCGAGCGCGGCTGCTATATAATTCAGGAAGTTCCAGGTTCGTTGCTGAGTCAGAAAGTGTGGAGCAAACGCGAGGACAGCAACAATTGCGCAAACGAAAAAAACCCGCGCGGTTCTAGCGTAAGAATCTTTCCCAGCCGCGAGATCAGAGTGACCAGAGCGAGAATCGGTTGCATCCTCGCGAGATTCGAACCCGCCGGCCCCAAGCTCAGGCGCACCGTTCATAGCGCTCTCAGGTTTAGCCGAGTTTCACCTGCATTTACAGCGCCGGCCTTTGTTGCCCTCAGGTCTAGCCTGAGAGAACCTGCCGCTTGTCGCGAGGAGACGTTCGCGCGGTTCGCAACGTCATGCCCTTCCAGCGCGTCGGTGCTCACTGTGGCAATGGGTTAGCGTTGCCCCGTTTTATCGCTACTTGCGCCGCCACCCAGTTAAAAATCTGCCCAGTGGGACTCGCCACATCCTCAGTGCTACCGTTCTGGCTCTGATAACTAGCCACGATCCAGTATTCGTTCATCGCCGCTTCCTGATTCACTAGCGTTTTCGTATCGGCTGGCATCAGTGGACCAAGTCCTGGACCGCGAAAATCCGTAGCGTCGAAGGCAAGGATCAGGTCTGCATCGGCTGTAGTAACGATTGACCTGGCCGTCACCATGCCGCCGCTGCCAGTCGTGCCGTTGCTCATATCCACCGGCGCGGCTGATGCAACATTGTCCAGCAGCAGAACAGCGCCCTGCGGATCTACCGGTTCGCTGAATGCCCACGTCGCTGTTCTGGCGTCGTTCGCCTGGATCGCATGCCAATACAGCGACTGCCGCGTTGTTGGAGTGGAATCGTCGCGAATCAATTGCCATCCAGCCGGCGCGGTGATCGTCGGTTTCGAACCGCCGTAGCTCAATACGACAGCGATAGCGACCTGGCCGGCCTGCGCTTTTGGACCCCAGTCGAGCGAAAGGCTTGTCGCCGCCTTCTTCATCGGCGTTTGCGCGGTAGAAACGACGTTGGCGCCGCCGACCGTGTTCTCGGCGGTTGGTGACGGCGAAGAATTGCACCCGACGACGAAAACGACGGCAGCAATGGCGACCAATGCGTTCCTGATCATTCTCTGCTCCTCGCAGTTATCAGCAATGGCGCGATTTTACCATTTTCCGATCC
>Ga0187862_10003937_pt1 | contig 14315 bp, 8 predicted proteins | sample June2016WEW_10_1_FD_133003 | JGI IMG/M metagenome (GOLD analysis project Ga0187862, IMG submission 133003) | Peatland microbial communities from SPRUCE experiment site at the Marcell Experimental Forest, Minnesota, USA - June2016WEW_10_150 | ecosystem: Environmental > Terrestrial > Soil >...
CGCCGGATGTACGTGGTCAAGGCGCCCTTATCGGACCGGGCAGTCTCCCGTCAGTTTGGAATGAGGCTTATAAGCGGGCCATCTCTCATATACGCCATATTCTAATTAAACGGCACTTTTCCTCCGATTGGTGTTGAGAAGGCCTCCGAGGATTTCCTATCGAAGTCCAATCAGAGGACCGCACATGAATTGTCTACCGATGGGGCGGAAATCCGGAGTGCTCCAGGCGCTAGTGATTGCGGCGATCGCGCTGTCGTTGCCGGCGCAGGCGCGCGCCTCTGCGACCACAAGGCCCACCACCACTACCGAGCCGGCCGGGACCTTTCGTCCGAGTTCCATCGGCAACGATCTGACGGGGCTGAGCCTGGAAGACCTGATGAACGTCGAGGTCACCAGCGTGGCCAAGGAGCCGCAGAGGATCGCCGACGCGCCCGCGGCGGTCACGGTCATCGGACAGGATGACATTCGGCGTTCGGAATTGGGCAGCATTCCCGAACTCCTGCGCCTGGTGCCGGGAATGGACGTTGCCCAAATCAACTCGTCTCAATGGGCGATCAGCTCGCGTGGGTTGAACGGGTATCTCGCCGACGATCTGCTGGTCCTGATGGACGGCCGTTCGCTCTACACGCCGGTGTTTGGCGGCGTGACGTGGAATTCCGTCAACTATCCCCTGATGGACCTGGATCGCATCGAGGTCATCTGCGGCCCGGGTTCGACTTTGTGGGGTTCCAACGCCGTCAACGGCGTGGTGAATATCATCACCAAGTCCTCGAAGGACACCCAGGGTTTGCTGGTCGATGCGCGAGGCGGAAGCCAGGATGACGTCGGCAACGTCCGCTACGGCGGACAGATCAGCGATAACACCTTCTACCGGGTCTACACGCAGTATCAATACAACGGCAACGGCCTGGAGCCCGACGGCGATCCCGCGCACGATGAGTGGCAGGGGATACAGAGCGGATTCCGCGTCGACCGGTATGCCTCCACCGAGGATACTCTGACCCTCCAGGGCGACGTCTACGAGCAACAGGCGGATGAAACGTTGACGTCGCCTCTCCCCATCGGCAGCACCACGATTTACACCAATGGCGGCGACCTCCTGGGCCGCTGGACGCATACGGAATCGGACCGCGCCGACACCTCGGTTCAGGCGTATTACGATCGGCAGGTCCTGGCGAATACCCAGCCGATCGGTTACGAGCAAGACACTTTCGACATCGAACTACAGAATCGCTTTCCCATCGAGCAGCTTCAAGACGTTACCTGGGGATTGGGAGCGCGGGATCACTTTATTCGTCTGACCAATCCCTCCTATGTCACCGACAGCCCCGTTTACACGAACGAATTCATCTACAACGGATTCGTGCAGGATCAGGTCTCGATCGTGCCGAATCGCCTGCAGTGGTATGTCGGAACGAAGCTCGAATACAACAGCCTTACGTACTTTGAGGTACAGCCGAGCACGCGGCTACTGTGGACCCCGGATGAGCGGAATTCCGTCTGGGCGGCGTTTTCTCGTTCCGTGCGGCTTCCATCCATCTACGAGGAGACCCGTCTGGACTTCCTCGGCGTCACACTCGGTTCGCAAGATCCCGAGTCGGAAAAGACCGAGTCTTTTGAAATCGGATACAAAGTCCAGCCGCTCAAGCCCCTCACCATGGACGTGACGGGCTTTTACAACATTTACTCCGACCTGATCGTGCCGGTTCCAAGTCCGCTCTCGCCGGAGGAGTTGGACTACGCCAACGCGGCGAATGCGCACGGCTATGGAGCGGAAGCATCGGTCAATTGGCAGGTCAACCCGAAATGGCGGGTCGGAGCCAGCTACAGCTATCTCCAGATCGATGCTCACCCAATCATCAATTCGCCGATCGACCTGTTTATTCCAGCCTATGCGATTCAATACCTATCAGGCAGCAGTCCGGAGAATCAGTTCCAGATTCACTCGTATCTGGACCTCCTAAAGAACCTTCAGTTCAACGCCTCCCTGTACTATGTAGATTCCCTTCCCTTGATCAACGACATCATCGACGGTGGGCAATACCAGAGCGTTAACAGCTATTTCCGGCTGGACATGAATCTCCGCTGGCAGATCAATCCAAACATGACTTTGGCAGTGGGTGTGCAGAATCTTCTGCAAGGTCGCCATTTTGAAACGGGCAGCGTCGAAGTCCAGGCGATGCCCAGCGAGGAGCCGCGAACCGTGTTTGCCGAATGGACCATGACGTATTGAGTGAACGAACAGGAAACCGGCGGAATGCCTGTTGTACGACGGGCGGAATTATGTGCATGCGTCACAGGGCTTGGAAAATCGGAGCGGTGATCGCGTTGCTGATCGCGGCAATCGCGGCGACGTTGCCGGCCCAGGCGCGCGCCTTCTCGACCACGATGCCCAGCACCACTACCTCGCCAAGCCAGGTCTTTCGGCCCAGTTCCATCGGCGGCGATCTGACGGGGCTGAGCCTGGAAGACCTGATGAACGTCGAGGTCACCAGCGTGGCCAAGGAGCCGCAGAGGATCGCCGATGCGCCCGCGTCCGTGACGGTCATCGGGCAGGACGACATTCAGCGATCCGCGCTGGGAAGCGTGCCGGATTTGCTTCGCCTGGTGCCGGGGATGGATGTCGCCAAAATCGACGCGGACCACTGGGCCACCAGCGCGCGCGGAGACAACGGCTTTCTTGCCGATGATCTTCTCGTTCTGATGGACGGCCGCTCCCTTTACACTCCCTTTTTTGGCGGGGTGACGTGGAATGCCGTCAACTATCCCCTGATGGACTTGGACCGCATTGAGGTTATTCGCGGTCCGGGTTCAACCCTGTGGGGTTCAAACGCGGTCAACGGCGTCGTCAACATCATCACCAAATCGTCCAGGGACACACAGGGCGGCATGTTCGATGTCACCGGCGGATCCCAGTTCGACATCGGAAACGTCCGCTACGGCGGCCAAATTGATGACAAAACCTTCTACCGGGTTTATTCCCAATACCAGTACACCGGCAATGACGGGACGCCAAGCGGCGACCCCGCGCATGACGAATGGCAGGGGATGCAAAGCGGGTTCCGAATGGATCGGTACACTTCCCCGCAGGACACGTTGACCGTTCAAGGCGACGTTTACGAGCAGAATTTGAAGGAAACGACCACGGCTCTGCCGGTGATCGAGGACGCGCCGTTTTACGAAAATGGCGGCGACGTGCTCGGACGCTGGACGCATACTGAATCTGATCGAGCCGACACTTCGCTACAGGCGTATTACGATCGGCAGGTATTGACCGACCAGCCGGTGGGGTATGAGCAGGACACCTTTGACGTTCAGTTTCAAAATCGCCTTCCTCTGGGCGCGATTCAGGACGTTACCTGGGGACTTGGGGCTCGCGACTATTTGGAACGGGTGGTCAACGGTCCGTTTGTCACCGCCGATCCGCACAACACAAACGAATACGTTTACAACGGCTTCGTGCAGGATCAGGTTTCGATCGTACCGAACCGGTTGCAGTGGACTCTGGGCACGAAACTGGAATGCAACAGCATCACGGATCTGGAAGTCGAGCCAAGCACCCGGCTCCTTTGGACGCCGGACGACCGAAATTCAATTTGGGCGGCGGCTTCCCGCTCGACGCGCGTGCCCTCGATTTATGAGGATAGCCGGGTTGTCGGCGGAACATTTGGCACGGATGACCCCCGCGCGGAAACGACCTATTCCTACGAAATCGGATACAAGGTCCAGCCGATCAAACCGCTGACCCTGGACGTGACCGGTTTCTATAACACCTATTCCGGCCTGATCGAGCCCGTGCCCAATGTTCTTCTGCCAGGGCAAGTGGATTACGCCAATGCCGTGGACGCTTCCAGTTGGGGCGGGGAGGTATCCGTGAACTGGCAGGTTGCTGAACGATGCCGGCTGGCGGCGAGTTACAGCTACCTCACGGGTCATGCCCAGGTGGAATCGAATTCACCCGGCGATTTCTTCATTCCGAACTATCTGGTGCAGCTCGTCAATGGAAGCAGCCCACAAAATCAGTTCCAGGTCCACTGCTATCTGGATTTGCTCAAGAACCTGCAACTCAATACCTCGCTCTATTACGTTGATGCGCTTTCGTACATCAACGCGATCGCAACCGGCGACAGTTACCAGAGCGTTCCGAGTTATTTTCGCCTGGACATGAATCTTCGCTGGCAGGTGAGACCGAACATGACCGTGACCGTGGGCGTGCAGAATCTTCTTCAGAACCGTCATTACGAATCCGGCGACATCGCCTCCAACACGGTTATGTCCACGGAGGTGCCGCGGACGATCTTTGCTGAGTGGTCAATGTCGTTTTGAGACCGGTGCGCCAAGACGCGCCGGCAGTCATGTTGGGCAGGGAAACGTATGCGTAGCCGAGGATGGGCATTGAAAATGGGAGTGGTCATCGCGGTGGTTACCGCGACGCTTCCATGCCGGGCGGATGCCCCGACGCGGGAATATCAGGTGAAAGCCGCTTTTGTGTACAACTTCACGCAGTTTGTCGAATGGCCCGATTCCGCCTTCGCTTCGAAGGATTCTCCGTTCGTTGTCGCCACGGTCGGCGCCGATCCGTTCAACGGCGCGCTGGAACAGGCCATGGCGGCCAAAGCGGTGGACGATCGCACCGTGACCGTTCAGCATTTCGCCTCGGTCGACAGCCTCGGCCCGTGCCAGCTCCTGTTCGTCCCGGCCTCGCAGGACTCGTCGGCCAAGGCACTATGCGACAAACTCAACGGCAAGCCCGTCCTGACCGTCGGGGAGAGCGACGAATTTCTGCCGGCCGGCGGCGGCGTCCGCTTTTTCTTCGAGGACAATCGAATCCGTTTTGAAATCAATCCCGACCCCATCGCCACCGATGGCCTCAAGGTCAGCGCCAAACTCATGAGACTCGCCAGGATTTACAAGAAATGAAAACGCAACAAAACTCTCTTTTCACGTTGAAAACGCTGAAGGCGAAACTGCTGGCGATGAGCGTGGCTTCGGCGGGCGCGGCACTGTTGAGCGCCGGGGCAGTCCTGGCGGCGCTTAACTATCGCGAGATCCGCCACGCGCTCGTCACCGACACCCAGACCTACGCCAACATGGTCGCGCAGAACACGAACGCCGACCTCTCTTTTGGCGATGCCAACGACGCCGCAAAAAACCTCGCATCGCTTCGCGCAGAACCGCACGTCGTCGCCGCCGCCATCTATGACGGCTCCGGGAAAAGGCTGGCTGTCTTTTTCCGCGACGGCCCCGTGCCCCTCCCGCCATTCACGCCGCTGGGACCCGGCGAATGCCGGTTCGGCGACGGTTCGCTGGTCGTCACCAGCCCCGTGGAGTTGAACGGACGCCTGCTCGGCTGGGTGTACGTGCAGTCCGACCTCAGCCAGTTGTCCGAGTGCGCCCGCGGCTCCGCGATGGTCTTCGGCACCGTCATGTTCAGCGCCATGGCGCTGGCGCTGGCGCTTTCTCGCCGGCTTTCACGCTCCATCGTGGGACCTGTCGAACATCTCAGCAAGACCGCTCAGACCATCACCGACGACCGCAATTACCAGGTTCGCGCCACGAAGACCACCGACGACGAATTGGGAACGTTGGTCGATTGCTTCAATGCCATGCTCGAGCAGATCGAGCAGCGAGACGCGCAATTGAATCTCCACCGGCACCATCTGGAAGAAATGGTGGCGGCCCGCACCGCCGAGCTTTCCGCCGCCAAGGACAAGGCCGAGGAGGCCAGCCGCGCCAAGACCGCGTTTCTGGCCAACATGAGCCATGAAATCCGCACGCCCATGACCGCGATCCTCGGCTATTCCGACCTGATGCTCTCGCCCGTGCAGACCATGTCCGATCGCGTGAACTGCCTCCAGGTCGTGCGGCGCAATGCCCGCCATCTGATGGACCTGATCAACGACATTCTCGACATCAGCAAGATTGAAGCCGAAAAGTTGACGCTCGACAAAATCCCCTGCGACGTGGCCAGGCTGGCCGTGGACGTGGTGTCGATGTTGCGCGTCCGGGCGATTGCCAAGCAGATCAACCTTCGGGTGGAATTTACCGGCGACATACCCGAGATCGTCCGGACCGACCCGCTGCGCTTCAAGCAGGTCTTGATGAACCTGACCGGCAATGCCATCAAGTTCACAGAACGGGGCGAGGTGTGCGTCACGGTTTCGGTGGAAAAAACCTCCGCCGGCGGGAGCCGCGTGAAGACCGAGGTGAGCGACACCGGCATCGGAATGAGCCCGGAACAGATCGGCCGTCTATTCCAGCCGTTTGTCCAGGCGGACGAGTCGATGACACGCAAGTACGGCGGATCGGGGCTGGGGTTGGTCATCAGCAAACGGCTGGCGACACTAATGGGAGGCGACCTTATCATTCAGTCGGAGCTTGGCCGCGGCAGCAAGTTCGCTTTGGTCGTTGACGGTGGGCCGCTCGAAGGCGTGCCCATGCGCCGCGGCCTCACCGAATCGATGCTCGCCGTGCTCGCCTCGCCTTCCGCGCCCGATGAGATCGCCCTTCATGGCCGGATTCTGCTGGCCGAGGACGGCGTCGACAATCAGCACCTGATCACCATGCACCTGACGATGGCCGGCGCCGAGGTCGTCGTGGCTCCCGACGGACTGGAGGCCATCGAACGCGTCAGGTCGCAGAAGTTCGACCTGGTGCTGATGGACATGCAGATGCCCGTGCTCGACGGATATCAGGCCACGGCGCAACTCCGCCAGCTTGGATACAAGCTCCCGATCATCGCACTGACAGCTCACGCCATGAGCGGAGATCGCGCCAAATGCCTCGACGTCGGCTGCACCGACTATCTCACCAAGCCGATCGACAAGGAGGTTCTGCTGCGGTCCGTGGATGGGTACATGAGACATTCTTCCGATGGCCAGCGGCACGCGGCGACGCCCGCGCCGCCGCCGCCAAAAGCCGCCGAAGAGTTGCGCCCCGCCAACGCCGACTCCGCCAACGCCGCCATGCAGCACGCCGTTCTGGGATTCGTGTCGCGGCTTCCCGCTCGCGTCAACTTGCTGGCCTCGCTCTCGGCAAGCCAGGACCTGGACGAGCTCCGGCGGCTTGTCCACCAGTTGAAGGGCGCCGGCGCCGGCTATGGCTTCCCAAAAATCACCGAAGCCGCCGCCAAGGCCGAATCCCTCATCAAGGCGACCCCCGAGGCCCAAGCGGTCCAAACCGCGGTCAACGAATTGATCGACCTGATCCGTGGCGTCGATGGCTATGACGCAAACAGAGAAAGCGATGACAAATCAAAAGTTGCTCATAGTTGACGACTCGGAGGATATTCAGGAGCTCGTGCGGGTCTGGCTGGCCCGGGAACCTCTGGATTTCTTTTCCTGTGCCGATGGCCGGGACGCCCAGTCCGCCGCCGCCGACCTGCGCCCCGACCTCATTCTTCTGGACGTGGACCTGCCCGGCGCCGACGGGTTTGAGGTCTGCAAGCGAATGAAGTCCGATCCGGCGACCGCGGACATCCCCATCGTCTTCCTCACCGGCGCTTCTTCCACGGAAGAAAAGTTGCGCGGATTGGAGATGGGCGCCACCGATTACATCACCAAGCCGTTCGATCCGGCGGAACTCCGCGCCCGCGTCCGCTCCTCCCTTCATACCAGGAACCTGATCGACCTGCTGGCGCAGAAGGAGGAGCGGTTCCGCGTCCTGGCCGAAAACTCCTCGGACGTGATATCCCGCCAGGCCCTTGACGGCACCTTCCTGTACGTTTCGCCCGCCTCGATGGCCATTCTTGGATATGCTCCCGAGGAGATCGTCGGCCTCAAGCTGGGTGGGTTCGTGCATCCGGATGACAGGAAGGCGGTCGAGACCACTTACGCCGCCGCCCGTTCGGTCGGCGAAACCGGGCAGATCGAGTTCCGCTTCCGCCGCGCCGACGGAAAATATATCTGGCTGGAGTCCACGTGCCGCAGGGCTTTGCATCCCGCCGGCGGAAGCGTCGGGGAGGTTTACGCCTCGGCGCGCGAGGTCACCTTGCGCAAGCAGATGGAATATCGCGAGCAGGTGCGGGCCGAAACGTTGGAAATGATCGCACAGGGCCGGCCGATGGACGATATCCTCAATCGGCTGGTGGATGCGGCCCACAGCCAGGAGCCGCACGCCGCCGCCGCCGCGGTCGCCCTGATCGGCGATCAAAGCCGGCACTTGGCGCCAAGGCTCCCCAAAGCCCTGGCGGAAGCCATCGAAGCCAAGCTCCCCGAGATCATCGCCCGCTTCATCGCCCTCTCCGCCAACCAGGTGGATCGCGCCATCGTCTGCGATTTGTGCGACGAACCCGCCTGGGCCGATCTCTTGCCACATCTCAACGAGCAGGGAATTCGGTCCTGCTGGGCGATGTTGATTCACTCGCGCCATCGCGAACCCTCCGGGGCATTCTGCATTTATCTTCGTGACAATCAGCGGCCCGGAGCGTCCGCGGTGGAAATGCTCAAGCTCGCCAGCGAACTCACCGGCGTGGCCCGCGAGCACCGCCAACTCACGGAACAATTGACGTTCCAGGCGCATCACGATGCGCTCACCGGGCTTCCCAATCGCGTTCTTTTCAACGACCGGCTTCAGCAGGCCCTGGCCGCCGCCGCACGGACGTCCCAACCCCTGGCGGTTCTTCTGGTCGACGTGGATCGCTTTAAGCTGGTCAACGACACCTACGGACACCCCAACGGCGACGAACTGCTTTGCCAGGTGGCCAGCCGTTTGGGGCGACGGCTCCGCAACTCCGACACGCTGGCCCGCATGGGAGGCGATGAATTTGCCGCCATCCTCTGCAATCTCGCCAATCCGGCCGACGCCGAACGGGTTGCCAGAGAACTCGTTGACGCATTCCAGCGCCCGATCGATTTGCTCGGCCGGGAATTGGTGGTGACCGTAACGATCGGCGCGGCGATTTTTCCGCGGCATGGGACGGACGCGGCCTCCCTTCTGCGCAATTCCGATCTGGCGCTCTATCGCGCCAAGGAGGCCGGCGGAAACATCGCCCTGGTCTTCCTGCCGGAAATGAGCGAGGGCATCGTGGCCCGGCTCGAATTGGAAAGCGCCCTCCGTCACGCCGTCGACAGGCACGAGCTTTACCTTCAATATCAGCCCAAGGTGGACCGTCACGGAAAAATCCGCAGCGTCGAGGCGCTGATCCGCTGGAATCATCCGACGCTGGGCCTGGTTTCCCCGGGGGCGTTCATTCCGCTCGCCGAGGATACCGGTCTGATTCTTCCCGTGGGCGCCTGGGTGCTCCAGGAGGCCGCTCGCCAGTTCCGCCAATGGCGCAAAGAGGGCTGCGCGCCGGAATCCGTGGCGGTGAACGTCTCGGCGCTCCAATTCGCGCAGCCGGATTTCATTTCGACCGTCCAATCCGCGCTCCAAACCTCCGGTTGCAAGGATCCATGGCTCGAAATCGAACTGACCGAAAGCCTCCTGATGAGGAACATGCGCGACGCCAGCGAAAAGCTCGCCATACTCCACGCCCGCGGCGTCAGGGTCGCCATCGACGATTTCGGGACGGGGTATTCGTCCCTGGCGTATCTCCAGCGCCTTTCGCTGGAGACGTTGAAGATCAATCAAGTGTTTTTCGACATGGTGAAGCCTCGCAATTCGGAGCCCAACGGAAGATCGATCATCGGCGCGATCGTCGCGCTTGCCAAAAGCCTCGACCTGCAAGTTGTCGCCGAGGGCGTCGAAACCGAGTTCCAACGAAAATTCCTCGTCGACGCCGGCGTCGATCTGATGCAGGGCTTTCTGTTCGGCGCCGCGCTGTCGGCCGATGAAATCGAGGCGTTCCTAAGACGCGGCGTCATATCCACCGCGCGGCGCCTGGCCCGGCCGGCATGATGAAGCCGCTCAATTGACCGCGATCAGCGTTCCACGCAGGTCCTGGTGCGGTTGAATACGATCGATCCGAATCTCCAGGGAAATCGGCGCAGCCGAGGGCCAGAGGGACAGCGCCTCCTGGATACGCTGCCGCAGCTCAGCCGTCGGAGCCGTCAGCGCGACGCACGCATTTTCCTCGTCGAAAACGGCAACGGTGTTATCGTTAAACAGCGGCGAGCGGCAGCTCGCCGGGATCGTCACCACGCTTCCCTCCGCCGCGCCGTTGAGCGCCCTGGCGATGGTGGGGCGGGTGGGATCGGCCAGGGTCTTGGCATTCTCCAGCGGGTACAGAAATCGAATCGCCTGCACCGATCCCTGTGCCTCCAAACCCAGGGCCGAGCGTATTGCCGGCAAATCCGCCAGGGTTGAATCGCCCCATGAAAAATAGGGTTTATCACGGCCCGCATCGAAAAAATCCCCGTCGATGTGGATCCCCCGCTGGGCCGCCGAGTTGGCCGTCCAGTCGCCCAGGCTCGTCGCGATCGCGGCGCTCCGCCATTCCTTGAAGCGATTCCGGCTGATGTCGATCGAGCCAAGACGGTGGTTGTCCCGGTCCGACATCGCGCGCAGCTCCACGCCCCTCACGTTATCCACCAGCGTATTGGCCTTCACGGCGACGTGCTCGCTCTCGGCCAGCAGAATGCCCGCGCCGGTGTTGCTGTAGATGACGTTTCTCGACACGACGCCAGGGCCCGGGCTGATTTCCAGGCAAATCCCGCTCCCTTCCCAATCCGCGTGCAGACCGTGGTTGCCGTGGAACGTCGAATCCGTGATCGAGTAATCGAGGTTGTCGATGTCCAGCCAGATTCCCGGCCCCGTGTTGTCGTAGCTGGCATGGCGAACGACCCGGAGATGATTGGTCTGGCAGAATTTTCCCCCGCCGCCCTCCCAGTCCGGCGGAAATCCCTTGCGGTTGTTGCCGCGGACGATGCAGTCCTGGATCGTGTTCCAGCTTCCCGATCCGCTGAGCCCGCAAAAACCGTTGTACTGGAGCAGGCAATGATCCACCAGGATGTGATCGCCGTTCAGGCTGATTCCACCGGCGTTGTTGCTCTCAACCGTGCAATGGTCCGCAATCCACCCGGTCTGCAAGATAACCCCGCCGCGCTGGGCGAAGTTGGCGGCATCCCTGAAAACCAGCCTGCGAAGCGTGACGTACCGGGCGTCGGAAAAAACATTGTCCTTCTCCAGCGGCGATAAAAGATACGGCCGCACGCAACCCTCGATCTTCGCGGTCCTCGCATCGACGCCGCCCGGCAGCCAAACCACCAGCGTGTGATATTCCCAGTCCACGTAGAACGAACCCGGAACGAGATCGTCCGACTTCATGACTTGCCGCAGCGGATGCCCCTCCCACAGAATTTGCTCGGCACATCCCACCGGCGGGGGGGCGCCGTGATCCCGCACCGGCGAACCGTCGGGTTTGTGGTCGATGATGAAATCGTATGGCCAGTCCGCCTCGTACAACTCCGGACGACCCGTTATCGGCGTCCAGACCGTTAGCGGATCGGCCCCGCTGATGATCGCGGACCCTTCCTGCTCGGCCTGAAACGTGATCGGCTTCTCAGCCGTCCCTGAGTGCGCGAGCGCCACCCATTCCCGATAAACGCCCGGCGCGATGAGCACGACGTCGCCGGGCCCGGCGAGTTCCGCCGCATGAGAGATTGTCTGAAACGGATGCTCCGCATCTCCGGCCGCCGAGTCGTCTCCGCCGGGCGCCACGTGATAGACCGCCGCTGGGCAAGTCAAAGCGCTTGCCAGGAGGAGCAAAATAAAGAGTCTCACGCAGAGGCGCAAAGGCGCAGAGAAAACAAAGGGATTTTCTTCTCCGCGCCTCCGCGCCTCCGCGCGAGATTCTTTCTTCGTGAGGCAAGCGGGGACGCTGCCATAAAGGCCAGCGGCGTCCCGGTTCATGTCCTCAGAGCCGGTCGCTTTCGTCTCCCTGGCAAAGCGCTCACGTCTCGGTTCCATTCTCATTCTCCGTCCCGGTTTCATTCTCCCCGGCTTACTACTGCCGAATCGAATCAAAATCCATGGGAGGAAGAGTCTCGCGCGGAGGCGCGGAGGCGCGGAGAAGTAAGAGAAGCAAAAGCCTTTGTCTTCGTCATTCCTCTGCGCCTTTGCGTGAGACTCTTTCTTCGTGTCGCAAAAGCGGGGCGATTTTTCTGATTTTGCGTCGGAAAATGTCCCACTCGTGCCCCAAATGTCCCGAACCCCCCCCTCCCCCCTCGCGGAGCGAGAAAGTAGAGCAGTGGAACAGTAGAGCAGTGGATGGGGAAGGAAATGGAGAGGCGAAGATGGGCCATCGGACAACACGTTTGCCGAACAATAACCTAACTGTCGCCGGCTGGCAAGGAAAAAAATCGAGGCTGATTTGTGCCGCCGATCGACACGGCCAGACTGTACCCGCTATCCGGCAAAGAGGCATCGGCATGGTTAACCAGGAGTGTAGTCATTTATGGTTAACTAGCTCCGTCCCTAATGCCACGAAGATAGTTCCTAAGGCCGCGGCTGGCGCGAGCGATATAAGGCGCGCCAGGGCGCGGACTTAGGAACTATCTTCGTGGCATTAAGTTACGTCCCCGTTTCACGTCCCAATCCCGTTCGGCCCGGCGATTGTAGTGATTGGAATGACATCGGCGAGGCGCGCGATCCGTCGTGAATTGGAGCTCGGTGGGGGAAACCCGCGTTGTTTCGGCGCAGCGTCGGCATCCACGCCGATCGGTTCAGATTTTACCGGCGTGGTTTATGCGGGCGTTTTTTGCAGCTTCCGCAGGTGGGCTTCCAATTCCTCCTCGTCCGCCCAGCCGCTGAGATAACTAGGGACAGTCACCTATTTAAAGACGTCGAAATAGGTGACTGTCCCTAGTTTTAGAAATAGGGGACAGTCACGAATGCCATTCGCTTAGTCCATAAGTCCGCGCCATAATTGCATTTACAACACTCGCGCGAGACGCGGCCTCCTGTCATAATGGTGATGTCTTAAAAGTCACCCAACAACAGGAGGCCACGGATGGCTATCATCGCTTCGACCCTGGCTCGAATCAAATCCGACCCGCTGTCATGCCTGGGCGGACGGGATCGCGTCAACCAATCCTTCGCCCAGGCGGGTCACGTTTGGCGGGAGCGGGTGCTGGACCCGGCCACCACGCTCATGCTGTTTATCCTTCAAGTGCTGCACGGCAATACCGCCATCACGCATCTGCGGCATCTGTCGGGGGTGAAGGTGGCGCAGTCGAGCTATTGCGCGGCGAGGAAGCGGCTTGGGCTGGGGGCGTTGGCCGGGCTGGTCGAGCGTGCGTGTTGCGATGGGATTCAATCCATGCAACGTGCCGCCGGGGAATCGGCGCTGTGGCTGGGGCGGCGGGTGCTGCTGGGCGATGGCACCAGCGCCACCACGCCCGATACGCCCCAACTGCAGAACCGTTGGCCGCAGCCATCGGCGCAGAAGCCTGGGTGCGGCTTTCCCATGGTCAAGCTGCTGGGGGCGTTGGACCTGGCCACGGGGATGATTCTGCACCTGACGATGATGAGCCTGGGCAGCCACGAGATGAGCCAACTGATCGGGTTGCACGGAGTGTTGAAAGCGGGCGACGTGCTGCTGGCCGACCGGGGATTTTGCTCGTTTGTGCACGTCGCGTTGCTCTCGTATTTGCCAGTGGATGCGGTGTTCCGCATGCACCAGAAACAGATCGTGGACTTCACGCCCAACCGGCCGCACCGGGGCAAGCGCAAGAAGAACGACCGCCGGCGCGGCGTGCCGACCTCGCGGTTCGTTCGGTGGTTGGGCAATGAAGACCAGATCGTCGAATGGGTCAAGCCCCTGGCCGCCCCGGCGTGGGTGGCCGCGATCTTGTATGCCGCGCTGCCGCAAGCGGTGTTGGTGCGGGAGTTGCGTTACCGCATCACCACGCGCGGCCGGCGCACCCGTGTCGTGACCATCGCCACCACCCTGCTGGATCCCATGCGTTACCCCAAGCGGTGCATCGCCGAGTTGTACGGCCTGCGCTGGGAAGTGGAGACCAACTTCCGCCACCTCAAGCAGACGATGGGCATGGACCGGCTCAAGTGCCAGAGCGTCGATGGCGTACTGAAGGAACTGATGATCTTCGTGCTGGTCTACAACCTGGTGCGTGCGGCGATGACCCTGGCCGCCACGCGACAGGGCGTGAGCGACGCCAACCGCGTCAGCTTCATCGACACGTTAAGATGGCTGCGTTGCAAGCTCTGCCCTCCACGCTGCCGCGTCGTCCGGGGGTTGCTGCCGGGCGAACCGGCGATCGACCTGATCGTCAACCCGGTCCGACCCGGCCGCTGGCATCCGCGCGTGAAGAAGCGACGGATGAAGGAGTATGACCTGATGAACCGTCCAAGGCGCGAGTATGCTGAACCCTCAGCGCCGGAGGTGGTTACCACTTAAGCGAATGGCATTCGGGACA
>Ga0187862_10003941_pt1 | contig 14306 bp, 9 predicted proteins | sample June2016WEW_10_1_FD_133003 | JGI IMG/M metagenome (GOLD analysis project Ga0187862, IMG submission 133003) | Peatland microbial communities from SPRUCE experiment site at the Marcell Experimental Forest, Minnesota, USA - June2016WEW_10_150 | ecosystem: Environmental > Terrestrial > Soil >...
AATAAAAATCACGATCCTGCCAAGCCGTGCGTAATCAAGGGTTGACCCGGAGGTTCGGCCTAATTGTCAGGGGAACTTCGGCTTAGTGCGTCGGATGTGAGCCCTCAATCGGGTACTTTCTGTGGATGCGGCAAGAAGTTGCTGTAAGGATTTCCGGTACCGCGATGGAGGAGTCTCGACGGTGCAGCCTGTGACGGGCTTCAAGCCCTAAAAGGGCGAGCTAGCAAAGCCCAGGCCAACGGCCCAGGGGCGCTAACCTAAGCCTGCCGCCGCCTGCGAAATGCTTCGCGCCGTTACTCTCGCAGGCCCGGAGGGCCGAAAGACTGTGGCCCACGGCGAAAGCCGTGGGATGGCCGTGTTGATTAACGATCAAGCCCGCATCAGCGGGCGAGAGACTTCCTGCGCTCCGTCCAATATTTCTGTCGCCCCTACGGGGCTTGCTCATGACGCTTATGCTTTATCCCATGGCTTTGCCATGGGCCACATTCTGCCGCCCGTCGGCTGACGGGTTCCGATGGTCGTGGCGATCTTAGGTTAACGCCGATGGGCCGTTGGCCTGGGGCTTTGCTAGACCGCCCCTTTGGTGCTTAAGACCATCGCCAGCACGCTAGCGGAGTTCGCGACCCACCGTCGAATCGCCCGGCGTACTTCACGAATTATTGGGACAGGACGCTACATTTGTACAACTTGGTTTCGAATCGCGTAGCGGACTAATTCCGTAAGGTGGTGCAGATCGAGTTTGCGCATAATATTGCTGCGATGGGTCTCCGCGGTTTTGACCGTGATATCAAGCGCTGCGGCCACTTCCTTCGTGCTTTTTCCTTCCGCGAGGAGTTGCAGAATCTGGCGCTCGCGCGGACTTAACGGCTCCTTTGGCGGCACATCGTGCTTCGTCGCAATCGCGGAAGATCCATGAAGCATCCGGGAGACCTGTGAACTCAAAAACGCGTGGTGGCGCCGCACGGCATCGACGGCGGCCAACAACTCGCTGCCCGCGTCGGACTTTAGCATGTACCCGCGGGCACCGGCTTCCAACACCTGCCTCATCACGAGCTCTGAATCCTGCACTGTGAGAACCAGAACCTCAGTCTGCGGCCACATCTTGCGAACGCGACGGGTCACCTCGAGTCCGTTAAGCTCCGGCATATTGAGGTCCAGAATCAGTATGTCAGGTTTTAGCTCATCGACCTTCTCGAGGGTTTCCCGGCCGTCGGCTGCCTCCCCGCAAACCTGCCAATCCGTGTGCACGCCAAGCAATGAGCGGATTCCCCTCCGCACCAGCGAATGGTCGTCTGCCAACAATATTCGGAGACCGTTCATGGGGAAATCCTCAGGAGCGCGGAGATGAGCAAAGACCAGAGGTCTCGCAACGTTCTGACTCGGGACTTTTGATTCCTGGCCCCGGGCTCGCTCTATTCACTCGTCCTGGTTCTTCACGGCTCGATCACCTGATTGCGAACCGCGTAAAGCACAAGTTCGGACAGGGAATCCAAGCCGAGCTTGCGCATGAGGGCAGCTCGGTAGGTTTCCGCAGTCTTAACAGTTATTCCAAGCAAATTACCCACTTCCTTATTACTTTTTCCCTCCGCGAGCAGTTGCAGGACCTCTCGTTCGCGCGCCGTGAGGGGATACGGAAACTCTGCCGTGGGGGAAGTTTCAGACACCAGCTTGAGATAGCCCTCCAAAACCATTCTTGCCACTCGAGAATTGAAGAAGGGCCGCCGTTGATACACCGAGCGGACGGCGACCACCAAATCCCTGTCCGCATCCGACTTGGACATGTACCCCAGCGCGCCGGCGCCGAGCAAGGTGCGGGCCAACTGCTCGGAATCGTAAGCAGTGAGCACCAACACTTCTGTGTTGGTGAGCGTCTTCCGGATGCGGCGGGTGACTTCCAGGCCATTCATACCCGGCATACTGAAATCGAGAATTACAACATCAGGCGCCAGCCGGCAAGCCTCCTTCACCGCCTCACGTCCATCTCTCGCCTCTCCGCATACCTCGAAGTCACCTTCTGCCTCGAGCAGCCCGCGCAGTCCGGTGCGAACCACGTCATGATCGTCCGCAATCAGGATTCGGATGCGCGACCCCTCAACTGGACGATTCTCTCTGGTAAACATTTTAGATCTCCCTCGCACTTTCGATCCGGTTTGCTTCCGTCGCTTTCGCATGTAGTCCCCTCGCCGGCCGCGAGCGGATATCCTTCCAACCCTTCAATAAGCGGCGTAGCAATTTCGAAGCCACCCGGGGAATGGTTGTAACCCGTTGAGCCGCTTAAGGATTCACAGATTGACAGAGATTGTGGCAGGCGCGGCCCCAGAAGAATTTTCAGAGTACTGCGGCGAAGAAATTACACTCGGGTGAAGGACACTCCTCCCTGCCTTCCCGGCAAGAGGAATCAAATCAATGCGATGAGGAGTTCTTTCGCAGGCCCAGGCCGCGTATCGAGAGGATGCTGCCCACGATTGAGACGATAATCAGTCCCGCAACCACATACGCAATTACAGGCGAGCGCACGAAACGCAGCACCAGTCTCCTGCCTAAATAGATCGCGAGCAGCCCTTCGATCAGGAAGCGCGCTAATCGGGCCAGGGAGACTACGAGCAGCAGCCTTTTGCGTGGGTACTGCAGCGCGGCTGCACCTGCAACAAAGGCGGTAAAGGGAAAGGGGGGCGGCATCAAGCAGGCGACGCCGAGCGCCCAAGCGGCGTTTTTCTTGGTGTACTTCTTGATGGAGGCAAATCGCTTGGCTGACAAGCGCTTCTCGAGGCCTTTTTCTCCTCCCTTGCGGCTTAAGACGTCGTCGACCAGGCAGCCAAGGACTGAACCGGCGGTCGCCATCAAGGCGTAGTACACCATCAGCTCGTGGTTTCGGGCCGCCATGGCGATGAACAGCAGGTCGTTTCCGAACGGCATGAACAGCGGGGAGGAGTCGAGGGCGCTCAAGGCCAACACGCCTGGCCCTCCGAGATGAGCGAAAGTTCTGACGAGATGGCGCACGACGCTTTTCAACATAATCCGATCAGAACTTCTTGTGCATCTTCACCTCGAGCGAATAACCCTGGTTCTGGGAGGCTACGGCGCTCAGCGCGTATTTCTTGGTAATCTGATACTCGACCTGGACAATGTCCCCCTGAGTTGTTGTGAGGTCCGTGGTAAAAGTGAAAAACAAGTTCTTGGTCACACGTTGCTGTATCCCGAGGGTTGCACCTGGGTTGCTCTGGTTCCCGCCGATCCCCGGGTCAATGGTCAGCGAGGAGATTCCGGCCAGCTTTCCTAATCGGCTGCTGACCTGGCCCGCCACCTGGCCCGCCACGACAGATTGCGGGGTGCTGGGATTGGCGGCAGACGCCTCGGTGGTCTGGCCGGTAAACAGCAGGCTGATGATGTCGACCGAAGCAAGCGGGGGATCCGAAGTATAAGTGGTGCGCAGGCGGTCGAGGGGACCCACCAGGTTTACGGTAATATTGAACTGCTGAACGGTTGCCGTGACTGCGATGTTCAGCACCGGCTCAGTGCTGACAGGGTTCGCGAACTGGATGGTTCCATGTTCCACCTGGAAGTGCAGGTTGTTGAAGAACAGCTCACCGCCCGTTATCTCCGTGCGGCCCAGGATCACCGGATCCGCCAAGGTTCCCACAACACGAAGGTTGGCCGAACCCTCGACGCTCACCTGGTTGCTGGCGAGCGACATCTCCTCAGACGACTTCAACGCCACGTTCATTTTGACATTCTGCATGAATCCCGCACTGGGCGGCGCAGAGTTCCCGGAGAACTGATTGGCAAAGGTGGTGAGATCGAAAGCCGGGGTGAAGGAGAGATGATCGACAAGAACCTCACCGTTGAGCGTCGCCGCGTCGGGCGTCCCAGCCAGATTCAAATCGCTCTTGAGCACCGCCCGGACCCCGTCGGGATAACGCAGCCGAACGTCGTCAGCCGACAGGCTGACATCGAATTTAACCGCGGGCTGAAATGCCGCAAAGCCCTTGGCTGTGACCTGACCGCCTCCTGTAACGGCAGAGAAGGACTTGATGTTAACTTGGCCGCCCTGAATGTCGAATTCGGCGTTGACCTTGTCGGCTCCCAGCGGCGCGCCGGCGGCTTGAAAAGCTGCATCGGTGACGCGTACCTGGCCTCGTAGATCGGGGTGGGAAAGCGCCCCCTCAGCATTAAGGTTAAGCTTGAGCTGGCCAGAGCTACTGAACTGAGAATGCAGCATTTGGATCAGGTGAAGGTCAACATCGCCGCTGGCCGAGGCGCGCAAATTCCCTTCCCCGCCCACCGGAACAGCTGCTTCAAGGTTCAGGTCGGTCCCTGTCCCTTTCAGTTCTGTCCGCCGGAGAGTCAAGGTGCGTCCCCGGTAGTCGATTCGAATGGGCGCAGCATTGGCAATCTGGACGGATTGGTAACTGAGGTGGAATGTCGGTACGTTGATCTGGCCTTCGAGTTGCCCCGGCTGCTTCAAAGGACCTTTAAGAGAACCGTGAATCTCGGTTTCGCCCTGGATACCAGCGTTCGAAAGATAAGCGGCTAGCAACGGGCCGAGCTGCACCGCGCCCGTATCGATGTTCGCAGAAGCGTCATAGTCGGAATTCAGATTCACACTTCCCTCGGCTCGGACATGGGCGCCCGCGGCGTTCGAATCGACCGAGAAACTAGCCCGCTCTCCCGCAATGCTCGCCTGCACTTTCAGGCCGTCCAACTTCTGATGCTGGAACTCCAGGCTCGGAGCTTCCAGAGTGGCTTGAAATCCAGGTTGCTTGATCGTGCCCCGCCCTTGGCCGGATACCTTCACCAAGCCGGTTATTCCCAGATCTCTTGCTTGAACGGGCTGGAGCTTATCCAGGCGAATGCCAGGGAAATCAACTTGCGCATCGTAGGTTTGGTCCTTGGTGGAGTACGTGAGCTCGACGTTCCCGGAGCCGGCGCTCGTGTCGAGCTTCAACGTCGAGTGGATGCTGTTATTGGCGGCATCAAACTTTATACCGAAGTCCTGGATCGGCTGGTCCCAGGCGCGCGCTTGAGCCAGCCGCACAGTTCCCTGCCCCTCCGGATTCGCTTGCGAACCGCGCAGGGAAACATTCGCGGAGAGATTTCCGCTGACCGGGTATTCGAGGCCGGCAAGATGCTCGACTTCCGTCAACGACACGTCACTGGCTGTCATCTTGAGCTGGACAAGGCTTTGAGGCGTGTACGACCAGTTGTTCAAGCCCACTGCCGCGTCAAGCTGGATTCTGCCTTGCGTGCCGATCTGGACCTGGGCCTTGTGCAGGGCTACCCCGGACGGGCTCGCCTCAATATTGGTTCGCAACACCGGAACGGCGGTGTTCTGATACCGAAGGTTCGCACCGGAAAGATTTCCCGTCGCCTGCAACTGCTCGAGCGGACCGTGAGCGGAAACGTCGGCGGTGAGGTTACCGCTGGCGGGGTAATGCAGGTTAGCGAGATGCTCCAATTCGACCAGTGGTACGTTATTGGCCGTCATCCGGGCATTGATCGGGCTTTGGGGTGTGTACGACCAGTTTTTCAAACCCACTGCTGCGTCGAGGTGCACGCGCCCTTGAGCGCCGATCTTGAGCTCACCCTGATGCAAGGCCGCGCCGGACGGGCCGAGTTCGACGTTGGCTCGGAGAGCCGGCAGAGTGGTCCCCTGATAGCGGAGATTCGCCCCCGAAACGCTTCCTGCCAGGCGTATTTGCTGTAACGATCCGAGCGCCTGGCCGCTGAATGATGCGGAGCCTCCGAGACCCAGCAGGTGGGGCGGTGGCGAAGATGGCGTCGCTTTACCGGCGTTCCGGAGAGCAAGTATGAGGCGGTCAATCTCGCTTAGATCGCTCGCGTCGGCCTGAATGCCCAGGCTCGAGTCCTTACCCACACTCCCGTTTAGATTCACGGTGGTGTGCGGTGTGTGGAGTGAACTCTGGCGCAGGGTGAGAATCCCGCGAGGTCCGTCGTAGCTCAAGTGCACAGCGCCGTCCAAAGGAAGGTCGTCGCGGGCGCCTCCCGCCGCTGTCGCTACGGGAGTAGCTGCGGCAATGGTGAAATCCGACTTAGCCTCGAGATCCTCGAGGCTGCCGCGCCACCCTGCCTCAGCAGTGCCATCCAGTCGACCCGTGATTCGCAGCGGAGGCTTGCTCGAGAGGGCATTGGTTGCATCTGTAAAAGAGAGACCGCTCACCTTTGCCTCGACGTGTGCCACCGGTGTGCCGGCCAGATTCTTCAAGGACAGCCGGGCCGTGACGTGGCCGCCCAGAATGTTCGCCTGCATTTGACGGACTTCGAGATCGCCATGGCTGAGGCGGTACTCTGCCTGGAGAGCCTGCACGGCGGCGCGCACCTGCGGGTTTTCGACCTCGAGCGACGGACTGCTGAGCTCACCTTCGACCGCCAGGTTGTTCAACGGCGGCTGGCCAGCCTGGTTTTGGTAATGGACTTTGCCGCGCATCGAGACTTTGCCTGCGGGCAAAGCATCGTTTTTGAGGCTCTTCCTGAACTCACCTGTGGTGAGAGACACATCGTAAGTGGCGTCAACGGTCGGGTTCGGGTAATTCTGTAGACGCGCCTGGCCACTTATTCGAGACGTGCCGCTCGCAATCTGCAGGGACTTCAATGTCAGGCCTGAAGGCGCTGCCCCGAATGTTGCCTCGAGGTCGTGTTCGAGCGGATTGTAAGCACCATAACGAAGACGGCCCTGCCGATAGCTTAGGCTGCCATCATACTCAGACTTGGAGGCGTCGAACGTGGATTGCACGCGAAGGTCGCGAAGTTCGGCCTGAAGCGGCGTCTCGGAATCGTTGTAGTAGATCTCGCCGTCGTTGAGCGCGACGTGGCGGATCGCGAGATCGAAAACGCTCAGGGGCTTGCTTCTGGCGGGCGCGGGAGGGATCGCCGGAAGATTATTATGCCCCTGACCGTTCACGGAAAAATGAACCACAGGGTGATCCACGATGACCTCTTCGAGCCTCAGTTCTGTCCGGCGAAGGGAGGCCAGACTCAACTCCACCGCGAGGTGGTCAGCCCACAATAGGGGTTCGCGCGGATCCGACCCGGTGCCCTGGATAGCGACGCGGTATAAATCAACCCTGGCTTTCGCGAAGTTCAGCGTGAAGTCGCCGATCTCCACCCGTCCTCCAGTTGCCCGCTGAGCGCGTTGCACGATAGTGGCAAGAACGTAGCGGTGAAACGCGCGACTGCGCACCACGAGCACGCCCGCCAGGCACAGTACCACTACAACCAGAAACAGCGCCAAGCCGATGCGTATGAAACGTTTTGATTTCATGCCCCGTTTTCCTTAGAGATGCCCAGGATGAACCCCGAGGCCCGGAGGGCCGACAGAGAGTAGCCCACGGCGTAAGCCTTGGGTTCGAGCTGCGGCCGAGGGCTGTCTGAGCCCCGGAGGGGCGGCAGATGCCCGAGTGCAGCCTCTGCCGCCCCTCCGGGGCTGCGGATATGACTGCCGCCCAGCGTCCCACGGCTGGCGCCGTGGGCTACTTTCTGGTGCCGCTCCGCGGCTCGGAAGCTGTAAATAACCAACTGCCTGTCATCCTGAGCGCAGCGAAGGATCCCGGCAGTTTCCTGGGGTTCAACTATCTACAAACAACTGCAGGGATCCTTCGCTGCGCTCAGGATGACACATTTCGGATTTCCCCACGCGTTCTCACCGCGTGGCTCCGTCACGCACCACTAAAACGACTGCCCGAGCGTAATGAAATACTGTGTCGCATCTAATCCCGGCACAGGATTAAGGTTTCGCCCGATATCGAACCGCACGGGGCCCACCGGCGTCTGGATGCGCAGGCCAAAGCCGAGCGTGTTACTGTAGTTTTGAATGAAACCCCTGAAGCCAATGTTACTATAAATATTACCGCCGTCATAGAAGATAACTCCCCCGAGATTATTCAATAGCGAAATCCCGAGATTATTTGCAAAGGGAATCGGGAAGCGGCCCTCAGTATTCCAGATAGCGAGTTCCCGGCCCCCGGTTGGAACCTTGATCTCCGTCGTGCAGGAGCCCATGGTGCACAAGTATGCTGATTGCTGCGGTCCGGCGCCGTTTAATGGGAAGCCACGCAAGCTGTCGGCGCCCCCGGAGAAGAATTTTTCGCTGAGCGGCACGTGACTGCCGTCGAATGACTTCACCATCCCCAAGCGAAAGTTATTGGCCCACACCATCCAGGGCTTGACCTGGCGATAGAAGGCAGTCTGGCCGAAGAATCGCACAAGGTTATCGGAGGATCCTATAGCGGTCGGAGTAATTCCGAAGTCCAGTGTCTGGAAAACACCTTTATGGGCATCGAGGGGCTTGTCACGGGAGTCGTGTACGAAGGAGGTGGAAAGCCTGGATATCTTGATGTTGGTATCTTCAGGCGGGACGAAGTCCAGTATCTGCAAATCAGTGAGCGTCGTGCGTTCATACGAGTAGCGAAAATGCAGCCGCATCGTCTTGGCGGCATTGAGCGTCCTCTGGAGATCGAAGGACGCCGACCCCAAGCGCGCGGTAAACAACGGGTTCATAGTGCTGCGCTCCGCCGAAAAACCCCATACGGCGCTCCAGTTGATAGCGGGAAACTGGGGGTCGGTATAAGTGAACGAAAGTTTCTGGTCAAGCCGCGACACCAGCGTGGAAACAGATGCCGTCTCTGCGCGCCCGAGCAGATTGAGCCGGCTGTATTCCACCGTTCCCAGCGGGCTGAGAATGTACGGCTCGTGGATCGTAAAAGACTTCGGCAAGCCGATGGTGGGCAGGCCGGGTAAAGCGATGATGCCGGAACTTAGCCCGCCCTGCCGCGAGGTCGACTCAAATCCCAACCCGTAACTAAAAGAATTGCGTTTCGCCTCGTGGACTTTGACCAGTACTTCCTCCTGCGTCTGTTCCGTGATCGGCCTGCGTGGTGTGACTTCGGCCCAGTCAAAGACTCCGAAGTTGTACAGTTTCCCCTCGGACTCTAACAGTTGACCTTCGCTGACTGGCCCACCGGGTTTGACGGTGGTATTCCGCTCGAGAAACGAACGCCGCGTGCGCGGCCCGCCAAGATAGGCTACGTCGCTGATGTGGACTTCCGGCCCTTCGTCAATGAAGTAGGTCACCGTCACGCGATGAGGATCATCCGCGGCAGGTTTGACGGCCGACTTGAAACTGACGTTCACGTAGCCCAGGTTCAGATAGGTGGCGACGATGGCATTTCGGTCCTCGTTCAGACGCGAAGGTGAATAAGGCTGGCCGATTTTCAGGTGCAATCCACGCGGAGCAAGCTTCGCAAGGGGCTGCGTCTTGTTCCCTTGCATCTCGAAGGAACTCACCAGGGTCTGCGGGCCTTCGGTAATGTGAAAAGTCACATAAACGCCGGGCTCGCGGTCGACCACGTCAGGTTCGACCTTGACGTCCGTGAATCCCGCATTTTGATAAAACGCCTTCAGATTCGCGGTGCTCTTCTCGAGCAAATCCTGACTGAACCTGCCACGCGAAGGGAAGCGAGCCTTCTCGACCACGACTTGACCGATCAGATCCTTGTCCTTGAAGTGTCCGTCATGGGCAATCCGTACGCTTACGACGCGATGCTTATTCCCTTTCTCAATCTGGTAGACAACGGATTTTGTGGTCGGCTCGTCGTGAACCTGCTGGCTCACTTTCACGTCAAAGTAGCCCTTGCTCTGAAAATAGGAGACCAGATTGCGGTGGCCTTCGTCCACCAAATCCCGGTCAAACGCGCTCTCCTGATACATAGGGATAAGTTTGCGCATCGTTCTCCCGAAGATGTGGGCGCCTACCACCCGAATGGAGACCTGGGTGCCGAGTGTCACGCGAAAAGCCAGGTCCGCCCGATTTGTTTCGGGTTCGTAGCGCGGCCGCTCGAGGCGGATCTGGCTCGCCAGGTAGTTTTCCTTGCCAAGATATTCGCGCAGGTAGCGAGCCGCAGCCTGGATGCGCTCCGGGTCGTATGCCTTACCGCTCTTGAGGGATGCTCCCCTCAATCGGGCGTGAAGTGAACCCAGGACGCGCTCGAGGCGCATTGCTTGCTCGGGAGGAGGCCCGGTGACCGCGATCTTGCCCAGCTTGGCGTGCTTGTTCAAGTTGACGTGAAAAACCACGTTCGCCACTTTATGAGTCTCGTCGAAATTGGTTTCCGAATGGACCTTGGCCATGAAGTAGCCGTGTGTGGCGAAGAATCCCTCAAGCGCCGGCTCCGCAGCCTTCACTCGGTTCTCGTCGTACGGTTCCTCGGCAGGGCAATCGACAACCTGGACCAGTTGACCATAATTGAACGTGCGGGAGCCGCCGGGAAAGCTGATGGTACCTATGTAGAACGCGGGTTCCAATACGAAGACCACCCGCAAACCGGCAGCTTCGGGCTTGACCAGCACATTCACCGTGGTGAATTGTCTGGTCTTTTCGAGCGCGGCTACGCTCTCCTTCACTTTTTCGTGGGAATAAGGCTGCCCGGCTTTTTGCACCACCAAGGGGCGCAAGGCTTCGACGTCCGTTGCGGGCTTTGATATCAAATCCACGACGGCAACTTTCTGGCCTTCGTAGATGGCCTGCTGTTGCACGGTCAGCTCCTGCGCCTCGCTCGGGACCGCCGGATGGGCGAGGCTATACAACATCGCTGCCAGGACGAGGCATGCCGTCTCCGAATGAATCCTTGCTCTGCGCCTGAGCCTCAACCGTGAGCGAAGATCAAACCCCAGGGTCATCAATTCCTCCGTCAGTCGGCGTGCGCACATCTTGTTGGGCTGAGCTCCGGTACGTCCTCGGCCGCCAGGTTTCAGACCGGAGCTTATCGAGCTGACTGTTGACTTCCGCTCCCACCAGGATGATCAGGCTGACGATGTAGATCCAAACCATGAGGATCATGAGCCCACCCAGGGCACCGTAGGTTTTGCTGTAGCTTCCCACGTAATGGACGTAGGCGTCGAAACCCTTTTGCGCCAGCAGCCACGCCAATATCACAAAGAGACTGCCGGGCGTTATCCAGCGCCAAGGCCGCTTCAGGTTGGGGAGCGCGTAGTCTGTGATAGCGGCGGCTAGCCCGATCAGGAGGAAGGTGATCAGCCATCGACCGACGTCCCACAAGGGGTTCAGGGAAACAACCCGTCCGGCGCGAACCGCGAGCCAGACTCCTACCCAATGACCAATGCTAAAAACTCCGAACGCCGCGATTACCAGAAACGACAGGACGACCAGCAGCAGCAAGGAGAGGCCGCGCCTCTTCCAGTAGCTGCGCGTTTCACGCACTTCGTAAGCGGCGTTTAACGAATCATTCAGACTCATGATTCCAGTGGATGCGCTCCAGGCGGTGCCTAAGACTCCCAGGGAGAGGAACGGTATGCGGCCCCGCGTAAGCCCCAGCACAGCGAGTAGAACCCATTTTTGGGCGTCGGGGGGCAGGTAACGTACCACCCAGTCGAGAATTCCATTCCAAAAGCCTGTAAAAGGCAGAAAGCCGACGAGCGCCGCAAGGAAAATGAAAAATGGAAAGAGCGCGGCGACAAAGTAGTAAGACATCTCTGCCGCCCACCCCGTGCAGTTGTTGGCGTCAATTTCTCTCCAAACTCGACGGCAGAGTTCACCTATTGGAACGCTAACCCCGGCGCCCGGCGCAGCTTTCCGATTGACGACCCAACTCATCGAGGGTGCACCTGATTCCAGCCCTGGCAAGTAATTGGATGCATCTGGGTGACAAATGAGGGCACTAGACGGGGGTTCCCCGGGGTTGTGCACGTAACAAAGCCTACCGCATGCGGTGGAGGGCAGAAATCTGACCAGCGGGCTCGAAGCGCGTTCTCTGTGTCGCTGCGTATTGCCCGCTCGAGATCCGCGAGATAAATCTATCGAGGAGTTGCCAACCCCCTTCAGCACTGAACGCGACCGGAGGGTAGCCGCACGCAGGGTCGAGCGAGGGATGGGCGGGCGGCCGGAGCGGTGCGCCCCGACCGCCCGCCCTAGCTTCTCTGGACCGAAATGCGGCTGTCCGGAGGCTGACTTAAAGTAACTTGAATCACAGGGTGGCCTGACTCATTCGCTCGGCCCGCGGATTGGCTCCGCTGATTGCTATGCCGGTGAGTTTCTTATCGGCTTCCTTTTCTTCTTGCAGAGTTTCTTCGAGCATCCGCGCGCCTTGCGTATCGTTCAACTGCTCCGCCCATTTCCGCACAGTGCCGTAAGCCGCGATTTCGTAATGTTCAACTCGTTGAGCGGCGGCGATTATTCCGGCGTCGCGCACGGCCGGGTCGTCAATGTCACCGATCGTATCTTCGGCTTCATTCAAGATACCCTTCATGCCGTCGCACGTTTTTGACTTGGCGGACTGGCCTAAACCCTGAAAGACCCGTTCCAGTCTGCTAATGTGACCCTTGGTTTGCTCGAGGTGGTGCATGAGAGCCCTCCGCAACTCCTGGTCACTGGCCGCCTCGGCCACTTTCGGCAAGGCTTTCACGATGCGCTTTTCAGCATCGTAAATGTCCTCCAATTCATTCAGGTAAAGCTCTTTGAGATTGACTAATTTTGCCATCAGGTATTCTCCTTCCCCCTGTCCGGGTATCGAACTGCGTTCAGACGTTTGGATGGCGCGCGATTTTGGGAGGGGTGCAAAAAAAGGGAGGCAGGCCGCAGACTGGGCTCAACTGGAGGGCTTTTTCGGTTTGTGGCGAAAGTCCGGGCCAAACGAGGGGTCGGCGCGTGTGCCCGTGATCTTAAGCGGAAGTACCGTGACATGGTTCTTGCTGAAAAACGGATCCAGCGGCTTCAGCAGAAACGATTTGATGCCCGTGGTTGTTTGCGACAGCTTCGCCTGTAGCGACAATGTCCCGTGAAAATCAATCGCTCCCGTCCGCAGGGCGTAAGTGCCGTTGAAGTGGAAATCGGCTCCGGGCACCCTGAACGTCAAATTGGAGAGCCTGAGCGAGCCATTCTTAAGATCGAATTGACCGCTGAAATTGAAGATGTCGCTGCCCTGCGCCGTTTGTCCGGGCTTGCCCTGCCCTGCGCGGCTTAGGGCTTTTATCTTTTCCGCAAGATCCAATTTGGTGAAGTGAGCCTGACGGACGGTAAAGCGCCCGTCCAGCTTAAGCCGGTCCGCAATGTCTTCTTTTCCCGGCGGGATATTCAGTTTGGATTGAAAACTGATGTCGCCGGTCATCGGCTGGCTGCCTTTTACTGCCAGGCGCAGCAAATCCAACAATTGGGCATTGGCGCAAGTGGCGTTGAGCTGCACTTCTCTGCCTGGGGCGCCATCCGACTTGTACACTCCACCCTCGGCCACAACTTGTGATCGCAGGAACTCTGCGCGTACGGGCTGGAGGAGCGTATTTCCATTCCTACCGTCAACCACGGCTTTGTATTGGGTGCGGAGATGCACCGGATTCCTGCTGATGTCGAGCGCAAAATCTGGTGTGTCCGTCTCGCCTTCCACCTCGATGTGATCCAGTTCGCCGCTGAATTTTCCCTGCGACGAAAGGGTTCCTTCCAGGCCCTTGATGCTTTGCATGTCTACGTGGTCAAAAGAAAAGTCTCCTGACACCTGCGTGGCGCTCGGATCGTCGCGGTTCCATGGCCCGAAGTGACCCGTCGCGTTGATCTGCCCAATGGGCTTGGGATTTGTGAGCGTGACCCGATAGGAAGCGGGCCGTCCCAAGCCAACAGAATACATATCCAGCCGGTGAATCATGAAAACACGTACAGGCTTGCCTGTGTTCTCCGGCAACAAGTCAAGCTCGGCATCCTGGGAGCTGATCGTGTCGACGACGAAACGGACAGGCAGCTTCGCCCTCTTTGCGCCACCCTTCTGCTGATTCTGGTCCTCGTGAGGCGGGACCTGGACGTGCAGACCATCAACCCATATTTCCTGGACGTGCTTGGTTGGCCGCAGCAACTCCCACAAGCTGGCTTGCAGTGAGAACTTCCTGATCGCGACGAGCGGCGGCATTTCTGCCCTCGCTTGTTGCCGCACGGCCACGCCTTCACCTGCAATCCGTATGCTCGGCCACATTGAAACCTCGAGACGGGTCACTTGCATTCTGCCCCCGAAGCGATCTTCGACCGCGCGCACAAGCTGGCTTTGAACGTATTTTTTAAGCCCGAGACTTAAGATAAGGCCAAGCAAAACGACACAGAAAAGCGCAACCAGACCGACCCATAACCAATTTCGTATCTTCTGCGCAATCATGCCTTATGCCCTGAGTCAGAAGTTCGTCGAAGAAGTCAGCCCGCGGAGCGGGCGCAAGCGAGTAGCCCACGGAGCAAGCCATGGGTGGCCGAAGCCTCCCTCTCCCCTGTCCCCTCTCCCGCTCGGGCGGGAGAGGGGTGCCGA